>ERZ795056.7237-NODE-7237-length-10690-cov-4.151857_pt1 | contig 10690 bp, 9 predicted proteins | sample MGYA00375140_ERZ795056 | MGnify/ENA primary metagenome ERZ795056 (study PRJEB30185, sample SAMN05720227) | activated sludge metagenome | isolation source: Anaerobic digester | place: USA | collected 2015-03-09 ...
TGCCCGCACGAGCAACCGTCCGGGCGCCGTGGCGGCTTTCACGATCAGGTTCTTCAGCACCTGCCACACGATGGGCCACACCTTGAACTGCGGATCCTTCAGGTCGCCTTTCACAGGCACATCCAGTTCCACCACGCCGTTCACATCCTTCAGCAGACCGGCGGCCAGTCGCAGCGGCAGCACGTAAGTCTCCGGATCGTGTTCGTCCACCTTTTTGCCCACCTTCAACTTGTCCACGCGCAGGTGGTTCTGCGAATCGATGCGGCCATCCTGCACCACGGTCTTAGACACGTATTGCAACAGGCCATCTTCCAACGGATGTGCCGCATACCAACGGCCGTAGGCATCCAAATGGTTCAGCGCAAGATCGTCCACGGTAAGGTCCACCCTCACGTTGCGGATGTTCTTCGGATCAAAGACAGCATAGCCCTTCAACTTGCCGGTCTCTTGCAACACGGCACTCGCGGTGACCTTGCCCGCCTCTTGGTCGCTGGTGATGCGGTTGGCGCTCACGTTGATCGCGGAGATCGCGTAGCGGAACGGTTGTGCGGGCGTGTTGTCCTCGAAATGCACAGCGCTGTTGGTGAGCGCGAGTTTCTTCGCGGTATAGTCGCTCGCTACGATCTGTTCGCCGAGGTAGCTGACGTATTCCGCCAGCATGGCGAAGATGTTGCTCTCGCTCACCTGCAGCTGGGTGGCCGCGCTGTCCCCCACAACTGCGGTGGTGTCCAACTTCAACAAGCGCGTCCAGTTGTCCGTGCCATCGGCGAGCATCACAAAATTCAGATCGGCGCCATCCAGCACCACTTCGCCCATGTCCACGCGCTGGGTCTTTGCAACGAGCGTATCCAGTCGTGAAGTCGCTTTCTTCAGGCTGAAGAGTTCCTCGCTGTTCGGATCGGTCAGCTTCACGTCGTGCAGATCAAGGCCCGCACTGATCGCCAGACTTGTGGTGTCCGCGTAGCTATCGAGCAAATTCAACTCAAGGTCCATCGCACCTTCCAGCGACTTGCACGCGAAGAAGTCCTGGATGTAGGGCAATACTTGCGGCAATGCGAAGGCTTTCAAGTGCGCATCGATCCCGTAGAGCGACTTGTCCGTGTCCAGCATGAAGCCGCCGTCCATGCGCCCGCCATCGTTCAGGTCGAAACCCAGGCCGAATTCCATGCGCGCGTTCTCCGATGAGATGATGTTGCTGGTGGCCTTGAGGTTCTTGATGCCCACGGGCGCGGCAAGCACATCGCTCTTGTAGTCGATGCGGCCGTCGTTCAGCTCGATGTCCTCCATGCTGAAACGCACAGAAGCCGATGTGTCATTCGTTGTTGTGTCATCGCCACCGAGTTCGAGCAGGTCGCTGAAGTTGAACCGATCGCCTGTTTGTATGATGTGGCAGTACGGCGATTCGATACGCAATCCGGTGAAGCGCCAGTTGTTCTGTTGGAAGCCGTTCCACAAGTTGCTGCGCACGCTGATGTTCCTCCAAGACACGAATACTTCTTCGCTCTGGGGTTCGTAACACGTAACGCCCGTTACACCATAGCGGAAGGTGAACGGGTTGAGGATGATGCGGTCGATGGTGACCTTCCTATTGATCCATTCCTCGCTATGGGTTTCGATATAGCGTTTCAGGATGTACGGAAGAAGCAATGCGACAACCAGCAACACGGTGACCAACAGGGCGACCAGAACGATCAACCAACGCTTGCTGCGTTCGGGTCGGGAAGAGGCATCTATCATGACGAGGGTTGGCCAAAAGCACGAAGCGGCCCCGAAAGATCGGGACCGCTTCGCAATCAGAAGTGGATCAGGCTCTAAGCCGCAGCTTCCGCCTTGGGTTGAAGGAGCTGGAAATCGTTCATGACCACCTCGGTGATGTAACGCTTCACGCCTTCCTTGGTCTCGTAGCTGCGGTGTACCAAGCGCCCTTCCAACGCCACGGGAGACCCCTTGCGTAGCATCTTCTCCACGGCCTCGGCTGTTGGGCCCCAAGCCACCACCGTATGCCATTGGGTGTCGGTAACGCGCTCCCCGCTGGCATTGCGGTAGCTGTCGTTGGTGGCTACGGAGATGCGGGCCACCTTGCGCCCTTTGGCGATCTCCCGCACTTCAGGATCGAAACCGAGGTTGCCGATCAGGTGTACTTTGTTCTTCAGCGTGTTCATGGGTACTGGGTTTTAGGTTGACTCGTTTCCGTCGCCAGCACTGTTGCCGAACGACGATGCAAACGTTCACCGGGGCTGGAGGATTAGTCGGCTGAAAAGCGGTTGTAAGTGGTTACAGGCGTTTGTAAGACGATTGCTGTCGTTTAGCCCGAGCGCCAGAATTGTGCTGAACTGCCCGTCGCTGTTGGGTTCCCCGTAACTTGGCACAGGTCCTGCCCACAGGCAGCGTTCCGTGGAGGTGCGTTGTCTTGTGGTTGGAAAGGCCTTTCCAGGTTGCGAGAATTGACCGAACGCGAGCTCGTCCAGGGTTGCTTGGGCGGGGACCGACGTTGTCAGGAGACCCTGTACACGCGGTACTCACGGCGTATGTACGCTGTGTGTCTGCGCTATGCCCGCCACCAGCTTGAGGCGCAAGACCTGATGCAGGAGGGTTTCATCCGGGTATACGAGAAGCTGCCGGCGTTCCGCATGGAGGGTTCCTTAGAAGGATGGATCAGGCGCATCATGGTACACACGGCGATCAACCACTACCGGAAAAAGGCGTTCCAGATGGAGCGTTTCGGCATGGAGCACCTGCCCGAGGCTCCTGTGGCTGCAACGGCGGTGGATAACCTCGGCGAGCAGGAGCTGATGGCCTTGGTGGCCGAATTGCCGGACGGTTACCGGCACGTGTTCAACCTCTACGCTATCGAAGGTTACGACCACGCCGAGATCGCGGCCATGTTAGGCTGTGGCGAAAGCACGTCGCGCAGTCAATTATCCAAAGCACGCAGCTATTTGCAGGCGCGCATCGAACGAAAAGACGAATTGCACCATGCGGGAAGAACATCCCATTGACGAACGCTTCAAGGCGTTGCACGACGCTGAAGCCACACCGCCCGAAGCGGTGCACGAGGCGCTGGCGGCCCGCATGGGCTGGAACGGCGGTGCGGGTGGCGGGGCTGCGTGGAAACCGTGGCTCATGGCCGCAAGTGCGCTGGTCGTGGTGGGCTTGGGCGTAGGCCTGTGGACCACGAACAACACCTTTAGCTCACCCTCGGAAGTAGCGGCCATTGCGGCATCGCCCGAACAAGGCTCCTCGCCCTCAAGCACCGAAACGACGAATACGCATGTCGCCGGTTCTGCAGCTACCACAACAGTGACAGAGGATCCATCCCCAGCCGCTTCCACCAAAAGTTTGAGCACTACGACGGGCGAGACCTCTCCAGCCAGCGAAACATCACGACCTGCCGATGCGCAAGAGCGATCCACCGTCACCGTGCAGCACACCGGAGGCACAGCTGGTCCGGGCATGAGATCCACGAAACCCGATCACACGACCGCGTCCGCGGAAGACCGACATGCTGGCCAGGAACGCTCATCGGAGCACTCCTCGTCGGCCACATCCACGAATACCGGTACTTCCGGTCGTAACATGCCCGCGAACACCCCACCTCCCTTGGTCGAGATCCGAACCAACGAGACGTACGTGGACCCGAGCGCAAGGACGACCGAGGTGACGCTTGATGAAGTTGCGACGCGCCTCCCCCCGTTGCCGCCCTTGTTCACTGCCGTTGGCTCCGGCACTCCCAAGACCGTTCCGCAAGTACTGGGCTATCTACTCCCGAGGGGTACTTGGTGGATCGGTCCCTACGTGGGTATCGGATCAGTGAGCGGAGAGTGGAGGGGCGATGGTTCTTCAGCTCTTGGCAAAGCGGAACAATGGCGGTCCACCGCCCAAGCCGGGTTGTTGGTGGGCCGCGAATGGCGCAGTGGGTGGGGCATTTCTGCCGGACTTGGTCTTGCGCGAGTACGAAGCACCTTCAACCACGAATCCCGGGGTTCCGAGCAAGAGGTCACCGTGGTGGATACGAGTTGGGTGGAGAACTTTTTCCCGAACGCGACCTCGGACATCATCTACACATGGACCATCGATTCCTTGGTGGATGTGCGACCAGGTGCTCCCCAGCGTGCCGATTCCCGCAACCTGTACACCGCCGTTCAGGTGCCCTTCATGCTAAGCTGGCACGGGGATGTCCGGCGCTTGCGGTATGGGGCCTTCGGGGGTCTCACTGCATGGATCCCAACGTCGCGTAAAGGGTTGACCTTGGTGCAGGAGAATGCGGACGCAGCATTCTCCACCACATCGTTGGATGATGCCCGTGTGAACGATCGCTTTAGCGCGCAGCTGCACGGCCAGTTCGGGCTGAGCTTGGGCTATTCATTCACAGAGCATCTCAGCGCCTACGCCGAGCCGCTGATCTCCATGCCGCTCCTGGCATTCAATGGTGGTGATGTGCCCTGGCTCACCCGCCCCTTGCTCCAGATCCGCCTACAACATGAGTTCGCTTCGAAAGCTCGCTAAGCATCTGGCCGCTGCCTTTGCGACGATCGCGCTTTATGGCGTGATCTCCGCACAAGATCCGATCTGCAGTGTGTTGTTGCGACCTGCGTTCCATTACACCACGGATGGCTTGACCGTGATCTTGGCGGATAGTTCTACTACGTTCGGCCAGAACGCCACTGCCAGCTTTTCCTTCGGTGATGGGACATCCCCCACCACGGATAACGCCCATCAGTTCCAAGAGCCGGGCAACTATACGGTCTGCCTCACATTGTCCACGCCCACGCTCAATTGCTCCGCCACCTTCTGTAGGCAGGTCACTGTGCCCATGACCAGCTGCGGAGGCATCAACGCATTCTTCACCCTCTCCGATGCTGGGACCAACTCCTTGCAGTTCAGCGATGTGTCCCTCGGCTCTTTCGCTGGGGATAGGCTGTGGGAATTCGGCGATGGCTACAGCAGTACCGAGGAATTCCCAACACACACGTGGCTATTGCCAGGGCCACACTTCGTATCGCTCACGCGCACCCAAGGGCAGTGCTCTGTAACATACGGCCGTTGGATAGAGGTGGATAGCAATGCGTCCACCTGCGGTCAGGACCTGTTCGTTGATTTTGAACCCGCCCAAGAGGGGCTCTCCGCTACGTTCCAACCCACGATCATCCCGAACAATGTCATCCCCGTAGTGGAGATCTGGTCCTACGGCGATGGTGACGTGGACACGGTGCTGACCGGTTCCAATGAGTTCCCCATGAGCGGGAACTACCAGACCTGTTTGCTCGTGGGGGCGATAAGGCCGCCCGCAATGGACACCTGCTTTTCGCTCGTGTGCCATACCGTGGATGTGATGCCGTTGGCGGGTGTAGAGGAGATCCCGGTCGCCCCGCTCCGCATCTGGCCGAACCCGTTCACGAGTGTGGTATTCGTATCCGTGGATCCAGGAGCGGAACGCATCAGCATGCTGGATCCCTTGGGCCGTGTGGTGGCCACCACAGCCGTAACAACACACGGGAACTTTATGCTGGATGGCCAGGTCCTGAGCACGGGCTCCTATTTCATAGAGGTCACCTCGGCAGGCGGCATACGTAGGTCCCCGATCATCAAGTTGGAGTAGGATGTGGGCCTACCACCCGGTGATAGGCCCGCATCCGGCATTCTCCGATCAGGCCTGGTCCCCCTTGCTACCTAATAGTTGATACTCGTTCAGCACCACTTCCGTGCTGTATCGACGCTCGCCCTCCTTGGATTCGTAGGTGCGCTGGACCAAACGGCCCTCGATCACCAGTCCGGTGCCTTTGCGCACTTGGGTGGCCATCTTCTCGGCTTGTTTGCCCCACACCACGATCGGGTGCCATTGGGTATTGTCCTTCCAATCACCTTCGGGTGTCTTATACCTCTCGTTGGTGGCCAGGCTCAATCGCAATAAGGCTTGACCGTTGCCCACGTTCTTCAATTCGGGGTCTTTTCCCAAGTTCCCGATCAGTTGCACTTTGTTCTTCATGGAGGTATTCATGGCCATTGAGGTTTTCGTTGTTGGCTGGGACAAAGCAGCGGCGGCGGCAGGGCTTTTATCGGTTGATTGTCATTTACATGCGTTTGCAGTTGTTCGCTGTCGTTTGTTTTACGGCATTGGGAGCGCCCCCCTTTTCTATCTTTATCGCCCTTCGGCCCGGGGCCATTCCCCGCAAGAAGACCAAGCTGATGAGCCACACGACAAGCAAGATCCTGGTGCCCACCGATTTTACGAAGGTGGCCGATTGTGCGATGAACCATGCCATGACGGTTGCGGCCAAGACCGGCGCATCGGTCAACCTTTTGCATGTAGTGGACAAACAAGCCATGGCGGATGAGGCTCGGCAAAAGCTGGAGATCGAGGTGGGCCGTGCACGCAAGTGGAACGATACGGTGCAGGTAACACCGCTGGTCCGGGTCGGGTCCATTTACGAGGACATCGGCGATGCAGCTGCGGAGATCGACGCTGGCCTGATCATCATGGGTACCCATGGTATGCGCGGTATGCAGTTCATTACGGGTAGTCGTGCGTTACGCGTGATCACCAGCAGCAATGTTCCCTTCGTTGTGGTACAAGAGCGTATGATCAAGGATGCTGGTTACCGGAACATCGTTGTGCCGTTGGACCTGCACAAGGAAACGCGCCAGAAGCTCACGGTAGTGGCCGAAATGGCCAAGACCTTCGGAAGCAAGGTGCATCTGATCACGCCCAAAGAGGATGATGAGTTCCTGCACAAGCAGTTGCTCAACCACATCAAGTTCGCCGATCAATACTTGAGCGAACGAGGCATTGAGCACGTGGCCACGATCGCCAAGGAGGACAGTGGCGATTTCGTGAAGGCCGTGGTGAAACACAGCGTGGAGTTGGACGCTGACCTTATCGCTATCATGAACCTGACCGAGGGCAACATCTTCGGTGTTCTGGGAGTGCCCTACGAGCAGGAGATCATCGCGAACGAGGCGCAGATCCCCGTGATGTGCATGAATCCTGTGGAAACAGGAGTGGGCGGCGGCTGGACGATGCAGGGTTAAGCCCGCATCCCGATCACCAGGATATCGTCCACTTGTTCGTGGGCGCCTCGCCAGCCTTTGAATGCTTCGTCCAGCATGCTGCGCTGTTGCTCGATGGGGAATCGGCTCACCTCTAATAACAGATCGCGGAAGCGCTTGTAGAGGAACTTCTTGCCTCGTGGTCCGCCGAACTGATCGGCATAGCCATCGGAGAAGATGTACACCATGTCGCCTTGTTCCAATTTGATGCGGTGATCCGTAAAGGCATGTCCTTCCAGATCGAAACTTCCGATCGGGCGTTTGTCCGGAGTGAAGCGCAATACCTCCTCACCCCGCACCAGGTACAGGGGGGAGTTGGCCCCGGCGTATTCCAGGACCATCCGTTGCGGGTCGTAGTTGCACAGCGCCATGTCCATGCCGTCGCGCACCATCATTTCTTCGCGATCCTTATGCAGGGCATCGAAGGCGATCTTGTTCAACACCTTCAACACTTCCGAAGGTCGTGAACGGCCTTGTTCGCGCACCGCTTGGTTCAAGCCATTGTGGCCGATCAAGCTCATGAACGCACCCGGCACGCCATGTCCAGTACAATCTACGGCTGCGAACGCGACACGATCGTCGATACGATCCACCCAGTAGAAATCACCACTAACGATGTCCTTCGGACGGTAGAACACGAACGATTCCGGGAGCAATTCCCGGATGCGTTTGTCCGGTGGCAGTATGGAATCTTGAAGCCGCTTGGCGTAGCGGATACTATCGGTCACGTTCTTGTAAAGTTCCACCACCTTCCGGCTTTGGCGCTCCACCTCCTCCTTTTGGCGCACCACCTCTTCGGTGCGCTCCACGACCTTCATCTCCAGAACACGTTCGCGTTGGCCCAGTTCATCGCGCATCTTCAACAAGGCGTGACCCAGCATATCCTCGTCGCTCAATGGTTGATACTCGGCCTCGAAGTTGCCCGCTGCTACAGCATGGGAGAATTCCGTTGTTCGGCGCAGGCCTTCCACCAAAGAGGTGAGTGCCTTCCCCATGTCACCCACCTCGTCGTTCGTGGTGCGCACTTTCGTACGCGGGAACACGCCACGGCCCAGGCTTAGCAGCACGCTGCGCAGCCGCTGCACGGGCGCAACGATGCCTCGGACGATGAAGAAGGCGGCAATAGCACCGATGATGACCAGCGCGATCCCCATGTACAGCACGAAGAACTTCAACGAATCGAAACTGCGGATCATGCCACCGCTCAACGCCATGCGTTTGCGATCTTGCATCTCGAGCAATCGGTCGAGGTCCTCAAGGACCTTCTGGGTGCTCTGATCCAACGGCCCGCCCTCTTCGGCGATGTCGTTCCGCTGCATATGAACGAAGGGGTCGCTATAGCTTTCCAGGGAGGGCAGCAGGTCTTTGATCCGGGTGTGCAGTTCGAAGAGTTCGCGCATCTCCACGGTGATCTGGCCCATGAGCGCTACTTCTTCATGTTCCCAGTTGGCCATCAAGGTGTCGATCCTGTCCAGCACCTGTGGAAGGTCCTGGGTGGTGATGTAAACCAGGTTCGTTTTCTCGGGAGCATCTGCTCGGCTTTCCAGAAGTGCCCAATGCTTGATCAACATCTGCGAGTTCACCGTAAGGTTGCGGAGCCGGACAAGGGCGTCCACACTAGGTGCATAGACGTTGTTGATCTCGTCGTTGATGGACCGGCTTCGCTCCAGTGTGCGGTTGGTGAGTATCACAACCAACAACGCGAAGAAGATGAACAGGCCGAAGCCCATGCTGATCTTCCTGCCGATGGTGAAACGGAAACGCATGTGGGATCAACGCCCGTCTTCAGGTGGGATCTCCTCGAAGAGTTGGCGGAACTTATCAGAATTCTCCTGGTCCTGTAAGCTGTAGTAAATGCCCTCCAGACCTAGCAGGGTCTCGCGGCGGGTAGGGTTCATGTCGTGAGCCTTCAGCATGAAGGGTAAGGCTTGCTGGAAGAATTCTCGACTGGCTTCCTGGATCTGCAAGATGCTCGGGATCTCGTCATCCGCATCGATCCGCTGGATATTGTACACCCCCCTGTTGTAGTAAAGCGTGGCCAGGTTGTAGTTCGCCCCATAGTTCTCCGGATCAAGCGCCATTACTTCTTTATAGGCAGCCACGGCTTTATCGAACCACGTGCCCACGGTGCGGTCCTGGTTGAACCGTTTGGTATACACCGTTCCAAGCGCGTTCGTGAACTCGATGGTGCGTCCCTTAAGATCAACAGTTGGATCGATCCTGAGCGCGGCTTCCTTGTATTTTGGGAAAACCACGAGCGCGCGATCTTCATTCATTTCGCTCAGCGCTTTAGCGGCGTCATTGAAGAACGTGCGGGTAAGGAACTCGTACGCTTGCAGCGCGTTCTCTTTGTACGTCCCGACCGTATCCGAACCGATACAGGTGTATAGGCTGGCCAAAGCTTCATCCCGGAACAGGTCGGCCTGGGGCACATCCACCGTGCTCTTGTACAGGTCTTTGTAGATGAACCCCCGCAATAGCCACGCTTCGGGGTTCTCGGCATGGACCGGGGTCCGCACCGCCGAATCCACCAACGTCCTCGCCGCCGCCAGATCCGCTGCTTGATACTTGCGCAGCGCTTCTACCAGCACGTCGGTCTGCGCACCAAGCCACGACGAGGCCAGCACGGCAAGAACAACTATGAGCATCCGGCGCACCATGTTCATTCTTCCACGCGGTGAGCGAGGTTCTTCAAGGTCAGTCCCATTACCAGGCCGTGCTTTTGTGCGTTGGCCAGGCTCATTTCGTACTTCAAGAGGTTGTCCACCTTCACGAAATTCACGATCGCCCCGTCGTCAAGCGCACCGGCATATTCCGTTACCACCATGGTGGGCTGGCCTTGCAGCTTCTTGTAGATCTCCGGGAAAAGCGCCAGATCACTGCGGCCCACGAAAAGGATATGGCAGCGCTCCACATCAGCGGACTTGGGCAGCTTTCGCACCTCGATGGGTTGTTTGCCGATGGTACGTGTGGAGTATTGCTTGATGAGCTCCTGGTACAAGTTCCCACCACCGATAATGCCGATGACGAAGTTGCCCGTGCGCATACTTTCATCCTTCCACTCCACGAGCTTGGCGATGTTGTACAGGTAATTGGCCTGCAACATAGCGGTGGTATCCTTCTCCGCTTCGCGGGGCTGTTGTGGCACTGCTGCGAAAAGGAAGAAAGGTATCAGCAGCAGGATGCGGATGATCCGGAGTACGGTCAACTTACGGGGCGTAGTTTTAGCCCCCTCCAGAACAGAACTCGTGCCGAGCCTTGACAACACGCAGCAAAGTAGGCGGATGCGTGCGCTACGCTGGGTGATCGTTCTGTGCATCTGTCAACATCAATATGTTGACGTGGTGGCGCAAAGTGTTCGGGCGCGTGCTTTTGATGCTGCGGCATCAGTCAGCGAACAGGGTTATGAATGGCTCGCATACAGTTCTTCGCACATCGGGCATCGCCTCACGGGCAGTGTGCAAGGCGCAAAAGCCGAAGCCCTGGCCGACAGCCTCTTCCGCTTGGGCGGCTTGGATACCGTTCACGCATTCCCCTTTGAAGCCGACGCGTGGGCACGTGGATCAGCGAAGCTCACGGTCGGCGATGGCAGAGGCTTCTTGCATATCCCTTGCGTGGCGCTGGCCAACACCCCACTGGAATG
>ERZ795056.7249-NODE-7249-length-10671-cov-8.909570_pt1 | contig 10671 bp, 6 predicted proteins | sample MGYA00375140_ERZ795056 | MGnify/ENA primary metagenome ERZ795056 (study PRJEB30185, sample SAMN05720227) | activated sludge metagenome | isolation source: Anaerobic digester | place: USA | collected 2015-03-09 ...
ACAAAACATACGCAGCCTTTTGCTGTGCTAAAGCACTTAACCCCATAAAACTGATGATTAAACCAAATAGAACCTTTTTCATAAAGGCAATAATAAGAACGTTTACATTAAGTTTTGTTTAAATCCTTCATCAGTTCATTTTTCATTGCCTGTATTCCGGCAGCCAGTTCCTTTGCCGAAGCATGTGAAAGCAGCCCCAATGACAATTCAATCAGATCGAGATGCTCAATCTCCCTGGTCCGGTTGTTATCGTTTCCTGCCCAATCCCACAATTCCTGGTAGGCTTTTGCAACCTTTTTTACATCATTACCCCTTATGCCCAGCAAAAACCTGGTAAGCAGCAGGTTAGGATAAGTTGCCCTGTCCCAGAAATTATCTATCCGCGCCTTTTCCGCTTCATAATTCTCTAAAAACTCTTTGATTTTTGGTTGAACCTCTTTTACAAATGGTGCATACTCATCTTTTTTGGTTCCGGCAGAAGTTAATAAGAAAATGGCCTGCAACTGTACCCAATTGGTAAAGGGGTAAGCCATACTGCTCTTATCAAAAGCTTCGCGGTAGGTTTGTGCTGCAGCCTGCAGTGATTGTAATGCTTTTGCTTTTTCCTTGTTTCCATAAATGGCAATTTGCCGTTTGTGTGCACTTGCAAGCAAACTTAGCCTTTCCGAAGTTTTTCCAAAACGGTTTAGTGCTTTCAGGTCCTCAATCACACTTTCCATTTGAGCGGAGGCCCATTCACTTCCCTTGTTTTCCAACTCCTTATTGATAAACTTTACCCGGGTATTCAGGTATTGCTCCAGCGCTGAAACCGTAAACTCTGCCTTTTCCGAAGCCGCTAAAATCCTGAATTTCTCAATTGCATCCTCATACCTGTTCAGCATAACGAGAAGCCTTGCTTCACGCTCCCTGATTACCGGGTTGGAAATTCCTGCCCTTTCAGTTGCTTCCATGATTTTTTGCAGTAATTTCAGGTCACGCTCATTGTTTCTGTTGCCTGACTCAATCTGGTTGATCAGGTTGATCAGTTTAATCTCAGCCTCTTCAGCCATCACAAAATCCATTTCCTCCCCGGCAGCGGAGGATTTTCCGTTATCCAGTTTAAAAAACGGATCGCCGTAACACTGATAGGCCCCCCAGGTATTGGAACGGTTTCCATGCTCTGTGTACACTTTTTTCCTGGCTTTTTTTACCGCTTCACCAAAACTGCTTCCGCCAAACATCTGATGGTAAAATTCTTCAGCAAATGTCAAAGCTGCCGAATCATCAACCGCCCAGCCTGCAGCCACTACCACTTTTACCCCGTTTTCAATCAGTTGAGTACCAATATTGGCTGCCAGTTTATACCTGTCCTGGGTCAGTTCCTCTGTATTAACATCGGTTTTCCCTAAAAAACAACAGTTTACAAAAACCAGTTCGGGCACCGTTCCCATCTGTGCAATTTCAGCTACAGTTAAAAAAGCGTCCTTTCCTACCACCATACCGGTTGCCGATGGGTCATCAGCATTAAAAACCCCATGACCGGCAAGGTGAATTACCTGGTAATTATTGCACATCATTGCTTTAAAAATTTCGGAAGCGGAACTGTTGAATAATTTCTCCGTTTGATAATTATGAGCGATCAACAGGTCATAAACATGCTTGCCTTCTTCGAGCGCTCCCGGCAACTGTGCATAAAACTGCTGCAAATCGGGGTCGGCTACTACGAGCGCCCTTTTCTCGGGAGCCGCATAAATACGAAGCCTGTAATCCTGGGTAGCCAGTTGCCGAATCATGCCGGCATGCACACACAATGGCATATCATTTCCAGTAGTGTCCTGCATCAGTTCCCAGGGTATGGCCGCTGCGTATTTATCTACAATCCAGTTGATATTTCCCTGCCGTTTTACCTGCTCTTTAAAATCATTGGGTATCAGTAATTCGTATAGTGTTTTACCATTACAGGGCGACCAACGGTTATTGGTTCCCATATCTTCAATCAAATGAAACAAGGTTTCACTTGCAGTTAACAGGGTTCGTTTCTCTTCCCTTGCACCAGTTGTGGAAATGGTCATAACAATTGCCCGCCGTCTTGGTTTTTTTTCGCTCTCCACCGTCTTTTCATCTTCCTTCCTTACGGTGATACGGGTCCACCAGTCAGCGGTCATATCCAGCGGAATCCGCACCTGCTGACCTAATTTCTGCCGGGTGGTTTTTTCGGTAAGAACGATATTCAGCGAGCGGTTTTCATCCCTCTCAAAAGCCCTGATGGAAGTGATGGCACTCAATGCCCTGTCGCCGTACAATTCAATCACTTCCACTTCTTCAATCACCCTTACACCGGGACCATAGGTTGCCCGAATATTCCGGTTGGCATTTTGTATACCAAGCAGTACAGACCGCATAGATGATTCGATGGATAACCCGCCATACGATCCGCCAATCACCAAAGAAGATATGCCAATTTTAGGCCGTTTTTCAAGATAGGACTGGTTTTCTCCTTTTACATTTAAAATAGAAAGGTATTTGGCTATGCCCTTTTCAATGGTTTGCATCAGTGTGTAACCGGTTAATTCTCCTTGTGTACCCAACCCTACAATTAATGCTCCCTGGAAGCCATTATCTGCTCCTTTGTCTGTTAAAATCACTTCATTGTCGCCAATAAGGCCGGGATGAAGCCCAAGCCGGTGACGGCGGGAAATTTCACCGCCCAATTTTTTATCAACCACCCATTCTGCAGAAATGATCCCATCATGGGCAAAATGACCGACCAGCACGGGGTACCGGGCAAAACCGAGGTCGCCATTGGTAACGGCCACGTTCAGCGGCGTTTCAACGGGCTGATACTCATCTGAAGCGGATAAGCCAAGCAGGGTTTTTTCAACGCCTTCTTCGCTGAAATCAAGGTCATCAACCGGGCGGGAAACAAAAAGTTTTTCGATTCCCCGAACCGCGGGCGGGGTTGCGCGGAGTTTCGTTGTTTGTCCCGATTGCAGTGCATCGCTGATTGCAGCAAACAAACTTGTATCATTCGCCAGTTCGCCATGGGTAACGGTGGAGTAATATACCTTTCCTTTCCGGATAAGTTCTGCAGGAATTCCGGTGGCCCAGGTTACGCTTTCATCGCCCTCTGCCGTACTTAAAAAACGGAGCGAACCACTTTTATCCACGAGGTAACCGCAAGGGGTTGATTTACCCTTACGGCCAGCCCCGGCTATATAAACCACATTCTTATAATCAATGTCCTTTCCTTCTTCCAGAATCCTCTTCCGGTATTCGCCAAAATGTTTTAAAACCTTTGATGAAGGAATGGGCCAGGCTGCATCGCCAGAAGCTGCCCGGAGTTTTTCCCACACTTTACTATCAGCAAAATCATTTTCGGCATCAACCGAAAGGGGAAGCAGGCTTAACAAGCCCGGCATGTTGGAAAAAACTTTCAGCAGGTCCTTTTTTGAATTGCGGATATCAATAGTGGCCAGTTTTTTTATGATATCATCAAAACCAAAGAGTACATAAGGTATCCTGAATGACCCACCAAGCGGCGAACCCAGGAAAACAACCCTGAAACCGGGTTTACTATTCAGTTCTTCCCATGTTTTTTTATGGGAAAGCATAAAGTCGCGCACAAGTACCCCGCCCATTGAGTGGCCAATAATCCGGATAGGCTGATTGTACTGCATCAACTCCCTCAGTTTCGTGTCAAAGGCTTCGGTACACGCATCAAGCGGTTTACGCCAGTCAAAGGGAAAGGTAACCACATCATAAGTGACAGAAAGATAATCGGCCAGCCTTTTGTAGGAAGTTTTAATGAGCGAATGCGCCTTGATATGCCGGTTATTATCACTGCTGTATTCAAGCGCGGTAAGTTCGCCCGCCAAAAACCGGAAGTAATTTATCCATACAATATTATCTTTTACCTGAAGATTGCTTCCCATTATACCCGGCAACAGAACAACAATCGGTTTTTTGCCGGTCACCTCATCCAGAAAAACTTTTCCGCCATCAAGGCCAAGTACCGCATTTCGGTCAGCTACCGACCGCATTTCGGGCCGGATAGGTTCAAACATGGGCAGTCTTCCTTCGCCCGAAAAATTGAGGGCGGTGGTAATGGCAAGCCTGCTGCTTTCGTTGGTAAAATAGCCAAAGTGATTGGTTTCAACGGTTTGCTCAAGGTAATAAAACCCTTTTCCCGGCTGCCTTCTTGCCCCCTGATACATACTTACCGTATTCACCACAAGGTCGTTTCCTTCAAGATAGAAAAGCTTGCTGGCAATTACAAGCAAACCTTTCAGTTTTAAACTAACCCGGCTGTTACCTGCAATAACCATGAGCGGGGTGGGTATTAAAATCGTGCTGCCCGGATAATTGAGTGCTTTAATAAAGGTCGATTCCGGATTTTGGGCCTCAATACCCGGTAAGGCATCTGTATTGTCCTTGGTTTCAATCAGGGCAAGAATTAATTCCTTGAAAGCAATGTAAGCAGGATTAGCATTTTGGCCCGAAACCACCCCCACAAGATTCATGGTTATATTAAAAAAATCATGGATTCTTTTGCCGGCAAGAATGGTGCCACGCGCCGGGCAGGCCACCCTGATTTGCTTACGGATGGTAATTTTTTTACCCTGCATGATCTTTTCTATTTCCCGGATCACAGGAATTTCGTAAGCCCGCCCTTCGTTTTGAAAACAATTAATTTCATTGCTGTCAAAGCCCCTTGCATCCGCTGCAAAGCGACATAAAAGGTCGGCTACAAGGCCTCCCCGTGAATGGCTGATGAGGTCAATATTTGCTTCTGCCGGCAGTTTTTCAACCAGTTTTAGTATATTGGTAAGCGGACTTTCGGTAAGCGTGCGGTGCTGCAGCGCAAGTACATGGCCGGGCTTATATACATCCTGAATATGCATCCATAATTTAGACCCTTTCAGTTCGGAGAAAGACCCTTTGGATGAGGATCCTGTACCATGTATAAAAAGCAGGTAGTCCCCGGAATCAAGGGGCTTGTCAACAATTCCCATATCAAATTCGTGCGAAAGCATATAAAGCCCCTCTCCATGGCCTTCAAACTGCTTTTCTTCCAGCTTTTTAGCAATTGGGCCAATAAACTCGGCCATTTTAGCCCCTACCTGTTTTTTTACAAACAGGTTCACCACCTTTAGTGCAATCTTTTTAAAAACTCCCCGATCCGTTGAATCGTCGGTAAGTTCCGAAGGAAGGGTCCATTCACTGGAGTCGCCCCGGTTGGCCGCGCCCGCTTCGGGAAACAACTCCTCCAGCGTATCCTGATTGCCAATCCATACAGTATTATCCTCGAGGATAATTTCAATTAAATGATCACCGGTTAAGGTAAGCTTTTGCTCCGGCGCATCGCTCCGGGTTGCCGGGCTTACCGAAAAGCTTTGTTCAAAAGAATAATAAGACGATTCTTCCTTTACGGCGGGGGCGTCCACAACCTCACCGCGCAGGCGCAATTGAGAAATTGACATGGTTTAATTTTTTCAATGGAAAAAAAGAAAAAAAAGCAGGCGGGCAGGTTTTATTTTCCCTGTATGACGAAACTTACAGTACAAACTATCTTTAAAGGTTGTCATGGCCGGCAATACTAATTTGCCATAAAATTATAAATTAATCTGTTTATTTTCAAACTATCCTGCAAATAAATAATAGCCTGAAAAAACACCCTGAAAATAGCCATTATCCCCGGCAAAAAAGGACTGAAAATTACAAAAGGTTAAAAAATACCGTAATAAAACCCTGGCCTGCTAAAAAAATCTATCCTAGTTTTATTGCATCAAAAAAAACCGATAATAGAAAATTATGGCGAAAACAATAATCCGGGTCCTGATTTCCCTTTGGTTGTTTTCGTACGCCGGTATTGCACAGCAAACGGATTCAGTTTTTAAAACTCCTTTCCCAACACAGCCTCATATTGGCTCCGGTAAGCCTTTTTGCGGTACTGACCTGCTTTTGAAAACGCTCCGGAAGTCGGTTGCCTATGTAAAGGCGGAAGAACAGATGAACCTGCAGATTGCATCAGCCGTCAGGTTGCTCGAAGATGATACCATTGTGTTACCCGTTGTATTCCATATTCTTGCCGATGACCCCTATGCCATTGCCGGCGGTGGTTAATGACAGGGGGCTCATTTCCACTCCGGGTGCAGACACCGTATATGAAGAAACCAACAGTCAAAACAATACGGAAATTGCTAACGGATTCCGGCGCTTCAGTATTGCCATCCAGCCATCGGATACCACCATTGAAAGAGCGTCATCCATTCAACTGTTTACAACAGTAGAGGGAGGGCTTCTTTCCTCTGTAAACTGGACAGCTTCGCGCTTTCTTTCCTGTACAGATTGTGCCAACCCGGTAGTAACCCCAACTTATACAGAACGCTATATGGTTACAGGAAAAAACGAATTCAATTGCACCGATACCGGTCTTGCTACCATCCGTACCATAACAATTGGCGATCTTTATATACCAACTGCCTTTACCCCCGATGGCGACAACCTGAATGATATATTTTATGTAATGGGAAGCGAAAGGGTTTCCATTTTAAAAGACTTTATCATTTACACCCGCTGGGGCGATAAAGTATTTGAGTCGCACAATATTCCGCCCAATGACCCGGTTTTTGGCTGGAAAGGATTGATAAAGGGTACCAAAGCACAGGCCGGAGCGTATGTGTACCAGGTTTCAGCTACCATGGTGGATGGAAAAACGGAGTTGAGAAAAGGAACGGTTGTTCTTATCCGGTGATTATCAAGGCCAATATTCAATACATATAATTGATTTTTACGTTTGTTCATCAGAAAGTAAGAAACCGGGGCACAAAAAATCTGTAATCAAATCCCTTATCTTCATCGCATGGCAAAACTGGAACGTTCACTTGGGCCGGTAACCCTTTGGGGGCTTGGGGTAGGCTATGTAATCAGCGGCATGTATTTTGGCTGGAACCTTGGGCTGGCTGAGGGTGGCACCCTTGGGTTGGCTATAGCTACGGTTTTTATCATCATACTTTATACCACTTTCACCTTTAGTTATACCGAACTTGCCTGCGCCATACCCAAAGCGGGCGGAGTACTGGATTATACCACAAGGGCGCTGGGAAAGCACGCCGGCTACATTGCCGGGCTGGCACAGGTGTTCGAATTTATTTTTGCTCCGCCCGCCATAGCAGCGGCCATCGGTGCTTATTTTCACCTGTTTATCCCCTCATTGCCGGTTACGGCTATTTCCATTACTGCCTATATCATTTTTACTGCATTAAATATTTACGGCGTACGGGTTGCGGCCTTGTTCGAACTGGCTATTACACTGCTGGCTGTGGCAGAACTCCTGTTGTTTGCCGGGGTTACCCTGCCACATTTTGAATGGGCAAATCTTTCCGCTAATGCCTTTCCCAATGGCTGGAAAGGTGCATGGGCAGCCATCCCCTTTGCCATCTGGTTTTTCCTGGGCCTGGAGGGTGTAGCCAATGTGGCGGAAGAAACCCAAAAACCACAACGGAACATCCTGCTGGGTTTTGGCAGCGCCCTGCTTACCCTGGTGGTGCTTTGTATCCTTACTTTTTTGGGCAGCACCGGGGTTGCCGGTTGGGAGGCGGTTGTTTTCCCGCCTGAAAGCAGCACGCCGAGCGACAGCCCTCTCCCACTCGCCCTGGCCCATATTACCGGCAACAATCAATGGCTGTATCACCTGCTTGTTTCTGTAGGTTTGCTTGGGCTGATTGCCTCTTTTCACGGTATTATACTTGCCGCAGGGCGTGCAACCTTCGAAATGGGCAGGCTGCATTATTTTGTAAAGGCAGCAGGAGAGGTGCACCTCCGGTTTAAAACCCCTGCCAATGCCCTGCTGATGAATATGGGGTTGGGTATCCTGGCGTTGCTTACCGGCAAAACGGGCGACATCATCATTATGGCCTGCTTTGGCGCACTTACCCTGATGATTTTTGGTATGTGGAGCTTATTTAAATTGAGGCAAACCGAACCAGGCTTGGAAAGACCTTTCCGAACGCCTTTTTACCCCTGGTTCCCCATGATTGCCCTTAGCTTTGCCTGCATAGCCCTGGTAGCAATGATTACCCTTTATACCATTATCTTTTTGTTATTTGCGGGGCTGCTGTTATTGGGTTGGATTTGGTTCTTTTTATTTGTAAAAGCCGTAAAACATGCATGAATTAATTGAGCGTTTTGAGTCTTTAGGAAACGGGAAAGTGAAACTCGCAGTCACCGATATTGATGGCATCCTCCGCGGCAAAATTGTCAGCCTCGAAAAATTTAAAGGCATTGCCGAAAAAGGCTTTGGCTTTTGCGATGTAATATTCGGCTGGGATGCGGGCGACAATGCCTACGATAATGCCCAAATAACCGGCTGGCATACCGGCTACCCCGATGCGCAGGCGGTGGTGGACCTGAGCACCGAAAGAAAAATACCCTGGGAAAATGATCTTCCTTTTTTCCTTGCCGATTTTGATGTTGCCGGGAGTGCCGCCGCTGAGGTTTGTCCGCGAACGCTTTTGAAAAAGGTGATCAGCAAAGCCGCAAGCATGGGTTTGCACCCGGTTTTTTCACAGGAATTTGAATGGTTCAATTTTATCCGTGCGGCAAACGGCAGCAGTATGCCACCCGCCTCGCTTACAGAGGGCATGTTTGGCTATTCGCTGCTGCGGGCAAGCCACAACAGCGATTACTTCAACGCCCTTTTCGATCAGTTGACCGCCATGAATATACCCATTGAAGGGCTGCATACCGAAACCGGGCCCGGGGTGTACGAAGCCGCCATACTGTACGGCCCGGCACTGGAAGCGGCCGATCGTGCCGTGCTTTTTAAAAGCGGGGTAAAGGAAATTGCCCACCGGCATGGCATACTGGCAAGCTTTATGGCCAAATGGAACGAAAACCTTCCCGGTTGCAGCGGGCACGTACACCAAAGCCTGTGGGATAACAATAAAGAGATCAACCTCTTTTACGATGCAGGTCAGCCAAACAAAATGAGCGCCATTTTGGAAAGCTATATGGCCGGGCAACTTTATTGCCTGCCGCTTATTTTGCCTATGTATGCGCCCACAATCAACAGCTACAAGCGGCTGGTAGAAGGGGCATGGGCGCCCACCACCCTTACCTGGGGCATTGATAACCGCACCACGGCTTTACGGGCGCTGCCACAAGGCGCAAGCTCCTGCCGGCTTGAAACCCGGGTAGTTGGCAGCGACAGCAACCCCTACCTTGCCATGGCCGCCTGCCTTGCATCGGGCTTGTATGGAATAGAAAAAGGCATGAAACTGGAACAACCCGAAACCAAAGGAAACGGATATGCGGACCTGCGTTTTGGCAAACTGCCCGCCAATCTTTGGGAGGCCACCAAAGCCATGAAGGAAAGCGAAACAGCAAAAGAACTTTTCGGGGACAGTTTTGTAAACCATTTTTGCGGCACCCGCGAGTGGGAATGGAGGCAGCATGCAAAGGCAGTTACGGATTGGGAATTGAGGAGGTATTTTGAGATAATTTAAACGCAAGTTAACTGGTTAACTGGTTGACGGGTTGACGGGTTGACTGGTTAACAAGTTAACTCATCAACTCATAAACTTTTCAACTTGTCAACTTGTCAACTCGTCTACTAATCAACTTTCCAACTTATCAACCAATCAACTCGTCAACTTCCAACTTAAAAATATGAATAAACTAACATACGATATTGTTCAGGATAAGGATTTGGCCAATTATATGGAAGAGATACTCCGTGTAGGTGGAATTGATGTAAAAGTTAACGAATCAAAACCTTTCTACGATACCATCCTCGGCGATATAGACGGCATGTTGAAATACGAAATCTTATTAAATCCCAATGATTTTGAGAAGGCTGACCTGGTATTATATTCAGCATTGAAAAAAGAAAATGTTGGGGAAGGTCATTGGCTGAATGATGCCGGGGATGATGAATTAATTGAAATGATAGAAAATCCTAAAAGTAAGGGAAGGCTATATTCAATTGCCTCTGAAATTATTTTAGAAAAAAGAGGGACAAAAATTCAACAGCAGGATTTTATTGAAGAACAGGATAATTATAATGAATCAGTAGGCACAGATGAATCAAGGTCGCTGCCTACCTGGTCGAAAGTCCTGTTGGTGATTGCCTCTGTTTCTGGATTTGGATTTATCATTATGGGCATGGGCGGGGTTATTATGGGGTTGTTTCTAAACAGGTTTAAAATACACAATACCAAAGGTCAAATGTATTTCTGTTTCGATAAGAGTACCCGGGAGTTTGGACTTGCACTATCCTTTGTCAGTTTGGTCGTATTTATGATAACATGGCTGTTTCTTACAAATAGTTTCTCAATCTTAGGTTTCTAAAAAAATATACAACAATGGATTTTACCACTATCCGTCAGTACAACTTTCCAACAACCATCCGCTTTGGCGCTGGGGCAACAGAAGAACTTTTACCCCACCTGAAACAGATGGGTTTCAGCAAACCATTGGTGGTAACCGATCCGGTGGTGGCTGAACTACCTTTTTTTGACCTGATTACCTACCGGCTTGAAAGTGGCGGCCTCAGTGTGGAAGTATTTAAGGACATCCACAAAAACCCGGTGAAGAGCGACGTGCTGAAAGGCGGCGAGGCCTTTCATGCCACCGAGCGCGATTGCATTATTGGCATTGGCGGGGGCGCGGCGCTTGATGTGGCCCGTGCCA
>ERZ795056.7251-NODE-7251-length-10669-cov-16.800546_pt1 | contig 10669 bp, 7 predicted proteins | sample MGYA00375140_ERZ795056 | MGnify/ENA primary metagenome ERZ795056 (study PRJEB30185, sample SAMN05720227) | activated sludge metagenome | isolation source: Anaerobic digester | place: USA | collected 2015-03-09 ...
GGCCCCAATGGATTTACATCTTCTGAACATAATCCTGTAATAGCTAATGCTGAATTAAATATGACGGGAGTTTATCAATTGGATGTTTTTAATCCACTGGATAGTTGTCATAGTTTAGCTTTAGTGAATGTTATCGTGAATCAGTTTCCTGAAGAAGTAATTATAACTGGCAATATGCCTGTTTGTGCAGGTGATACATTGATTTTGGATGTGACACAGTATTCTGATGCAGAATATACATGGTATAAATCTAGCATCCCTTTTAGCAATGATTCTTCGTTAGAATTTCTCCCAACAACAGACCAAGATGTAGGAATATACACATGTAGTATTGATTTGAATGGATGTGTTAATTCATCTGTTGAAGAAGAATTAACTATATATCCAACTCCTTCAATTCCAACTTTATTTTTTGATCCTTTATCTAATTCTTTACATGCTTTTCAAGCAACTGGAAATTATCAATGGTATTTCGGATCTGATTTAATTGAAGGACAAACATTTGATACACTCAAACTGGTATTTCCAGGTTATTATAATGTTGTTGTAGCAAATGAGTTTGGTTGTTCAAATTCTTCTATATTTTACTTTTACAATCCAGTTGGAATACAGGAATTGTCAAATTCAATTCTAACACTACAACCTAATCCAGCTGAGGATTTCATTCATGTGTTTGTTCCAGAAACAGGAGTGTTAGAAGTGCGAGACTTAGCAGGAAAGTTTATTCAAGAAAATAAATTACAAAAAGGCACGAATTCGATTTCAGTAATTGATCTTGCTGATGGTTTGTATTTGTTTCAATTTAAATCAAATGATGGAATTCGTTTTACTAAAGTGATTATTGAACACAACTAATTCGTGAATTATGAAAAGACATTTATTGATTATTGTTTTGTGTACATTTTTCAATTATCCATTTATTGTTCATGCCCAATATTCGGTTGATACAACTTTGTCGACGAATCAATACGTCGAGAAATTATTAGGACCCGGAGTGAGTTTTAGCAATTTTATCTTGGAAGGAGATAGACAAGCAATAGGCTATTTTGAAAATGCAAATTCACAATTAGGAATAAATAAAGGAATTATTCTATCAACTGGAAAAGCGTCGAGTTCGAATGGTAATTCATCTCTATTTGCTGGTGAATTTAATGAACAAGGATTAGCAAATATACCAGAATTAGCAGCATATGTTCCAAACTGTTTTGAACCAGGAGCTACGAATGATGGAATTATTTTGCAATTCGATTTCATTCCTCAATTCGATAGTATTGCTCTGAATTTTGTTTTTGCTTCGGAAGAGTATGATGAATACGTATGTGCTTATTTCAATGATGCCTTTGCTTTCTTAATTTCAGGGCCCGATATTGTGGGTTTTGAAAATTTAGCAGTAGTTCCTGGATCTGGTGATCCGATTACAATTAATACTATTAATAATGGATATGTAGGATTGTCAGGCGATTCAGCAAATGATCCCTGTGTTTTAACCAATGCTCTGTATTACAATTTAAATCCTCCAACTGATATTGTGTATGATGGATATACAACTGTATTAACGGTTAAAAAAGATGTGATTCCTTGTCAAACCTATACGCTTAGAATCATGATTGCAGATGGTTGTGATAGCGGTTTTGATTCAGCTGTATTTATAGAAGGTGAAAATTTTGGGACTGTTGGGGCAAAGATTAGTTCGAATCTACCAGAAGATGAGCCTTTGGTTTATGAAGCTTGTACGAACTTTAATCTCACCTTTTCTAAACCTAGATTAGTTACCGAAGAATATGTATTTCACTATACATTAGGTGGCACAGCCATAAATGGAATTGATTATTCTTATTTGCCTGATTCTGTTTTTATTCCTGCAGATGTTGATTCCGTTGAAATAAATGTAGAAATATATCAGGATAATGAGGCTGAAACAGCTGAAACACTTACATTTAATTATTCGAATACGTGTAATATATATACAACTGAATTTCAAATTGTTGATAAACCTGCATTAGTATTCGAAACAATTCCTGTTTCTGAAATTTGTACTGGACAAGGCTCCATCAATTTGCATGTTGAAGTAACCCAAGGAATTCTACCATTTACCTATGCTTGGTTGAATAATGGAAGCACAGAGCCTGATTTGACGGTAGAACCATTAGATTCAACGCTATATCGTGTTTATGTAACCGACTTATGTGGTACAACTGATTCAGTCGATTTTGTGGTTAATGTCAACCCGCAACCTGATTCAATAGAATTAAGTTTTGATACACTCACTTCTTCTATCAGTTTTGATGAGCCTGCTGGGATTGTAATGAGTTATTGGTTGTTAGATGAGTCGAATTATCAAGTTGTTTCGGAACCCAATCTAACATTGACTGCTGCTGGTACTTATTCTGTTTACTGTGAATTATCGGATGGATGTACTGTTTATTCAAACTCCATTTATTTTGACCCTCTTATTTTAGAAATTGAAGAATTAGATAAATTTCCTTTTAAACTATATCCCAATCCAGCTGATGATTATTTCTCTATTTCAGTAATTGAAGACTGTAATTTGGAGATATATGATTTAGCTGGGAAGCTGCTTTCTAAGTTGCCTATTAAAGCAGAAACACAAACTATTTCAACAACAAATTTTAGTTCTGGAATGTATTTGTTAAAACTTCGTTCTAATAAAGGGGAGAAGTCTATTAAATTAAATATTGAAAAGTATTAATTCCAATATTTAATGAAAAAGATTTTTTTACTTGTCATTATATTTTCAACTCCATTTATAATAAAAGCCCAATATTCTGTTGATACAAACCTGACCGTAAATCAATATGTGGAAAAATTATTAGGTCCAGGTATCGCATTTAGTAATGCTCATATATACGGCGATAGACAAGCAATAGGATATTTTACTGGAGCGGGTGATATGTTAAGTATTCAAAGAGGAATTTTATTGACAACTGGATATGCTGCTAAAACTAATGATCTTGTTGCACTTCAACAAAATGGAGATGATAATAATGGGTTATCGGCAATACCTGAACTAGATTCAATGGGAGGTATTGACACAAGAGACGGATTAATTTTCCAATTTGATTTTGTTCCTCAATCCAACTTGATTTCTTTTCAATACATATTTGCCTCTCAAGAGTATAACGAATTTGTTTGTTCGCAATTTAACGATGCGGTTGCAATTTTTTTATCTGGGCCCGGTATTGTGGGTGAGCAAAATTTAGCAGTCGTTCCTATTTCAGGAGAACCTATTTCCGTTAATACTGTAAATAATGGAAATTTTATAGATACTTCAAATGGTTTTTGTACAGGAGAGAATGCTGAATATTTTGACTCCATTGTACCACCGAATTTGATTTTCGATGGATACACTGTAAAGATGAATGCATTTGCTGAAGTTTTACCTTGTGTGAACTACACCTTGAGGTTCATAATTGCAGATGTTGGAGATGATATTTATGACTCTGCTATATTTTTAAAAGGATTAACTGAATCAACAAACATTGGAATAACTGCTGTAATTAATGATGAGGATCAATTAATTTACGAAGATTGCTCCTCTCTTAAATTAACGTTTCACAATACGGATACCTTATCTTCCGATTATGTTTTCCATTATTCGCTTTCAGGTACAGCCGAAAATGGAATGGATTATACAACTATTCCCGATTCGGTGATCATTTTAGCAGGAACAAATACTACCGACATTTATCTCAGTGTATTTCAGGATAACCAAAACGAAGGAATAGAAACGATCACTTTTACCTATCAAACTGTTTGTGGGGATTTTATTTCTGAATTTCAAATTTCGGATCTACCAGCATTAGAAATTGTTCAAAATCCTATCGAAGTAGTGTGTGCCGGGAAAGGCCCTATTCAACTTAGTGCAAACCTAATTCAGGGTGTTCCTCCTTATACGTATTCTTGGAAAAATTCTTTTAGTTCGGAATCGTTCTTATCTGTTAATCCACTAGTAGAAACCATGTATCGGCTATATGTCACCGATCGTTGTGGAACCACCGATTCTACCGATTTTATTGTACCTGTTTTTCCATTACCTGAGCCCATCACACTTTACTATACTAGTTCTAATTCCAGTATATGGTTTGATGAACCAGTAAGTAATGATTCTATTTTTTGGGTGTTTAATGAAGCAAGTAAACAACTAATAACAAATCCCAATTTGACTTTATCATCTACAGGAAGCTATTCGGTTTATCGGGTCGATTCGAATGGATGTTCGAGTATTTCCAATGCAATTTTGTTTGATTCCAATAGTTCGACTTCCGAACTCTTCCTGATTTATCCAAGTCCAGCTAAGGACAATCTTTCCATCGCTCTTGTTGATGTTAGCATTTTTGAAATTTATGATTTAGCTGGTAGACTAATTCGAAATCAAGTTCTATTAGAAGGAATTCAAACTATTTCGGTAGCAGATATCCCGCAAGGAATTTATCTAGTGAGAATTCAAAACTCATCTGGAACGGGGACTGCAAAAATTTTCATCACGCACTAACCACACAACATCATATACGCTCCTGCTGGATCTTGTATGAGGCAATAGAATTTGCCATCGTCACCCATTTTGCGTTTGTCGCCTAAGACTTTTCCACCCAAACGTGTAACAGCTTCAAGGCTTTTATCGAGGTTCTCTACATTCACATACATGAGCCATTGAGGCGGAATGTCTTTGTTGCTGCCTCGTGCATAACAGATTCCCGCAATAGGATCTTCGCATTCTTCGGGCGACATCACATAATCGTTATATCCGCCCATGTCGAAGCTTTGGCGTTCCCAGCCAGCTACTTTTTCGTAGAATTCGCTGACTTTCGCGGCATCGTCAACGGTGAGGTCGTGCCAGAGGATGTTGTTTTGCATAAATAGTCTCGGATTTCAATCCGGGGATGCAAGATAATCGAATAACGATTCACAAAGGGGATGATGCATGATTACGATCCCCCCCGCGTGAGCGATTGCAGCGGCACCCCGCATCGCCAGCCTTTGCGTAAAGCTATGGCTGGCGATGTGGAGTATAGCGTAAAGCGCGACCTTTTTGCGAGGGAATGTGTGTGCGAAAAGGGCACGCCCAAATGCTTTACACGTTGAAAATCTTTCCTGGGTTGAGGATGCCTTTGGGATCGAAAACGTTTTTGATTCCGCGCATGAGTTCCAATTGAACTTTCGAAAAAGCGATGGGCATATAAGGCTGTTGCACCAAACCAATTCCGTGTTCGCCACTCAAAGTTCCACCGAGCGAAACAACGAGAGTGAAAATTTCGCGAATGCCTTTGGTGACGTCTTCTTTCCATTGGGCTTCGCTCATATCGCCTTTGATGATGTTGACGTGTAAATTTCCATCGCCCGCATGTCCGTAACACACCGATTTGAAACCATATTTTGCTCCAATTTCTTTAACACCCGAAAGCAAAACCGGCAATTCGGCGCGCGGAACAACGGTATCTTCTTCTTTATAGGTTGAATTCGATTTCACGGCTTCGGCAACGCTCCGGCGCAGTTTCCAGAGGTCGGTTTTTTGCGCTTCCGATTCGGCAAATAAAATCTCCATGCAGTTATGCGCTTCGAGAACCGGCACAATGCGTTCGATATCTTTGAGGATCGTTTCTTCATCGTTACCATCTACTTCGATGAGTAAATGCGCTTGTTCGTCCTCTCCAATTTGAATGTTGATATCGGTTCGGAAATGCAAGGTCCAATCGATTGCATCGCGTTCCATAAATTCCAATGCCGATGGAATAATTCCTTCGCGGAAAATGGCTGATACGGCAGCACATGCATCTAAAGGCGAACGAAAAGGTGCGAGCAAAACCTTATTCATACGCGGATAGGGAAGAAGTTTGAAAACTACCTTGGTAATCACACCCAGCGTTCCTTCGCTGCCAACCATGAGTTGTGTGAGGTTATAGCCAGTCGAGTTTTTAAGGACTTTGGCACCTGTTCGAATGATATCTCCAGAAGCTAAAACCACTTCTAAATCGAGCACATAATCGCGCGTTACTCCATATTTCACCGCACGTGGTCCGCCCGAGCAATGCGCTAGATTTCCACCAATAAAACAGGTGCCTCGACTCGATGGATCGGGTGGATAGAACAATCCTTTTTCTATCACCGCTTCTTGGAAAACTTGCGTAATTACACCCGGTTCAACTGTCGCCTGAAGGTTGCGTTCATCGATTTCGAGAATGCGGTTAAATCGACTCATCGACACTACTACACCGCCGTGAATAGGAAGTGCTCCACCACTCAAACCGGTTCCACCACCACGAGTAGTTACAGGAATTCCGCGAAGATTGCAGTGTTTTAGAATTTGGCTGATTTGTTCAGGTGTTTCGGGCCGAAGGACAACTTCGGGTAAGTAGCGTAAATCTTCGGTTTCGTCGTGCGAATGGGCTTGCAGGTTTTCTTCATCGTATAGCACGAATTCGTTTCCAAGTACCTCGCAAAAGAAAGTTAAATCGGCAGGTTGTATAGTTGACATGGACATCGATCAAGAGGTTAAGCAATCGTCATTTCAAAGGTGGGAAGAATACCCAAACCCGGCTGATTGGAAAGTTTAGCTATTCCGTTTTGCAGTTCTAATCCTAATGCAAGATCTCCAACTAACAAGAGTGGTCCATCCATATCCACAAAATCGAGTTGAGGTAGAAAGTGGGCAATGGCAGATGTGCCAATACTCGATTCATTCATGTTGCCTATCATGACTTTTAAGCCCAGTTTTCGAGCGGTTTTAATCATTCGTAAGGCAGGTGAAATTCCTCCACATTTGGTGAGTTTGATGTTGATTCCATGAAATCCATCGGCGCATTTTTCAACATCTTCTTCACGCACACAACTTTCATCAGCAATAAGCGGAATAGTTGATTGAGCTTTGAGTTGAGGCATTAAATGACGCTCATCTTTTGAAAGTGGTTGCTCGATGAGTTCAATTCCGTAAATGCTTAGTTCTTGAATTTTCTCCTTGGCTTCAGTCAAAGTCCAGCCACCGTTTACATCAATTCTCAAAGGAGCGTTAGTATGTGCTCTTAAAGCTTGGATGATTTCAATATCTTTTTTGTTTCCCAATTTTACTTTATAAATAGGCCAAGGATGTTCATCCATTTTGTGCAACATCACGGGGATTTCATCTATCCCAAGGGTGTAATCGCTAAGAGGTAGATTTTTCCATTCGGTATTCCACAATTGGAAAAGAGGTTTTTGTTGCTGTTTTCCAAATAAATCCCAAGCAGCCATATCGAGGGCACAAACGAGGAAAGAGTTTTCGGGAAATAAAGAAAATGCAAATGCTCCAAACGTTTCCGGATGTCGAAAATCGAAAGATTCCAATTCCTTCAATCGATCGGTTAAATCGGCAATCATTTTTTCTACCGGAATGTTGTAGTAAAGTATTGCCGGAGCTTCCCCAAATCCTTTCAAACCTTGATGTTCAATACATACAACCAAGCTAGGTTGATGCGTTTTAGTTCTTCCACCCGAAATGGAAAATGGATATTGAAAAGGTAATTCGAAATGCCAGTAGTTGATCTTCATGGGGAACGAATTCAAAAGTATTGTAAACCAACTGCCAGTATTCGGTTTTTCTTAGGAGTTGTTCATACCCGAATGTGAATGAATGATTTGATTCCTCCGAATTTACCTGTAAGCATTTGTGTTCGGTATGATTCTGTTACTTTTACGGTCCTTAAAAAAAACATCTATGCGTAAATTGCTGATTCTCTTAGCTGTAGTACTGCATGCTGGCTTAATTGCTCAGCCTCTGAAAGATCTTTCCCTACAAGAAATTTGGGCAAGTCCAACGTTTCGACCATCTATGGTTATGGGCGTTTCACCCATGCAAGACGGACAGCATTACAGCACCTTGAAAATAGATGAGTCAGGCGTTAGTATTGAGAAATATGCCTATTCAACGGGTTTGAAAGTGGGCGATATTTATACTTCTGCTAGTATTACACTTCCTGGAAATAAATCCATTCAATTCGATTCGTACACATTTAGTAAGGATGAGAAAAAGCTATTGGTACCTACCGAAACAGAGCCTATTTATCGTCATTCGAGCCGTAGCGCTTATGTGGTGATTGATTTAGAAAAGAAATCGGCTAGTTTACTGAGCACAGGAAAGCAGCAGTATGCTGATTTTTCTCCTGATGGGAAGCAGATCGCTTTTGTGCGCGAAAATAATCTTTTCGTGAAAGATTTGATTTCCGGGAAAGAAACAGCCATCACCAAAGACGGAAAGCAAAACGAAATTATCAACGGTGCTACCGATTGGGTTTATGAGGAGGAATTTGCCTTGAGTCAAGCATTTTTCTGGTCGCCCGATGGTTCTAAAATCGCCTATTTACGCTTCGATGAGCGGGAAGTGAAAGAGTATAACATGCAAACTTATGGTAGTTTGTATCCGGGATTATACACGTTCAAATATCCAAAAGCAGGAGAGGACAATTCATTGGTGAATGTGTATGTGTATTCAGTATCCGGAAACAGCTCAGTGAAAATGCAAACTGGCGATGATAAAAACCTGTATTTTCCACGTCTACAGTGGACTTCGAATGGTTCAGAATTGTGTGTAACACGCATGAATCGTCATCAAAATCATTTAGAATTATTGTTGGCAAATCCAGCAACAGGAAGCATCCGAACATTGTTGGAAGAAAAATCCGAAACCTATATCGACATACACGATAATCTTCGCTTTTTGGCTGATGGCAAACGTTTTATCTGGTCATCTGAACTAGGTGGATTTAACCATTTGTATCTCTATGGGATGGATGGAAAGAAGATTAGCGCATTGAGTAGTGGCAACTTCGATATCACGGAGTTTTATGGTATCAATGAGAAAACCGGCACTTTGTATTTTCAAGCGGCAGCACCAACGCCCATGGATAGAAGTCTGTTTACCGTGAAACTTACTGGAAAAGGGCAAAAGAATTTATTGCCAGTAAACGGACATCAGAATCCTGAGTTTAGTAGTAATTTCAGCTATTTCGTGTTGAATCAGAGCAGTGCAAATGCTCCGGCTGATTACAGTTTATATTCGGGTGAAGGAAAGTTGATTCGTTCATTGGAAACGAATACGATTTTGCGTGAAAAGCTAGCTACTTATCGATTATCAAAAAAGGAGTTTTTCAGTTTTACAACGAGCACAGGAAATGCGTTGAATGGCTGGATGATTAAGCCATCTAATTTTGATGCAAGTAAAAAGTATCCAGTTTTCATGACTGTTTATGGTGGTCCTGGACACAACACGGTTGAAAATCAGTGGGAAGGTTCCAACTACATGTGGTATCAATACTTGGCTCAAAAAGGCTACATCGTAGTTTCGGTGGACAATCGTGGTACAGGAAATAGGGGTGAAGCCTTTAAGAAATCGACTTATAAGCAATTAGGAAAGCTCGAAACGGAAGATCAGATTGAAGCGGCAAAATACATGGCTGCACAGCCGTATGTAGATGCTTCACGTATTGGAATTCAAGGTTGGAGTTACGGTGGATACATGAGTTCTTTATGTATAACCAAAGGTGCAGATGTGTTCAAAATGGCCATTGCAGTAGCACCGGTAACGAACTGGAGATTTTACGATTCTATTTACACAGAACGTTTCATGCAAACTCCAGAGGAGAATGAATCGGGCTATGATGATAACTCACCCATAAACCATGTGGCACGTTTAAAAGGCAAGTATTTATTGATACATGGAACGGGTGACGACAATGTCCATTTTCAAAATTCGGTAGAGATAGTAACAGCTTTGGTAAAAGCGAATAAACAGTTTGATTTGTTCTTTTACCCAGATAAGAATCATGGAATTTATGGTGGAAATACGCGATTACATTTGTACACAAAAATGACCGATTATCTACTCGAAAACCTTTGATATACCTGCTAAATAGGTGCTAATCAACATACGTGCTTTTCGAATTGATATTTTGATATATTTGTAATCCCAACACAAACCCTGTGAAACACACATTGCTTTTCTTAGCCCTATTTGCGGGCAGTGCCTTATTTGCTCAGCAAATCTCTAGCACAACTCCTCAATTAGATTCTCGTGCATCTCGCTATTATTCTGCTGAACAGATAGCTCAAATGGATGCTTTGAAGATAGCTCAGTTAAACTTCATTTTCCAGAATTCTTGGTTTGTGAATACCTTGAAACCTTGTCCAGAATGTCCTGCAATTGATACAGCAACATTTGATGTGTATCAGTATGTTCGTGAAGCAAAAACTCGTAAACGAGTGTATTTGACTGTGCCAGGCAATCCAATTGATATCCTTTCTTATCAGGAATTAGATGTGGAATTGGAACGTATCAAGAATGAAATGAATACTAATTCTTCTCAGCACTAATCATGAAAAAACTTAGCTATATAGTTCCCTTTTTGCTACTTATTTTATTTGGAATAAGTCCAGCAAAAGCGCAAACATATATCATGGGTGCTGCGGGAGGTACCATTACGGATTGTGCTGGTACAATTGAGAATCCAGGTGGATATGGTACCTATGTAGACGGGCTTGATGTTGTTCAAACAATTTGTTCTGGTAATGGACAATGTATACAATTGACTTTTACTGATTTTGGAACAGAATCAGGCTATGATTATTTAACTGTTTATGATGGGAATAGTACATTAGGTGCAGTATTAGGATCATATACAGG
>ERZ795056.7252-NODE-7252-length-10667-cov-4.416510_pt1 | contig 10667 bp, 7 predicted proteins | sample MGYA00375140_ERZ795056 | MGnify/ENA primary metagenome ERZ795056 (study PRJEB30185, sample SAMN05720227) | activated sludge metagenome | isolation source: Anaerobic digester | place: USA | collected 2015-03-09 ...
TGCTGCACATCATACGCCTGCAATCTTACTTGAGAAGACTACTAGTGCAGAAGTTATTGAGAGTGGGAAAAACGGTTTCTTATCTCCACAAGGTCAACCATCCGTTTTTGCAGATACGATTAAAAAAGTTTTATCTGATAAAAAAAATCTGGATAATGTAGGTAAAACAGCTTCAGAAACATTGGGATTAAGGTGGTCACAGTTGATGCCTGAGGTTGAAGATAGGTATCGTCATTTAATATTAAGAAAACAAAATGACTAATCAAACTACAGAAGCATCTGTTTCAAAACGATTGAAGCCATCACATATTATTCTGCCAATTCTGTTTGGATTTGCTGGGATTGTATGGATGTTTTGCTCTGAGTTTAGTGAAATAAAGGATGCAGAAATACCATTTGAAAAGTATTTAAATGGATACACAGTGTTATTTTTATTCTTGGCTTTATTGGCAGTTGCTATTCGAGATTTATCAGGAATGGGACGTTTGTATCTTTTGTCAGAAAAACAATTATCATTCCATTCTTTGTTTAGAATAAGAATGTTGTATGAGTTTACTTCTGCTATAACTCCATCGGCTGCAGGAGGCTCTACTTTGGAAATGTTGTTTATACATAAAGAGGGAGTGAAATTTGGGAAAAGTACTGCCATTACAATTATATCATTATTCTTTGATGAATTGTTTTTTGTAATAGGATTCCCTATCTTGTTGTTAATATTACCAATTGATTTGTTGTTCGCGGTAGAAGGCACTTTTTCTGCAGCAATATTGTCTGTTTTTGCTATAGCATATCTATCTAAAGTAGCATGGTTGGTGGTTTTATTCATTGGTATTTTTATCAAACCATCTACGATTTCTTGGATAATTCAGAAGGTTTTTTCTTTGCGTATCTTAAAAAGATGGAGAATAGGGGCATATAGAACTGCAATTGATGTAAAAGAATGCTCGCGTAATATGAGGCATAAATCAATCGTCTTTTGGTTGAAAAATCTAGGCTATAGCGTTTTGATGTGGGTGTCTCGTTTTACAGTAGTAAACTTTTTGATAATGGCATTTAATCAATCGACCGAATCTTTGATGAGTTTTACAACGCAATTTTTAATTTTAGGTCGTCAATTAGTTTTGATGGTTGTAATGCTAGTTGCTCCAACTCCTGGTGCTAGTGGATTTATAGAGGTACTATTTAATTCTTATTTGGGTGAGTTTATCCCAAAGGGTATTGTTTTATTGCTTATCACAGCAATATGGCGTATATTAATTTACTATAATTATTTACTTATTGGTGCTGTTTTGGCTCCTAGGTGGATTAATAGAAATTACTCCAAAAAAAATAAGAGCGTGACTAAATAAATCTTAGAAGGTAAAGTTTAGAGATACTCTTACACCGTTTGCCCAGATATTGGGATTCTGTAAATAGTTTATTCGTCTTACGTAATCTACTCGCAATATTCTGAATATATTGTCAATACCTACGCTAAACTCCATATAGGGTTCCATTGTAAGTGTTCCGGTGTTTCCCGGAAATGCTAACAACCCTGAGTTATACATCGGATTGTTTTTATTTGACAAATGTCCCCAATAACACTTAAATCCGGCTACTTCGCGTAACTGTAGTTTCTTTATTCCGGGTATTAGGTTGAATAATAAGCCATTAGTGCTAATTCCAATATCGATTGACAAATATTGGTCTGCAACAAATTCAAGAGGATTAACTTGACTAAATGACTCTTGCATTATTGTAAATGATGTATTTGAGTTAGGACAAAATAGGTCTGGGTATGCTACACCGCCGGTCCATATTTTACCTCCTTTAAATGTTAAGTCGATACGACCAAATGCCGATAAAAAGAAACGTTGAAGATATTTGAATTCTGTTGCTTGATAGCCATATTGTGAACCAAGTACATTCTGAAAACTAGCTCTGTGAGTTAATTCGAATACAGGATAAGGATTTTTAAGATTAAAACGATAAATTCTACCTTGAACAAATTTCTCACGTGGGGCATATCGCAATGTTAAACCTATTTCATTGTGATATAAGTAAGGTATATCTTTGTATTTAGGTGTTTCAAGGTCCTTCGAAATGCGCTGTTTAAAATCAATACTTCCGGCCCCTTCACGCTGCTCATATAATATCCATGGATTAATTGAGAATCCACTTAAGTCTTCGTACATATACTGTAATTTGGCTTGCTTATAGTACATCATATTAGTAACTTGCATTCGCTTTATAGAATAGAACAAGTTATCAGATAATGTTGCTGCAGGAGATTCTCCCAATGTACGTATATCTGAAGTGGCTGAAATTGTAATTGAATTAACAGGAAATTCTCTAGCATGATAACTTTTATCAATAAATGAATACTCTAATGTACCATTGTATTTTATTTTGTTATCTCCGAATCCGAAAGCCAAATAACCACTTGTAAATAGACGAGGCATTAGGTTTGTTGTTGACTCGCCTCCAATGCGAAGTCTAAAACCTTCAATAGCACTTGAACTGAACATTGCATATACAGGACCTATATCAAATGCGCTTGGTTTGCCTGTACGTAGATAACCTTTTATTAATAGCTCAGCACCGAACATAATGACTCGTATAACTGGATTCTTCTTTAACTTATCTAACAAAACAGTCATTTTACTCTCGTTTATATTAAGAGTGTCTGTTCTGTGTGCATTCCAGAATGTGCTATCTTGTTTTACTGCATCTTTAAGTATAAGTTCAGTTCCTGAAAAGCTGCGCATTATTGAATCATTAGGCTCATTGAATGTATAGTCGGAAAAATTTCGCGTGCGCTGTGAGTAGAATCCTTTAGTACCCTTTACTATATAAAATTCAGCAGTAAGTTGGTCATCAATTAATTCCATCGTACCTTGTTCATTCTTTTCAAAATGTTGTTCAATATGTAAACCATCAATATAATTTATGTTTGTACTAGGTGGAATATCCATACTTACGCGTTTTACCGCTAATGTAGAATCGTCTACTGATACATATCCCATAAATCCGAAATTAGCAGAATTAAATGGGGTAAATCCTAAGTTTATGCATTTTATACCATCAATGTATACTGTGTCCTTGATAAAAAATTTGTAAAAATCAGGAGCTATAGGTGATAGAGGCCCAACAAATGGCTTAAATGCGATTAATATGTTGCTATTATATATATCAACATCTTTGAATAGCTCATCCATATAGGTTGTAAGCCATCCTTCAGCAAATACATCATCATCAATACCTTTTTCTTGTCTACCCGTAATAATTTGTTTCTTGGTTTTCGGTGTTTTACGATAGTATTGGTCCATGGTTTTTTCTTTTAGCGAAAGAAGTAGAATTTTCTTTCCGCTAACTATGGACGTATCTGAGTTTTTTACAACATCTCCAATGCCTAGTGCGTTTGTACTTTTGGTTGAAAGGTCGGTTATTCCTAATACTGTCTTTTCATATGTTTTACGAGAGTAGTATGCAGCGTTTTCTATACGATTTTCGTTTTTTTCAGCAATAATTCTTCGAATTAAGTCTACTGCAGGATTATTCTTTTTTGAATAAGAATTTTTTGCGGTAATTTCAACTTCAGCTAGTTTAAAATCGGTAGGTACCAATTTAATCTGTATCGATTTTCCTGTTTGTTTTTTGAGGGATATTGTTTTGTTTTCGTATCCTAAGAATGAAAAAATCAATTGATTTTCCGGTTCAGCTTGTATTGAAAATGAGCCATCAATATCTGTTTCATCTCCATATAGGGTGTTCGCTATACGTATAGAGATGAATGGGAGAGGCTCACCCGTGATGGAATCAGTTACAGTGCCTTTGTATGTATTTGCATAACAAAAGTTGATGCTGTTACAAAGCACAAATACTAGTAAGAATAAACAAATCCTTTTCAAAATAGGATGATTGGTTGCTCGTTGGTTTTTAAGGCGCAAAGGTAATAAAATTTGCTTAAAACATTATATTTTAAATTGCTAAAAGTCTTGAATTGTTTACCTTTGTATCAATTTCGTTTGTATTAATATGTAATTACAAGAGTATTAATAATGCTCATATTTGGAATAATCTAAAATTACATATCGGATTGATGAATATAAAATTTATCTAAAAGTTAAATAATGCCAGATGAGTATTTTCCAATAGTAGACAAAAATGGGCTTGTAATTGGCAAAGAAACACGTAAATATTGCCATAGTGGAAGCTTTTTACTTCATCCGGTAGTTCATCTTCATATTTTTGACAGTAAAGGTAGATTGTATTTGCAAAAAAGAGCTATTACAAAAGATATTCAACCCGGCAAATGGGATACATCAGTAGGAGGGCATGTTGATTATGGTGAAACCATTAATGAGGCTTTGATTAGAGAAGTGCGAGAGGAATTAAATATCGTTGATTTCAATGTTCAAAAAATGTTCTCATATACTTTTCGTTCTACAATAGAATATGAATTGGTTAACAGTTTTTATATCATTTATGAGGGATTGATTGAACCGGATCCGACCGAAATATGTGAAGGTAGATTTTGGACAATAGAAGAAATTGAATCAAAATTAGGCATGTCTATTTTTACCCCAAACTTTGAACTTGAGTTTGCTAAAATTAAGGCTAATGGATTCATTAATGTAATAACAAACAAAAATGATTAATTTATGAAAAGGCTGTTTTTAATTGCTTTTAGTGCGCTATTTTGTTTATCCATAAATGCTCAGGAAATGAGTTTGGATGAGTATGCGCAAAATACTAATAAGAAGAAAGAGGCTACGCGAATGTCTTTTAATGATAAGGATTTTGATGCGAAAACTATGGCATCGCAAGAATCAATGCGTTTTAAGAAAAATCTTATGTTGACAGATAAGCAATCAGAAAGAGTTTATAAATATCTACAGAAGGAATTCCAAAAATTTGAAGATAGAAAACCTAGAGTAGTATATAGTGGAGGTATGGGTGGACCCGGTATGGCATCTCCCGGAGGGCTTAGTGATAATATGGTAATGCCACCACTAGATGGAGGAAGACCTTCAATTTCGGGAGGAGAGGGATCTAAATCGAAGCAAAGAACATCAGAGACAGAAATTAAAAGATTAAAAGAGAAATGTGCTAAGCAATATAAGAAAATATTTACTCCCGAGCAGTATTCAAAATGGGAAGAAATAGAAAAGGAAAGATGATTTAATGGCAATAAAAAGACTCTCACTTGTTTTAGTGAGAGTCTTTTTCTATTATAAGATTAATTCTTATTTATTTAAAGCAGTTGCAATATCTACTGCAACAGCCACAGTACAACCTACCATAGGGTTGTTACCAATTCCAAGGAATCCCATCATTTCTACGTGTGCAGGAACAGATGAAGAACCGGCGAATTGAGCATCAGAGTGCATACGTCCTAGTGTATCTGTCATACCATAAGATGCAGGTCCTGCTGCCATATTATCAGGGTGAAGTGTACGACCTGTACCACCACCTGAAGCTACTGAGAAATATGATTTACCGGCTAAGATACGTTCTTTCTTATATGTGCCTGCTACAGGATGTTGGAAACGTGTAGGATTGGTTGAGTTTCCTGTTATAGAAACGTCAACACCTTCTTTCCACATAATAGCAACACCTTCGCGAACATCGTCAGCACCATAGCATCTTACTTTTGCGCGTGCACCATCAGAATATGCAATTTCACGTACGACTGTTAACTCTCCTGAATAATAATCAAATTGAGTTTGAACGTATGTAAATCCATTGATTCTTGAGATGATTTGTGCAGCATCTTTTCCTAATCCGTTTAAGATACAACGTAGTGGTTCTTTACGAACTTTGTCAGCTTTAGCTGCAATTTTGATAGCTCCTTCAGCTGCTGCAAAAGACTCGTGTCCTGCTAAAAACGCAAAACATTTTGTTTCTTCACGTAATAAGCGAGCTGCAAGGTTACCATGTCCGATACCTACTTTACGGTCGTCAGCAACTGAACCAGGAATGCAAAATGATTGCAAACCTATACCGATTGCTTCTGCTGCTTCTGCTGCATTTTTGCATCCTTTTTTGATAGCGATTGCTGCACCAACAACGTATGCCCATTTTGCATTCTCAAAGCAAATAGGTTGTGTTTCTTCACATGTTTTATATGGATCGATTCCGGCTGCATCGCATATAACGTTTGCTTCTTCGATATCTTTAATGCCGTTTGCATTTAAAGCAGCAATTACTCCCTTAATGCGACGGTCTTTACTTTCAAATTTTACTTCTCTTATTGCCATTGTCTTTCCTCCTTATTCTTTACGTGGGTCAATGTGTTTAACTGCACCTTGTTCTTTAGTGAAGCGGCCGTAGGTTCCTGTTACTTTTTTCAAAGCTTCGTTAGCGTCTGTTCCCTTCTTGATTTCGTCCATGAATTTGCCCATGTGTACGAATTCGTAGCCACATACTTCGTCGTTTTTGTCAAGAGCTAAGGTTTTGATATATCCTTCTGCCATTTCCAAATAACGAGTTCCTTTTGCTAATGTTCCATAAAGAGTACCTATTTGTGAACGTAAGCCTTTGCCAAGATCTTCCAAACCTGCGCCAATAATCAAACCACCTTCAGAGAAAGCAGATTGAGTACGACCATAAACTATTTGTAAGAACAATTCACGCATTGCAGTATTGATAGCATCACAAACCAAGTCTGTGTTTAATGCTTCCAAAATAGTTTTTCCGGGAAGAATTTCTGATGCCATAGCAGCAGAGTGAGTCATACCTGAACAACCGATGGTCTCAATTAATGCTTCTTGAATAACGCCGTCTTTAACGTTTAATGTTAGTTTACATGCACCTTGTTGAGGAGCACACCAACCGATACCGTGTGTTAAGCCTGAAATATCTTTTACCTCTTTGGCTTTTACCCATTTACCTTCTTCCGGGATGGGAGCTGGACCATGGTTAGGTCCCTTCTTTACAACACACATGTGTTCTACTTCATGTGAATAAACCATATTTCTTTTATATTATATTGTTAAAAAAACTCTTTTAAGCCAACAAAAGTAGCAAGAAAATCGGAATCGGCAAAATGTTTTTAGTATGCGTATCTCCTTATTACATTGTACGCTCCGTGTATTCCTAATTCTCCTGCTTTTGACAAGTCAGCCCGACCTTTTACCTTGTCTCCCTGGAATAAATATATTAGGCCTCTATTGTAGTATGCTTCTGCAAATTCGGGGTAAATGTTTATAGCATTATTATAGCATTCAATAGCTTTTTGAAAACTTTTTTCTTGCATATATACATATCCGGCATTATATATGGCATAAATGAATGTCGGATCAATTTTTGCAGCCATCATAAAATCGCTTACTGCCATTGTATATTCGGCAAGAGGGATATCGTTGTCATAGTTATTTTCTTTGATTGCTTTTAATCTGGCATTGCCTCGATTAAAATAAGTAATAACATTATTTGGATGATATGGTAAAATTCTATCAAAATCTTTTAGTGCGCTTGCGTAATCTTGCACTTTAGATAGGCAATAGGCGCGTTCCATGAGCGCTGTCTCATTAAGACTATCTTTGCTTAGTATGTTATTGGCATTATCGATTGCCTTAAAATATTCTTCGAGCATAGCAGAATCAACTTCTTTTTCATTAATACAAAACTGTAATTTTCTGCCTTGACGTTTATTGTAATCATCTAATTGCTTGTTGAATAATGTTTTACGCTGAATTTCTGTATCTGAATATGGTATGCCTATAACGAAATTGCTTAATGGTTCTATATCAATATCTTTATACTGAACTTGTCCGCGAATATCGCTTTTGTAACGGTCATTTTGTTTTTTATTCAATTCTTGTACAATTGCGCGACTTTCTGCAGTCGGTAGCTCCTCAGCTTCTTTACCGGTCTTCTGTTTTCTTTTTCCGCTCTTTATTTCATTTTCGATGTTTAATGCAGTGTAATAATCTCGTTCTGCACCTAGTTTATCACGCATTTTCTTTTTTACTTCGCTACGTCCATAGTATGCAACTACAAAATCGGGGTAACGTTCTATAACTTTAGTAAAATCTGATACAGATCCTTTCAAATCGCCTATTGTACTGCGCAAATATGCTCTTTGTAAGTAAGCTGTGTAGTTACTAGGATCAAGTGCAATACATTTTGTAAAGTCATCAATTGCATAATTATCATCACCAACTTGCGAGCGCAGTATGCCTCTATTAAAATAAACAGAAGCATTTTTATTATCAATTTCGATGGCTGTATCAAAATCATTCATAGCTCCTCGCAAATCCTTTGTTTGCATGCGTATTATAGCTCGATTTCCAAAATAGTCGGACCTAAATGCATTAATACGTATTGCATCATTCATATCTTCGATACTTTCTGCATATTTCTTTTGCTCGTAGCGTAGCATTGCTCTAAATGCATGTGCCAGATCATTTTCCGAACTTATGCTGATAGCTGTGTCTAAATCTCCTGATGCTTTAATTGTGTCTTCCCTCTCTAAATAGATTTGAGATCTTAATAAATAGGTTTCGGTGTATCTTGGATATTTTATCAAAAAACTATCGCATTGAGATAGAGCTTCGTCCAATAGTTTTTGACGAATCAGGTTCTCAATAAGCAGGTTGGTTGTATTTATGTTGTCGGGCTCAAGTTTAAGGGATGCCTTAAAATCGTCGGTCGAAGCTTCAAGCATATTTATCTGACGATACGCATATCCTCTACAATAATATACTTTAGGTAAAAAAGGATTTATCTCCAATGCTTTATTGCAGTCTGATATCGATCCTCGATAGTCTTCTAAGTTTAATTTAGCATAGGCTCTGTATAAATAAGGATCTGTTAGGTAGGGCTTTACCTTAATTACCTGATTAAAATATTGTATTGCTACAACATAGTCTTCAAAATATAAAGCATTTCTACCTATGTCAAGTAGGCGTTGCGTGTTAAGCTGAGCCATGCTTGTGGTAGCTGTAAATATAAATGCTAATACGTATAGTAGTTTTTTCATATTAAAGCGAGTTCAAAGACTTCTTGTATGTTTTTAACGTAGTGAAATTTAAGTCCATGTACGTATATGTCTTTGATTTCTTCAATATTTTTTTTATTATCCTTACACATGATAATATCGGTTACACCTGCACGCTTAGCTGCTAAAATCTTTTCTTTTATACCACCAACGGGTAAAACTTTTCCGTGTAAAGTAATCTCTCCTGTCATAGCAATATGCTTGCGAACGCGTTTGCCTGTTATTGCAGATAGTAAACTTGTAGCCATAGTTACTCCTGCTGATGGTCCATCTTTTGGAATGGCACCTTCAGGTACATGTATATGTATTTGAGTGTTCTCAAAGAAATCTTCATTTATTCCTAATTCGGAAGCGTGAGCTTTAATATAAGCCAATCCAAGAGTAGCAGATTCTTTCATTACATCTCCCAGATTACCTGTTAATGTTAGTTTTTCTCCTTTACTTTTACTCAAACTGGTTTCTATTTCTAGAATTTCGCCTCCAACCGATGTCCATGCTAAACCTGTTACGATACCGATTTCTTCTTTATTATCTTGTTTATCTCTGTCGTAAGGAGCTGTACCTAAGTATTCGTGTAGGTCATTTTCTCCAATTATAGAATCTACTTTTTCTTCTGAAGCTATCTTCTTTGCTATTTTTCTGGCAATTTTAGCTATTTGTTTATCTAAATTACGAACTCCGGATTCGCGTGTGTAATTCTCAATAATAGCTTCGATAGCTTTTTTACTTATAGATACTTTTTTTGCAGGGATTCCATGATTATCCCATTCTTTAGGAATAAGATGCTTACTTGCGATTTCTATTTTCTCTTCGGTGATGTAACCACTTATATTGATTAATTCCATTCTGTCTAACAAAGCAGGCGAAATGGTATTCAAGTCGTTAGCAGTTGCTATGAATAGAATTTTAGATAAATCGTAATCAATATCTATAAAATTATCATGAAATGTGCTATTCTGTTCGGGGTCAAGAACCTCAAGTAAAGCTGATGCAGGATCGCCTTTGTAATCATTGCCAACTTTGTCAATTTCATCTAATATGAATACGGGGTTTGACGAATTAGCTTTCAGGACATTTTGAATTATACGACCCGGCATTGCTCCTATATAAGTGCGTCTATGTCCACGTATTTCAGCTTCATCTCTCAAACCTCCAAGTGATATACGTGCATATTTTCGGCCTAATGCTTCGGCTACAGATTTTCCTAAAGAGGTTTTTCCAACTCCGGGAGGGCCATATAAACAAATTATTGGCGATTTTAAATTACCTTTTAGTTTTAAAACGGCTAAATGCTCAATAATGCGATCTTTTACATCATCAAGTCCAAAATGATCTCTATCTAAAATGCGTTGTACACGCTTTAAATTAAAGTTATCTTTTGTATATTCACCCCAAGGCAAATCAACTAAAGTTTGCACATAGTTCATTTGTACAGGATAATCTGCAGAGTGAGGTGATGAAGATTCCATTTTGTCTATTTCTTTCAAAACAATTTTTTTTGTCTTTTCATCCCATTTTTTTGTTTCTGCTTTTTTGCGAATCAAGCTCATGTCTTTTTCTTGTACAGAGCCGCCTAATTCGTTTTGTATAGTCTTTAATTGCTGCTGTAAAAAATATTCGCGTTGTTGCTTGTCTATGTTTTCCATAGCCTTATCTTGAATAGAGGCCTTCATTTTCAGCA
>ERZ795056.7254-NODE-7254-length-10665-cov-7.587465_pt1 | contig 10665 bp, 4 predicted proteins | sample MGYA00375140_ERZ795056 | MGnify/ENA primary metagenome ERZ795056 (study PRJEB30185, sample SAMN05720227) | activated sludge metagenome | isolation source: Anaerobic digester | place: USA | collected 2015-03-09 ...
ATTGTTGATTTCACCACATCTATTATTCGTATTTCTGAAACAGCTTCTCTTGAAGATGTGACAGAAGAAATACTCCATGTGCTTTTTGAAATGAGTTCAACTGAGGATCAGAATGAACTTATGAAAGCTGTATTGGATACAGATGTATATGGTAAGACTTTTGAACAATATAAGGATGATCCTGAATATCAACTTGATGGTAAACCTAATGTAGCTAAGATCAAACGTGAAGCTGCAGTTAAACTGATTAACAACGTAGCTAACCAATTGCCTGTTCAGGTATACGGAAAGAGCCGGGTACTTGATATTGTCAAAAAGCTCATTGATAAACTGGTTAAACTGTTTACTACAACCGATTCGTATCGTGCTCAGGAAATCATCTATCGGATTATTACCAAAGAACAAGTCTTTGTTCAAAAGGACTTAACTAATTTAGGTAAGTTTAAGTCAAAAACCATTGAGATCCACGATACTGGTATTTACGGAATGACCGTAAATGACAAGGAGATCGCAATGGACTTGGATAAACTTCATACAATCACAATTCCTGTTGAGGCTTTCTTTAATGCCAATGGTAGACCAAACACATTCCATTTCCAAATGACGGAACTGGTTGCCAATCTTCAAGAAGCAAACTCAACTGCAATTGGTAGAATACGGATCCTTGCAAAAGAGAACATGACTTCAGAGGAACAAACCGTACTTGCTCCATTTGAACATTTAGGTTTAGTCCGTAACTGGGCAATTGGTATTGCGCCAGATGATTATTTCGTTCATCCTCAATTTACTAATTTTGAGGATGGTAGAGTATTCAACTTTGGAGGAAGACTTGCAAAGTACCATCACTATTATATACCTGCAGGATTAGATTTCAATGCACAGAGTATATACACTACTCGAATTGAATGGATGAAAGCTGTTGGTGTAAAAGATGTTATTGAATTTGAAGATGGTACAATCGAATCGATCAGTGTAATCACACCAAACGATAATTTGAGTACTTCAAAAGGAAACCGTCTCAAAGTAATTGAAAGGGATCTTGATCCTGTATCTGAGTTTATTGAGAAGTATGCTGATAAACTTGATGATGAACAAAAGAAACTTCTTTTGAAATCAATTGATAGGATCAAGAGAAATACCGCTCAGGTAAAGGACATGCCTTTTGATTTGAGTAAGAATTTGATCAGTAAACTTTCTCGTATCAAAAACGAGACTGACATGATCAATTCACTTCAAACGTTTTTTGATTACATCCACTCAATGGAATTGAGCATCGATAGTATCAAGACTCATTTAGATGGGGATGTTGATGTTGATCAACTCATGACCTATACTTACTTACTTGGTGGTTGGGCAGAGATCTTAAAAGAGACTACAGCGATTGTTGTTAAAGTTAGTGAAGCTGATGGTAAAGAAAGTAGACTTCTTCCAACACTTCGTAAACTTTCAGGTACAATTGGTAGTCTTGAAGATACCGCTGTACGAGGAATTGGTGCAGTTACCTTGCTTGGTAAAGTTGAAGAAGTATTGATTGATAAGAAAGCTGAACAGCTTTACAACGAACTGATCAAGCCTTATTACGATAACCAGATCTTTTTGACTAATAAACTTCGTGATGAACTTGTTGCAAAAGGAACTGACCCGGCTATTATCAAAGTAAGGTTGGATGAACTTAAGATCGATCTTGATTCTAAGAACGAGATTAGTTTGGAAACCTGTAAAGATTATTTCAGGGGTAAACTTGGTGACATCAAAGAATCAGTAACAGGTGGAAAAAACAAATCGCTTGCAGCGGTTAATAAAACACTTGTATCATTTTTTGATAAGCACCTTTTAGGTGTATCCCTTTCAAATGACCCTATTATCGCTTCAATGGGGCTTTGGCATAGGAACATGATCCAGCTTAGTAATGTTGCCTTAGAACCGATATTAGATACGAAGAACAACCTTAATCCGCTTATCAAACAGTTAGGTGGGCATTTTAAAGTTGGTCAAGCTCTTACAACTATTCAAGATACCTACATCCCTAAAGACGTGTGGGTTGATTCCTTTTTGGGTAAAATCAAAATGACCCAATGGGAAAAAAGCAAGGATAAATTCTTTGCTAACAAGTATGGTGATTGGATGAACTTCGAACATCAGCTTCATATTCCGGTTGACAAAGAGTTTAAAATCGGTGAACAAGTAATGTTCAAGATTGATCGATTCAGCTTGAATGAAATTAAGAGTGCGTTGAACAATCTTAAAAACTTGCGTGAGAAAGGGTTTGTAACTGAAGATGAAATCAAAGAGTATCGTGACAACCTTGAGATCAATTATAATTTGATTTCTGAGGACTTTCTCAAAGGTTACTATACAGACAGTTATCGAAACGCGGAACGTTCCACAAAAGATCAAATAAGAAACAAATTTGGTAAGAGTCGTGCTGAACTTGAGAAGATAATCAAGTTCCAAAGAGAATTTGAAGCAGCTCTTTATCGGGATATTGACACATTGAATACTCAGATAAAACTTCTGGATCCTTTCAAGGACAGGGAAACTATTTTTAACCGTAGACTTTTGATTGCTGATAAGAAAAAGATGCTCTATGAGAAACCTCAGGAGTACATTGATCCGTCTGACGCAACAAACGAAACTATCTATAAGGAGTGGAAAGAACTTTGGAGTATCAACAAAGAACCATTTACTCGAAAAGACATTGATTACAATACTTTACTTCTTAATGTTAAAAGGTTTGAACCTTCTTTTACAAGAAGCATAACATCGATGTTGAACCCTTTCTTGACTAAAGACAGTTTGACTTCCGATGAAGGCGAAGCCTTTGTGGATATGCTTGTTGAAATACATGCATCAAGTCAGTATCGTACTCAATTGCAATATGGTGAAGAGGGTTCTGAATTTATTACATTTTTGAATAACACATTAAGCTATTCAGGGAATGAAGAATGGAACAAACTTCGTAAAGAACAATTTGATACAATTGCTGATGCCAATGTAGTTCTTAATGGTGAAGAGTTTCTATCCTATGAGAATGGATCTTTGGTAAATGGTGAATTCCCTCAAGTCTTTACAGCTGATGATATTGCTTTGCAGACTTATGTGGATAACCAAATGGCTATTGCAGCATTGAATGGTACTGAAGCATTTCCTGTTGTTAATAGTGTGTCTGAGATTCAATCCGGATATTACTTTGTTGAACAGTACTACAGTGTCTATCAAGTTGCTGCAGGAACCAAACCTAAACAAGTTTTTAAAACAATTCGTACTTTAGCTAAAGACGGAAGGTATGTTAAGGTTGGACAAAAAGCTGCTGAGATAGGTGATCTCTGGACAGAAATTCAAGATCTTGTTTATCCATTCAAAGATCGTAATGGTTCTATTACTCCTCTTCCATCAGATGTTCAAAAGCTTGTAAAAGAAAAGGAACAGAAGATCGAAGATCTTAAGAAAAAACCAGCTTCTAAATTCTTTAAGATTTCAAAAGAATCAGGTGAACGTCGGAAAGCCGATAAGAAAAAGGCTATCCAAACATTAGATGATCTTCAACAGGATTATACAACTGAGACTTATTACGATGAGCTCCGTCTTCTCTTGGAAAAGAACAAAGGTTCACGTTATTTCAGCGAACTGATTGGATTTATAAACAACAGTAAATCCTTTGGTACCAAAGTAGCTACAGTAGTTAATCAGCTTGATGCAATAACTAAGACCTTTGAAAATACTCCAGAGTTCTTGGAGAACAATCCTCAATACACTCAGGAAGATTTGAACATCGCTCAATGGATCATGGACAACCATATTCAAACAGAGCGTGAGGTAAAAGCTATTTATCCGTATCGGAAATACCTTCCAAAAGAGATTGAGTACTTTAGAAAAGATCTCAGTTCGGATTTTCAGAAGAGAGTGGTTAAGGATGAATACATCGCAGATGATAAATTTGTGGATGGTAATTATCTTCCTAAGGAAGGAATAGATGATGAGAGTACTCGTAAGTTCAACAACCTAACTCCGGAACTTCAAACAATCCATGCAGCATGGGTTGAAGATATTCATATCAAAAACCAAAAAGAAGCTCAATCTAAATGGCGGGTTAAGGATAGTATTATAGGTTATCGTAATCCACGAATGGCTAAGAAGTATGTTGAACTTAGTCCATTAGGTTATCTCAAACGTAAGTTCAATGATTTGACAGGTGTAAACTTGTTTGAATCAGGTGAAGTAGGTGTTGAGAACAATGACGAAGATTACAACAAACTCAAAAGCTGGTGGGAACGCAAGAAAGATGCTTTCATGAACATGTTAAACATGACACGGAACACTGAGCTTGGTGATCTTGATTTGTGGAAAGATAAGACTAACAAACTTCCTGTTAATTACACAGGAAGAATGGATGCAGATGAGATAACAAATGACGTGTTCCATTCGGTAATGGAGTACCAAAGATCACTCACACGGCAGTCTATTATACACGATAACTTCAATGAAGCTGAAGCTACTATCAAACTTCTTGAGACAAACAAAGGTCAACCTGATCGATTGCTCAGACTCCAAAAATTCATGCAACAAGTAGTCTTTAAAGAAGGAATTGGTGGTACAAGTTTCCCTGAGAAAGTTCTTCTTGTCTTGCGTAAAGTTATTACAATGGGTTCCCAAACGATTACTAACCCTGCAGGTAACGTAAAGAACTACATTTCATCTAACATTGCAAATCACTTGAGAACTTTAAATGTCTCAGGTAAATGGAGAGATCGTCAAGCAACTCACTTTATTAACTTTTACAAATCCCATCAATGGGCAGCTAAGGTTGCTCGTCAAAGAAATGTAATCAGTAAAGAAACTCCTTTTGAATTGTTTATCTTTCAAAGGTTTCTTCCGGGAGAGAATTTCCCTGCGGAATATCGTAAGAAGGACTTCGTCCTTTCTGGTGATGTTTGGTTCGGTGGTAACTCGGCAGCTGAATTTCAGGTAAGAACAAATCTGTTCCTTAATATCACATCGCTCTATGCTTTTAAAGATGGGGAAAAAGATGTGAAGTTTATGGACATTTGGGAAAAAGATGGTACACGATGGAAGATCAAAGATACTGTAACCGACCTTGAAGGTAATCCTGTAAACGGAAACAAACTTGAACTTGAAGTTCAGAGCCTTATGAATCAACAAGCATTCAGCTCAACTGGTTTCCAAGGTGATGACGTAGGTGTATCTCTTAATAATCCTGCAGCTAGAACAGCTTTGATGTTCATGCGGTTTATGAGTCCACTTATTCTTGAATCTCTTACAAATAACCGTAGGGACTTTATTCAGAATCGTCAAGTTCAAAACTTCAACGTTGCGATTATCAAAACTGTTTATCGTGAATTTCAATACGCTTGGAAATACAAAAGCAACTATTGGCATTTTATGAGTGATTCAGAGAAAACTGATTTCCTTCGTGGAGCACACGTATATCTTTGGGGATTCATGTTGCTTCAAATTCTCACGTATCTGTTTGGGTTTGATGCAGACGATGATGACAAGTTTGATAAGCTCGAGGACAACTCTTATTTTACTAACCTGATGTTGATCTCAACGATGAAAACAATCTCAGAAATCGAATCTCAAAGCCTTGTACCATTTCAAGGGAAAAACTATATTCCGGTCGTCTCAGAGAACTGGCAATTTATTTCTAATAACATGGCGTTTAGAACTATTGATAAGCTTTCTCAAGCGGTTGAAGGTGGGGAGTTTAAAAGAGATGATGAAGAACGTGGAATTGAAAAAGGAGATTCCAAACGTGTTGCAAAACTTAAAAACGTGTTAGGTTTAAACTTTACTGAAAAGTTTAACATGCCTTATCAAATCAAATTGTTCTACAAGTTTAACATCGAAGCTAAAGAAAAGGAAGATAAGAAATAATTAGTTTTTATCCAAAACCGACTCGTCTTACTAATTAAGATTTAACTATGAAGCCCTGTAAAACAAAGTACCCTATTTTCCCAGTAGGTAGTTATACTATAAATTACGAATGTGGATATGTTGAGGTTATCCTTAACGGAGTTTCCACCATTTATACAACTCTTGTAAAATCAGATGCCACTTCGATTACTCTTGGTAATACTAGTGGTGAAGGAGTTTATGATATAGTTAATAGTGGACTTGACATTGCTCAAGTAACTGATTCTGTATTTTGTACAGGAGCTCCAGATGCAACTGAAAGTTTTTCGTATTCTTTGGTTTGTACTGATCAAGGAAACAAGTTACTCAAAGTAAATAATACTACTGGAGTAACCTCGGTTCTCAACCTTGATGGTTCAGCAAGTACGGCAGTTGTTCAGGATTGTTCTACTTTAGAATCTGATGCAGCTGTTATTTGTGTTTTGGGTACTCCCGCATTGATGTGGGTGGTAAAAGAGAATGGGGTTCCAAATGGAGATGTCTATTTTACAGATGCATTTGGGATAGTTATTCCAACTCCTCCATTTTTTACATTAGGTCAATGCGAAGTTGATACTTGTACACCAACAATCTCTGATGCATTTGGTGATGATCTAAGCACACTTCTTCCGGGAACAAGTTTTGTAATTACTAAACCAGATTGCTGCAGGGTTCAAATCGTTACCAGTGCAGGAACATTTACGCTTCGGGAAAAAGAAACTTATTACGGAACTACTGATTTCAATTGTCCAATTACAATAACTTCAGTAGCTATTATCTCAGGTTCATGCTCAACACAAAACGTTCATATTATTTCAAATAACAAAGGAATTTAAACTAACTTTATCTAATGGCACAACTCATTCAGTATCTTTCCACTACCTCGGGCAATTGCGGCATTAAAGCCACTGCTCCGGTTGTTGGTCAAGCCAAAGCCACAGTTGCAGTTGCAGCTGGTGCAACATTGACCGACTTGCTTCCTGCACTTGCTACGGGAGCTACCCCACTTGCATCTGGTCAAATCTCCAATCCGGGATGTGCAGATGTACAATTGACACTTACGTATTTAACAGGTGCAGATTGTGATTCTTGTACAGTTGATTCATTAACAACTGCAAATATTATCGTTGTTGTACCGGGTAAATCGGTGTTCCCATTGCCTGAAGGCCTTGTGACACGCATTCAGTATCAAACTGGTACTACCAATGCAACTGGTGTCTTTACCGCTTCAAATGTTACGATTGCTCAAGTCCTTAACTGGTACAGCTCGTATACTCCTTGCTGCGACGCAATTCTTGTTCCTTAAGAACAAACCCCGGTACGGGGTTAATGTAGCCTATTGACAGTCCTAAGCCTGTAAAATACAGAAGGTAATAATTATGGAAAAAGAACTTATTGAATATTTGCCGGATACATGCGCACCTGTGGTATTACCATTTGGCATAGGATGCTTGATGGAAAGACTCCGCACACCTGTTCCTAATTCATTTGGGTTTGATATTCCAAATGATTTTGGATTAACCAATGCGACTGATCTGTATCTGCATGTACTTGTGGATAATGTTTCAGGTCTTGAATACTGGTTTCCACCCGGCACTCCGGGTAACAGTGTCCCTGTGATCTGTACTGATGTTGCTGCTATCCAAACATGGTTGGATAGTTTAGGTTTTGGTATTACCTATACAGTAAATGCATTCAATGAGATTGTATTGTTTTTCAATACTCCCGGTACTGAAAGTCAGTATGAATGGTGGATGGGGAATGACAGCACAAACGGATATACCAATAAGACAAGAGTTACTCGAAGTCCAATCGAGACTGATGAGGTCACTTATACCGAACTTCAGATTGTAAAGGAAAAACTTCCTGATGGATCATATCAAGATCGATATTTTGTTAAAGGAGCTAATCCTTTAGCTGAAATAGGAATTAATTTTGATCCATCGCAGATTCTTTCTTTTGCTTCATGCGTAGAATGTCAGAATACTCCAACTAACGTTCCGGCAAGGAAACGTTCTAACTTTGTCATAACTGGTACAACACCATTATTTATTGGTGGAAATGCGTTAAGTATTATTGTTACCAAAACATCAAGTGCTGGACAAGTTCTGATTAATGGGGACAATGGAATAGACTATCCTTTGGATGCTCAATATGAAATATTCACGGATGGTGTTAATGAAGAAGTCAGTACATTGACTTCATACACTATCACAGGTTCTACTCCAACTACTACTTACAAAGTTCATCTTATTCGATAATGGCAAATAGCGGTAATCTTTTATTTCCTAAAGCTGGTGCAGGACTTCCTCAATTGACTTGGGAGAAGGGTCAAGATAGCTTGCAAACTATTGTAACCAGTGAACAACTTATGTGTTCAATGTTTTATCCTAGGATTTCTCTGGTAGACCAAGGATTGATTGATAATGGTGAACTCTTTGTTCAGTTCGGTAAGATTGATAGAAAACATTATACTATTGCAGGAAACCCTCAAACAGCACAAATAAAAGGAAATGCGATTCGTTGGTATGTTCCAGCTGTTGCAGGTGGGCTTCCATATCAAAGTTCAGGTTCAGGTGAAATTGGCGGTGGGAGTTATTATGGCGTAGATAGACCTAATTTGATTCCTGTGACATCTCAGAACACGACTCTAACTCAAGCTGTTCCAGTATGGGGATTTTATCAACAGCGGGATACAGAAGTATTTGATGCAAGAAATCCCACACTCAAAAGTTTTAGCAAGGTTGTGTTAATGACGGGAAAGGGTGCTAGAAACAATGAAGCTTATGCCCAATACCTTCCCGGTGGAGGTAGATACAAAAAACGCCCAAAGAACCATCCTTTTTCAGGGGCTAATTTTACAACATCTACTTGGTTTTGTAGGCTTGTTATTATTCGTGATAATAAAGTTGTAGAATATGGTCCAATCAGTACACCTCTTATTTTTAAACCAAACGGTTTAATGTTAGATAAGGGTCGCTTAAGCATGGCGTATTATACTGGAGGCGGCCCTATGGATTATGTTGCCATCGAACTTAGGGGAGAAGAACTTAAATCATATAATGGATAATCTATTTACAGCCCTGTGCATTCCTTCAGAGGAACATATTATAGGTCTGTAGACCTGTACATCCCCCACGGGGGACGTAGTATAGATTTGAGGATCTGTACATTCCCCACGGGGAACATAGCATAGGGCTGTAAATGGACTCATTAAAACAATAGAAATGAATACTTGGCATAACAAATATCAATCTGAAGAGATTCACATCGACGATAGGGATCCAGATGTTGCAACATTTCCTGATGATGCTCCATCCGGGGCAGTTGCTCGTGTACAACGTAGGAAATGGAGACTTTGGATCAACGTTAGAAATGGATATATCTGGATTCGTAAAAACTCTCGCGAAAATGCGTGGAAGAAATATAGCTCTGTTTCAGTAACAGATTTACCAAACGGACAGGTTAATATTAATGCTGACCCGAATGGTAATGAGAATACCATTCGTCCCATTAATGAACTAACTGCACTTTCAGGTGCAATAGACCCTACATCTGATAAAATTCTCTTATACGATAATAGTACAGGAGATCATGTTTATATAACTCCGGGTATATTAGCAGCCCCAGAAGTATTTAGGAATAATGGGCCTTTATCAGGTACAGCCCCGGTTGGTTATAAAGTAGGTATTGATTACTCTACCGGAACACAGTATTATGTTAATACTCTTGGTAACTGGGCGGCATTTCCACCCGGAACATCCGTCGTTTTAACCGATTTGATAAACGGTAAACTAAGTATAAATGCTGGAGTCGGTGGAGTTCAGGATACAATTAGGCCGATTGATGAATTATCATTGTTAAGCGGGGCAGTTGATTTTAACCTCGATAAGGTTGCTCTATATGATACCAGTACCGGTAATCATGTTTACACAACACCACTGGCTTTAAATAGGTTGGAAATTGTTAGTTATGCAGCTAGTGTAGTATTTCCAACATCACCTGTTTCAGGGGACGAGTTTTTTGTAACAAGTAATGGATTATCTACTGGTACTATTTTATCTTCATACATTTATAATGGAACTACATGGACATTACGCCCTACCGGCCATAGTGTTATATATGGTGGTGCCGCCCCGGTTACAGCTGGTACAATCACAGGTCAAGTTTACGTCCAAACTTCAACTGGTACCAACACAGGTGTGTTGATGAATACTTGGATATGGGACGGTACTCTTTGGTACAATGAAGAACAACCAATCAATCTCACACGCGCACAATTAGTAATTTTAAGAAATGCTTCTCAACTTAGGCAATCAAAACACTATTTAATTACTGATCATGTACAGGGTCGATTGGTAGCCGGAACAACTATCCTTGTTCACGCAACAGCGGATAACGAAATTTCTGAAAATGTGACTGTTAATACTACTTATGATAATGAGGGTTGGAGAGGTATATATGATATTGACAGAGCTTTGGTACTTGAACTTCAAGATAACCGCAATAACATCGCACGAGGTATCAATGGAGCGGAAGTAACTAACTTTGATTGGGGTAATATAAACTATACGAATGTAACAGTTGATAATGCTACTTTAACAGTTACCTATGGCAGTGCAGCGGTAATCACAAATGTTATTATTGATAAAGGTTCAACTGTTACACTGACAGGTTTTACAGGGACTTTAAATAACATCAATATCAGTATCGTATCAATAGTAAACCTAACAAATGCTAACGGAAGTTGGA
>ERZ795056.7261-NODE-7261-length-10656-cov-4.994623_pt1 | contig 10656 bp, 8 predicted proteins | sample MGYA00375140_ERZ795056 | MGnify/ENA primary metagenome ERZ795056 (study PRJEB30185, sample SAMN05720227) | activated sludge metagenome | isolation source: Anaerobic digester | place: USA | collected 2015-03-09 ...
CGTCCAGGCACAGAGGCGGCCGCCCAGGGTGCCACCAACCCTGATCATTCCGAAGCCGCGTGATGCCCGCGATTCGGCCGCGGGGGTTGCGCACGCCGCTTCCCCCGCCGCCGAGCCGCGGCCCGAGTCTCAAAATATGCGCCAGATCACCGCCGCTTCCCGGGGGTGACCGTGGGTCCGCGCTGGTACCATCCCGCCCATGCGCCGCCTCGTCCTCGCCCTGTGCGCGCTCGTAGCCTGCGATCAGGGCCCGGAACCGGCGCCGCCTTTGGAGGTTCAAGTCGAGGGCCCTGCCCCTCGTCGCCCTCCGGATGCCGACCCCATCCGTCGACCGGAGGACACAAAACCTGCCGACTCGATGACCTTTCATTTCATCGACATCGGTCAGGGTGACGCCACCTTGCTCGAGTTCCCCTGCGGCGCCGTCCTGATCGACACCGGCGGGGAGCAAAACGAGCTGTTCGACAGCAACAAGGCGCTGCTGGCCCATCTGGACGCCTTCTTCGAGCGGCGCAAGGACCTGCAGCGGACCCTCGATCTGCTGCTGATCACCCATCCGCATATCGATCACAATCGGTCGGCCCTCGCGGTCCTCGACCGATATCGTGTGCGTGGTGTGGTCGACAATGGCGCGGACAAACCGCACAGCCACGACGATGGCACCGAGGACCCGGGCGCGACCCAACAAATGGCCGTGCACCGCTGGCTGCGTGAACACCCGCAAGACCCACCGATCAGCTACCTCGGGGTCGGCGCCACCGATGTGCCGCCCGCGGGCCTGAGTAACCAGGTCATCGACCCCATCGCCGGCTGCGCCGCCTCGGCCGTCGACCCGAAGCTTACGTTGTTATGGGGCACCGTCACCGAGGACCTGCGCACCTACGGGGAGAACCCCAATAACCACAGCGTGGTCGTGCGCGTCGACTTCGGCGCATCCTCTGCGCTGTTCACCGGGGACCTCGAGCTGATCGGCCTGTCGCGCCTGGTCGCCCGCTACGAGGCCCACCCGGAGCTGCTCGACGTCGACATCTACCAGGTCGGCCACCACGGCAGCAAAAACGCGACCGCCCACTATCAGATGGAGATGATGAGCCCGCGCGTGGCCGTGATCTCCATGGGTCCGTACGAGCGGGATATCCCGTGGACCGCCCGCAAGTACGGTCATCCCAATATCATCGCCCTCGAGCACATGGTGCATCCGTTTACCGGCGTTCGGGCCCGACGCAGCCCGATCGAGGTGTGGATCGGGCTCAAGGGCGCGTGGAAGGACGAGAAGAAGGAGGTCTTCGAGCGCCGCACCGTCGACCGGGCGATCTACGCCACCGGCTGGGATGGCACCGTGACCATCACCGCCAACGCCAACGGCTGGCTCGACATCGCCACCCAGGGCCGCTAGCCTGCACCCCCCATGCCCGGACCTCACGACCACGATCACGACCACGCCGGACACGTGCACGGCCCCGGCTGCGACCACGACCACGCGCACGAACACGCGCACGTGCCCCAGCCCTTCGTGCGTGACCAGCCGAAGATCGGCCGCAACGAGCCCTGCGTGTGCGGCAGCGGCAAGAAGTTCAAGAAGTGCTGCGGCAGCGCCGGCTGAGCTCGCCGGCCCGCGCTGGCGCGACCGTGCGCAGTAGTACGCGCGCTGGCGGGCGCCCGCTGCGCGTGAACCGGCGGGCCGATCAGTCGACCAGCGAGTCGGGCGCAAACACCAGTATGCCCTCGACCCGATCGATGCAGGCGCGCCCCCGTCCAGCTCGCTTGGCCTCGTAGAGGCTGGCATCCGCCTCCGCGAACAGCACCGAAAACTCCAGATCCTCACGCGGCCACACCGAGCCGCCGATGCTCAGCGAGATGCCCTGCGCGAGCGCCCCGGCGCCGATCCGCCTGGCGATGGCGACGACTTGATCGGCGCTGGTGTCGGTCACCAGCACCGCGAACTCGTCGCCGCCGAAGCGAGCCACGATGTCGTGCGCCCGCAACGTCGAGCGCAGCAGCACGCCGACCGACTGCAACAGCTCGTCGCCGGCGCGGTGCCCGAGGGTGTCGTTGACCGCCTTGAAGTGGTCGAGGTCCAGCAGCAGCAGCCCGCACTGCGAGCCGAGCCGCTGCGCCCGCGACTGCTCCTCTTGCAGGCGGGTCTCGAACTCGCGGCGGTTGAACAGACCCGTGAGGCTGTCGTGACGCGCGAGGGTCTCGACGCTCTCGAGCAGGCGCAGGTTCTCGAGCACCAGCGCGGCCGCGTCGAGCAGGAAGCTGATGAAGTCGAGGGCCTCCGGATCGATCGGCGCCCGCGAGAAGCGATTGTCGGCGACCACCACCCCGAGCGGCTTGCCGCGAAGTTTGATCGCGCAGACCATGAACTCCTCGGGCGGCTCCAGGGCCGCGATCGCCGGGTTGACCGGGCGGGCCCGGTTGAAGCACAGCGGCCCGCTGGCGGCCAGCGCCGCCGCGACCTCGTCGTCCTCGTCGCTGCTGGAGATCGGACACTCGAGCGTACGCACCAGCGCCTCGAGATGGGTGTCGACCTCGCTGGCCGCGTGCTCCTCGATCAGGTCCTCGAGCGTGCGGTCGTGGGTCTCGATGCTCTCCCAGATCCGGTGGGCCTCGCCGGCGTCGTTCGGCCCGATCGCCGAGACCCCGACCAGCGACCGCGAGTCCTCGTCGTACACGAACAGCGCCGCCCGGTTGAAGCCCAGCGCCGCCCCCGAGGTCATGCCGAGCAGCGTGATCTGCCGCAGGCGATGGATGCTCTGGGTCTCGAGCATCGCCCGCGTCAGCCGGCGCAGCGCGTCCTGCCGCGGCGCCTCCCGGGCGAAGCGCTCGAGCGCCTCCGCGGCCTCGCCCGGCCCCAGCAGCTCCGCCGCGATCCGCCGCGCCAGCGCCAGCTTGCCGCCCGCGAGCTGCTCCCCCTCGAGAAGCAGGCGTCGCTCGCCGTGCTCGAGCCGGACCTGCAGCGGCGCCGCGGCGCCGACCGGCACCAGCACCGCCGGCTGCAACGCCGTGCCCTGCCCTCCGAGCTTGATCAGCTGCAACGCCATCACCGGAATCGCCGCGACCTCGTGCCCCTCCGGCAGCTCGACCACCAGTCCGACCGCCACCCCCAGTCGACCGAACAGCGCCGACAAATACGGCGGCACCGAGGCCGAGCGCACGCGCTGGACCAGCTCGGCGGGCATTCCCGGATAACGTAAGTCCGACACTGACAAGGCCCTGATGCTGTCCGCAGAGCGACCCACCGTCAACGGACATCGCCGCGCCGCGCAACCCCGAACGAGATCGCGGTCACAAGGCCCCGGATCGGCCACACGCCCCCATCACGCTGACATTTTCGCGCGCTGCCGAGCTCCGCGATCCAGCCCACCGCCGGAGCCCGCATCCCGGCGCTCTCGCCCGACCCCGCCCTGGTCGACGACGGCGATTCGCACAAACCTGGCTTCGGTTATCCTGGCCCGATGCGCCGCGTTTTCGTCCTCCCCCTGCTCAGCGTCGCCGCCCTCCATTGCGGCGATCCCCAAACGGCCGTCACCGATACCGCCGCGAGCACGGGCGCGAGCGCGACCGCGGACGCGAGCACCGACGCACCCACATCCACCGCCGCGCCGACCACCGCGGGCCCGGGCACCGACGCCACCAGCACGCCGACCTCCGGCGTCAGCGACAGCGACAGCGCCACCACCTCCGCGAGCGACACCGACGCGCAGCCGACCTGCGCCGACTCCCCGCACTACCGCGTCGGCGCCGGCATCGCGGACGTCACCGGCCCCTCCGCGGAGCTGGTGATGATGGGCTACTCGATGCCCGAGCAGAAGGCCGAGGGCATCTCGACGCGGCTGTGGGCGCGGGCCTTCGCGGTCGAGAGCCCGTGCAGCGACGGCCGTCTGGTGTTCGTCAGCGCCGACGTGGGTCAGGTGTTCCAGGGCGTGCACACCGAGGTCTTGAAGCGCCTCGAGTCGAAGTTCGGGCCCGGCCGTTACACGCGCGACAACGTCGCGCTGTCGGCCACGCACACGCACAGCGGCCTCGGCGGCTTCTCGCACTACACCATGTTCAACCTCGCCGTCGGCGGCTTCGACCCCGACAACTTCGAGGCGGTGGTGTCCGGCATCGTCGAGGCGATCGTTCGCGCCGACGCCAACCTCGGCGACGGCGTGATCAAGATCGCCGAGGGCCCGCTGCAGGACGCCAACTGGAACCGCTCGCCGCAGGCCTACGCCGGCAACCCGGCCGACGAGCGCGCCGCCCACGAGGCCGAGCACCAGCGCAACACCGACACGCGCATGACCGTGCTGCGGCTCGAGCGGACCACCCCCGGCGAGACCAGCGGTGAGCCACTCGCCGCGATCACCTGGTTCTCGAGCCACGCCACCTCGGTCTCGAACCAGAACCGCCTCGTCAGCGGCGATCACAAGGGCCACGCCTCCTATGTCTTCGAGCGCTCGATGGGCGCCGACTACAGCGCCCCCGCGCCCTTCGTCGCCGCCTTCGCCCAGGGCGACGCCGGCGACGCCTCGCCCAACGAGGTCTTCGTCGACGAGCCGAAGAACACCGTCGCCCGCCCCTGCGACAACAGCCCCGACCCCGAGTGCAACGACCTCGCCAACGCGAGGATCCACGGCGAGCTGCAATACGCCCGCGCCCGCGAGCTGTTCGACGGCGCCACCGAGCTGCTGCGTGGACCCGTCGACGGCCGCCTCGCCTACGTGGATATGGAGAAGGTCACGATCGACGGGCAATACACCAACGGCGCCGGCCCGCAGAGCACCTGCCGCGCCGCCATCGGCCTCTCGATCGCCGCCGGCGCGGAGGATGGTGTCGCCGTCGCCTTCATCGAGGAGGGCGTGATCTTCGGCGAGAACTGGCCGGAGATCTCGATCGTGCCCGAGGATCAGGCCTGCCACAAAGAGAAGACCATCCTCCTGCCCGTCGGTCGCATGGTCCCGCAGCCCTGGTCGCCGCTCGTGCTGCCGGCCCAGGTCATGCGCATCGGCAACTTCGGCCTCGTGCCCGTGCCCTTCGAGATCACGACCATGTCCGGCTCGCGCCTGCGCAGCACCGTGATGGCCCACCTGCCCGGCGTCCAGCACGTCGTCGTCGCCGGCCTCAGCAACGGCTACTCGAGCTACGTCACCACCCGCGAGGAGTACAAGGCCCAGCACTACGAGGGCGCCTTCACGCAGTTCGGCCCCTGGACCCTCGCCGCCTGGCAGCAGGAGTTCGCGCGCGTCGCCGATGCGCTGACCGCAGATCAGCCCGCGGCCGACACCGGCGTGCCGCTCGACCTCAGCAAGGACCAGGTCATCCAGGTCCTGCCCGTCGTCGCCGACTCGCCCTGCGCCCTGCCCGACGCGATCCTCTGCCCGCTCGACAAGTTCGGCGACGTCGTGCTCGCCCCGCCCAAGTCCGCGAAGCCCGGCGAGCACGTGGTCGTGCGCTTCCGCGGCGCTCACCCACGCAACAACCTCCGCACCGGCACCGGTTACCTCGAGGTCCAGCGCCAGGACGGCAACGACTGGCTGACCGTCGCCCACGACTGGGACCCCGAGACCACCTTCCGCTGGCAACGCACCGGCGGCGGCCTGAGCCCGACCTCCGAGGTCACGATCGACTGGCACCTGCCCGCCGACGTGCAACCCGCCACCTATCGCATCGTCTATCACGGCGACGCCAAGTCGCTCGGTGGCACGATCACGCCGATCAGCGGCACCTCGCCGACCTTCGTGGTCGTGAATTAATACGTGCGCAAATAAGCACTCCAAGCGCGGACCTCACGAGCCCGCGCACGAACACGCCGAGGTTGCGCCCGCCGGCGCCGCACGCAGCCTCGGCGTGCAGCGGGCCGGGGAACCGTGTTAGGTTGCGCCATCGCAGCGGCTGGAACCGTGAAGACCTACACCCACGAGGCGATGCTGCCCTTCGACGCCCTCCACGCGGCGCTCTGGGTCTTCGACCTCGACCACGCGGTCAAGTGGTGGGGGAACCTCGCCGCCGTCACCCTGTGGGGCGCGACGGACCGCGAAACGCTGCTCGCACGCAACACCGCGATGCAGATGTCGGAGGCGACCCGCACGCGCCTCGAGGTCTACCGCCGCCGCTTCGAGCGCGAGGAGATCGCCAATGAGCGCTGGACCTTCTACCCCGACGGTCAGGTCCCCGTCGTCGCCGAATGCACCTGCTCCGGCATCCTCATCGACGACGGCGACGGTCGACCGCCGCGGCTCGCCATGCTCGTCGAGGCCCGCCCGCTCGCCGCCTGGGAGTCCGACCCGCTCGAGCGCCGCAGCGTCGAGGCCCTACGCCACGTCGGCGAGCCGGTCTCGCTGTACAGCCCGGCCGGCGCGGTGCTCCTGCGCAACCCCGCGGCCCTGCGCGCCTTCGGCGACCCCGCGGCCGCCCCCGCGGAGAGCGACGCGCTCGCGGCCACCTTCGCCGAGCACGCGGACGCGGACGCGGCCCGTGCGGTCCTGTCCGGTGAGGTCGCCCGCTTCGACGCCCGCCTGCGCACCACCGCGGGCGAGCGCGTGCACAACCTCGAGGTCCGTCACACCCTCGACCCGATCACCGGCAAGGACGCACTGCTCGTATGCAGCCGGGACCTCAGCGAGCGCCTCGCCTACGAGCAGGCGCTCGAGCACAGCCGGCGCCAGCTGACCGCGCAGGCCGAGGAGCTCGCGCGCCTCGCCGCCCCGGTGCTGCGCGTCTGGTCGCAGATCCTCGTGCTCCCGCTGATCGGGAGCGTCGACCGCGAGCGCATGTCCGTCGCACTGTCCGCGTTGCTGCCGAGGATCGCCGCCGACCGGGCGCGCACCGTGATCTTCGACCTCACCGGCGCGGCCTTCGTCGACGTCGAGACCGTCGAGTCGCTGCAGCGCGCCCTGCAGGTGTTGAAGCTGCAAGGCTGCTCCGTCGTGGTCGCCGGGATCCTCCCCGAGCTCGCGCGCCTGCTCGTCGACGCGGACGCCCGGCTCGCCGCGCCGGTCTATCAGACCACCGCCGACGCCCTGCGCGCCCTCATCACGCAGCGCTGAGCCGCCCGCTCAATCGATCGGGTGCATCGCCCCGCGGATGGTCTGATGCACCACGCCCGCGCCGACCTCGAGCTTGCGCGCGATGTCCTCCATCACGTGCAGCTCCTCCTCGCTGACCTGCCCGTCCGCCGCCGCCACGATCGTCAAATGCTGGACCAGCTGCGCGCGGTACAGCAGCGGCACCTCGAGCGCCGCGTTGATGCGACCGTCGAGGTCGCCGACCACCCGCGCGACATCCACCGACTCCCCGTGGTCCGAGCCCAGCAGCCGGCCGATCGCGTCCAGCTCGCTCGCCTCGACCCCGCCCGAGGCCGCCGCCACGGCGATGCCCGCGGTGTACAGCAGCCGCCGCAGCGTGTCCGAGTTCTCGGTCTTCTCCTGCAAGTAGGTCGGCTCCATCAGCTGCATGTCGCGGTCGACCATGTCCTCGACGTCCTCGAGCGACCAGGCATCGTCCGTCGGTCGACCCATCGCCGCCAGGAACGGCTCCGAGCGGCTGAACGCCCACACCGCGCGCACGCGCACCGGGTTGTACGGGTGGGTGCTGAAGCAGTCGAGCGTGTCCTCGTCGTACTCCTTCTCGCGCGCCTCCGGGGCCGAGGCCAGGCTCTCGACCTGGCGGGCGAAGGTCGCCAGGTCGGGCACGACGCGCGGGCTGGCCATGCCGCTGGCGAGCTTGAAGAAGCCGCTGGCGGCCGCCTGCGGGTCCTGGGCGCACAGCAGGCCGATGCGGTCGGCCGACAGCTCGGCGCTGCGACACCACGCATAGAGCTTGAGCGAGACGTGACGCGAGACGAAGGGGATGCCGAGCTCCTCGATCATCGAGGTGAGCGGCATCGGCAAACTGTAATGATCGAACGCCGCGTGACCGAGCTCGTGACCGATGACGAAGCGCAGCTCGGCCGGAGTAAACGCCTCGAGCAGGCGGCTCGACAAAGTGAGCACGGTCGGGCCCTTGACCTCGCGGTAGCAGGTCGCGTTGAACTGGTGCTCCGGGGTGACGTAGACCTCGACCGGGCCCTGATGGCCGATCATCGCCTTGCACTCGGCGACCGTGTCGGCGATCTCCGGCGACATCGAGCGGGTCAAGCGCAGCGTCGAGCTGAGCAGGCCGCGGCGATAACCGTAGCCCTTGCCGCCGCGGATCTCCCGGATCTTCTGCAGCGCCTTGCGCACGCCGAAGTCGCTGGCCACCTCGTCACGCAGCTGCTGCTCGCGACGCACCTGAAATTGCTTCGGATCGATCTGCATCATCAAGCCTCCAGCCCCATCAAGCCGCATCAGCAGCGCCGCACCGAAGGACCGCCCTCCGGTGCAGCCCGGCGCGCGCTCAGCTGCGCGCGTACTTCAGCGTCAGCACCTCGAGGATCTTGGTCGCCAGCGCGTCCTCGACCTGCAGCGTGCGCTGCATGGCCTCGAGCATCGCGTCCTCGGCCTCGTCGACGTCGCCGCTCGCCATCGCGATGTCCGCCGCGAGCAGGTAGCACTTGTTCTTGACCGTCTGCGTCGACAGGTCGGCGAGCGCCTTGACCGAGTCCTTGAGGTTCGGGAAGCGCTTCAGGATCTTCGCCGCCTCCTGGTACACGGCGCTGAACTCCTTGCCCTCGAACTCGGGCAGCGCGTTGAAGTACGCCTCGACCGTCGGGATCTCCTGATCGTCGAAGTTGCCGTCCGCGCCGCACATCAGCAGCATCGCGTGCAGCAGCAACGCGTCATCCGTCGGCTTCTTCTGCGGGGTGACCTTGCCGGTGAGTTTCGAGAGTAGACCCATGATGTTTCCTCCTTGAGCTGTTGCGCTCGCCAGGCGGCCGACTGGCCCCCCGGGCGGCCCCGAGTGTCGACCAGACCCCGGCCCGAACACAAGGCCGTCCGTCCGCCCCTTTCCGCGCCGTCGCTAACCCTGCAGATCGCGGGTGGCGAGGGCCCCCGGCACGTCCGCCGGCACCCGAACCGTGAAACACGAGCCCTGACCGGGCTCGCTGCGCACGCTGACCTCACCGCCCATCATCCGGCAGTATTCGCGGGTGATCGTCAGTCCGAGTCCGGTGCCGCCCTTGCTCTGGCTGGCGTCGCCGACCTGGGAGAAGGGCACGAACAACTCGCCGAAGCGCTCCGGGGGGATGCCGATCCCGGTGTCCTGGACCGCGAACACCAGCCAGCTGCGCGCGGCGACCCCGAGCCACGGCGTGCCGGCCTCGAGCTCGCGGCGCGCGACCACGCGGATGGTGCCGTGGCGGGTGAACTTGGCCGCGTTGCCGAGCAGGTTCATCAGCGCCTGTCCGAGCTTGGTGCGGTCGGCGATCATCGTCCCGACCTCGACGGGGCAGTCGACCTCGAGCTGGTTGCTGCCGCGGCGCACCAAGGTCGTGACCGTGCTGATCACCGAATCGATCAGCCCCGCCACCGAGAACTCCTCACATTCGAGGCGCATCTTGCCGGCCTCGATCTTCGAGACATCGAGGATGTCGTTGATCAGCTGCAGCAGATGCGTCGCCGCCGAGCGGATCCTTCCGGCGTCCTGCGCCACCTGGCCGAGCCCCTGCGGCTCCGCCTCCTCCTCGAGCAGCTCGCTGTAGCCGAGGATCGCGTTCAGCGGCGTGCGCAGCTCGTGGCTCATGTTGGCCAGGAACACGCTCTTGGTCCGGCTCGCCCGCAGCGCCCGATCCCTCGCCTCCACCAGCGCCTCGCTCGTCCGCACCAGCTCGCGCTCCGCCTGCCGCGCCTCGGTCTCGTCGCGGCACACGAACACCGCGCCGCGCAGCTCACCGCGCACCGACAGCGGCGTCAAGACACACGCCACCGGCCGCCCCTCCGCGCCCGGTCGCAGCAACATCGAGCGGTCGTAGCGCAGCGTCTGGCCCATGCCGACCACGAAGCCCAGCGCGACCTTCGCGGCCACCGGATCGCCGCCCTCGACCGTGTGCAGGCGAAACCGGGTCAGCACCGGCTGGCCGCACAGCGTCGCCTCGTCGGCGCCGAGCAGGGCCTGCGCCGCCGCGTTCGCCGAGACCACCAGGCCCGCGCTGTCGAGCACACACAGGCCGTCGCTGAGGGCCGCGAGCACCGACGCGATGCGGTCGCGTTCGGCGGCGAGGCGGGTCTCGGAGGCCTGGCGCAGGTTCTCGTTGAGGGCGAGCATCTCGCGCGAGGACAGGTCGAGCGAGCGCTCGAGCAGGTAGCGGTCCTCCTCGGCGCTGGCGTAGGTGCGACTGACGGCCTGCAGCAGCTGCGCAAACGCCTCCGGCCCCGGCACTGCGCCCGGCTCGGAGAGCCCGAGCTTGCGCAGCTGCCGGACCAGCAGCCGGTTCATCTCGCGCTCAGCGTTCACGGATCGTCGTCAATGTCATGGTCTGGTTGTGCAGGTCGCAGTTGCCGCTCGAGATCGGCGACAGCTCCCCATAGGAATAGAACCCGACGATCTGGGCCCCGGCCACGAGCGCCTCCTGGACCCCCTCGGCCTCCTCCTCGGTGCGCTCGCGCAGCACCAGGCGGCGACCGACGCAGCTGATCGCTATCGCCAGCACGGGCCCCTCACCGGCGGTGCTGGCGAGGCTCGCGGCCTGCTCCGCACCCTCGATCAAGCGGTCGAGCTGCGCCTTCATCAGCTGCGCGTAGGCGCCGGTCG
>ERZ795056.7269-NODE-7269-length-10652-cov-14.381617_pt1 | contig 10652 bp, 8 predicted proteins | sample MGYA00375140_ERZ795056 | MGnify/ENA primary metagenome ERZ795056 (study PRJEB30185, sample SAMN05720227) | activated sludge metagenome | isolation source: Anaerobic digester | place: USA | collected 2015-03-09 ...
CGTTTTGTTGGGCAAAGGTAATTCGAATGCGGAAGAGCGGGCCTGCAATTTTCTGTAACAATGGCCGTTTTGACAGGCAAACACTTTTTTCACCTGAATATTCGACGATGCGAGGATTCGACCATAAACGATTCGTTTTAAGTCAAATACCCACATACTCGAATCCTCACTATTAAACCTGACCCAATATGAAAAAATGCCTGCTGCTGCCGTTCCTGGCAGTTGTATTTACCCCTCTTTTCGCCCAGGTGATGGGCAATTACGGCGTTCAGCAACAAACTTACCAGAACGTGCAGCCCAACGTTCAGTTTCGCGCCATTCCGAAGTCGGCTACTTTTTTGAACAACAATGAAGTGGAAATCAGCATCAATGCGCTGTCGAACCAGAAAGCCGAATCCTACACCGCCATTTTCAGCATGTTGCAGGTGGGCAAAACCGCCGACGAAACCAATACCCTGCTGAATTCGCGCCTCGACGGTTTTCTGGCAGACCTGAAGACGCTGGGCATTCCCGCTGCGGATATTTACGTCGATATGGTCAATTTTTTGCCGAAATACGAGTACGACGTCAGCAAAAAACTGTTCTCCAAAAAAACCTACACGGAAATCCCGAAGGGTTTCGAACTACAGAAAAACATCCACATCCGCTACACCACGCCGGCCCTGCTCGACCGGATCGTGACCGCCGCAGCGCGCCAGGAAATTTACGACATCGTAAAGGTGGATTACTTCGTGAGCGACCCGCAGAAGGTGTACACGCAACTCCGCGACGCCGCTTTCCAGTACCTCGGGCACATCAAAACGCAGTACCGCACTGCGGGTATCAAACTGGATTCCGCGTACGTCATCACCGCCGAAAATGCCTGGGTGGCCTACCCGATCAACCGCTACGAGACCTACCAGGCATTCAGCACGCAGCGCCTCGACAACGATGAAAAAAACGCGGTCGTCAACTCCGCCGACAAACCCGTTTCCCGGTTTTACAACGCCGTGCCTGCCAACGATTACGACATCGTGATCAACTCCGAAATTCTGGAACCTGCCATACAATTCTCTTTCAACCTGATCGTGCGCTTTACCATGCCCGAACGGAAACCCGCCACACGCACCGAAGTAAAAAAAGAATTCCTCTGGATTACGCCGACCGGCGAGGTAAAGACTTTAAAAGTGGAATAAAACACAGGACTTCCCCCACAAAATTGACGGAGAACCCCTACTTTTGCGGCCTTTACCGGTAGCACGGCCTTCAGGCCGTCGGGACCGGAGCATTCATGCTCCGAATGATAAAAAAATTGAGCGCCTTGAAAGGCGCTATCCCGACGGCCTGAAGGCCGTGCTACCGACAAAATTTAACGACATGACGAAGCGCCTTAAAGTAGCCGAAATTCTCCGCACCGAGCCCCTGAACACCACTGTTCAGGTAAAGGGCTGGGTAAAAGCATTCCGCAACAACCAGTTCCTCGCCCTCAACGACGGCTCTACCTCCACCAACCTGCAGGTAGTCGTCGATTTTGAAAATACGGATTCCGCCATCATCGATCGCATCAAATTCGGCGCTGCCATCCGCGCGCAGGGTACGCTCATCGAGTCGCAGGGCAAGGGCCAGAAAGTGGAACTGAAAGCCACGGAAATCGAGATTTACGGTGACTGCAACCCGGAAGAATTTCCGCTGCAACCCAAAAAGCAAACGCTGGAATTCCTGCGCGAACACGCACACCTGCGCTTCCGGACCAACACCTTCGCAGCCGTGTTCCGCCTGCGCCACAAACTGGCGTTCGCCATTCATAAGTTCTTCGAAGACAGAGGTTTCGTGTACCTGCACACGCCTGTCATCACGGCCAGCGATGCGGAAGGTGCGGGTGAAATGTTCCGCGTTACCACTTTGCCGATGGACAACCCGCCGCGTACTGAATCGGGTGAAGTGGACTTTTCCCAGGACTTCTTTAAACGCTCCACCAACCTCACTGTTTCCGGTCAACTGGAAGCCGAACTCGGCGCCATGGCACTCGGCGAAGTATACACGTTCGGTCCTACGTTCCGCGCTGAAAACTCCAACACCACCCGCCACCTGGCCGAGTTCTGGATGATCGAACCGGAAGTGGCGTTCAACGACCTGCAGGACAACATGGACCTGGCGGAAAATATGCTTCGCTATGTCATTCAGTTCGCACTCGAACACTGCGCCGACGACCTGAAAATCCTGGAAGACCGCCTGATCGAGGAAGAAAAAAGCAAACCGCAGGACCAGCGCAGCGACATGAGCCTGACAGAAAAACTGCGTTTTGTGGTTGAAAACGAATTCGTGCGCCTCACTTACACCGAAGCCATCGATATCCTGAAAAATTCCACGCCGAATAAAAAAGGCAAGTTTCAGTATCCCGTGGAAGGCTGGGGCACCGACCTGCAAAGCGAACACGAGCGCTACCTGGTGGAAAAACACTTTAAGAAACCCGTCATCCTGACGAACTATCCGGCCGAAATCAAGGCGTTTTACATGCGTCAGGACGAGCCTAAAGAAGGGGTGCCCGGTCCGACCGTTTCCGCTATGGACATCCTGTTTCCCGGTATTGGTGAAATCGTGGGCGGCTCACAACGTGAAGAACGTTACGACAAACTGGTGCGCCGTATGCATGAAATGCACATTCCGGAAGAAGAACTGTCGTGGTACCTCGATACCCGCCGGTTCGGCACCTGCCCGCACGCCGGTTTCGGCCTGGGCTTCGAACGCCTGGTGCTGTTTGTGACGGGCATGACGAATATCCGGGACGTAATCGCGTTCCCGAGGTATCCGGGTAGTGCGGAATTTTAAGCAGTGCGAAGTCGTCAGTGCGAAGTGCGAAGTCCACATTCACTCGAATGCTGTGACTTCGTACTTCGCACTGACGACTTCGCACTCTACCTGTTCTCCGCCATTTTCCAGAATTTCTCCATCGCCACGTACAAATCAACTGCCATCTGCTCGGTGGGCTGAAATTGTACGGCTGCGGCGTATTGCCTGAAAATATCCTGGATTTGTTGTTCCGGCACTTCGGAAGTAAGGGCCAGGCGCTGCACAAAATCGCCGTCGATGCGCAGGGACCCCGTAGTGGTATCCATCGGGATAATCAGGTTGTAGCGTTCGCGTATTTTGGCCAGAAACAAGCGCATATTTTGCTGGCTGAGCCCCTGGTAGTTGCGTTCGCGGAAATGCAGGTTGGCGATGGTGCTGATAAACTGGTAGGAAGAGTTTTCGTTTTTCGGCAGCACGGGAATGATCCGTTGGCGGCGTTTTCCACGAAAAAACAACCAGATGCCGGCCATAGCGACCAGCAAATACCAGGCCCAGGCGAGCGCGGGTTGTTTCAGAATATAACTTAACGGGTGCTCTTCATCGAGGGTTCGGCTGAATGCTTCACGGTTGTTGCGGCGACGGCCAACTGCTTCCGGCACGCGGCTCAACGCATCCCAGTAAATATCGCCGGGAGCGAGATAGGACAAAACGCCCTCGGTATACTTGCGCATTTCAGCCCGCTGCAAACTGAAATTGGAAAACGCGATGGGCGTAGTATGGAGTAAAAAGCGCCCTTTTCCGAATGGGAATTCTGCAAAATTAATGTGCTGGTTCAGGTAGCCCAGCGGTTGTTGCGGCAGGCTGTCGCAAAAAAACCAGTCCTCGATATAATGCCAGTTGTAGGGCAGGATTTTGTTTTGCCGGGCAAAATAGCAGGTCACCGGTTTGCCCGAAAGCACCGGCTGCCGCAGCGTGAGCGTGACAATGGAATCTTCCGTTCGGGTATAATCGTCCCAGCCGTTTTCGTCGCATTCCGAATAGTACAGGTGAAACATCAGGTCGAACGGGATCGTTTTGCTGGAAATCAGCGCCGTGTGGCCACTCTGAACAAACTCCAGTAACCGGGCAGTACTCGTCGAATCGAGGAACATGGCTTCCCCGACAAATACGTAACTGGCCGGCATTGCGCCCGTGCTGTCGCGCGGCAACTCCTCCGCCACATTGTCCACCACGTCTACCAGTTTTTTTTCGGGAAAATAGTCTTTCAGCAAGCGGTGCACTACCTGCGTGCCGTAAGGTTCGTCACTCGTTTCCTTGTATGCATTTTTGTTCCACGAATCATCCCAGTCGAACCGCGGCGTCATGCTGCGGTAATAGTAATACAGGCCCGCTCCGAGTAAGAGGACGCATAAAACGGCCAGAAGGGTGATTTGGCGATTGGACATGGGGCAAAGATACAAAGTCAGTGCGAAGTCGTCAGTTCGAAGTGCGAAGTCGCCTTACCACTCGATTTTGTAGACTTCGCACTTCGCACTGACGACTTCGCACTATGATCTAATGATCATCAGTTTCCCGCTCTGCATCCTTCCCGCGTACAAAATCCGGATGGTATAAAATCCTTCCTGTAAATCGCTCACAACGACGCTGTGTTTGCCGACTTGAGGCTGCTCGATTTTGCGCACGGCTTTGCCTTCGGAGTCGTAAATCGTGACAGATTCGACGTCCATGGGCAGTTCGAGGGTAAATTGGGTGCTGGCCGGATTGGGGTAATACAGGGCCTGATCGGGATTGGTTTGCTGTTGCTGTTGCTCCGGGTTGTCTTCAAAACGGATACTCGATTTGCCTTCACAGGTTTTGATGGAGGTGTATTCCGTGATGAGGCGCACCAGCAGGTCGTTGAGCAATTCCACCTTGTATTCGTCGGTGGTGGGTTCGAGGTGTTTGCCGCCGACACCGCTGTGATCGGTCAGGAAAACATAGCTTCCGTTGGTCGCCAGACCGAAAAATTTCATCAAAAATTCCGTGTCTTTCTGGATGCCGCTGGCCGTCACCGGCACGATGCGGATACCCAGACGGGCCGCTTCGCGGATGCTGCGTTGCAGGCTGGCGATCACTTCCGGCTGGTCGGCGTGCGGACTGGCATCCAGCACGAGGAAACAGATGCGGGCAATGGCCTGATCGTTCCATTTCTGGCTGAAAATGGCTTCTTCGAGCGCGCTGTGTACGGCTTCGGGGTAGTCGCCGCCGCCGCCGGCAAATTGTTTGCGAATGAACTCGACAGTCTGGTTAATATCCGGGGAAAGGCCGCTGCTTTTGGTGATGTACTCGTCGCCTTTGTCGCGGTAGAAGACCGTACCCATGCGGAATTCCAGTTCGGGATTGTGTCCCTGCGCCCGGCCGATCACATCGAGCAGTTCGGTTTTGAGGTATTCGATTTCGTCGCCCATGCTGCCGGTAGCGTCGACGGCCCACACGATGTCCACTTTTTTGGAAACATTGCATTCCACCTGGATCTGGTGGCGGTTGATACCGTCTTTGGCAGGTTTGGGCTGGCCAAGGGCATGTTTTTGTCCGTTTACCCAGGCTTCGGCGCGCAGGTTGGTGTATTCTTTTTTATCAAAAAAACCGGCCCAGAGTTCGGCCTTGCCGGTGTTGTCGGTACGGGTTTCCCAGAGGATTTCGCCGGAGGAAGTGCTCAATTTTACATAAGCATCCGTCACGGGGAAATCTTCCGCATTGGTGAGCAGCACCGTGTAACGCTGACTGGGGTAGCACTGGTACGTTTTTTCGTATTCGTTGATCTCGCCGTCGGTGAGCAGATCCACCCAGTGGCGGTTCCAGTTGTGCAAGTCGTTCCATTCGCCGGCGGTAAGCAGGCCGGCGCGGGGGGCGGGCACAGTAGTGGATGGCGGCGGGGTAGTTGCAATACCTTCTACACGTTTCATCAGCATTTCCCTGGGCGCTGTTTCGCCGGAAACCGGTGCCATTTCGTATGCAACGTCTTCGACGGCTATTTCCATGGGCGCTACCATTTTGGCGGGTGCTTCCTTGTCGTAATCGCCGCGGCTGCGCTCGTCGCGTCGTTCCGAAGATTTCGGGGCAGGTTTGGGCGATTTGGTGGAAGGCGCCGATTTGGCTTTGGTACGCGCACTGCCCGACGGGGCTGTTGAGGCGGGTGTCGGTTCGCCTTCCACATCATACACCCTCGAATGCAGTTCGTCTTTCGCCATGGTGGAATATCCAACCACCACGACCTCTGAAAGTACGGCGCCCGGCTCCAATTTAAACTGAATGTTGTTTTCTCCCTGTTTTACAACCACTTCCGGAAACCGTACGGCCACGTAACCTGTGTAGGAGGCTTCTACTTCGTAGATGCCGGGCTCTAGTTCCATCGAAAATTTTCCGTCGAAGTCCGCGACGGCACCTTTGACAGGCTTTTTGTTCTGGATGACCTGAACGGTCGCCCCGATCAGCGGCTCGCCGTTCTGGGCATCATAAACCATTCCGTTCAGGGTTGTTTTATCGACAGAAGTGAACAGACCGGCTACCGCAAGCCAGCAGGAAGTGAGGAAAATTGACAATTTCATAGGAGGAGCATTTTTGGTTGGAAAAAGGTGTTCCGTGCAGGTGATGCAGTATGGATGCGGGCGGCAAAAAAAATGCATAACTACCGCAACAACTTTTTTCCCAGCCGAAACACAGCCGACCACTCCTTCCGCAGCCGGAAGTACGGCTGCTGCACCGCTCCGAATTGCCTGCGCACCCGCTCGACGGGTTGAATCATGCTGCCCAGAAAATCAAAAACCGGCAGTTGTAACACTTCGTTCGTGTACCGGATCATTTCCCGGATCAGCAAAATTCCCGCTCCAGAAGCGCGCAATTCAGGCACATCGCCGGCCATGAGCAAATACGCAGAACGCGCATCCCAGATCAGGTATCCGACCGAATGAATAGCGCCGGTGTGCCGGTCGACAGCCATAAAAATTTCACGTTGCCGATGCTCAGCCAGGGCAGCATCGAGCCGGTTCAGCAGTTCGGTAGCCACAGGCGGGCGCATACCTTTTCGTTCGAAACCACTGTTGTGGACGCGAATAAATTCGGAAAGCGGGCAGTCCGTTTTTATTTCAACCTGTTGCTGTGCTTTGGGAATTTTCTGGTTGCGGTAATCGGCCGCCATGTTTTTCCACACCTTTTCCAGGTCACCAACTTTCAGAATGTAAGAGTAGCGCGTGGTTTGTGCGAACCCTTTCCAGTAAAATGGCAGCCAGTTGCTGACCGTGTAGGGAAAATCCTGTTCGAAGGCTGCCAGTTCCGGTGGCAACAGGCCGATCAGTTCTTCCATCAAAGCGGGCTCCTTGCGCAGATTGCGCCATTCCGGCAGGACATACGGCCCCATCAAACGCGCCAGCGGCGGCATAGCCACGTACCGCCACCACCCCTTTTTTTTCAGAAAATACGGCCACACGGCTACCACCTGCCCGGCCTTTTCCAGCACTACGGCATCCCAGGCGCCATCGCCCGCGCAAACGGCATCGAGGTACCAGTCCTGCATGAACAGCGGAAAATCGGCGGGCGCCGACTGGCAGAACTGGCGGTAGAGCATTTTTTATGTTGAGGGGTTGAGAATGTTGAGGGGTTGAGGTTGTTGAGGGGTTGAGAATGTTGAGTGGGTTGAGGTTGTTGAGTGGCTGATCTCAACATTCTCAACCCTCAACAACCTCAACCCAATCAGAATCCCGTATTGATCCGCACAAAAAATCCCGTTTGCCCCAAATCATTGCGGCTGACTTCGAAGCGGGCTGTTTTGTTATAATAGGCCACCAGATCGAGCCCGAGCCCGTATCCGTACATGGCTCGGTTGACGAAGGGGTTGTTTTGGCCGTAAAAAGGGTCGTTGCTGTATCCGACATCGTTGTTGAAAGCCAGGTAAATTTTGATCGGGATCGTCTGAAAGGCCTGAATGGGAATGAATTTTCCGAGGTGATACGTCCGGTTGAAAATTTCGAGGTGAAACGCCGTTTTGATCACACCGAAATCGAGCCCGTCGGCAACGAAATACTCATATCCGCGCACAAAGTTATTACCGTATCCCAATCCCTGGTTGTTGGAATAAGGCGGTTTGCAACGGGGCAGGCTGAAACGCGCGGCGGTAACCAGTGCAAAACTCAGTTTGGGAGTCATTTTAAAATACCGGTCGTATTCGCCGTACACGCGCGTCAGGTGAAGGTCTTCCTTGCGCGTCAAGCCGTTTTGGCGCAGTTCGAACGTGGCGCGCCAGCCGCGCAGCGGGTACGGCCGTATATCGAGCCGGTCGAAAGAGAGATTATAGGTGAGGCTGACGTACCGCTGATCATTTCGGCGGCGCAGGAAATAATCCGGATTCATTTCAGCGATGGTATCGTTGATCCGGTTCTGGTGATATTCCGCGTTGAAGGTATGGCTGACGAACAATTTGGGCCGCCAAGTAAGGCCCGCGCCGATGGCCAGGCGCTGGATCATCCAGCGGTTCGGGTCGGTGTAAAACAGGATTTTATTGCCGTCGGTGCTGTAGGCAAGTTCGTGGTTGCGGCTGTACGTGACGGCGGTTTGCAGCCCGAGCGTCTGCTTTTTGTTGATATTGGGATGGCGGTACGCGAGTTCGTATTTGTTGGAATAACCGAACTGGAGTTTGGTTTTCAGCAGGTCGGCCTGGCCCGAAAAATTGAGCCAGTTCAGGTCGATGCCGTAGTTGACGCGCTTCAGGGAATGGTGAAACTCTTTCCACCAGACGTTGAAATTGCGGTCGGCCAGTTCGAACAGCGGCGCCGGATAAATGTACCAGCCTTCCTGCAAACGGATTTGCAGTGTGACGTGGTTGCGCTCGTCCCAGGTGAGTACGTTGATATTGGCGCTGGCAAAAATGCCGAGGTTCATCAGGCGCAGGCTGTTGCGTTCGAGGGTAGTGCTGAGTTCGCCGACGGAAATGGAATCTCCGGGAGAGAATTCGAGTTCGCGCAGGATCAGATTGTCGCGCGTTTTTTTGTTCCCCTCTATGTCGATGTTTTTAATGTAGACGAATAAGGGCGCGACAGACAGCCCCTGCGCCGGCGCCCGCAGAAGGGAAATAGTACAAAAAAACAGCAGCAAAAAAGTCCTGATTTCCAGGCGATTACTCAATCGGCAAGTCATGCGCGGCAGTTAAAAAACCAGTTTTGGGGCAAAATTCTGTACTAAAACGCTCAAATTGCCGCCTCGTGGGCTCAAAAAACGTCAAATACTGCAAAAAAACCATACAAGCGGTAATATTTTTATGCGTGTTGCGCTACCTTTGGACAAAAAGAGCAGGACTTGGATCTCAACGAATTGATGCAAGACCCCGTTTTCTACGGGTTGGTATGGGCCATTTTCACGGTTGTCGGCGTGATCCTGGGTTGGACCCTCCGTGCCAGTTACCCCGAACAGGAAGTTCGCAATTCGTTGTCCCGCGTCGAACAGGAAAAAAATACACTCGCTCGTTTATATACGCATATCAAACACCAGCACGATCTGCGGGAAGCCGATTTTCGGCGTGCTTCCATGGAACTTGGTACACTTCGCGATCAATTGGTTGCCCTGGAGGCCGACCGCACCCGCCGCTCCAACCTCGAACAGACATATGCCCCCCGCCTCGAAAAGGCCGAAGCCAATGCCGCTCAATATGCTCAAAAGGTAGCGGCCCTCGAAGTGCTCGCCGGCAGCCTGCGCACCCGCAACGCTGAAATGAACACCGAGCTCCAGCGCATGCAGGAAGAACTCAATGCCTGGCAGGTGCTGTACCACGATTTCCAGGCCATGCAGAAGAAACTCGCCGCATTCGAACAAAACGCCTCGTGGCTGGAAGGCGAACGCGAGCAACTGCGCCGCCAACTCGAAATGGCCCGCATCGAGATCGAAAACCTGCAAATGCAATTGCTCCAGCAACATACGCAGGCATCTGTTGCCGGCCCGCAAAAATCAACCGCCCAGGGCGATCGCCAGGGCGGCCCCGCCGCGCCCGAAAGCAGCGACGACCTGAAAATCATCAATGGCATCACTCCTTTTGCCGAACAGCAACTCATCGCGCTGGGCATCCAGACCTTCGCCCAGATCAGCCGCTGGGACGACAGCGCCATCCTGGCTTTCGCCAAAGCGCTCAACGTGAGTCCCGGAAAAATTTACAAAGAGGATTGGGTCGGGCAGGCGCGGCACCTGGTGACGGGCGATCAGCAGGTGTGAGGCGACTACTCTATCTCGATATTGTACTTCTGCAACAACCCTGCCACGCCGGATTGTGAAAACTTCGCCTTTTTAATGCGGTTCTTCTCCGGGTCGATGGTATAGTTGAACGCTGTTCTGAAATCCGCTTTTTCCAGGATTGTATTTTCAAACGTCGCGTCCAGCAGGTCGCAATCGTTGAACAAAGCGCCTGTCAGGTCGCATTCGCCGAAATCGGTTTCCTGCAACTGCGTGTTTTTAAAAACCGTGTTTTTGAGTTTTTTCCGGTAAAAAGTGGAGTGGCGCAGCGCGCAGCCTTCGAAACCGACCGTGAGGCCGAGGTCGTTGCAATCATCGAAGCGCAGGCCCAGCATTTTGCAGTCGCGGAAATGCACGTCACGGAAGGCGGTATTCACCAGTTTGGACAGGCTCAGGTTGCAGCGCACGAAGGAGCAACCGGAGAATTTAAATCCCGAAAAATCGGCATTGGAAAAATCGCAGTCGTTGAACGTGCAGTTTTCGTATTCGCCCGGCGTGGGCGGCGCGGCGGCAAAATCGCCCGGACCGAACGATTTTTCTTCAAAATAGATGGATGCCATTTACTTCTATTGTTAAGATTGGTACTGCGAAGCCCTCGTAGGAGGATTGGAAAACGGATTTTGCCCTGACGG
>ERZ795056.7279-NODE-7279-length-10641-cov-18.982902_pt1 | contig 10641 bp, 10 predicted proteins | sample MGYA00375140_ERZ795056 | MGnify/ENA primary metagenome ERZ795056 (study PRJEB30185, sample SAMN05720227) | activated sludge metagenome | isolation source: Anaerobic digester | place: USA | collected 2015-03-09 ...
AGATGGAGCAGTTGCAGTCTGTGGCAGCGGTGAGCTCGCCCTCCACTTCAAACGCGATCTTGCCGCAGTGGCAGCTGCCTTTGTAGGTTTTATACATGGTGCTTTTCTCAGGCCGCAACGGTGATCATCCAGCCTACACCAAAGCGGTCGGCCACCATGCCAAAGCAGGGCGACCAGAAGGTTTTGCCCAGCGGCATCTGTACCTTGCCGCCCTTGCACAGGGCGTTGTACAGGCGCTCAGCCTGAACGGAGTCTGCGGCGGAGATGGACAGCGAAAACCCCTGAAAGCTGGGCTGCATGTTGCTGTTGCCATCTGACATCATCACACTGGTCTCGCCGATGCGCAACGTGGCGTGCATGATCTTCTGCTCGAACCCCGGTGGCAGCATGCCTGGCTGGGGTGGCTCGGGGCTTTCGTTCATGCGCATCTGCATGAGCACTTCAGCGCCCAGCGCCTCTTTATAGAAAGCGATGGCTTCTTCGCAATGGCCGTTAAAAAACAGGTAGGGCTCAATTTTCATGGCGGTTCTCCTTCACGGTAGAAATGGGGGGTGATGACAAGGGTCAAGGTGCATTGTGTACACCGTACACAAAAGAATACCAGAGATAATGGACAGTGTCCACATCTCGCTAGAAATGCCCAAATCTGCAAAACCACCCGTGCGAGAAACCTACCGGCACGGTGACCTGCGCCGTACCCTGCTGGAGGCGGGCATTGACCTCGCCCGCGCGGGCGGACCGGATGCGGTGGTGCTGCGTGAGGCCACGCGCCGCGCTGGGGTAGCACCCAATGCGGCTTACCGACACTTCGCCAGCCGGGAGGCCTTGCTGCAGGCGGTGCGCGCGGCGGCACTGTCGGCTGTGGCCGCGGCCATGGAGGCCGAGCTGGCCAGGCTGGCCGCGGACCTGCCGCCTGCCGACCTTGCCCGCGCCAGCGTGCGCGCGGTCGGCACCGGTTATTTGCGCTATGCACAGGCTGAGCCGGGCCTGTTCCGCACGGCCTTCGCGGCTTCAGACAAATTCCTGAAAGGCACGCCAGAATTCCCGACCTCGGGGCCTGGCGGTCTGAACCCGTATGAGTTGCTCGGTGCTGCGCTGGACAAGCTGGTGCAGGCGGGAGTGATGCCGCCCCAGCGCCGTCCGGGTGCCGAGGTGCTGGCCTGGTCGGCGGTGCACGGCCTGGCCATGCTGGTGATCGACGGACCACTAGCCGCGCCCGTGGGACCGCAGATGTATGAGGTGGGGCAGCGGCTGTTGGATATGGTGGAAAAAGGCTTGTAACGGCTGGAACTGCAGCGCGCCGTCAGCCACCAGCGCGCTTGACGGTGTAGCCCTGCTTTTGCAGCGCCGAGATGACCGTATCGCGGTGGTCGCCCTGTACTTCAATCACGCCATCTTTCACGGTTCCGCCCGAGCCGCAGTTGGCCTTAAGCTGCTTGCCCAGCTGGGTGAGTGCGGCGGCGTCCAGCGGCACGCCTTTCACCACGGTCACGCCCTTTCCTTTGCGGCCCTTGGTGTCCAGCGACACGCGCACGATGCCGTCTGTTGGCGGTGGTGCCGCAGCGTTGGCCTTGCAAGTGCATTGGGCCACGGGCATGCGGCAGGTCGGGCACATGCGGCCTGATTCGGTGGAATACACCAAGTTGCTGCTGGTGTTGCTGCGGGACGGGGGGGTTCGCATGCACATGATTATGGGTCGCTGGCGGAATGTGTTGCTGCCCCGCTTCCAGCACAATGGTTTCCATGCAAAACAACACGGCGCGCGGCATTCTGTATCTTTGCCTGGGCGTGTTTGTCTTTTCCATGCAGGACGCCATCATCAAGCAGGTGAGCGGCGCCTATCCGCTGACCGAGGCCGTTTGCATTCGCGGATTGGTCGCAGCACCCATCTTGCTGGCGCTTGTGCAGCGCGACGTGGGCTGGCGCGCCATCTTTGCGTCTGACATGTGGCCGCTGACGGTGCGTGCGCTGATCATGTTTGTTTCGTACACCGTGTATTACATGGCTTTTCCGGCGCTGCCACTGGCCGACGCGGTGGCGCTGTACTTCACCGTTCCCCTATTTGTCTCGGCACTGGCGGGCCCTTTTTTGGGTGAACGCACGGGCTGGAAGGTATGGACGGCTGTGCTGGTGGGCTTTGTCGGGGTGATGGTCATGCTGCAGCCGGGCAGTGGCCTGTTCGAACCCGCAGCGCTGCTGTCGCTGGTGGCTGCCGCCATGTACGCCGTGTCTATGCTCATGGCCCGCAAGCTCAGTGGCTCGCAAGGCACATCCGTCATGGCGTTTTACCAAAACGGTGTGTTTTTGCTGGGGGCAGGGTTCACGGCCATCGTGTTGAAGCTCCTGGGTATTGTTCATGCAGATCATCCCAGCCTGTCTTTTCTGGTGCGGCCCTGGGTGTGGCCCACGTTGCCTGATTTTTTGTTGATGGGCGTTTGTGGCTTGGTGGCTGCCACCGGCATCATGTTGCTCACCAGCGCGTACCGGGTGGCGCGAGCCAGCGCAGTTACGCCGTTTGAATACACTGGCATTCTGTGGGCGCCACTGTGGGGGTTTTTGTTTTTCAGCGAGGTGCCGCGCGGCACTACTGTGTTGGGCGCGGTGATCATCATTGCGGCGGGCTTGGTGGCGCTTCGGGCGGCTAAACACCCTGCAACGTGATTTCAGGCACACTGGACGTGACATGTCTGCCCGTTTAACTGCCAGCTTGCGGGCGTGGATTCACAAACGGGTCCACCACCACACAGCCCATTTGAAACCTGCTACCCGCGCCTTGATGTGGGCAGTAGGTGCAGGCTTGCTGTTCAACGTGCTGAACGCCTTGATGCGGGTGCTGGCCCAAGACATCAACCCGCTTCAGGCGCAGTTTCTGCGTTATGCCTGCGGCTTTGTGGTGCTGGTGCCCGTGTTGTTGCGCAATGGCATGGCAGCCTATCAGCCGCGCCATATTGGTGGACAGTTCACGCGCGGAGCACTGCATTCAGTGGGACTGTTTTTCTGGTTCGCCGCGCTACCCAAAATTCCACTGGCTGACATGACCGCCATTGGCTTTACCACGCCGCTATTCATCATGCTGGGGGCCTACCTGTTCCTGCGCGAGCCTATGCGGTGGGAGCGCTGGGTCGCTACGGTTCTGGGGTTTGCAGGCGTGATGATCGTGGTGGGGCCGCAGTTTTCGGTGGGCGGCGGCTCGGGCTGGTATCACCTGCTGATGCTGGCGTCAGCGCCACTGTTTGCAGCATCTTTTCTGGTGACCAAGGCGCTTACCCGGTATGAGACGACCGGCACCATTTTGGTGTGGCAGGCCATTACGGTGTCATTGTTCAGCCTGCCCATGGCGCTTCTGAATTGGTCCGAGCTCAGTGCCTGGCAGTGGGCGGGCTTCCTGCTCAGTGGGGCGCTTGGCAGCGGGGGGCACTATTGCCTGACGCAATCGCTCCAGAAGGCTGATATTTCGGCCACGCAGTCCGTGCGTTTTCTGGAGCTGGTCTGGTCTGCCCTGATGGGCTGGCTTCTGTTCAGCGATGTGCCCACGCTCAACGCCATCATGGGTGGGCTGTTGATCAGTGCAGCCACCATTTGGGTGGCGCGGCGCGAGTCCAGGTGAGAGAATGGCGGCGAATACCGCAGGGGAATTTCATGCAAAACCTGAACAGTGAGGTGAGAAGTGCCGCCATCATCAATGGCGTCATTCAGCTTACGTGGACCCTGGGGCAAGTGTCTGCGCTGGGAACTTACTGGCTGCGTGACAACTGCCCCTGCTCGCTGTGTCGGCACCCCGGCAATGGCCAAAAACTTTATGAAATTGTTGACCTGCCGCGCGAGCTGTCACCCCGTGAGGCTTTTCTGGCCGAGAACCAGACCCTCAAAGTGGTCTGGTCTGACGGGCACCGCTCTGCCTACACGCAAGACTGGCTGATTGCCCATAACCTGTGTGAGCAGGCACGGGCGGCGCGTCGGCCGCAAGTGCAGCTGTGGCGTGGTGAGATTGCCGGCAATCTGCCGGTGGGTGACTGGCCCGCTGTGGTGACTGATCCGGTGGCCGAGCTGGCGTGGCTGGAGCGGTTTTCGGTTTTGGGGTTTGGCCTGCTCAAGAATGTGCCGACCGAGCCCGGCACCGTGGCCGATGTGGGCGACCGGCTGGGCTTTGTGCGGGTAACCAACTACGGGCGATTGTTCGACGTAAAGTCTGTTCCCAACCCGACCAACCTGGCCTACACCGCCGTTGGGCTGGGTGTGCATTCGGACAATCCATACCGCCACCCCTCACCGGGCGTGCAGCTGCTGCATTGCCTGGAAAGCGAAGCGCCCGGTGGCGACACGCTGCTGGTGGATGGCTTTGCTGCCGCCGAGATATTGCGGCAGGAAGATACAGTGGCATTTGAGCTGCTGACCACTGTGCCGATGACGTTTCATTACGCTGATGCGCAGACCGATCTGTTTGCGCAGCAAACACTGATCTCTGTCGACCATGTGGGTGCCGTGACGGGTGTGCACTTCAACAACCGGTCTGCCGACTGGCTGGATGCACCGGCTGAAGTGACGGAAGACTGGTACGCGGCCTACATCCAGTTTGGCCGTATTCTGAAACGCCCCGAGCTGGAGCTGGTTTTCCGGCTGGAGCCCGGCCAGTGCCTGGTGATGCAAAACGACCGCACGCTGCATGGTCGTACAGCGTTTGACCCCAATTTGGGTCGCCGCCATCTGCAGGGTTGCTACATCGACCGCGACGCGATGGAAAGCCGCCGTACCGTGCTGCGCCGCTCCATTACCCTGCCGAACCACCTGTCGTCCCATCCGGCGCTGTCAGAGCCAGCACGCGCCATGTCGGTCGCTGCCTGAGTAGCCATGCAAGGGACTGACGCCCGAGCTGTGCTGGACGACATCTACGCGGCGTTTGCTCGGCGTGGGCATGATGCCTATGGAGAAGGCGTCAACCAGCTGGACCACGCGCTTCAGTGCGCAGCGTTTGCCGAGCGTGATGGCGCGCCGGATGCGCTGGTCGCGGCCACGTTGCTGCACGACATCGGCCACATGCTGCATGACCTGCCGGATGATGTGGCTGACCAGGGTATCGACACCCAGCATGAGTCCACCGGCTCGGCCTGGCTGTCGCAATATTTCGGGCTGGCCGTGACCGAGCCCGTGCGCATGCACGTGGCCGCCAAGCGGTATCTGGCGGCGGTGGAGCCGGGTTACTTCGACAAGTTATCTGAGGCGTCAAAGCTATCGCTGCGCATTCAGGGCGGGCCGATGTCGCCCGAGCAGGCGCGGGCGTTTGAGGCCGAGCAGTTCTTTGAAGATGCCGTGAGGCTGCGCCGCTGGGACGAAGAAGGCAAGATCGTCGGTTATCAGGGTCCGGCGCTGTCACACTTCGAACGCTGCATATTAAATAGCTATTCACGCATATCCGACGATAGTTAGAGGCCAATTTGATCACCATTTATCGTGTAAGTTGACGTCGACACGCTCACCCCACAGCTCGATGTGCGCCGCCGTGCCGCTGTGCACCACCGCACTTGCTGCGCCCCGCACGTAGCCCAGGGCCACACAGGCGCCGGCTTTGGGGCTCCAGCCCGCAGACGAAATCTCGCCAACCGCTTCACCGTTCACCAGAATCGATTCGCCGCCCCAGACAAATGTTTCGGGTGAGTCCAGCACTAGCGTGACCAGCTTCTTGCGTAGCGGCTTGCCCTGCTTCGCCAGCAAGGCCTGTTTGCCGATGAAGTTGGCGGGTTTGTCCAGCTTCACGGCGAACATCATGCCGGCCTCGAACGGGGTTTCGTCCGGCCCTAGCTCGGCGCCCCAAGCCCGGCGGCCCATTTCCACGCGAAGTGCATCCAGCGCGTAGTAGCCCGCGTCACGCAGGCCCAGGTCTTTGCCCGCTTCCTGCAGCGCCAGATAGACATGGCGCGTCATCTCGCTAGGCACATACAGCTCAAAACCCGGGCCACCCACATAGCTCATGCGGGCGGCGCGAACGCGGGCGTAACCCACGTCGATCAGTTGCGTCCATGAAAACTTCAAGCCTTCCGGTGACAGATCGTCCGGGCTCACACGCGCCATCAGTTCGCGGGCGTTGGGGCCCATGACGGACAACACGCTGTACAAGGGCGAGATATCTGTCAGCACTGCATGCTCATGGGGCTCAATGTGGCGTGAAATCCAGTCAAAGTCACGCACGGTCTGGGCGGAGCCAGTCACGATCAGGAAGCGCTCGCCGCTGGCGTTGGGCTGCTGGCGGATGATGGTCAGGTCGCTCTCAAAACCGCCGCGCTCATTGAGCATGGCGGTGTACACCATCTTGTTGACGGGCACGTCCATCTCGTTGGCGCACAGGCGCTGTAACACCGCAAGCGCATCGCGCCCCTGCAGCAGCAGTTTGGAGAAGGAGGTCTGGTCGTATACGGCCACCGTTTCGCGCGTGGCCTTTTGCTCTTCAATCATCCACGGCAGCCAGCCTGGTTTGCCCAGCGTGTGTGCAGGGGTCGGCGCGCCATTCAGTCGGAAGTAATTCGCCCGCTCCCAGCCGTTGCGACTGCCGAACTCGGCGCCTTTGGCGGCCAGCACATCGTACAGCGGCGAGGTGCGCAGCGGCCGCATGGTTTGCAGCTCCTGCCGCGGCCAGCGCATGGCATAGTGCAGACCCAGCGTTTCACCGGTGCGTTCGGCCAGTGCCTTGCGGTTGCCGGTGAAGGCGCCAAAGCGGCGAATGTCCACGTCCCACAAATCACTGCTGGGTTCACCGCCAATGATCCACTCGGCAATCAGCCGGCCCGCACCGCCGCTGTTGGCAATGCCAGCGGAGTTGAACCCGGCGCACACAAAATAGTTTCGTACCTCGGGCGCTTCACCCAGAATGAAGTTGCCATCCGGCGTGAAGCTCTCGGGGCCGTTGAGCAGCATCTTGATCTCGGCCGTTTCCAGGCACGGCGTACGGTGGATGGCTGCGGTCATCAGCGGTTCGAATTGATCCCAGTCTTCGTCCAGCAGCTGAAACTGGAAGGTGGACGGAATCGGGTCCACCCGCCACGGCTTGGCCAGAGGTTCGAAGCCACCCATCAGCAGGCCGCCCACTTCTTCCTTGTAGTAAATGAAGCCATCGGGGTCGCGCATTACAGGCAGCATGGGGTGCACGCCCTCAATCTTGCCGCTGACGATGTAGAAGTGTTCGGCCGGATACAGTGGCACGTTCACACCTGCGAGCTTGCCAAACTGCCGCGCCCACTGGCCTGCGCAGTTCACCAGCACTTCGCAGCGCACATCGCCTTGCACTGTTTTGACACCAACGGCCTTGCCGTTTTCGATGATGACGCCGGTGACCTCTACGCCTTCAACCATCTTCACACCGCGGTTGCGCGCGCCTTTGGCCAGCGACATGCACAGGTCTGCCGGGTTGGCCTTGCCGTCACCCGGCAGCCAGATGGCGCCCTGCAAATCGTCGGTGCGCATCACCGGATAACGGTCGCCCGCTTCCTTGGGGGAAATCAGGTGGCATTCCACGCCCCAGGCGTTTGCCATGGCGGTCTGCTTCTTCAGCACCTTCATGCGCTCGGGTGTTTTGGCCACATTCACGCTGCCGCATTGTTTCCAGCCAGTGGCAAGACCCGTTTCGGCCTCGAGAGAGGCATACAGCTCGATGCCGTATTTGCTCATCACCGTCATATTGCGGTTGGGCCGCATCTGGCCGATCAGCCCCGCTGCGTGCCAAGTGGTGCCGCTGGTGAGCTTGCCCTGCTCCAGCAACAGCACATCAGTTTTGCCCATTTTCGCGAGATGGTAAGCGGTAGAGCAGCCCGCGATGCCGCCACCGACGATGACGATTTCTGCATGGGTTGGAAGACTCACAACAGACTCCTTGAAAATAAACTAGCCCAAACGCAATGCCATGACGCCCGCCACGATCACGCAGGTGCCGATCACCCTTCGCGGCGTGAAATGCTCTTTCAGAAACCAGGCGCCCAGCAACACGGCAAACAAGACAGATGTTTCGCGCAGGGCCGCAATGGTGGCGACCGGAGCGCGGGTCATGGCCCACAGCGCAATGCCGTAGGACGCAAGGGATGCAGATGCACCAATAGTGGCCACTGGCCATCGTGCGCGCGCGTAGGTTCCTAGTGCCCGCCCGTGTTTGGCATACATCAGAACGGCAAACGGCCAGCCGGTGAACAGGAACAGCGTGGAAATGTATTGCATGGCGTTGCCTGCTGCGCGCACGCCCAGCGCATCCACAACCGTATAAGCCGCGATGATGAGTGCGTTGGCCAGCGCAAACCCGATGGCTTTGGGTGCAGCGCGTGCATGACTGCTCAAGCCCAGCACCAGCACGCCCGCGCTGATGCCGACTACGCCGGCCCACGCGAGGGCAGACAGCGACTCACCCAGCGTGAACGTGGCCGACAGCGCCACCAGCAACGGCGCCAGGCCGCGCATGAGCGGGTAGGTCAGCCCCAAATCACCGTGCCTGTAGGCGCCGATAAGGGCGGTGTAGTAACCAATGTGAATAACGACCGTAGCTGCAATGAAGGGCCAGGCTTTGGCATCGGGCCAGCCAAACCAGGCCACCATGGGAATGGCCAGCAATGAGCCGATCAGATTGATGACGGCCATGTCCATGTCTTTGTGCACGCTGGACTTGACCAGCGCGTTCCAGCTGGCGTGCAACAGGGCGCCAAACAAAACTGCCGCTACCACAGGCCAGGTCAGAGCCATTGGGTTATTTGCGCGGGGTGGTGGCCAAAGGCGTGCGGGCCTGACGGCGCAAGTCATTTTCAATCGTGCGTGTCTTGCTGGCCATGGTGTGGGCAAACATGGCGCGACCCGCCTTCTCTGCGTCGCCCGACGCAATGGACTCGACCAGCTCGCGGTGTTCGCTGGGTGCGATGGGCAGCAGCCAGCTGTCGGTGAGGTTCAGGCGCCTGAACAGCGAGATTTCCTTGATCAGCTTGCGGTAAATGTCGGTGAGCTTGCTGTTGCCCGCCATCTCCACCAGTCGGTCATGAAATTTGAGGTTGAGCAAGTGGTAGTTGTAGGCATCACCGCCCTTCACCGCCCGTTCCATCGCATCGACCAAACCGCGAACTTCCTTGAGTTGCGGTGCGGTGATGTTGAGCGCCAGCCGCCGGCCCACCAGTTCATCCATGGCGGCGCGCAGGTCAAAAATTTCAACCGCTTCGTCAATCGGGATGTCGCGCACGAAAACGCCGCGGTTCTTTTCGGTGCGGACCAGACCGGCTTCGTCCAGCATGCGGAAGGCTTCACGTACTGGCCCGCGTGAAACACCCATTTGCTGCGCCAGCTTGGCCTCAATCAGTTTGCTGCCGGGTGCGTGCTCACCCGCGAGAATCGCGCGTTCTATCTCCTGCTGAACCACCATGGTGAGCGAGTTGCTCTGCAGCATGGCAATGGTGGGGTGAAGGGCGGCATTCATGAGCGCTATTGAAGCACAGTCGTTAGAATTGTCAACAATTGGCAAAAAACAATTGACACAAGCAGGCATGCGACGTCAAATGTTTGATCAACCCAACGCCGGAGTCACCATGGCCAGCAATTCAAAGCCCAGCTCAAAACCGCATCCAGCCGTCACGGCGATTCAGAAGTCTGGTGCGCCCAAGGTGAAGGTGGCGGTCAGCGATATTGATGGTGTCCTGCGCGGCAAATACCTGCATCGGGACAAGTTCCTGGGCGCGGCAGAGCCTTATCCCGGCGGTGGTTTCGGCTTTTGTGACGTGGTGCTGGGCTGGGACATGATGGACAACACCTATGACAACACCACGGCGACCGGCTGGCAACATGGTTTCCCCGATGCGCTGGCCCGGCTGGACCTGAACACTGCGCGCCACGTGCCATGGGACAACGGCGTGCCGTTTTTTCTGGGTGAGTTTGTCAATGCTGATGGCACGCCGCATGCTCAGTGCCCGCGTCAGGCACTGAAGCGGGTGCTCAAACGCGCCGAGAAGATGGGCTTCAAGGTCATGACAGGCATGGAGTTTGAGTGGTACAACTTTCTGGAAACGCCACAAAGCTGGGCCGCCAAAAAAGGCGTGGCACCCGAGCCACTCACGCCCGGCATGTTTGGCTACTCACTACTGCGCGTTAACCAGAATCGCGAATTTTTCAACGCCATCATGGACGACATGCTGGCTTTTGGCGTGCCCGTAGAAGGCCTGCACACGGAGACTGGCCCCGGCGTCTATGAGGCGGCCATCGGGTTCAGCGAAGCGCTGGAGCAGGCAGATCGTGCGGTGTTGTTCAAAACCGGCACCAAGGAAATTGGCGCAAGGTTCGGCATCATGCCCAGCTTCATGGCCAAGCCGCACCAACCATTGCCCGGTTGCAGCGGGCACATCCATCAGAGTTTGTCCGATGGCAAGACCAACCTGTTTTACGATGCCAAGAACCCGCGCAAGATGAGCAAGCTGTTTGAAAGCTACCTTGCAGGTCAGGTGGCGTGCATGATGGAATTCGCGCCGATGATCTGGCCCACCATTAACAGCTACAAGCGCCTGGTAGATGGTTTCTGGGCGCCCGTAAAACCGACCTGGGGCATGGACAACCGCACCGCCAGCTTCCGGGTGATAGCCGGCAGCCCCAAAGCCACCCGGCTGGAGACACGTTGCCCCGGCGCAGATGTGAACCCGT
>ERZ795056.7288-NODE-7288-length-10634-cov-7.093865_pt1 | contig 10634 bp, 6 predicted proteins | sample MGYA00375140_ERZ795056 | MGnify/ENA primary metagenome ERZ795056 (study PRJEB30185, sample SAMN05720227) | activated sludge metagenome | isolation source: Anaerobic digester | place: USA | collected 2015-03-09 ...
GATTCGGCGATCTGACTATCCCGGACAACTGGTGGCATGATTACCGGAACACTGGCTGCAGCGTTCGCAACATCAGCGACGCCGGACCTGTGATGACTGCTGATGTCTCCCTGAACTACGTGTGCACGGGCCCTTCATATGATGACATTGGGCGATTTCTGTGGTTGCTGGACGAGGACTACTTCAACTTGCGCAGGGACTATTGGAGACTAGAGGATCCCAAGTTCCTGGGGTTGTTCGACTCGGTGTACATCAACTGCACCGATGATCTGACTGTCACCTCCAAGATGGCCGACGCTCTTGGGACGTTCGTGAATGATGGCGGCGGGCTCTACGTGACAGACTGGGCTTATCCCGTCATCACACAGGCTTTCCCGGGTCGCATCAACTTCCTGGGAGAGGATCCGCGAATCGGCGTTGCCGGCCAGATGGCCGCCGTGAGTGTTCAGGACCGCTCGCTCGCCCGCTATATGGGGGACGACGTTACGACGATCGATCTGGACCTGGGATACTGGGCGGTGATAGACAGTGTTGCTGAGGACGTCCAAGTGCTTTTGGCAGGAGATGTGCAGGTAGACCCGACGAATCCTCCAAGGTTCGGGCCTCCCATTGCGGAGTCGGAGATGCGCTGCGGAACGGGATCGGGGGCGAATGGGGCCGGGCCGCGGGGAGTGGAAACCCTGCGCGGCAAGCCGGTCACTGTCAACTTCTGTTATGGCGATGGGGTAGTGCTCTACTCTTCGCTCCACCGGAGTGCCCAACCGCGCACGGGTTCGATTACTCCCGCCTCCGGACAGGCGAAGGCCGAGCTGGAACTAGAACCCATCGCGACTGGCAGTAGCCCGATTGAGCGGCTCGCCATGTGGAACACGTTGGCGGCCATCACTGGCTCGGAGGCGTTGGCTGCCGCGAAGGCAGTTGAGAACAGGGGCTGCTCTCCATTTGACAAGGTGATAGATTCTGTAGCTCCACGCGACTGCCTTGAATACGAAATCGACCATGCTACGGGCGGCGCCCTTGTCATCTCGGCGGCAACCAGCTGCGGAACGGTGGAGATGACGGCATTTGACCCCGAAGGCCGACTGGCTGCGTCTGCCGAGGTGGGGCATGCTCCGACGACCATGCTGATTCCTCAAGCGGTTCGCGGGAAATGGATACTTCAGGTGAGGGCCTCTGGAGATAGCTCATCGAGCATTGCCTTCGTGGCCTGCATCGGCGAGAGCGCTCAGAGCGGGTCGGAGCTCGCCGAGGGCGAGGTGAGGTTCGGGCCTAATCCAGCGAACACGGCGCTCAATGTGTACTACTCCCTTAGCGCTGATGCTGACCTGATGGTCTACGACGTGGCAGGGCGGATGGTCTACTCGTGCAAGCTTCCGGCTTCCGATCATCAGCTGATATGGAACCTCACTACGAAAGGCGGCGCGCCACTCGCCAACGGTCTCTACCTCGTGGTGGCGCACTCGGAAGGGAAAGCGGTGGGCAAACCGTTCAGGCTGGTGATTCAGCGGTAGCGAACTGCGGGATTCGAGCTACCTTGGGTAGGGACGGCGAACAGGGGCAGCGAACGTGACCAACCTCGTTCGCTACCCCCCATGCTCGAGCATTCTACTCGCTGTATGATCGAAGAGCAACTGTGGTTCGGTCATACCATCCAGACCCGCCAGTTTCAGTCATCTCTATCGTGTACTTGACGGGCCCGACGTACGGAGCAAACCACGCCTCGACTAGAAGTGTGATGCCGAGCTGTGTTGCCGATTTGGTGCAGTACCACGTGCTGAAAGTGCCAGCCGGCACAGTGACACCTTCTTCTCTTTGCACTACAAGATCGATGGGTATTCCCACGACCATGTCATTGTAGGGAGCTCCCTGGTACAGCGGTTTGCTCAACATGAAGATAGGTGTGGAGTTCCGATCTTCCAGCAGATAGTAAATATCGCCTTGACGGGCTATGAAGTAATCATCGTCCCTCGAAGCGGCCTTGGCTTCCGGGAACCACGCCGCGAGACCTCTATGAAGGCCTTTAGCCGTATCGCTTCCTGTCTCGTAGTGCATGTGGAACAGGGTTTGGAGACTCTCCGGTTCGACCTCTGCCACTCGTTGAATGATCCATCCCGTCTCATCGGGCTCTCCAGTAGCGGTGTTCTTTACGTCGTAGTACCATTGACTCGAGTCGGACAATAGGCCTCTGTAGTCGAGTTCGTGACCTTGAAAGTCGACGTCGGCTCTGCCGCCGTAGGCTTGAATTGACTCAGGCTCAAACTTCCATCCCTCTTTCGTTACAGAGACAGTGGTTGGGCCACTTAGGTCGCTCACACCCCAGTAGCCGGACGAGTCCGTAAGGGCAGTGTACACTCCGCACGCTATTCTCGCGTCTTCAATGCCGACACCTGTACCTCTGATGGTTACTCGGCCATAGACCGAATAGACTTTGCCATTGCATCCAGTGGCGATCATTGCGATGACCAGAAGCGTTCCCATCGCAAGAGTGAGCAAGAGACCTTGACGATGCCGTTTCACCCGGAGCCCCTCCTTACAATTCGTGACGCACCATACCACTAATGGTGTGCCTGGTTGCTATGCGTGGACATAGACCCGGCGCACCGCACATAGTATGGGGACTTACGCCAGATATGGTATATCAATGCAAACAGTTCTCTGCCAAAACGAGAATCCCTCCCGACGGGCTCGGAGTATTCTGATTGGCTCATCGCTGTGACCGGATGAAGTCCCTAGCCTCGGGACTGCTTCTCCAGAGAGTCGTGCCTAGAAGCCCCTGCAACCGCTGAACGGGTGTATCCTTGACGCGACATTGGAAGAGTGGTAGGTATGATGTAGGATGTCCAACAACTGATGTGTGCTATGTTCTCAGGATGGCGGCGCTGTCTGTCGCTCGGAGGTGGATGGCTGATGCGCGTGCGAGAGGACTTCAAGCCCTTGCGTGTGCTCGTGTACGAGCAGCTACTGGAGTTGATATCCCAAGGGAAACTACCTGTAGGTTCGCGTCTGCCGTCGGAGCCGGAGTTGTCGCGCCTGCTGAAGGTGAGTCGCAATGTACTACGCGAGGCACTCATACTGCTTGAACAAGATGGCGTGATCCTCAATCAGCGAGGCGTTGGGCGCACTGTGATCGGGCCCGGGAAACGTCCTGCCCCCATCGGCCTTGTGTGTACCGGCGATATTGTCGACCTATTTGCCGCAGAAGGGAATCCCCCTGCTTATCGGTTCGTATCCGCCTATGATCAGGAGTCGGGCTCCGTAGCCCGCACCAAGCTGGGGCTGGAGCGCGGCGACCGAGTACTGATAGTTCGGTCTGTTATGGAAATCGAAGGCATCCCGTCTGTATACTCGGTGGACTTCATCCCCCATCGGGTCGTGCCAATGGCGCTCGAGCGAATGCAGTCCAACGGGATCGATTCTACCCATGATCTCCTTACCGATGCCGGGGTCAAGATCATCAGGTGGGACGTGAGTATCGGAGCGGCGAGAATATCAGAATCCGATGCCCGCTATCTGGCGGTTCCTGCTGACTCGCCGTCTCTTCTGGTGGAACAGGTGGGCTTCGACTCCAGAGGCAGCGCTTCGGTCTACTCGCGACGGTATGCGGCTCAGCGGTCTCCGAAGATCAAATTGATAGTTGAGAAAAGGCAGGTGCCGTAAACATGGGACTTCAGCACCATATCAAGTGCAAGCCCGGCGACCTTGGCCGTTCAGTTCTTCTGCCCGGCGATCTCGAGAGGGCCAAGCTGATCTCGACCTACATGGACCGCCCCAGGCATGTGGCGTCCAGCAGGGAGTTCAACACCTACACGGGCGAATTTCAAGACGTGCCTGTGTCGGTGATCTCTACCGGCGTTGGGGCGCCGTCGGCGTCGATCGTGGTGGAAGAGGCCATTAAGGTGGGGGCGCGTAACATGATCCGGGTCGGGACCTGCGGCGCGCTTCAGCCGAATGTTCACCCCGGAGACCTGATCATCGCCACCGCGGCAGTGCGCGGCGACGGTACTACTCCCGAATACATCGACATGAGCTACCCGGCTGTAGCCGATTTCCATCTGGTTCGCGCCCTCGTCGACGCTGCTGATGAACTTGGCGCGTCGTATCACCTCGGGGTGATCCGGACTCACGATGCCTTCTACATGGAATCCCCGTTCGCGCATGGCGACTATCGCGCCCGGACTGCGCACTGGACTGAGGCGAATGTGCTGGCGGTGGAGAACGAGGCGTCTGCCATTTTCGTGATCTCCAACCTCAGAAGATGCGCAGGAGCTTGTATCCTCGTGCCTGCCGGCAACCTCCTCACGGGCGAGGAGATCAAGCACGCGGACGAAATGAGCTGTGCCATCGACCTCATGATTCGGGTGGCTCTTCGGGCGGCGGCCAAGATGGGATAGGGGGAGCGGTTTATGTCGGATCTAGCATGGCGCATACTGTTCAAGAACGCCTACATATTCACTGGCGAGCGCGAGTGTCCTGTCCGCGGCGACCTGCTTGTGGAGGGCAACGTGATCGCGCGGATCGCCCTCCGCCCCGATAGCATCCAGGTTTCGGAGGAATCGCCTCCAGCTCTGCAGCCGGCCCAGGTCATCGACGGCTCCGATCTGCTCCTGATGCCGGGCTTTGTCGACGCACACACCCATTTGCTTCAGACCTTCGGACGCGGCCTCATGGACGGTGTTCCTCTTACCCAGTGGCTCCGCCTCATATGGGACTATGATCTTTCGCGGGAGGGTTGCTACTACAGTACGCTTCTGGGCGCCCTGGAGGCGCTCATGTCAGGCACCACCTGCGTGTCGGAGATGATCACAGAGTGCAGGTACCCGGACGCCGTTGTCCAGGCCATAGTAGACAGCGGCCTACGTGCGACAATCGGCACTGCCATCGCCGACTACATGGAGGGCGAAAACACTCCCATCAAGGCCACCGACGCTGCCCTTGCTCACGCAGCCGAGTTCGCCGGGAAGTGGCATGGCGCCGCCGGCGGGCGGATCCGTGCATCTATCGCTCCGGTGGGACTACCAGCCTGCACCCGCGATCTGATGAAAGGCGCGCGCGAGCTCGCCGCAGGTCGCGGCCTCAGCCTACACACTCATGCATGCGAAGGTAGGGCCGAAACCGAATCGGCGTTGACCCGTTTCGGCAAGAGCGAGATCGCAATGCTCAAAGAGTGCGGCGTGTTGACGAGCAGGACTGAGATCGTGCATGTCATCTGGGTTTCGGACGACGATATCGAGATCATCGCCGAAAGCGGCGCGGCGGCGGTACAGTGCCCGTCCAGCAATGTGCGGCTCTTGGACGGGGTGACTTCGGTGACTGCCATGCGAGGAAAGGGCATTCCTGTTTCGCTCGGTGGCGACGGCGCTGCAAGCAGCGGCGCGTATGACTTGTTGGTGGAGGGGAGGATCGCGGCGCTGCTTCAGAGACTGACTACGGCAGACGCGGCAGCGCTCGGGCCGGCCGAGGTTCTGGCCATGCTGACGTGCGACGGCGCTCGAGCGGCCGGGTGGGCTCACAGCGGCGACTCAAGGGCGACTGCTGCAGGGGAGGGCCGGACGGGCTCAGGGGGCTTGACGGGCCCGGGCGTTGGCCAGCTCGTTCCGGGCGCCGCGGCAGACATCCTGGGCTTTGATCTATCCTCGCCCAGGCTCGCGGCTGCCGATCCGCAGGCGCTCCTTTCCAATCTGGTGTTTGCCGGATCCGCAAGGGATCTGAGATTCGTGATGATAGACGGACGACTGGTTGTTCAGGACGGAATCCACCTCACCATAGACACGCACGCGGCGGTGGAGAAGGCGAAGGAGGTAATGCGGGAAGAGAGCATGCCCTTGTCCGGGGCATGGCGGCAAGTCGTTCCGCCCGTAGAGGCAGACGGGGCAGGAGAATGATGGAATACCACCGAAGATTCTGGCTATGCGCAACAGTACCACTATACATATGGAGGGTGAACGATGAAAAGACGAAACGCAGCCTCTGTTCTTGTAGTTCTAGTCGTGTTGTCGTTTTCGCTGACTGCACACGTCCAAGCGGCTCTTCCATCTCCCAAGTGCACCGCTGCCGAGAACGATGTTCAGTTCCAGAACAAGGGTCAGACGATCAAGGCGACTCTGACCAAGCCAGAGGCCGAAGGCACTTGCCCAGTTGTTGTCATCTTCCACGGGTTTAGCGGCCAGAGGCACGAGATGCCGGTTGTAGGTACGGACGAAGCCCTTTTCCAGAGGACTGCACGCGTGCTGGCCGAACAGGGCTATGCCAGCCTCCGCATTGACTTCCTCGGTTCAGGCGAGAGCGATGGGGAGTGGGCTGATACTACATTCAGCGGCCAGATCTCCGACGCCTTGGCTGCTGTGGATTACGTATGTGCGCTGGACGGGATCGATCCCGATCGCGTGGCCGTTCTGGGCCTAAGTCAGGGCGGCCTGGTGGCTGCTTCGACGGCCGGGAGGGACCCGCGCGTCGCCTCGGCGATTCTTTGGTCAGCCGTAGCCAGTCCTCCTGCAACATACTCCGATCTGCTCGGGGCGGACGCAGTGACAGCGGCGCTGACGGGCGGCGCTGACGACTTGGTTACCGCCGCGCTGCCGTGGGGCGCCACAACAACCCTGAAGGGTTCGTTCTTCCGCGACCTGTACATGGTCGACCCGGTAGCGGAGATAACTGCTTTCAAGGGACCATTGCTTGTCATCGTAGGCCTGAACGATACCATCGTGTCGCCGCAACCTCAGTCCGGGGAGATCTACCTCGTTTACCACCAGGGCGAGGAGGCGCTGGTGCAGCTGGATGCCGACCACATGTTCGACTGCCTGGCAAGACCCGAGAAGGTCGACGAGGCGATTTGCGCCACCGTGGAGTGGCTGGACAAGACACTCTAGGTTGGCAGCCTGAGCTGCTGAAAGCCAGAAAGACATATGAGCCGAGGCTGGATGCCTCGGCTCGCTTGACTACTCATTGGTGTGACCGGATGAAGTCTCGATACCACAGGGCGCTGCGCTTGAGCGTGCGCCGTTGTGTTTTGAGGTCTACGTGCACCAGCCCAAAACGCTTGGAGTAGCCCTGGGCCCATTCGAAGTTGTCCATGAGGCTCCATACGTAGTAACCCTGCAGGTTGACGCCGCACTCACACGCTCTGCGCGCCGCGTCTATGTGTGATGAGAGGTAGTCTATGCGGGCGCTGTCATCGACTACGGATCCATCCGGGGGGAGCGAATCGTCGAACGCGGCTCCGTTTTCGGTTATGAACAGAGGAATCTTGGTGTAGTCGTCGCTCACCCTCTTGAGCACCTTGAACAGTCCCTCAGGGTACACTTCCCATCCCATGTCGGTGACCGGCAGGCGCGGGGCGACTGCCGAAGCATTAAGCAGGTGATCGGCAGGGTCCCATGCCGCCTGGTTCCTGGTGTAGTAGTTGATTCCGAGGAAGTCCGTTTCTTGGCTGATCATTCGCATTTCCTCAGGCCGCGGCCTGGCGAGGGCACCTGGCAAGACGCCTGCCTGGTCCAGCCATGCTAGCACGTCTTCGGGGTAATGCCCCCGAAACAGCGGATCTAGGTAGAGCCTATTCCAGAGGCCGTCCATACGTTCTGTGGCGGCGACATCGCGTTCATCATCGGTCGCAGGCTCCTGATAGTTGATGCTGAGCGCGATCCCGATTCCATCGATTGGCTGGGAAGCATCTACGCCTGTAGCTTGCTTGCGGCCCGACGAATCCCTGAACGCCCTGACTGCCATGCCATGTGCCAGCAACAGGTGGTGAGCCACGAGAAGGCCTTCTCTGGCATCGCGATGGCCGGGCGCCATCTCGCCGGTCATGTGCCCGAGGATCGCTGTTACTGCAGGTTCGTTGATGGTGATCCACATCGGGACGGCATCCGCCAGCTTGTCAAATACGGCGAAGCAGTAATCCGCAAACCGCTTTGGGGTGTCGGCGCTCGCCCATCCGCCCTTGTCCTGAAGAGCTTGAGGGAGGTCCCAGTGGTACAGGGTGGCCATGGGGCGGATCTCGCTTTCCAGGAGCGAGTCGACCAAGCGCCTGTAGAAGTCGAGCCCCTTGCTGTTCAGCTTGCCCCGGCCCTCCGGCATCAGCCGCGGCCAGGCCAGCGAGAACCTGTACGAGTTCAGGCCGAGATCGCGCATTATGCCTACGTCCTCGGCGTACCTGAAGTAGTGCCGGCAGGCCGGTTCGCCCGAATGGCCGCCCAGGACTTTGCCTGGCGTGGAACAGAAGGAGTCCCATATCGATACACCTCGTCCGTCCACTTGCGTGGCCCCTTCGATCTGATATGCAGATGTTGCGGCTCCCCAGAGGAAGCCTGGGGGAAAAGTGGTGTGGTTCATGTGTCCCTCCTGCAGGTGTTATTCGTTGTCGGCTATCCGTTTTGGGCCGTGCGGCGCCGGGGGTTACTGCCGCCGTCTGTCAAGGGCGCTTCGGTCGCCCTCTGGCCTCGCGCCCGCGAAACCGGTACATGGCGAATGCGAACCCGCCCAGAGCGCAGAAGAATAGCGACAGCGGTGTGCCCACGAGCGCTATGTGGACGCTGTTCCACGTGTTGCGCCAGAATGGGATCTGCACCCAGAGGCTACTATAGTTCTGCGCGAATGAGCCGCCGAACCACATTGGCGGGGGCACTGCGAATACATGGGCTCGGTCCTTTTGTCGCCAGAACTATCATACACCAGAACCGAAACAGACTGGCTAGGGTCGCGATCATGAGAGGAGCAAGGAACAGCAATTTCACGGCGACTGTGCACAGGGTTAACCCGAGCCTACGACGGCGTCTGCGCGGCGCGCGCCTCGGCTCCGGCGTGCGCCGGCAGCCGGCCCGGTCGACTGGAACATGAGGATGATGGTGTTCCCTACGGCTTTCCGGAATACCGGATCCCGCACGGGGCAGGCGTAGTTCTTGAGCCCCGCCGATTTCATCGGCCCGAGCCCGTTTCACTCCTGAAAGCTCAGGTGGAGCGAAAGCACCAGAGGGAAGGCTGAGAACTTCAGGAACAGTATGAAGAACGGGGAGACAAAGACATACGGCGCCGCCCTGACGCGCCACGAGTGGGAGCGGTGTGCCGGCTTGCGAGGCAAGGCTGTTACCTCCTTCGCACAGAAGACGCCTGGACCCTGGTCTGATGATAGCCGAGTCTATCCATGGCGCGCTGAACCTTGCCATGGGTCCGGCGGCGCACGGAAAGCCTGTTCAGCACCTGCGACACTGTGGCTTTGGATATGCCGGCGGCTAGGGCGACATCGGAGATTCGAACGCGCGAGTTGGCGGTGAAACCGGTACAGTTTCCATGCAGCAGTCACGACTACAATATGCCATAATACATCGCACTATCCAGATGGTACCGGTTCAAATGGCACCGGCGCCCTGCAACCGGAGACTCCTTCTTGCGCGCCGACGTTTTCTCGGGTTGCCATCATCGTCCCCTTCATCCCCAGTACGACGAGGCGCTCGTGGGGCCAGACTCATCGACTTCTTGTTCACTGTCCTCACCGTCTGGTGCGCCAGGGCAAGTAGGCTATCCTAATTTCGCGTGTGACTGAAGAAGGACTTCCGCCGAACGAGTAGAACGTAACCCATGCGGAATTAATACGGTCACTGAACGAACTAACACCGTAACCTTACAAAATGAGTGTATCAGCGGTAATAACCCGATTTCACATGAATAGTGCATTCATAGACCATAATACCCTGATCACGACGATACTGACTCATGGGAAGAGAGGCATGGTCTTCTGTGAAGAACAGAACCTTGAGAACCGGTGATAGGCAGCTGATTCGCGACATCAACATGTCGCTGGTTGTGAACGCGATTAGGCAGCAGGGCCCGATGTCCCGTGTGGACGTGGCGCGTACAACTGGGCTGGGAAGGTCAACCGTGTCGGGAATCGTAGGCATGTTGCTCAAGGAGGAGTTTGTGCGCGAGATCGGCAGCGGTCATCCCGACTCCACCTCACCCGCAGTGGGCCGACCTCCCGTGATGCTGGAGTTCAACCCTTGTTCCAGGTTCGTAGTAGCAGTGAAGCTTGCACCTGCGTCGATAACGGCTGCTGTGACTGATCTTGATGCCAATGTAGTTGGGCTTGCCGAAAGGCCGATAAGCGCCAGGCTGAGCGAGGGGGCCGTGAGGCAGCAGATATCTGAGGCGGTGTATGCAGTCGTTTCCGACTGCCGGATCAGTATGGACCGAGTTATTGGCGTAGGTGTGGCTGTGCCGGGCATCGTGGATTCGCGTACTGGTGTATCCATATCGCCCCAGTTCTTCCTCTGGCAGAACCTGCCATTGCGGAATCTACTGGAGGACGAGTTCGGTGTTCCTGTGTTCATTGACAACGACGCCAACGCTGCGACTTTGGCAGAGAAGTTGAGGGGGCACGGCCGGCAGGTATCGGATTTTGTGTGCGTGACGATCGGCATCGGTATTGGCGCAGGCATAATCATCGACAACAGGCTGTACCGGGGCGCCGTTGCGGGTGCGGGCGAGATAGGGCACATAACAATCCAGGAAGATGGCCCTGAGTGCACCTGCGGAAATCGCGGTTGCCTAGAGGCGTTTGCATCCGACGCTGCCCTTGTGCGCGAGATGGAGCGAATAGTCGAGTCAGGCCGTAGTAGTGCCGTCACGCAGATTGCCGCGGAGGA
>ERZ795056.7291-NODE-7291-length-10633-cov-3.801191_pt1 | contig 10633 bp, 7 predicted proteins | sample MGYA00375140_ERZ795056 | MGnify/ENA primary metagenome ERZ795056 (study PRJEB30185, sample SAMN05720227) | activated sludge metagenome | isolation source: Anaerobic digester | place: USA | collected 2015-03-09 ...
TACGGGCGGTCACAAGGCCACGTTGCACTCGATGCTCCCACCGTCGCTCGTGGGCGCTAGCCGAAGCTGTCGAAGCTTGGCATCAACACAAGTTTTGAATACCTTCTCGATCTTGAGATCGAGGTTCTCGTGCTTCGACGTTACCACCGGATCGCCGACGTTCGCGCTGAACAAGAAGCCGACACGCGACAGAAAACTGCCTTTGCTGCGATAGAGATCCTGCTGCTTGATGTTTAGCTTCCCAGAACAGTCTGGGATCTCTAGCTTGCAGAAGTTGCGCAGTGTCACCGTGAAACTCGAAGAGACTTTGGCGAACGCAGGCAGAGGTTTCGGCCGCGGCGACGGCTTTAGGACCTTCGAATCGATCTTGGTTGACGGGATCTTCGGGGCCCCAGTGTCTACTTTGATATCGGGCACGGTGTCGGTTTTGATGACTGCGGGCGGGGTATCGGCTTTGATGACTGTGGGCGAGGTGTCGTCCGTGATGCCGGCCTTCGGGCTCGGCTGTTTGTCATTGGGCGTGTGCGTGAAAGCGGGCGGATCGACGGGCAGCTGATCGAGCGAGGCGCTCTGGGGCCTCAGGACATAGATCAGCGACACAATTGTGATGCACAAAGTGAAAGCGGTAAGCAGATAAAGCCGCATCGACGAGTGCGGTCGCGCGGGCACGACATTGGGGACCGCTGTGAGGAGTGTCTGGAGCCCGCGAAGCGCGGTCTGCAGGGCTTTTGCTGAGGCATAGCGGTCCTTGGGAGATCGGGCGAGAGCGGTGCTTAGGACGGGAAGCAATGCGTCCGGGATCCCGCTCTTGCGCAGTTCTTCAATGGTCGGCGCGAGCGGCGGAGATCGACCTACGAGCATCCGGAAGAGCATCGCACCGACCCCGTAGATATCGACGCGGTGGTCGGCTCTGGCCTCGCGCAGCCACACTTCCGGGGCTATGTAGCCGGGGGTGCCAATCGCAGTCCACAGGCTATCGGTCTGGCCATGCGCGTCAGTCGATGCGGCAGTGCGAAACTCGCGAGCGATGCCAAAATCAGTGACGACGATGACTTCTTGGCCGGCCTCGACGTGGACGAGGCAGTTAAGCGGCTTGATGTCCCGGTGGACGACCTTCTCGGCGTGCGCCGCAGCGAGGGCCTCGCACACTTGGGCGCAGAACTCGATCGCCTGGAGTGGGGGGAGGGTACCGCCGCGGGTGCGCACATAGTTCTCTAGGTCGCCGCCGATGTAGTCCATCACCATGTACGTGAGGCCGCTACTGCTGTCAGTGCCAAAGTCGGAGATTCGGACGATGTGCTTGCTACGGACCTTCGACGCGCGCCGGGCCTCCTGCAGGAAGTGCTCGGCGTCGGCCTTCGTCTTGCCGGGGAGCAGCGTTTTGATCGCGTAACGGATGTGCTCGACGTTCGCGTTGTTGGCCTCGTAGACCACGCCCATACCGCCCTGGCCAAGCTTGCGGACGATCGCATATCGCTCGCCGAGTTTGGTCCCAGGCTGGAGCTCGAGCTGCGGAGCGTTCGGGGAATCGCTCGATGAACGTACGCCATCAGCAGCCTGGTACTCGCGTCCGATCAGATCGTCGGATGACAACACCGCCGACAATGGCGGAGCGATCTCGGTGCGCACGTTGGCCTGGGCATCCTGCATCGCTTAGAACTTGAATGTCCAGTTAGCGCCCACGAATCGTGGCGTGACGATCGGCGTCAGTGCGGTGAACTGCCGCTTGTTTCGCCGCTTGGTACCGACGCCGACGAGCACGCCGCCCGCGACCGTCAGCGCCGTGCCAATCGTTAGCAGGGCCGGCGTGAGGGCCTCGTACAGCTCCCCGCGCTTGATCAGCGGGGCGGAATTGGCCGCGTCGGTGCACGCGGGCGTGCACATCTCAGCGAGCGCAGTCGACTGGTCCCCTATGCGGCTCAGGGTCACAACACCCGCGGCGATGCTGCCGGCGCCCAGCACAAGTAGGCTAGCACCGCCGATTTGAAGGTTCCGGCCACGTTTTAACTTGTTCACGTCTTCCCGGTCATGAAGCGATGGCGAACTTGTGTCGGCCAAGTTATCGGTCTTTTGATTCGTAACTATCTCTGGATCCGGTGGTTGGGGGGGAAGAGCCTTCGACAAGGAGTCATCCTGCTTCTGCGGGTGGGCTGCGGAGAAGCTCTGATACTTGGTGACCAATCCGGCGGGAACTCCCCCCGTGAGCGGATTCTCAACCAATTGCGAATACCAAGTATGTATTGCATTGATCTGGGATTCCGTCGGTCGAATGAAATCGCCAACGTCGATGAGAGTAGTTTTTAGCACCCGAAGTACGAGGCGGGTTTGCTCGGTGTCAGCAGCACCACAGGCAAGTGCAAGCTCCAACGCCGATAGCACCGTCATCGCAACATCGTCAGGGCGCTCGTCGATCCATTGCGCACGAGAATCGCTTTCGCTGCGGGCGACACTGGCCCAGCATTGTTCGTCCGCGGGCTGCCGGATAGCCGCGGGAGCAGTTCGCAGCGCGTAGGTCGGCGTGCCAATGAGAGATAAAGCCGCCGAAACGGGCAGCCAAGTCAGGAAGCGCCATCGACGATGCACTGACACAGTTTCCTTCACGTTCGCGGGGAGCACAAGACGGTCTTCATATGCAGATGTGCGCTCGAGTCGTTGGTCGCCGATGAGCCCAACCGCGCCTTGCTCCTCATATGAGGACGTGTGACCGAGGTGCAGGCACGTGCGCGCCTTGACAACACGGGCGGGTGGGCCCTATTCTGCGATAGTGACGAAGCTCAAGCGCACTATGCGCGCTCCTGTTGCGCTGTTATGTGGAATGGTGTTCGGGTGCTTTGTCTCCGATCCTCTCAACGGCGCCCCATGCACCGAGGACAGCCAATGTGGCGACGATTTGCGGTGCATGGACGGATTTTGCAAACCCGCTAGCTGCGCGGCCGAGCCGAAATGTGCGCCCTTCAAGGCGCCCTGCGCGAGGGGCGACAACCAGCGCTGCGGAGCGTATGGATCTCATGGTTGCTTTTACGCTAAAGAAGAGGAGATGGCCGGATATTGCGCTTATACCTGCGAGATGGCCGAGCAGTGCCCGAACGGCAGCGAGGGCTCGTCCGCGGCGCCCACATGTGCTCGGGCCGAAATTGATTACGAGGACGATGGTCATAATAAGTCCGCAGTTGTCGGTTTTTGCGTGCTCGATTGTTCGAGCAATAAGACTTGCCCCTCAGATATGCATTGCGTCGATGTCAAATTGTTTGACGGGCCACCCGCGATTTGCTTTTCGGGTCCACCGCCGTCTGGATAGTTTAGTTCGCCGTGCCTGGGGCGGGCGGCCCTCGGGCAGGCCGTGCCCGCCAGCGCTGCTGTGGTATTGCGAGCACGGAGGGTCTAGCCGATTCAGCGCCGTCGCCTGAGCCCGAGCAGCCCGAGCGGCCCGAGCAGCCACAGACTCCAACCCATCGGAGCCTGACGCGACGAACAATTGCACCCGTCCACGAGACCATCGTAGTCGTAGCCCACCCCGCCCCCGTCTCCACTGTGGCTGGTCGCCGTCATTGTCTCTGAGGACGTCCCGAAGGATTCGCCGTCGTTGCCGGTGGGTGTTGACGTACCGCGGGTTTCCGCATCTACGCCGCTGCTCTCGCCGCCGCTGCTCTCGCCACTGCTACTTTCGCCACCGCCCGTCCCTGTCTCGCCGCCAGTCGTATCCTGGCAGACTTCGCGCACGCACAGACCAGTCGCACAATCGCTATCCTCCGTGCAAATCTCGCCGGGCGAGGCTTTGAGCACATAGCGATGTACACGCCCCTTTCCCATGTCAGGCTCACCGACCCATAGCACGTCCCCATCAAGCCCGAGCCCCCGCCCGAACCGGCCGAACAGTCCGCTCTGCGGTGGACTCAATGTTTCGAGTGCTGAAAAACCTTCGCCTGTGGCGGACAGAAACGTCACGGCGCCATCGCCGTCGAAGTCGCCAATCGCCGCGAAGTTAGGCCCGAGCACCACATTGCGGTGGAGCCCCTCGGATGGAACGAGGTCGTCGAGCAATTGCCACGACTGCCCCGCGAGGTCGTACGCGTATACATGCCCCGAATCCCACGTAGTCGCCAAAACCCACGCATCCGAGATCGCCACCTGGGTGCCGAACTTGTCTCCCGCCGTCAGCCCCGGCACGATGTCCGGGATCAGCTTGGTGAGGGCCCAGTCGCCCATCATATCTTCTTCCATGAGGTAGATCGAGCCGGTCGGAACATCCTGGTGAAAGTCACCCGGTGCCCCGATGATGGCGCGAAATGGGGGACCACTGATTGCCGCGACAGATGCCCCAAATTTCTGACCCGGCAACGGAGCGGACGCGAACAGCGGGCCGCCGACCTGAGGCCACCCGTTGACCCACTGGAACAGAAAGACCGCCCCGCACGGCCCCTTCATGCACGAACTGCTGGTCTGATCGCCCACGAGCAACAGATCGGTCGTCAGTGCGAGGCTTGTGCCGAACTGATCCTTGACCCCACTTCCGACCTCAAGCTCGTTCACCACGTCATTCGACAGAACGAACACGTGTCCGCCTTTCCCCGGCGCACCCACGACGAACGACCCTTGACCATCCATCTCGACCGCCGTTCCGACCAGTGCGCCGTCGCCGACCGGCATACCGAGTTCGAGATGCTGCTCGGTCCAAATACCTCCATCGGTCCCGAGATGCCACGCGGATCCCTCAGCGAAATTCGTCGGTCCTCCAACTACTGCCGATCCGCCCCGCGCCACAATCGCGCTCCCCAGTTGACTCTCGTCCGCTGCGACATCCGACGTCCAAGATACACCTGGTTGCGGTACGAGCTGCTTGGCCAGCGCAAGCTTGGACGAGAATGCGATGAATCCGACGCCAACGAGTATACACCGAAAAGACAAACGTAGCATGTTTTCTCCTCTAGACGCAATGGAGGACAGGGACAGACCGCCGTGAGGCGGCCTGCCGGGCGCGAGCCGACTCAGGTCTCAGTGCGGCGCACCGTTGTTGCGTGTCAGCGGCGTGACATTGCCGTCCATCGCCCACAACGCCTCGCACGCGCGACGCCGCGGCTCGTTGAACTCGTACGACCACTCGTCTCCCTCGAATCCGAGCATCGTGAAATTGTGGGTCTCCCCGGCCATAGTCGAGGTCTGCAGGAACGGTGCGAGGTTTGATTCGAACGCCGCGTCACGCTCCCGGATGAACATCATGCTCGTGCCCGTCTCGTCGTAGTGGCAACCGTTGCAGGTAGTAGCGCCGAACTGGTGGCGCGCTACGTACGGGACCTCGCCGTTCACGGTGATGACGTCGAGCGTATTGTCCACCAATTGCTTGACACCCCACAACGTGCGGTTGGTCGAGTTGGAGGCCTCACTGGCGAGAGACTCGGCGCCACGGAAGTAGACGTTCCCAATCTTGAGCGGGACCACGTGGTTCCCGTCGAGAACGCTCTGCACGACGCCCAGTGACTTGAACCAGGTGGCGAATTGCGAGGTCTCGACGGTTGGGCCCAGGTTGTGCGCGCTCGCAGGCGTCTGGGTCACAGGGCGCGGCATGAGTCGCTTCTGAGAGTTCAGGCAAAACGGATTGATCGGGTCCGGGCAGCGCCGCTCGTACTCGCGGAACGACCAGGTCTTGTTAAGGCCCCCGGCCGGATCGTAGTCGATCTCCTCCGTACGGACCTGAGCCAGGTTAGCCGCCGTTGCGAACACATCCGTGATTTTCGTCTGAAGGTGCACCTTGTACGCCTCGGCATCCAACTGCAACGGCGCGCTCGAGAGGGTGTGCCAGCGGTTCCCCCACTCCCACACGTCCATCGACGGATCGTCCCAGATGCTCGGTAGATTGTACTCGAAGATAACGTTGGCCTTGCTCTTCTTTGGCTCTGCCATCGGCAGATTCGGGTCGTACTTGAGAATGTTGAACACAAACCGCCCCTCGCCGACCGGCGCCCCATAGCCAAACGGATCCGTCGTGCGAACGTCTCCGCGGTTGACAATGGCGAGCAATCGGAACGGTGCCTTGGTCTTGTCGAGGTTGCACGGCGTGTTTGCGTCGGCATTGCAGCCACTTTGCAGCCGCCAGCCGACGAGCGTCTTCTCGGCCAGCGTCCGCAGGGTCAGTTGTTGCCCGTTGACGGACGGCCCTGCCTTGTAGAACGTCTTGAACCAGTCGTGGATGAACGCCGATGGGTCGCCGCCCCCGGCGAGCACGGTAAAGTGCTGCCAAGCGGTCCACTTCCCGAGCTTCGTCCCACAGCCCGGCACACTCCATCCAGTCCGGCACGGATCGTTGACCACGCTCTTCTTCTTGATCAGTAGTTCCTCACCGAACTTGATCGTCTGGACCTCCACCTCAGAATACCAATCGTCACAGACAATCGGATATTCGCGGGGGCTGACTGCTTCTGTTGGCTCGACCGGATCGGTGTCACACGCAGCGAGGAGTGAAAGAAACACGAGTGCAGCAAAATTACTTGGCAGGAAGCGAGATTTTCTCATTTGGCGAAGCATCCCTTCATCTACCAAGTGGATGCCTTGAAGCACTTCGATCACCTCATCACGAGAAATTTCGAACAAACCTCGCTTCTCGGTTTGGGTCTTCATATGAGGGCTAGTGAGTTTTCCTTGGCTACCGGTTTATCTCCAGGATTCGGCTCGAAAGCCGTGGTTGCCTTCGCTTATGCGTCGGGGCGAGACCGTTGGCGACGGGGGGGCTGGTCCAGAAGCCACGGCTTCACGCACGGAGATCTCGCGCGCAAGGAATCAAGCAAGGGACGTCAGCGGTGGCTTGAGCCGCCGCGCCGTCTGCGCATTTGCGCGCCAGTGTTCGTGTCGAACGTCCAGTGCCCATGTAGAAGCCGCGCACGAACTCGTGTAGGGTTCTGCACTTGCCGAGCCCGGCCATGCCTCCCGCGAGCCTTCTCAGCTGGACCCTGCGCAGCATCGCCCGGGTCGAGCGCCGGGGTGGGCTCAGAAGCCCCCGGCTGACCGAGCCCGGCCACGCGAAGTGGCACCGCATGCGGCGGCGGCTCGACTGGATGGATTTCGTCGAAATGCTGCACGAGGACCTCGCAGCGACCTTCCCGCATCCCTTCGACCTCTCCCGCTGGGAAAGCTCCCCGCTCGCCGGTCTCACCCCCAAGCTCGCCGAGGACCTGGTCACGGAGGCCGCGCAGCCTGACGAGACCGACTCGGTCTCGTTCCTCCGCGCGACCGCACGCGCCCTCGGTCTCCCGTTGGGCGGCAACCTCGCCGACCTCCCACGAGTACAGCCCCACCACAAGGTCCTCGAACTCCCGGGCAGCGGGGGTCGCATCGCCTTCCAGCAGGCCCAGGCACACACCGACCTCGCGCTCCACGAGCAGTTCACCTTCGTCGCCGACACCGATGCCGAGCGCCTCGTGATCGGCCTCGCCAGCGTCGAGCTCCGCTCCAACAAACCGCGCATCATCAGCGCCGCCGACCTGCGCCAGCTCCACTCAACCGGCCAGCGTTTCGACCGCATCTTTGGCATCAAGGGCCACGCACCGGCCGAGTCACTGGCCAGCGAGCTCAAGCTCGAGGTGCGCTGGACGTGATGGCGGCATCGCTCATCCCCGAGGACGCGCAGCCAGTGCCTACCTGGACGCGGACGCTCAACGAGGAGGACGCGGCCGTCCTCCTCGACCTCGCGCAACCCGGCATGTCCGTCGACGCGTGGCACGAGCAGGGGCACGCCATCCTACCCCAGCCCAGTCTCCCACGCCGCCGCGAGCAGCTCCGCATCGTGCGCGAGGAACTGCTCGACCATGACGGCCAGCAGATCCGCGACAGCCGCTTCCTTCGGCTGTTCCACGGCAGCAGCCCGCACCGCCGGCGTACCCTCTTCCTGGGTCGGCTCCTGCGCAATCGGCCGATCGTCAGCCTCGCGCTCGACCACCTTGTGCATCCTGCGCTCATCCGCGCCGAGACGCCGCTCGCCGTCGAGGACGCCGACCTGATCAGCAGCGCCAATTGGGACGCGCTCCTGTATCAACATCTCCCGCCGGGCACCGGCGAACCCGCCTTCTTCAAGACCCGCAGCACCTTGCAGCGCGCCCTCGGCGACGCTGGTGTCCTCGACATCGCCGGCAACACGACCCGCACCACGCGCGTGTGCCGTGGTCGACCGGACCCGCTCGCCTACGCCTGGCTCATCGCCCACGAGCTGCGCTGTACCAGCCGCACCGAGGCCCCGGAGGTCTGGGCGCTGCACCACGCTTTTCCAGCCCGCCTGTTCGCTCCTTCCACCGAGTACGCCGCCGTCTGTGTCGATGCCGGAGTCGGGGAGGGCATCTTGCGCCGCGGCTATCTCGCCGGCGAACCGCGACTGCACCCCGGAGAGGACGTGTAATGGCCGCACGCCACGTTGAGATTGGTAAGCCTGTCCACGCCGCCGAGGCCCAGGGCATCCGCGTCCTCGTGAGCGCGCTCCCGGACAGCTACACCGTCTATACCAACGTGGAGCTGCCCACGGGACGTCCCGGGCAGACCTACGAGCATGACGCCATCGTCATCGCCCCGCACGGCGTCTTCACCGTCGAGCTCAAGAGCTGGGGCGGACAGATCCAGGGCAACCGCGACCGCTGGATCCTGTCCGATGGTCACCGCGTCCAGTCGCCGATCGCCCTGGTCAACTACAAGGCCAAGATCTTGAAGTCGCAGCTGCGAAGCCGCCGCTCCGATCTCGACAGCGTCCTCCACGTCCAGGGCCTCATCTTCCTCTCGGCCGGCAACGCGGCCCCGACGATCACCCCCGACTACGCCGACTTCGTCATCACCCGCCCGGACCTGCGCGCGGCCCTAACCGACCCCTCTCGCTACGACTTCCGCGGCAGCCTCAGCTCCAGCCAGCGCGGCACCATTGAAGCGTTCCTCAGCGATGGCGCCCCGCGACGACCGCCCGACCGCCTCGGTGACTATCAACTCCTCGAGCGCCTCCCGACCGACGATCGCCCCTACGAGGCCTGGCTTGGCCGCTCGTTCCTCACCAAGGACACCCGCGTCCTTCACGCCTACGCCATCACCGGCCAGGACGACCGCGAGCAGGCCCGGGCCCGCACCCGTCCCCTGCGCGAGGCGACCCTCCACAGCCGGCTCGTCGGCGGCCGCGACCTCCTCCGCTACGAGTCCTATTTCACCACCGACGACCCGCAGCGCATCGTCCTCGTCTTCGAGGACACCACTCCGCTGCGCACCCTCGAGAGCTGGGCCAAGGAGCTCTCGCCCGGCCTCACGTCGCGGCTGCGCGTGATGGCCCGGGTCGCCCGCGCCCTCGACGTCCTCCACGCCCGCGACCTCGTCCACCGTCGCATCTCGCTCGAGGCTGTGCTCGTCTCCGGCGAGGACGACCCCCGCGACGTCCGGCTCTGCGCCGTCGACCTCGCCCGCGACCTCACCGGCCGCGTCGCCACGATCACCAGCGACTCGATCGACCCCACCGCCTCGCGCTTCTCCGCCCCGGAGCTCGTGCGCACTGGCGAGGCCTCGCCGCAGTCGGACATCTTCTCGCTCGGCGTCCTCTGCTTCGAGCTATTCACCGGCCGCCCGCTGTTTCAGTCCGTCGACGAGCTGCTCCGCGCCTTCGATATCCCGCCGATGCACATCGGCGACCGCCCGATCCCGTCGCCGATCGCCGAGCTCGTGCGGCGAATGCTCGACCCGCGGCCCGAGCAGCGCCCCGCCGCCGCCGAGGACGTGGCCGCCGCGATCGAGGAATATCTCGCCACCCTCGTCCGTGCCGCCCTCCGTCGCGAGCTCGCCCCCGGCGATGTCCTGCGCGACACCTACGAGCTCAAGCGCCGCCTCGGACACGGCGCGACCGCCACTACCTGGCTCGTCGATCACCACCAGACCCGCAGCCTGCGTGTGCTCAAGCTCGGCGAGGCGCGCTACGCCGCCCGCTTCCAGCGCGAGGGCAAGGTGCTCGAGGCCGCCGAGCACCCGAACCTCGTCCGCCTCTTCAACGTCGAGCCCTACGACGGCGGCAGCATGCTCGTGCTCAGCTACGCCGAGGGGGTCTCGGCCGCGGACTGGGCCGGCGCAGGCGATCCCCTGACCGCCGAGCAGCTCGCCCGCGTCGCCGACGGCCTATTCGAAGCTCTCCAGGCCCTGCACAAGGCGGGATGGATCCACCGGGACGTCAAGCCTGACAACGTCATCCTCGCCGAGCCCGGGGCGAGGCCGACCCTGATCGACGTGGGGATCGCATGTCCCATCGACCAGGAAGGCGACCTGGCCGTCGGCACCGTTCATTACAAAGACCCCCTCGTATACACCGAGTCGCGCTGGACGCCCGCCAACGATCAGTTCGCCGCATTCCTCGTACTTTACGAGGTCCTCACCGGCACCCATCCCTTCGGCGGCACACCGGACGCGGATCGCCGGCCGTCGATCGACATCGAGGATCTACCGGACACCCTCGGCGACGATCAGAAGCGCCGCCTCGCCGACCTCTTCGACCGCGCCCTCGCCCCCGGCCGTGCGCTACGGCCCCCGTCGCTCTCCCTTGCCCTCGCCGAGATCCACGCCGCCCTCGGCCTCGAGGTCGTCGCAGCCCAGCCGGTGGCGACCAACGTCTCCGAGCCTCCCCGGCCGATACCTACTG
>ERZ795056.7292-NODE-7292-length-10630-cov-3.891631_pt1 | contig 10630 bp, 5 predicted proteins | sample MGYA00375140_ERZ795056 | MGnify/ENA primary metagenome ERZ795056 (study PRJEB30185, sample SAMN05720227) | activated sludge metagenome | isolation source: Anaerobic digester | place: USA | collected 2015-03-09 ...
AGGATAAAAGTAATAAGTCCCGCATCAGATAAGTCGGGCAGAAGTAGTCTTTGTTTGTTTTATTGAATTTGGCAAAATTACAAGCAAGTAAGTTCTTTACTGTCAGGATAATAACATCTAGATATTTAAAATGAGCTACTGTATATTACTCGCAATTAAACCGTTTCGAGTTTGAATAAATGGAAATAAATTCCAAAAACATTAAACACGATACCCAAAAATTTATTAAGTAGATGTTATGAGACTTAAAATCTTTGTGTTATTATTTCTTATTTTTGTAAACTCGAATTTAGCTGCAGTTGGAGTTGTGCTGGAACTGCAGCTTGAAAGGATCGTCATGTGAAGTTCTTATATCTTTTTGCGGTTCTCCAACTGCTTTATACAGTCGAAGCGAAGGCGCAGTCGAGTGACGCTCATTTTTCCGCATGGGTTGAGAGACACGCTTCTCCGTCAATCGTTGAGGCGCATAATAAAAGCACGATATCAAAAGTGAGTCCGACCGATATTGAATCTGCATTAAGCGGTCACCTGCGACGCACATTTAGAGAATGGATAGAAACGAGATATTACTTGTCAATAATCAACTCTGAACGACACCAAACGATTCTAAAAGTGATTGCGGACCGGGTTACAAAAAGCGCTCCAAACGAAGTCGTGATTGCTTTTGTCGGTGCACAGCACGCGATCGAACTTGCGTTCAGTGGCGTGATCGCGGACCAACGCACATTATATACATTTCCACAGATATCGGCCAAGACAACTCTCGTTGGCTCTTACGCCGAGTATGAGCGTGAGTTGATCAAGTTTAAAACTCCTGAGAACTCCGATAAGGTTGAAGCGCTTTTGCAGTTCCTTCGTCGCGAAAATCACGGAGTCATCGGAGCTCAGGCGTCTGAGATGCTGAAGACTTCATTTCGATTAACGGCGCGACATTACGGCCGTACGCGTGCAAGTGTTCGCACGTTGGATGTATCAACAAATGAAGAGGGTGCAATGCCTAGGTTGATCGTATTTGCAGATGCACACGCAGTCCAGAGCCTCCAACACATAAAGACCTTCCCGGTTCAGTCACTCGTCGCGGCCGGTGTAAAGAAAGTTACATTTTTAGTTGAGCCATTTGGTCGCGAAGAAGATATTTCCATAGACGACATTCAGCGCCACGCGACCTTAGGAGGCCAGCTTGCAACTGATAACGACGACTTCCGCAGAGCCATCGACGAAATTTCCCCCAAATTGCTGAGACAGCTTGAAGCGTCTAGCTCGATAATCTTACCGTCCACGATGGAAATCGCTAAACTCTCGGTCGCGATCGCTGAAGCCGGTTTAAAAGTCGATTACAAGGGCGTTGAAGTAGACTCATCCTTTCGAGTCCAAAGATCTCAAACAAAGTCGTGCGAGAGCCTATTCAGTTCTTCTAAGTGAACTCTCATTCGACAATACAAACCATTGCAACAATGGTGCGAGCATATAGAAAAAATTAATCCTTCGGCCCGCGGTGCCTTTTCCCCTTCTTTGCCCGTGTCTAGCTTTATCTCGATTTTATTAAAATATTAAAAAACTTGAATGGTATTCTCTCAGGTGGAAAATCGAAGTGTATTTTGAGTTCCTCAAGTCAGGTTCCATAATTGAAAAATCAAAGCTCCGCACGACCGTCGTATCCACAACCAGGTAACACAGTTTTATGGCAAGGAATGCAAAGGCTCAGTGAAATCCAGATAGGAGTTGAAATTGGATTGAAACTTATGGGTAATTGAAAGGCCTTCGATGATTTACAAAACAACACATCTACTGATAAGACTTAGACAGTAGTATATAAAAAATTCAACTCAACTCTTATATAAGATTTTTAAAAATATTTCTGATAAAAACAAACCCACATTAATTAAAAAAACTAGAGACGTGGAGTCCTTTTGAAATATCTTAATTTTTTAACACTATTTGTTGTTGTTTTTGCTAAGACTACTTTTATTCAGATTTCATTTGCTCATCCCTCGGATTTGCAATCATCAAAGACTATAAATGAACAGCAGCAAGATCATCGGACAGAGAATTTACAAGTAATTCCCAAAAAGATACATCCCAAGGTCCAAAATATTTTAGAGGAGAGGGGAACTGTTTTGGATTGGACTTCTTATCTATCTGTTCATAATTTACTTATTTTTTATATGGATAAGCTTTCTAATGCTCAAATTCAGCTGATCAATGAACGTGCAGGAAAAATCAAAGTAACTTCTACAATTAATGAGGTCTATTTATTGGAGTCTAATGATGAGATTGCATTTGTTTTAAGATTAGGAAATGAACTCAGAAAAGGTGTACTGACAAATCGAATAGGAATTTCTACGGGGTTTATTAAAAAAATTTGGTTTACTGCGAATCAAGATCTTTTGAACTTTTCTAAATATATTTTAGGTATTATGGCTCACGAGATGGCACATCCAGTTGAACAGGTTCAATCGGGAGCTGTGAGTCGGGGCTGGAAAAATGGACAGGGTGCAGAGGCTCTTGCTGATTATGATGCTCTTTCTTTACTAAGAGAGTCTGGATTACCTGAAGAGAGTTTATATCTTGGACTTAAAATACTGCTCGATAGTAAAGTCCACAACTCTGAACCAAACGACGATTTAGTTGTTCCCAAGGCTCTAGAGACTGTCGAGGCCATGCGTTCAACACATCCTGAAAATTCCCTTCGATTGAGTTTCCAAAGGCTGGGTCTTACATTTGGTCGTAAACTTTATGGGCAAAACCAAATTGATTTTAAATTGCCCGCGATCAATGAAGAACGCTTAATGACTCAATTAGAAGCCCTGAGTGCACTCGAAGTTAGATTTGATAATAAAAAATCAGATTTATCTCTTCCTTTTTTTCCTCGTGGGGATCGTGGGGATCTTGCGGAAATTCAGAAAGCACTCGATGAGTTGTTAGATCAATCAACGCCGACTGAAAACGAAAATCTTTTGTTCAATCATTTACTACTTCTTCTTGGGGAGCGATTGGTGACTGAACCGGAGCCGACAATAGAGTTTAAATCTTGGCTGATTGATTTATTTATTCAATATTTGAAAGGCAACACCCCAACTATAAATTATGAGCAATTTCCAGATCAAAGTTGGGGAATGTCCCAATTTAGATTAATTACAAAATTACAAAATGAATTTCAGTCCATCCATCCTGCTCCGATAGCAAAGCTCCTTACAAAGGTGCCTTGGTTGAACCAAACAAGTTTTGTTAATAGTTTTTATAACCAATACGCTATGAAAATAAGCCCCTCTTTAGAATTTTTGCTTGCAAAAAGTCAAGAGGCTATAAATCCGCATATAACATCCTTATTGCCCACTCATTTTATATTCCTTGCTTTTAAAAATGAAATTTATCAGCACTTAAAAAGCCAACTTCATAAATTAGATACTGAGACTCAAAACATGCGACGTAATAAACTCAGTAGTCAAATTGTTCAATTTACTTCACAGTTCCCTTTGGTTCAAAGATTTCAATTGTCAGATTACATTTTGCGAAATGGAAACTTAGAAAGTCATTTTTATTTACATAAGAATCAAACAGCGAGATCGGCGCTAAGTCCTTTTATCACAAATCGGCTCTCTGAATCTGATAATGAAAAAATAATTACTGCCGAATTAATAGAAAATAAAGAAAATGCAGAGCTTCAACGAATTGTCGCCTATCATCAGAAAAACAAACTTTTTTTAGCATTAACAGATATTTATCTTTCACTTATGAAATATCCTGATTATAGAGAGCACTACACTGATTGGTCTACTCTTCAGAAGCTAGACAATCAGGATGAAAACTATCAAGAAATTCAATCTACTTTTGCCTCTTTTACTCAGACAAAAGACTTTGTTGATTGGATTCGAAATCATTTGTCTGAACTAGAAAAATCAGAATTGCGATTTACACCCACAGAAGGCTTTGATAACTCCTTTAGATTAGTTTGGTGGAATTCAGAGTTGACAGAGGCTTTAATTGGAAAAAATAATCTTTTTCTTAAAGAAGACCCAGAACTTTTAGTTCGTTGGCAAAAATTCGTAATAGTTTCACTTTTTCAATTGGACTTTAAGAGTTTTTCAATCTTTACAAAAGAAGATTTACTAAAGAAATTTAATGAAAAGTCCCAACCCCCCAAATTTAATGATTGGATAATGGATATATTTTTCCGTTTTAAAAATGACGTTCAAAAGTTATTGAGCGTTCCTGAAAATGAAGTTCCGAAGTTTGATTTTGATAATCTTTGGATTATTCATGAAATGTCACCGATCTATTTAGAAGCGCTAGAGCAAAGTACATTAAATACCTCTGAAAAAATTATATTAGCAGAAGATGTCCTAAGATGGAATTCTTGGGTTTTATCGAATCAAGCTCCGGAGATCGTAAGTTTGATTTCTCAAGCAAAAAAAACACTTCCGCCAAGTCGTTGGTTAAAAAAAGTAACTCGAGAAATGAAATTGGACGAATCTCATTATTTTTCCCAAGGTTACCTGGCGCTTATTTACTCGACTTGGGAAAAGCCACTTTCTGAGGAGTTAAGAAGTATAAAGTCTGAAAAAGATTTTTATCGATTTATAAAGGACACTTTTGGATTTGGTTCCAAAGGAATACTTCCTTATACCCTGGGTCGATCTCAGTTAATTAATCTTTCTCTCTCAAAGCTCGCCAATTTTAAAATCACTGAAGATCTTGTGCTAAAATATTTTCTTTTAATTGTAAGAAATGGTGGGACTTTTCAATCAGATAAATACTTGCGTGAAAAAATATTACCCTATTTAAAAACAAATGAAGTTAAGACAGACCTTATCAAAACATTAATTTCAGGCACACGTACCCAGACACTTCAGATCGAACTTGCTCAAATTTATTTTAATAAATTGAAAATGATTCCATTTGAAAACCTACAAACTGTATCTGGTGCAAAAAAATTTGTAAAAGAATTAGATAAACTTCTACCCTTTCCTAGCCCAGAAAAGGATGCCATGATAGAAGATTTTCTTTGGAGTTACCATGTCAATGATCTAAACTTATTAGGAGAACTATCCTCGGCAAAGGCAAATGGTGGACGTCGTCAATTAAGTCCATTGGCCGTTCAATTAGGCTCAGGTCTAAGTAAAAATTTCGCTGAAATGAGTCGTCAAGAAACTTGGAGCCTCTTAGCGTATCTTAGTACGGCAGAGGATATTGAACTGCCTACAATTATTAAAGGTTTTGCCGATCGTCTATCTGAATTCGCAGCTCGACCCTATAAGGGTTCACCGGTTACATCAGAAAGAGTTCAAGCGAATAGGAAACTACAAATTCTTTCTTCTATAATCACTTTAAAGGGTTTGCCCTGGGTAGAAAAAATTCCAACTTTTGAGTTTCTTTTAACTTTAGGCGATAACCCCTGGGTGAAAGACTCAATTGTTTTGAACGAAAACTGGCTTATGCTTTTAGGCCTTTCTACAAATACAAAAGTAAGTCTTGTCTTGCAGTCTTATCTTGAGTCTATCCCTACACATGAAATTTCTGTCACTTTGGCTTATTTGCTAGCAAGAAAAGGTGAAAATCTTGATTTAGATTCCGGAAAACTAAGGGACATTTTTGAGCTGTTTGAAATTGTTGGAAAAAAAATTGGCCAAGCAGCACATACGTGGAAACTCGTCGATGGATCCGTGGATCTTCGTGATTTAAAAGATCACGCCACTCCCATGTTAAAACTACAAATAGTTTCGGCTGTATATAAACATCTAGGACCTGAAATTGCTAATGAGATTATTGACTATCAAATAATTTTAGCTTCGGGCAGTATTAAGACAGTGACTCTGGTTAGATTCAAAAATGGCAAAACTGCTGCATTAGAAACCTTAAGTGAACATGCGGAAGCTCAAATTCGTTCTAGTCTCTATTTGGCAAAAAAATTGATTCTAAAACTACAATATCACGGATTGATTTCTGATGAGACGTTTATTGGGAATCTCATTTCTCGACTTGAATATCAGCTTAAAACAGAAGTCGACTTTCGCCACGAAGCTCAACAACTAGTTCATGCACGAAATATCTTTTTAAAAGTAGAAAACTCATTAGATGTTCGTATAAAAAAAGGCTGGCGTTTTATAGTTCCACAACCTATTTCTGGGATTCCAGTGACTCAAAAAGTAATGATTGTAGATTTAGCTCAGGGGCAAGCTATTGACCATTTGACTGAGTCTGAAAAAACAGAGGTGGGACCGCTCTTGTTTGATGCTTATATTTTAGCTTTGTTGAAATTTGGCTGGATTGATGCCGATCGCACGGTTGCCAACCAATTGATAGATCCAAAATCTCGTAGAATTTACATTCTTGATCTTGGTCAAGCTTATCAATTAGAGGTAAAAACACAGAGCTTTGTGAATCAATTCCAACGAGATGATCGCTTGAGAGTTTTTAGCCTTTTAATGGCGATAAAGAAAAACAGTATAATCCTGATTGAACAGTCAATAAATCCACTTTTGAACCAAAATTCCAGAGTCCTTTGGAAAGACCCAAAGATAAAGGATCAACTGCTTTCGAGATGGAAAAAGGCGCTTCTTGAAAATGTTCCACTCAATATTTTTTTGATTCAAGTGATCTCGGATTTAGAAAATCATGATATTCATTTTGAAGATAAATTTTCAGTGACAACAATAAAAGGAATTATGACTTTATTTGCAGAACCTTATGCCAACCCACAACAACAGATGGAAAGTTTTCAACGAGCATCAAAGGCCCTCGTAAAGGAAAAAATCCCAGCCATAATCATGGGTGGAGTTTATAATAGCTGCCAAATCTTATTTACAAATGCCTCAAAAGCAATAAAAAAATAAAATAGCTGGCCCGGCACAAATTAATATAATATCCGATTGTAGGCGAAATGGATCGCCTACAATTTAATTGTTTTTTGTTGATCTAAGGATCGATGATACCGCCAAATAGCGCGCCAATAACAGCGACGGAAACATTATTTTGTTAACGTGTTGCCATTTAGCGAAAGTGATTTCGGGTCCATCGAGGGGTAAAAAAACTGTCGTATTAAAGTCCTTGTTTTAGATTTTAATTTGGCTAATAAAAATGATTCATAAAGCATTTGGGCTTGGCTTCAACTCCTCCAAAATGGTACGCAGCCAGGGGGCCTCCAATGGAGACTCAGCCAGAGCTTTTCGATCAGGAACTCCATCAGGCTTTTCGAGAAGATTAAGCTCTTACCTAGATTATTAAACTTTCAAAAGTTTTTAAAAAATCAGAATCCCTTGGTTAGGGCCGAGTCCTATTCAAAAATCTTAAACTCGACCCATGAGGATGTTAAAACCACTCAAGGATTCCAAAATTTAAAGATTTCTAAAAATTTCAAACCCAAAACTTCAAAACTTTATTGAAAATCATCAAAAACAATGAGGAAATAGCTTAGTTTAATGGAAAACATACTTTGATTTTGAGGTGGTTTTGGGTTTAATTTTGATACACGAGTGACGTTTATTGCCTGACTGTCAAGATCATAACATCTAGATATTTAAAAATGGCCTACTGTATATTACTCGCAATTAAACCGTTTCGAGTTTGAATAAAGAGAAATTAATTCCACAAACATTGGAACAATACCTTGAAGTTCACTGGGAAAAGTCTCTATGCAGTTCCATTGAGTCTGCTAATGGAAGCGTGTCCGGTGGCGTTTGTATCTTTACTGCTCTGGTGAATAAAAATGACATAGTTCAAATTGGAGCTATTATTCGCGGCCAAACTCTCGTTACTGCTCATGTTATCTCTTTAGGTCGGTAATCACTTTGTTCTAGCTACTCTGTTGAGACCGTCAGCCGAGCTTTCGCTATGAACTTGGAGATCAAGGAGAGCCCCTGGGGTTTTCTCACCTCCAGGCTCCAAGCTCTTAAAGAGCTGGTGGAAGTTTTATCAAAAATCATCCAACGTTTAGTGCGGTATTTGGAGAGAAAAAGACTTGAAAAGATCTACTAGGGTTTGGGCTGACCTTGATTGCGTGCAAGTTCCGCAAGCGAACCTTTGACCTAGGGCGGAGCCTTTTCTATAAAACTTGAGCTGAGGATGTTTGCAGCAATCAATCAAGGTCACCCCAAACCCATAACTTTCAAATGAATCTAAATTTGTAGTTTCACTATCCAAAGCGTCCTGTGATGTAATTTTCAGTTTTTACATTTTCAGGATTTGTGAAGATCTTTTTAGAAGCCCCAAATTCGATCATTTCACCCATATACATAAAGGCTGTATAATCCGAAGCCCTTGCTGCTTGATAAAGATTATGGGTCACAATCAAAATGGTCCAATTTTTCTTTAGCTCATTTATCAGCTCTTCAATATGAGCTGTTGAAATGGGATCCAGTGCAGAGGTTGGCTCATCTAATAATAACAATTCAGGCTCTATGGCTAAAGCTCTGGCGATACAAACTCTTTGCTGCTGCCCTCCAGATAAAGCCATCGCCGGTTGATGTAGCACATCTCGAACTTCGGTCCATAAGCCCGCTTGTTTTAGAGAGATTTCAACTTTTTCATCTATAACATTTTTATTTTTTATTCCTCTAACTCTTAAACCATAGGCTACATTTTCATAAATGCTTTTAGGAAATGGATTTGGTTTTTGAAAAACCATTCCAATACGCATGCGGACCTCAATAGGATCTAAATCAGAACTTAAAATATTTTTTTTGTCGGGATAAATTAAAATTTCACCATCATATTTAATGGTTTGATACAAATCATGCATACGATTAAAACATCTGAGTAAAGTTGTTTTCCCACAACCTGAGGGACCAATAAGAGCTGTAATTTTATGTTCATGAATCTTTAAATTAATTTTATTTAAAACTTGTTTTTCACCATACTTAAACGATAAATCCTTAACTTCCGCTCTCCATCGCTCTTCGTTGGGTTTTAAATTTTGTTCCATTTGCATATCAAAACCTACCATTTGTACTTTTTTCTAAATTTATAACGAATATAAATAGCAAATCCATTCATAAACATGGTCATCAATAATAAAATTAAACCTGTGGCCGCCGCATTCACATGAAATTCACTTTGAGGGCGACTGACCCAATTGAACATTTGAATAGGCATCACCGTAAAGGGATCACTCATCCATTGAAAATTAACAAATGGAAACTGATCGCTGAAAGGCGTACTCGGAAGAAAAGCAATAAATGTGAGCGCACCAATCGTAATCAAGGGTGCCGTTTCACCGATCGCCCTGGATAAGGCGATAATGACTCCGGTAACAATACCTCCAGAGCTATAGGGAAGCAGATGATCCCAAATCATTTGCCATCGACTGGCTCCAAGGGCATAGGCCGCTTCACGTAAATTTTTGGGAATGGATTTTAAAGACTCCCGGGTGGTTACAATTATAATTGGTAAAACAAGCATTCCCAAGGTCAAGCCTGCCGTTAAAATACTTTGTCCTAGATTCATTTTATATACAAATATCCCTAACGCCATTAACCCAAAGGTGATCGATGGGATTGCTGCCAAATTGATAATGTTGAGTTCAATCCATTGAGTTATTATATTTTTAGGAGCATACTCCTCAAGATATATTGCAGAAGCTATCCCCAATGGAATGGCCATAATCGCTGTTGTGAACATCACACAAAGACTACCCACCCACGCCGAAAGAATACCGGCTTTTTCTGGAAATCGAGAAGGAAAATTTATAAAAAAATCAAAGTTAATTCTTGGAATTCCATTTTTTGCTAAATCAAAAACCAACAACATTAAAATGACAATTGAAAACAATAATGAAAGCAAACTAATAATAATAAAAACACTTTCATACATTTTTTTAATTTTAATAATATCTCTATTGTACTGACTCATTCTTTTTCCTGATAACGATTTTTTATCCAAAACCCTAACATATTAAAAATCAAGGTGATGATAAGTAAGGTTAATCCAGCCACGTAGATGGTTTGATACCCAATGGAACCATGGGGTAAATCTCCCAAACTGACTTGAACAATATAAGCGGTAATTGTGGCGGCAGGCTCTAGAGGGTTATAGCTGATTTGGGGCTGCATGCCTGCAGCAATAGCCACAACCATGGTCTCGCCAAAAGCTCGTGAGATTCCTAAAATATAGGCTGAGGTGATTCCAGAAAAAGCGGAGGGATAGACAACTTTAAAAGCCGTTTCAAATTTCGAAGCCCCCAAGGCCATAGATCCTTCTCTTAAACTTTTAGAAACAGACCGCATGGAGTCTTCACTTAAAGAAGAAACGTAGGGGATGATCATCACTCCCATAACTAAGCCCGCACTTAAAACATTGAATCCAGAAATTTGTGGAAATATTTTTTCTAACAAAGGTGTCACAAATAAAAATGCAAAATATCCATAAACCACAGTAGGAACTGCGGCTAAAAGCTCTAAAACTGGCTTTAAAATTTCACGCCAACGGTCATTTGCAAACTCACTTAAGTAGGTCGCAATGATTGTCCCTAGGGGAATTGCTATAACTAAAGCAATCAGGCTAGTTGTTAAGGTCCCACTTAAAAGCGGTAAAATCCCATATTTTGCATTTTCAAAAAGAGGTGTCCATTCGGTCGTAAATAAAAACTCTTTGAGTGAGACTTTAAAAAAAAAGGGCAGACTTTCTGCTAAAAGAA
>ERZ795056.7294-NODE-7294-length-10627-cov-5.470393_pt1 | contig 10627 bp, 11 predicted proteins | sample MGYA00375140_ERZ795056 | MGnify/ENA primary metagenome ERZ795056 (study PRJEB30185, sample SAMN05720227) | activated sludge metagenome | isolation source: Anaerobic digester | place: USA | collected 2015-03-09 ...
TACGAGATGTTAAGCGGTGACTGGAGTTCAGACGTGTGCTCTTCCGATCTCGGAAAAATACAAAACTGACGCCGAAAAGTAAAAGTACCGGCAGCCAGGCAAATAAAATACTTAACAATGAATTGCCACTTTCCTCAGGTTCAGCTGAAACCCTAACACCGGCTTCACTTAAACGTTGGGCTAAGGTCGGATCTTGTGGCAAATAAGTCGTAAAGGCACGACCATCGCTCAACTTGCCCGAAGCTTGGTCGCCTTTGATCAAAATTTCGCTTACCTGGGATTGGCGCAATTGTCCTAAAAGGTCGGAATAGCTAAGCTTCAGCCGTTGACCGGAAGTCGCGTTCCCATCAAACAAATTAAAAAGCAATACAAGCACTAGAATAATACCTGCCCATATACCAAAGTTACGGGTTAAATTCACCTGTCACCATCCCTTCTAATAGGTATCAATTGCAAAAATTCATACCTGAACCACACTAATCGTTTTTATTATATAATGTTTATCTTGAAAAAAACAATAATCCATCCCATTCCTTAATAAATCTTTCGGATTTTAAAAGACTTATTCGTTTAATTTTTTCCGCAACCCATGCCTGTAGGCCAAAATCCTTAAAATTTAGATTGACTCCATCTTCGTTAAAGACCTAGCCGTCCATAATACTGCGGAAAAATCTGATAAATTGAATAAAGGTATATGGCAGTTGAAATAAGGAACTGCTACCAATTGATCTTGCTGATAAATGGCGGGTAAAGTTGGATAAACTTGGCTTGGAAGATTTTTTAGAAGGTGTCTTTGAACGGGATTAAGCGTGATTAAATTACTCTTAAGCCATTTTAATAAGGCAGAGCGGCCCAAACTCAACTGCCCCACATGACAATGCATTTGATCCTTTTTTGCAGCTGTATACGTCACTATGAACCGGCAATCCCATAATTGTTCGCCAAATTCTAATTTTAAGGGTGCTGCCATAGCATGCCGTTCCCGATAAATCATGATTTTATTTTTGATCCCACCCACTACACAACATCCGGCAGAAGTTGCGGTTGACAATGGGGCCTGAAGCAGCCTCTGGTACAAATGATCGAGGGTTGAATAACGCACGCTATCCCTATGCCCTCCTATAATCATCAAACATCTGTTAAGAACGCGCAAAGCAACTTCCGCAGGAGCTTTGTTAAAGAAACCGGTATCTATCATCATATAACCGGCTGGCGAAATTTCTATATATTGTGCCGTTAATCGGCTTAGTTCATCCTCAATCATGGCATTGGCGCGTTGGAGATTGGCGATAGCCAACATAACACGTGGTGCCGAAACGAGCCCTTGGTCAGATAATTGAGGAAAAATTTTGCGGAAACGGGCCCGGAAATAATTATCATCTTCGTTCGTTGGATCTTTTACCCAATCAATTTTTTCCTTTAATAGAAATTGGCTAATTAATTCTTTAGGGCTGGAGAGCAACGGACGCAATAAACGCACCCCATTCATATAGGTTATCTGGCGCATACAAGATAAACCTTCAAGGCCGCTACCACGTTCAAGCCGGTTAAAAAATGTCTCCACTTGATCATCTTGATGATGAGCGGTCAATAAATGCAGAACGTGATTGTCTCGGCACCATCCTGTTAATAATCGGTAACGCCATTCCCGTGCTTGGGCAGACATGTTGTTGCCTGATAATTTATCAGGAATCGTTAGGATATGACAGGAAAGTCCTAAATTTTCTGCCCATTCTGCAACTTTTGTAACCTCATCCTTGGCTTCGGCACGCAATTGATGATTAACCGTCAATACCGTCAGCGAAGCTTGGCGTGATCGCATCCAGCGGGTAGCACAATGAAGCAAAGCCATGCTATCGGGCCCGCCTGAAACCGCAAGAGCCAAAACCGGTTTATTTTCAAATGGCTCAAACTGCTTCATATTTTCAGTAAAAGCTTGTTCGAGAAGGATCGTTTCCATCTTTCAACGCGCGGGACAATTCAAGCGCTGGCGCTCCGACCTCATCCGTTCTAAAATAGTCGGCGTAGCTTGGGGAAACCGTTGCCCAAGAACCTTTAGAGTAGCGCAAGCCTCAACCGTTGATCCCAAGTTAGATAACGATAAAGCCAATTTCAAAAGATTATCCGGAGCTTTCGAACTACCCGGATAATTCTTAAATCCTTCTGCAAAAATTTGGGCAGACCGTTGGTAATCCTTGCGTGCATAATATGATTCGCCTAGCCAATATGCAGCATTTCCTGATAATTCCTGCTGCGGATATAGTTCCAAGAATTCCTGGAAAGCCTGCCCGGCTTCCTCATAATTTCCCTGTTTCAGCAAGGAAAAAGCAAAATCATACTGGCTTTGCATAGTTCCTGACGGTAAAATGTTGCTTTGATCAGGAACCGTCGGTACTGACGGCATGGTAGTAGGAGAGGTTGGGCGACTGGAGAATGGCTTATAAGGCGGGATACTATCCATATCTTGCCTGCGGTTTTGTCCCGGCAATTGGTTGCCCAAATTTTGTCCGTTTTTTTGAGCAAGCAATTCTTCCAGGTTTTTTAAACGGTAATCCGTCTCTTGTTGCTCTTTATCCAACCTTTCCGCCAACTGGCGCAAGGCGTATCCCAATTCTTCCATTTGGCCATTGACAAAAGTTAACTCATTTTGTAGCTCTTGCAGCCGAATTTCTTGATTGGCCAACAAATTGGAATCAGCTGACCCAGCCAATTGTTGCACCTGCTGCTGCAACCTATTAAAAGCGGCTTGTAACTGCTCAATCCGGGTTGATAAAGACGAAACTGTCGGTTGCTGCGACCAGGCAGGCCTGATTTGACCCAAACCGCCTGTTAATAATATCACCATCGACACTGCCAGTTTGAATAAACGCAAGTGCCATAAACAGTTTAACCTATGCATCATTTTACCTTTTATCCTCGGCAACTGGGGTATTATCAAAAATATCTTCTTGAACCTTTTAATTACCCAAGACAATTACGCCCCGACGGTTTTGGGACCAAACATTTTCTCCCATCCCCACCATCTCTGGCTTCTCTTTTCCGTAGCTAACGGTACGAATACGGTTAGCGGGCACCCCTAAAGCAACTAGATAATTTTTAATTGATACAGCGCGTCTATCCCCCAAAGCGAGGTTATATTCCCTAGTACCCCGTTCATCACAATGTCCTTGAATGGTAATCCGCAAATCAGGATGATGCTTTAACCATTCCGCCTGCCGCTTCAAGATCCCTTGGGCTTCGGCATCTAAATCATAACGGTCCGTGCCAAAAAACACCCGGTCGCCAACTGCTTGCTGAAATTCTCCTGCAACACCTGAAACACTTTCCACACCCAAAGAATCACCGGTGGTATTGGTCCCATAAACCCCGGTTGAATGGTTGGCGGTTTCTGAACTTCCCTCTTGCTGGGTTGCACCCAATTCACCATTCGTGCCCGTACCGTCCGAATTTTTTGATGAACAGCCCACTAATGTTAGTGCGGTAACCAATAAAGCCAAAAATTTTTGATGTGTCATCAATGTCATCTTATTTTCCTTATCCGTATAAAAACTTAAAAAAATGCGGTATTGTTAACGTTTTTCTTATTTACTTAGGTTCATCGCAGAATGGGGATGATTCGCTGGAAAGTACAATTAAATTCCTTCGAAATCATTGGCCTAAACTTCAAACAACCCATTTGGTCTAATATCCTTTATTTGCGCAGAGGTGACCAAGCCGGATCAGAAGCGTCAGTAGGTGTTGCAATCTCCCTTTCATAACGCCCCGTGACATCGATTGCCACTAAACGTGAATTACCAGTTGGAGTTTGACGGAAAAAGGTAATGACCCGACCATTGGGCGACCAGGTCGGCCCCTCAACCAAATAAGAGGTGCTTAGAATCTTCTCCCCACTGCCGTCTGGACGCATAACGCCTATCGAAAATTCGCCGTCAGCTATTTTGGTAAAGGCAATTAAATCACCGCGCGGCGACCAAACAGGGGTACCGTATCTACCGTTACCGTAACTGACTCGCCTAACATTGCTGCCATCGGCATTCATCGTATAGATTTGCTGTGTCCCGCCTCGATCCGAGTTAAAAACAATTTTACTGCTATCTGGTGAGAAAGATGGTGATGTATCAATCGACGGATGATTGGTCAACCGGGTTTGCCTGCGGGTGCGGATGTCCATAACATAAATTTCGCTATTACCATCAACCGCCATACTAATAACAACTTTATTGCCGTCGGGAGAAAAGCGCGGGGCGAAAGTCATGCCAGGAAAATCGCCTAATAATTCTTGTTGTCCTGTTTCTAAATTAAACAAATACACTCGCGGCTGATTGTCTGTATATGCCATATAGGTAATTTCGCGTGAATTCGGCGAAAACCGTGGCGTTATAATCAAAACGCGCCCATCACTTAAAAATTGGTTATTTTCCCCATCCTGATCCATGATTGCCAGTTTTTTCTGGCGGTTGTTTTGGGGCCCTGTTTCCGCAATATAAAGAATCTGGGTATCAAAATACCCATCTTCACCGGTCAGTTGGGAATAAATATTATCCGCAATCTTATGCCCAATCCGTCGCCAATCGCTTGCTATGGCTGTCAAAGCTAAAGCCACCATACGTTTTTTACTGTTGATATCATATAGATAAAATTCCAATCGTAGCCGTCCATCATCCAGACGGGACATTTTGCCTACAACCAACGCTTGTGCGCCAATCGCCTGCCAATCCTGGTAACGAGGGGCATTTTGTAACACCGCCCCTGCGGTTTGGATAAAAGCATTTTTATCGATGTTGCGGAATAAACCGGAACGTCCCAAATCGGCTTGCACAATTCGGGTAATCCTCACTGCCAAATCATTTTCTGATGCCTGATCGGGGATAAAATCCGCGATAGCAATTGTTAAAGGCGAAATATTGGGGTTATTAATATTAATCCGTAACGGCTGCTGCGCGGTAGCTATCGCCACCATAGCAAAAGTATAAATAGTTGAAACTAACGCCAACCCTACCTTTAAACCGCCGTAGAATTTTGATAAACGGGTTTGCTTTCTTCTTTTTTCCACAATCAACTCCTGTTCTAATAAACATCAGACCTATTGATATATTGACGTTTGATTAAGGGCTAAAAACCAATTCTAATTCTTTGAAATCCTGATATCTTTCTTTTGGAAAAATAATTTTAGTGGTTTTCCAAACAGCGTTTTCGGCATTGCGGACAAAAGTTGCATAATAGCTGTCATTGCCAAAAGCAGGGTCAAGTTGTGATTTTAAATTAAAAATGGTGCCATCAGGCCGCAATTGAACCCTGATCACCACTTGGAAGTTTTCATAATTGCGCCCACCGTTATCGGTTGACCAATTTTGATGTATTTGCTGCATAATCAATTTCTGCTCTTCCAAAGATACCGGTTTGTGCTGATTGAAATTGTTCCCCGAAGCATTTGGATTGGCTGACGATGAAACCCCCTCAATTGGTTTAATCGGAACAAAATTTGGCAGATCAATTGCTCGCGACGTTGCAGCTAATGGTTTTTCTTGCATAGGCTTACCAGGAGGAAAATCGCGCGGCAAAGGTAATCGTTGGGCAATCGGCTTTACAGGCGTAGGCTTTACAGCAGGCAGTTCGTAACTAGTGAAAGGATTAACCGGATGAGATTCCTTAGTTTCAGTGGTATCCGGCAACAATGGTGGGGTAGTATCAGGCACAAATACCAATTGTTGAAGAGGAATGAGTGAATCCGGGATATTTAGAGTTTGGGGATCAGTTACAGATAAATCCGTTGGATTTGATCCGGCGCTTGGATCAGCAACGGCTTGACTGAAGGAATCGGTCACAACCGCAGGATCAGAAATAATATCTTGTTCAAATTCTACCGAAACCGATAATTCCGATATTTTCGGAACTGACTGCGAACTATTGGGCCATAAAACAGCACCCAGTAAAAAGACATGTAAAAGAACCGAGATGATTTTCGCTTTTATGGAAACCAGGGAACGGTTGGGAGGTTCTATCGTCATGTTTCAAGGGGCTGCCACTTGTTGTGTCCGAAGGGTAATGTGGGGAAAGCCGGCATTGGTGATAGCACCTGCAACTTCTACCACGGTTCCATAATCCGTTGCCCGATCGCCACGCAAAATAATACGTAAATTTGGCTGCGTTACCCGTATGGCCTTTAATCTTTCAATTAATTCGGGTAAAATAAGTGGGGTTTCCTGAAGAAATATTTTCCCCTCGCGGTTCACAGTGATTTCAATCATTTCTTTGGAAGGGTTGATATTTTGCCCTGAAGTTTTGGGCATATCCACAGGGATTCCGACCGTCAATAAAGGGGCGGTGACCATGAAAATAACCAACAGGACTAGCATGACATCAACAAATGGGGTCACATTAATCTCTGACATCGGTTTGGCATGCCGGTAGGAATTTTTGCCTGACCGGTAAGATGGTAAGGATTGAAAAGCCATTACGATTTCCCCTCTTGCCCCAGTTTATGCAATACCATTTTTACGGCTTGGCTGGCAAAAATTTCTAACTTCTGGGCATGATGATAAATCGATGCTGACAAGCGATTATAAGCCAAAACTGCAGGGATGGCTGCAACCAATCCGAAAGCAGTTGCCATCAAAGCTTCAGCAATGCCAGGCGCCACAATTGTCAAACTATTATCTTGGCTGGCTGCAATTGACATAAAACTATTCATAATGCCCCAAACTGTACCAAACAGCCCCACAAAAGGCGCGACAGAACCGGTGGAAGCTAAAATCGATAATCCTTTTTCCAGACTAGCAATTTCTTCTTGTAAGATATATGAAACCCGCTTTTCAAGGCGATTTTCCGTTTCTGTCAAGGAAACTTCACCATCATTGGCAGCCCGCACGGTATTGTTGATATAATCCCATTCAGCTAAAATCCCTTGGATTATTTTGGAACCTGTGCCTGATGGCAACAATTTAATCGCATCAATCAATTCTGACCAAGTGGGGGTATTAACCAATAGCAGCCGGAAAACATCTAAATTTTTATTAAAACGCCGTAACCCCATGGTTTTATCGGCAATAATCGCCCAACAACTGATGGAAGCAAGAATTAATAATACCATCACGGTTTGTACGATAAAGTCCGCTTTTAAGAATAACTGGATAAAAGACCAAGATTGCCCTGTTTGGGTCAATCCGATGGACAGGGCGTCTACCTTATTGGTAGCGGAAGTTAATATTTGGGGATCCATGATGAATTTCCTTTGTCATAGTTTCAATGATTCGGAGCAAAAATCAGTAAGTTTTTGACGCAACGGTCCAGGAATCCGAGCGACTTGAATTTTTTTCACTTCAACACATGCAAGAATAATCTTGATATGAACAAGATGTTGTTGGTTGCGAATAATTTGCTGTTCCATTCCAATCATCGCTGCTCTAACTTGGTTGATATTGGTTTGAACAACCAACATATCATCCAAAAATGCCGGAAGCATGTAGTCAATTTCGCATTTGCGAACCACAAAAACCACACCGTGTTTTTCAGCAATCTGGGAGGGGGATTGGTATATATGCCTTAAATATTCAGTTCGAGCACGTTCGGCATATTTTAAATAATTTGCATAATATACAACCCCCGCTGCATCGGTATCCTCATAATAAACGCGGTAGGAAGAAAGGAAGGGAGTTTCACTCATCCGGTGGTTCCCCCTCTCCCATCTTCTCCCCCGGCAAGGGAAAAGTTAATTGACCATCTTTGCCAGGCCCAATTGCGTGAGACGGAGTTAAACCCAAATAGCGGTATCCGCCTTGTGTTAATGTTCGCCCACGGGATGTCCATTGGATAAGACCTTGCTGCAACAAATAAGGCTCTACCATTTCTTCAATCGCATCCCGCTGTTCGGACAAATAGGCAGATAAAGTTTCGATACCGACAGGCCCACCATCATAAATATCCGCGATACAACTCAAATATCGCCGATCCATATTATCCAACCCATTCACATCAACATCAAGTTCTAATAGTATTTTATCAGCAATGCGTCCGGTGATATTTGCAATGCCACGAATTAAGGAAAAATCCCTGATCCGCCGTAACAACCGGCCAGCAATGCGGGGCGTCCCCCGGCAGCGTTTAGCAATTTCTGTGGCTCCATCAGGGCTTAGGGAGCAATTTAAAATCTTTGCCGCACGCCGCACAATGGTTTCCAATTCGCTTAAAGTATAAAATTCCAAACGCAGCGGAATGCCAAATCTTTCCCGCAATGGGGTGGTTAACAAACCAGCTCGGGTAGTTGCTCCAATCAGGGTAAAAGGAGGTAAATCAATGCGAACACTTCTGGCAGCAGGACCCTCACCAATAATCAAATCTAGCTGGAAATCTTCCATCGCCGGATAAAGCACCTCTTCAATCGTTGGGCTAAGTCTATGGATTTCATCAATAAACATAACATCCCGGGGTTGCAAGTTGGTTAGCAAAGCTGCTAAATCTCCGGCCTTGGTTAATAAAGGGCCTGAAGTGGCCCGGAAGCCAACCCCTAATTCGCGCGCCACAATATGAGAAAGGGTGGTTTTACCAAGACCAGGGGGGCCATAAAATAAAATATGGTCTAACGCTTCCCCACGCTGGCGGGCCGCTTGGATAAAAATTTCTAAATTGGCACGCAACTGTTTCTGTCCGACGAAATCCGTTAAGAATTGCGGCCGAATGGATGATTCCACCTGATCTTCGGGTAACTGTTCCACACTGACCAGACGCTGTTCCGTCATACACTTAACTCAGCTAAAGTTTTACGAATAAGGGCACTTAAAGTCCAGGTTTCAGAAATATTTTTTTGGGTTACCTGTTGAATCACCCGGACGACATCAACACGCCGGTAGCCAAGATTTACCAAGGCAGAAACAGCATCTTCCATCATCTTTGCTGGTAGCAAGGCAGATGATTCCTGATTTTCCTGGATCGTTGATAAGGGTGCAGCAGCTAAATCCCCAAGCATTTTATCTTTTAATTCCATAATAATCCGGGTGGCCAACTTAGCGCCGATCCCATTTGCCCGCATTAACATCGTCTTTTGGTCATGATGCACCGCTTGGCCGATTTCTTGGGCGCTTAACGCCGATTGTATCGCTAAAGCTGATTTTGGCCCCACCCCTTGGACAGATGTTAATAAGCGGAAGACCGCCCGCTCTTGCTCGGATCCAAATCCGTATAAGTGGATATGATCCTCCCGTATATGTGTCTCAACAAATAAATTTAGCTTTTTGGCCAGCTGGGCAATCGCTAAAAATTTGCTGGAACAGAAAACCATAAAACCCACCCCGCCCACATCAATCACCAAATGATCCGCCCCTATTGAATCAACCTGGCCCGATAATTTTGCAATCATACCAAACTCCGCACTGCTGTGGCAGACCAACGTTGTAATGTACCGGCACGATGGGCATGACAGATAGCCACAGCCAACGCATCCGCACTATCCGGTGTTGTCAGCTGAAACCCGGGCAACAAAAACTTGACCATTAATTGCACTTGGTTTTTATCAGCGTGACCCGCCCCTACAACCGAGCTTTTTACCTGGTTAGCCGGATATTCCGATACGTCAATCCCAAGCAAGGCTGGTGCCATCATGACAACCCCGCGCGCAAATCCCAATTTTAGGGTCGTTAGGGGGTTTTTATTAACGAAAGTTTCTTCAACCGCCGCATTCTCAGGCCGGTATTGCTCCAGCACGGCTTTTAATGCCAATGCCAGATAAGCCAAGCGATTAGCCATGGGCTGATCGGTAGGCGGGTGGATAGTGCCGTCCGCAATGTGCTGCAGATGGGAGCCATTGCTCTGGATAACCCCCCAACCGGTATGCCTCAAACCAGGATCCAAACCAATAATCCGCATTTGTTATCCCATCATCCGTTTACCGTATATTAGGTTTCGTCAATTTCCGCATTCATGAAAATAGCTTGGACATCATCGCTATCTTCTAAAGCATCCATCAATTTCATCAAATTTTCGGCTGTTTCCCCACCAACTGAATTAGTATTGTTGGCAATCCAAGACAATTTCGCCTCTTTGATATTGCCAATCTTTTTTTCTAATTCATCCCGCACTTGTCCAAAAATCTCAATGGCAGTTGTAACGTAATGATTTTCCTCATCGGATTGAAGATCATCGGCCCCAATCTCTAAGACAATTTCTAATAATTCATCAACACTGATCTGATTTTTAGGAATAGTCACAACACCCTTACGTTGAAACATAAAAGCAACACTGTTGCTTTCCCCAAGATTCCCACCATGCTTATTAAAAGCTGTACGGATCTCTGATGCCGTCCGGTTCCGGTTATCGGTTAACGCTTCCACAATAATTGCGATCCCTGCAGGACCAAATCCTTCATAACGGACCGAGTCGTACATCGTGCCATCTTCATGGCCTGCACCGCGTTTAATCGCCCTATCAATCGTATCCCGTGGCATATTCGCGATTCTCGCCGATGTCACCGCTGCCCGCAGCCGGGGGTTAATAGCTAAATCTGCCGCTCCTTGCCGAGCGGCAGTCGTTAATTCCCGAATTAATTTCGTGAAAACTTTTGCCCGCTTGGCATCTTGGATACCCTTGCGGTGCATAATATTTTTAAATTGCGAATGACCTGCCATTTTCTCTAACC
>ERZ795056.7295-NODE-7295-length-10626-cov-10.014568_pt1 | contig 10626 bp, 8 predicted proteins | sample MGYA00375140_ERZ795056 | MGnify/ENA primary metagenome ERZ795056 (study PRJEB30185, sample SAMN05720227) | activated sludge metagenome | isolation source: Anaerobic digester | place: USA | collected 2015-03-09 ...
TTTTTGTTGATAACGGACTTCTACGCAAAAATGAATTCCGGGATGTATTGCATTCCTACCGTGACATGGGACTTCAGGTAACCGGTGTGGACGCCAGAGAACGGTTTTATGCCGGACTGGATGGCATTTCGGATCCGGAACAGAAGAGGAAAACCATTGGCCGTATTTTCATTGAAGTGTTTGAGGAAGAAGCACATAAGATTGAAAATGTCGGATTTCTTGGACAGGGAACCATATATCCGGATGTGATCGAATCGGTCTCGGTGAATGGCCCATCCGTCACAATCAAATCCCACCATAATGTGGGAGGGTTACCAGACCTGATGAAACTGAAAGTAGTGGAACCGCTCCGTAGTCTGTTTAAAGATGAGGTTCGGAGACTCGGAGCTGCTCTCGGACTGGAACCCTCCATTCTCAACCGTCATCCATTTCCCGGACCTGGGCTTGCGATCCGGATTCTGGGCGACATCAACGCCCAAAAGGTCAACATCCTGCAGGAAGCAGATGCCATTTTTATCGGTGCCCTGAAGGAATTTGATTTGTATAATAAGGTCTGGCAGGCAGGAGCTATCCTGTTACCGGTTCACAGTGTTGGGGTTATGGGCGATGAACGAACCTATGAGCAGGTGGTTTGCCTGAGAGCCGTGAGCAGTTCAGACGGTATGACGGCTGACTGGGTTGATTTCCCACATTCGTTTCTGGCTGAAGTTTCCAACCGGATAATCAACCGGGTAAAAGGAATCAATCGGGTGGTGTATGACATCAGCTCGAAACCACCTGCGACCATTGAGTGGGAATAGGTAAGCCTGACTAAATACAGGCGAACCGATCTACTTTCTATTCAGTTTCATTCTGGAGAATTCAAACCAGAATCCAAATGCGGTCCGGGTCCTTACTCCTTAGCGGACAATGGTTTGAACTCATGAATAGACTAGCTGTATCCCACCGGATTCACACGTCCGCATTGAGGCCATCCGCCAGATAGGCGTTTACATCCGGATTTTGGGGTTGCTGAAGTATGTTTCTCACCCAGGCATTTCGTTCGTGCCAGAGGACGGCCATTTCCCAGATACAGGCCATCATTCCCTGGTCTGAATACAACTGAAAATCCGGTTCCCCATGGCGCTTCAGGTAACAAAAATTCTGAAGCATATTTTCGCCAATCCACCAGTTGAGGATGACAAAGCACCCTTCTTTTCCTTCATGGATGATAAGTGTGGCCATCCGGTATGTATCGAGAGGATAGGCACAGCTCTTTTCAAGCCATTTACTCAGATTGAATTTTACCTCATTGAGCATTGATTCTTCCACACGTTCATTCCGGACAGAGATGCTGTAGAGTTTTATCCGCCAGTCCTCAAATAGAAAATGCCCTTTGAATCGAACGGAACGCGGAGCATAACCTTGTTGTATGTTCATTTTTGAATGGATTCCAGAAACTGGTTTTTATAGGTTTTGACAGCGTTCAGAATGGATTCATTCGGACTAAATTTTTCCTCCAACGACTGATATACTTCTGTCGCTCTTTGATCGCCAATCATGTTGAGAAGCTGTACATTCTGGAAAACATCATTCAGATCTTCATCCTTTAGAGATTGTTTCAACCGGTCCAGCAAAAGAGGATAGGCCTCACCTGCCTTTCCAAGTGCCACCAATGTCTGAACGGCTGCAAACGGATAATCCCATGTTGGCGTGGCCAGATACCAGCGGGGAGAGCGGTTGTCTTTCAGGCATTTCATGGCATAAACGGCACCTTTCGGATCACCCAGTTGCTGGAGTCCGTTGAGTGCACTGATACGGTTTTGATTTTTCCATGAATGTTTCGACTCCAGACTCAGCAGGATTTGAATGGCGGAAGGGTCCTTCGTTTTACCCAGCGCAATGGCAGCACTGTTGATCACCCGGTCACTTTTGTCATCAAGAGCTTCCACATACACATCTTTGAAATCAGGGTTTCCTGTTTTACCCAACATACTGATGGCCGAACTTTTCAACCAGGATGATTCTTTCCGGATGAGTTCTTTGAGCATTTTCTGAATCTCCGGAGAATAGGGCAACGTCAGAATTTTCTGCAGGGACCCAAGTGCATATAAACGGTACCGCCAGTATTGTCCTGACTGAATTTCACGGGTAAAGGCCCGGATGATGTTTTCTTTGGCAGCAGTTGAAATGGCTGAATCTTTGGCTAAAAGAACCAACGCATCCAATGCGGATTTTCTGGCAAGAACATCTCTGGATTTTTCCAACTGACGGAGATATGATGCCGTGTCCCTTTGAAAATTTGATTCGCTTAAAAATGTTCCGTGCACATTGAAATGGACATATTCCGGACGATTACTCAGAACAAATTCAAATGTATTCTCAGCGATAGGTTTCAGCTCAATGGGGAAAATCCCGGCATCGGTTTCGATATCCAGTTTTCCCTGGAAATAAGAAACCTGCTCAAACCGCGTCTTGTTTTCTGGTGGCATTGATTGTTTGACCGTCAGCACCAATTTGTTTGTTTCCGGGAGATACCGGGAGGAAACGTCAAACAATGGCTGCCCGATCCGATAAATCCATTGATCGAAAAACCACTGAAACGATTTTCCGGCAATCGCTTCCACGGCCTTCTGAAAGTCCTTTGTCTGCACCTGTTTCCCGGCATTTTCTTTCACATAGTGTCGAACGACTTTCCACCAGACCACATCTCCCAGCTCCTTCTGCAACATTCGTAAAACCAGCCCACCCCGGTATTTCGAGTAACCGTCTGTTGTAAAACCAGCCCGATCATTCACTTCGTCCGGAACGATCGGGTGCCGGTTTTCTGCATCCCAGTCTGCCTGAACACTTCCCGTTTCAAATGGAAAATACCAAAGCAGATACTCTTCCTTTCCATGAATTTTTTCTGTGTACAACCCTGCAAAATATTGAGCAAATGCATTGTTGAGCCAGACATCCTTCCACGATACGGGCATAATCAGGTTGCCGAACCATTGGTTGGCTAAAGCCTGAACGGCGACCCCATCCCAGAGATAACAGAAGTCCTTGTGCACACCAAAGTCATCCACATAATTATCCGAAAGAATCGCTGCTGAATGCTGGCCTACCATTCCGGGAAACGGGTAATCCTGTACCATAATCTGGCTGTAGTGCTGAAAGGGATAGGCATATCCTGTCTTTTCCTCCAGAAACTTCATCATATCCGGAACCAGCTCCACTGTTGCTGAAATGGCTTCTTTTTCATGGGGATAACCAAAATGGTGAATGGTGGTGCTTCCGTTCTTCTGAACCACATCGCAGAAATTTCCTGCCACAACCGATACCAGATAATTAGGGAATGGTTGGTCGGTTTTGTAATGAAACGTTCTTGTATTGTCTGGATTGGGGGTGATGCCATCCGGCTTACCATTCCCGATTACAATGAAGGGCCGTTCAATGGTGGCATGCAATTCGGTGGTGTGGATATCCGATATGTCCTCATTGCATGGAAACCAGTATTTGTTGTTGTCCGGTTCACCGCTGCTCCAGACCTGAACCTGCTTTGAAGGTGAGGTCGATGTCGGAGTCATAAAACGGAGGCCTTTCCCGAAACTACCCCCGATGGACATGGGATCCGACTGGTTGACATGGTTTGTGTGGTAATCAATTTTTATTGTGAACAGCTCCCCGGGTACAAATCGTTTGTTGAGACGAATGCGGAGATTATTGTCGGAGTCGGTACCGTCATTGCGGAAGGAGAGGTTTTGTCCGTTTTGCTGAATGCTTCGAACAGAAAGATACCCGGCATCAAAAAAAATAGAGTCTGATTCCGTCAGCACAGTGCCGGTGAAAATGGCATGGCCTGCTGCCTGTTTTTTCGCAATGTCAAAACGAAGAAAGAGGGCCAGGTGCCCGGTATCCACATTCTGAGCAAGAGTGAATGTGCCGGCCAATGAAAAAAGGAAAAGACTCAGAAAAATAAACTTGTTCATTTGGGCAGGTTGACGATACGGAAAAGTTGTTTTTCGCTCTTAAGACCTACTCTTGAGGCAATCTCAGCTTTCGACAAATCCGGGTTTTTCAAAAGTTCAGTGGCTTTGGCTCTTCTCACTTTATTAATGTATGCAACCACCGTGATTCCGGTTTCAATACGGAATATCCGGGTAAAATTGCGCTCACTCATAGCGGCTATCTCGGCCAGTTCTGCCAGTGAACTTTTTGTGTGTGTATTTTCATAAATATGATCCTGAGCCTTGTGAATACCGCTGTGGATGTGGTTCCTGTATTTGAGAAACTCACTGAGCTGGCTGTCACTTCCGGATCTTCTTCCAAACACAACCAGTTCCCTGGCCACCAGGTGAGCAAAATGACTGCCTTTCAGTTTTTCAATGATGTACAGAATCAGATCAATTCCAGAAGCGATTCCGGCACTTGTGTAAATTCCATTCTGATCTGTGAAGAGAATATTTTCCAGCACTTTCACCCGGGGATATTGGTCATGAAGTTCTTTGGTTTTCTTAAAGTGTGTGGTACAGGGTTTTTCGTTCACCAGTCCGGCTTCCGCCAGAACAAAGGCTCCCATACAAATACTGCACATATTCACTCCTCTTGTATACAAGTCATTCATCCAGCCAAAGAGATCTTTTTCGTTTTGAAATTCGGCTGAACTGAGATAGGCATAAGAGGAACCCGGAATGATGAGAAAATCGCCTTGCCTGAAAGACACTTCTGAAAAGTGTTTCACTTTACTGAATGCCAGTCCGCTTGTGGTTACTACCTGTTTCCCAATCCCGCAGTATTCCATTTCAAAATCTGCTTCAAAGTCAATCGCTTCGTGAATGGCCTGATCCGGGCCAGCCATGTCCAGAATGTGAATATGTGGAAGAAGCAGGAAAATAAATTTTGTCGCCATAGATGAATTTTTCTGAGGCGAAATAAGCGACAATCCACTCAGTAAAATGGTCAGGTTACGGACATATCCGGCCAGAGCATTGATTCTTCTCCTTTGTTAAATTCCGGAACAGGCTGCTGCCATATATAGAAACTTTCATCATCGCGTCTCCGGAAATTCAGCTGGTTTGATCGCCTGTCTTTTTCTGGATGGTCAAACCCGTGCTCCACAGGAATGTAGATTTACCTGTTTCAATCCCGACCTGTTTGTCTGACAGATTTTCCGCCTTTTCCATTCATGCGGTTCAATCTCAAGAATAAGACATCTGAAATCTGTCCTTTTGACACCAGCTCACCATCGTTTGGCTGTTATCGTTTACTGGCACATCAATTGTCCATCCGCTAACACGCAAATCAATCTTGCAATCAAATTACATATATGTCAGTTAGCATTAAGCCTTTGGCAGACCGGGTCTTGGTAAGACCAGCTGCCGCAGAAGAAAGAACCGCATCCGGACTCATCATTCCGGATTCAGCGAAAGAAAAACCTCAGAAAGGTGAAATTGTAGCCATCGGTGAAGGCAAAACAGCCGAAAACGGAACGGTTGTGAAGCCTCAGGTAAAAGTGGGTGACAATGTGTTGTATGGCAAATATGCCGGAACCGAAATTACAGTAGATGGCAAAGATTATCTCATCATGAGAGAGTCCGACATTTTCGCAATTCTTTAATCATCATTCTTTTAACCTAAAAACCTTAACAAAATGCCAAAGAAAATTTTCTTCGATACCACCGCCCGTGAAAAACTGAAAGTTGGTGTGGATACACTTGCTGATGCGGTAAAAGTGACCCTTGGACCCAAAGGTCGTAATGTAATTCTGGACAAAAAATTCGGTGCTCCGTCTGTAACCAAAGATGGTGTGACCGTAGCAAAAGACATCGAGCTGAAAGACCCAATCGAAAACATGGGTGCTCAACTGGTGAAAGAAGTAGCCTCCAAAACAGCTGATTCAGCTGGTGACGGAACTACAACTGCTACCGTTCTGGCTCAGGCCATCTTCACCACCGGTATCAAATCGGTAACGGCTGGTGCCAACCCAATGGATCTGAAAAGAGGGATTGACAAAGCGGTAACCGCCGTTGTGAAAAACCTGAAAGCGCAGTCCAAAGCCATCAGCAACAATTCTGAAATCGCTCAGGTAGCCACCATATCTGCCAACTCGGATCGTGAAATTGGTGATATGATCGCCAATGCGATGGAGAAAGTAGGTAAGGACGGTGTCATTACCGTTGAAGAAGCCAAAGGCCGCGAAACCGAAGTGAAAACCGTAGAAGGTATGCAGTTCGACCGTGGGTATTTGTCACCATACTTCGTAACCAACACAGACAAAATGGAAGCCGAACTGGATCGTCCGTATGTGTTGATTTACGACAAGAAGATTTCTTCCATGAAAGAACTTCTTCCAATTCTGGAAGCCACTGCACAGACTGGCCGTCCTCTTTTGATTATCTCTGAAGATGTGGATGGTGAAGCCCTGGCGACATTGGTTGTAAACAAAATCCGTGGTGCACTGAAAGTAGCTGCTGTAAAAGCACCTGGTTTCGGAGATCGCCGGAAAGCCATGCTGGAAGACATCGCTGCTTTAACTGGCGGACAGGTGATTTCAGAAGAAAGAGGATTCAAACTGGAAAACGCCACCATCGAATTCCTTGGTGTTGCAGAGAAAATCCTGGTTGACAAAGACAACACCACCATCGTGAATGGTGCTGGTAAAAAAGAGGACATCACCGCCCGGATCAACCAGATCAAGGTTCAGATTGAAAACACAACCTCTGATTACGACAAAGAAAAACTTCAGGAGCGTTTGGCGAAATTGTCAGGTGGTGTTGCCATCCTGTACATCGGAGCTGCTACAGAGGTTGAAATGAAAGAGAAAAAAGACCGTGTAGACGATGCTTTGCACGCAACCCGTGCTGCCGTTGAGGAAGGAATCGTACCAGGGGGTGGCGTTGCTTATCTCCGTGCGGTTGAAGCTCTGGACGAAGTAAAAGGATACAACGAAGACGAAAACATCGGTGTGAACATCGTTCGTACTGCTCTGGAAGCGCCTCTTCGTACGATCGTAGCCAACGCCGGTGGCGAAGGTTCGGTTGTAGTGAACAAAGTTCGTGAAGGAAAAGGTGATTACGGCTTCAATGCCCGTGACAACAAATACGAAAACTTCTTCGCAGCCGGTATCATCGATCCGACGAAAGTATCTCGTCTGGCCCTTGAGAACGCTGCCTCGATTGCCGGTTTGTTGCTCACCACTGAGTGTGTGATTGCCGACGATCCGGAAGCCAAAGACGCCATGCCTCCAATGGGCGGTGGTGGAATGGGCGGAATGATGTAATTCCGAAATTCGCTAATAAAATTAAATGGCTGCTCCGAAATGAGCGGCCATTTTTGTTTTTATATTTGTGAAAAGAACAAAACTATTATGGGACTTGTCTACGCAGAAATCGAAATCATCAATGGCTGGGAACTTGAGAGCTCCAGACGAAATTTAATTGACCCGGAAGAGGTCAAAAGACTTCATGTAAATATTCTGGTTGATACCGGATCGTATATGCTTTGCATCAACCAATCCATTCAGGAGCAACTTCAGCTTCCAGTGGTGGATACAAAAAAGGCTCAGACATCTGACAACCGAATTATTGATTGCCCGGTGGTGGATCAAATCCAGATTCGCTTTAAAAACCGGCATTGGTCAGGAAGAGCGATGGTTCTTCCTGGTGATGCGGAACCATTACTGGGTGCCATTCCGTTGGAAGAGATGTTAGCGGAGCAAATCAAGCTTTAGCATGAGATGTGCTGATTCACCCGCTTCGAAATGAACTGATTGTGAATCCGGACCATCCGTATTTTGCGCAGCTGAAATTGAAATAGCGGTTATTTCGGGTTTTGCATTTCAGAATCAACTTCTTACTTTTGGTCTAAACTAAATTATCTATGTCTATTCTAAAATTTCCTGTAGAGTTTGAAGGCGACCTCGGCGAAGGCCGCTTCGAAACTTTGTTCGACAGTGGTGCCAATCTTTCCTGTATCAATCCGGAAGTGGCCCACCAGATTGCCAGCTTCAACAAATTGCATAGGTCCAAAAGACTTCTTACCGCCAGTGAAAATCATTTCATTGAAGTGAATTCCCGTGTGACGCTCGATTTCTATCTGAATGATGTGCAGTTGTCAGATGAATTTCTTGTGGTGCCCGGACTCAGCGATGAGGTCATCATCGGAGCGGCAACCTTGCAGAAGTGGCGCATCAAGCTGGACTTCGACAAAGACCAGGTGGTGGTGGATCCCAAAGTGGCCAAACTGCAGTTGATTTAAACGCGATACCGTCCGTTTGTGAGTGGCTGTCTGAAATGTCGGCGCTAGTTGAATCATAACAATTTGTATAACAGTTGAAACTATCTGTGTTTTCTATGTGACCTATGTGTCTATGTGGTTAAATGACTTATTTTAAACCACATAGACACATAGAACCACATAGGGTTTTGATTTGAGAATTTTGATTCTTATTTCAAAAAAGAGAGAATATCACCCCTTTTAAGACAGCCCCTTTTGTTTTTCAGGACAGCATCCAATAAGGCAACCGATCCGGGCCGAAAACCCGCTACCTTTGGCCGATGCTCGAAAACATCCTGAAGAACTTTCAGATCCAGGCGCTCAATCCCATGCAGGAAGCCGTCCTTAAAGCGACCGGTTCCAATGCCAACATCATTTTACTTTCTCCCACAGGTTCCGGCAAAACACTGGGATTTCTCATTCCGCTGGTTCGTCTTCTCAAAAAAGAAACCACAGGCGTGCAGGCCCTTATTCTTGTGCCTTCACGGGAACTGGCCCTACAGATCGAACAGGTGTTTCGTCAGATGGGCACAGGATTTAAAGTGAATTGCTTTTACGGGGGACATTCGGCCAAAGTGGAAAAAAACAGTTTGTCCGAACCACCTGCCGTCCTGATCGGAACTCCGGGCCGCATTGCCTGGCACTTTCGGAATCAGACCTTTGATGCCGGTTCGATCCATTCGCTTGTACTCGACGAATTTGATAAATCGCTGGAGTTTGGCTTTCAGGAAGACATGGCCAACATCATCGGCCAGCTCGAACATCTGCAGAAACGATTCCTTACCTCTGCCACCAAAATGGACGAGATTCCGTCCTTTCTGGGGGTGTCGAAACTCGCCGAACTGAATTTTCTCAACGACAGTGCCCCGACCGAAATGCACCTCAAACTGCATTACCTGCGGGCGCCCGACACCGATAAACTGCAAATGCTTCTGGAGCTGGTTTGCTTTCTTAAGAACAAAGCCACCATCGTATTTTGCAACCACCGCGATGCCGTCGAACGGATCAGCATGCTGCTGGCCGAGCAAGGACTGGCTCACGGAATTTTCCATGGTGGGATGGAACAGGAAGACCGCGAACGGGCGCTGATCAAATTCCGGAACGGAAGCTACACTACGCTCATTACCACCGATCTGGCTTCACGGGGACTCGACATTCCGGAAATCGAATCGGTGATTCACTACCAGCTGCCACCCACGCTGGAAGTGTTTACCCACCGCAACGGACGGACGGCCCGAATGAACGCCCACGGAACGGCATGGCTGCTGCTTTCGGCCACCGATTATCTGCCGGAGTTTCTTCCTGAAACACCCGAACTTTTCACCCTTCCGGAATCGTTCGATCTGCCGGAAAGTGCCGTCTGGCGGACGGTCTACATCGGCGGCGGACGAAAAGACAAAGTCAACAAAATGGACATTGTTGGCATGTTCCTTCAGAAAGGAAAACTGGCCAAAGAAGATTTAGGCCGGATTGAAGTGCTCGACCATTCGGCTTATGCCGCCGTTAGTGCCGGTAAAATCGAGGACCTTGTTCAGCGGGTCCGGGCTGAAAAGATTAAGAACAAAGCGGTGAAGATCGCGATCTCACATTAAGTTCAAAGTTGCGGGTTCAAAGTTCAAAGTAGGACATACAATAGCCTGAAGAACAGAGATGTAGTTCCGGAAAACTGATCTTCATTTAAAGAACTGAAAACGCCGGGCCAACCGGTACCATAAGTGAAGGATCGTTGTTGGGGTTGGCTATGGTGTTTCGCTTGCCTGCTTTTGGATCGACGGGATAGGCCTCAAATTCATGGTCATCAAACGGAATCATCAGTTGCGATAAGGTTTCTTTTCCTGCGTTCGGGTCCAGCCAGATTTTCGCCAGATGATCCGGCAAGACCAACGGACTACGGTGGTGTCCGACTTTGGCCAGCAATTCGTTTTGGGCCGTCGTGAGGATGGAAAACGTGTGCTTCTTTTCCCCGTTTGCTTTATCTTCCCAAAGGCTCCAGATTCCGGCGATCAGAAACGGTTCCTCGTCTTTCCGGTGAATCAGAAACGGCTTCTTCAGTTTTTCCTTTTCAGGACCTTCCAGAAAATAATCGACCGGCACCACAGCCCGTTGCGTTTTCATCGCCTGACGAAACGAGGGTTTATCGAAAATCCCCATTGGCCCGGCATATTGGCTGTCGTTGGCCGGGTTGAAGTCGCCTTCCGAACGGGCGTTGAACAGATACATTTGCTTTTCGGCCCAACCCGGTGAAAAACCAAAGGTCGATTTCGTCAATACCTGATCCTGGCCGGCAATCAAAGCCGGGTTGCCGATGTCGGTGTTGTAATTGGCTGGAATCACATCCAGATCGAGGTTGTCGGATGCTTTCAGTCCAAAGCGTTTGGCATATTTTTC
>ERZ795056.7298-NODE-7298-length-10625-cov-7.234248_pt1 | contig 10625 bp, 9 predicted proteins | sample MGYA00375140_ERZ795056 | MGnify/ENA primary metagenome ERZ795056 (study PRJEB30185, sample SAMN05720227) | activated sludge metagenome | isolation source: Anaerobic digester | place: USA | collected 2015-03-09 ...
TCGGAAAACGGCACCACTATAGCACTTTCTTCAGAGACAAGGGCTGACCCCGATGCCCCCTGACCCCGATGCCCCCTGATCTCGGCGTTCGGTGTTCTTGTCATCCATCCGTCCACGGGTTGAACAAATCGACGCGGACATGCTCAAAATCGGCCGTGTTGCGTGTCACGAGCGTCAGTCCGTGGACACGCGCCGTCGCCGCTAACATCGCATCGATAACGGGGCGGGGGGTGCCCGCACGCTCCGCCTCCGCGCAAACGGCACCCCATTCCATCGCGACCTCCGCGTCGACACTGAGCAGCCGCCCGTGAAAGCGCGACCGGAGATCGTTGTCCAGCCATGCCTGAAGCCGTCGGGCTTTGGTTACGTCGGACAACCGGAGAATGCCTTTTCTGATTTCCCCCAACGTGATGACAGACAGGTAAATCCGCGCTTCCGGGACATCGCCGAACCACGCCAGAACACGGGGGGACGGTTTCAGCCGCACGAACTCCGAGACGACGCAGGTGTCGATCAGAAAGTTCACAGAACGATCTCCCGGCCCGTGTCGGCGGCCCGCGCCAGGTCAAGCCCGCTTCCCCGCAGCGGCGAGTTCCGCAAAAACGAAACCAGCGACTCCGCTCCGGAGTGCCGGCGCTCATATTCTTTGATGGGAAGCAGGACGACCACGGGCACCCCCCGGCGGGAAACCGTCTGCGGCCCTTCCGTGAGCGTCTTGTCCACCATCTCGCTGAATCTGTTTTTCGCGTCCTGCAACGCCCATACCGTTTTCATCGCACCCCCACTTTCAAGCTAGTCTGTCTAGCCGCTTATCACGATACCTCGCCACGCCCTTCCTGTCAAAACCAAAACGGCTCCCATAATTGATCGGTCAGCGACAGGGGCGCTAAAAACCTGTCCCGAATGGCAGTACGTTTCTGCAGAAAGCGTGGCGCAAGACTGGGGGCGCGGACGGCCTCGTCCGCGGAAGGGGCGTTGGCACAGTGTGCCGCAGACCGCCGTATGCCTCCGGATGCGCCTTTCTCATGCGTCCACGCGCCGATCTTCAGCGCTTGACCAGCACGGCATCGTGCGCCGCCACGGTCACGGGCAGTCTGCGGCCGCCCCACGTCAGCGTCACCGCCTGCGGCTCGCGCGTGGCGTTGGCCAGCACCACCGCCTCGCGCCCGTCCGCGGCGCGGAAAGCGTTGTGGAAGACCGCGGGGGTCTGCCGGCCGTCGTAGTCGATCTTGGCGCATTCGAGCGCGGGCTGCCGCATCAGCCGCCCGTGGGCCAGCCAGGGACGCCCCTCGCCGTGATACAGCTCGATCCAGCGCCGCATGAACCGCGCGTCCGAGGTGAAGCCGGCCGACACGACCTCCTTGACGCCGCCGTCCGCCAGCACTTCTTCCAGCCGCATCTCGTCGACCCAGACGACCGCCTCGCCATTCACATGGCACATGATGCGCAGCAGTTCGGCGCTGTCTGGCATCGTGAAGTCGGCTGCGACCCGCTGCCAGCCGCTGCCGGGCGCGGGGAACTTAAGCTGGCCGCCCTGTCCGGTTGATTTGAGCCCGGGCGCGAAGACGCCGAAGTTGATCCCGTTCGGCCGCGCCAGCTTGCCGGTCTTGAGCCAGGCGCTCAGGCGGTATGTGCGCCCGCCGCCGAAGCTCTCGGCTTCCGCCGCCACATTCTGCGAGACCTGCACAATGTCGCCGGCCGTTTTGTTCTCCAGCCGCATGCTGGCGACGCCGCTGTGCTTCTCTTCGGTGTCGATATGGGCCGCGCCGTTAAAAGCCGTTTTCTGGTATCCGCTCAGTTTTTCCCAGCCGAGGAAGAACTTCCCGTCGGCCGTCAGGCCGTCAAACCCGCCGTTGGCGAGCATCACCTCTTGGAAATCCTTGCCGGACGGCACCATGTGGGGCATCTGGCCGTCGGCCAGGCAGTGCGCGTCCCACACGCGGTTGCCGCGGCGCGGGTTGCTCTGGAACGGCGGCAGATACTCGTGGTAGATGTAGTTGAACACCGAGGCCCACTCGCCCTTCCGCTCGCAGTTGCGGTAATCCTGCAGGCCCATCAGGTGGTTGAACCACTCGTTGGGCTCTTCGATGCAGACGACGGCGTCGGGCTCGATCTTGCGCATGGCCTCGCGCATGCCGGTCAGTTGCTCCGTGAAGGCCTCGGTCATCCAGCGTCCGCGGCCTCTGGGGTGCCCGTGCCAGTCCGCGTAGCAGGCCGGCCAGTTGGCGCCCACCACCTGGTCCACCTGGATCATCTCGCAGCCGCGCCGGGCCAGCGGCGCGCAGATATCCTCGTTCCACCAGCGGCGCGTCCAGGGGTCGCCGCCGCACAGGCAGGCGGTGTTGCCGCCCCGCAGCCAGCCGGGCGTGCGCAGATACATCTGGCCGTCGCGGTTGTGGACGGCGTGCTTGCGCGCGAGCGTGTCAAAGCGCGCGCGGTCGTCCCACTCGAAGCTGCCGTCGTCGCGTTTGGCGTAGGTCAGCGTCCAATGATACCCCGACGGCCAGGGGAAGGCGTGGCAGCCGAGCGCGCGCGTCCGGGCCACCAGGCGGGTGAACTGCTCGTCAGAGGGATAGACGGGGAAATAGTCCGGGGTGACCCAACTGCCGAGCTTCTCCCAGCCCCAGTACGCCGTGATCAACGGGGCCTTGGGGAAATTCTTCTGCCAGAATCCGGTGAGCCAGCGTTCGATGCTGTCGGGATCCGACAGCCAGTTGCGGCCGAAACGCACCATGGCCGGCGCGTCCTTCAGCCAGGCCGGCAGATCGTCGCGCTGCGTGAACGTCTTGGCGCACCAATGCCGCGTCCAGGCCCATGCGCGGTAACGGTCGGCCGCGTCCCGCCAGTCCGCCGGCGCGCCGTCCGGCCCCGTGAAGGTCGAGACCGCGACGTCGTACGCCTGGCTGTCGGTGCCGGCTGCGAAGCACGGGCGTGACCAGGTGAACTCCACGCCCGCGCCGGTGCGCGTCACGATCAGGCTCTTGGGGTACCCCGTGTCGTCATAGGCCGCGGTGTAGAAGCCGGCCCGGGCGTCATAGTAGCAGCCGAACTGGGCCGACATGCTGCCGGGCTGGCTGACGGTCAGGTTCTGCCCTTTTTTCCATGACCCCGGGTTGCGGGTCACGCCGCCCTTGGATGCGCCGGTCACGATCGCGTCGTCATCGGCCGCCGCGCCCAGCGACGCGGCCAGGGTGATCTGGGGGTAGCGGACGTCCTCCAGCACCCATCCGTCGCGCATGACCACCTCGATGCGCCAGCGCAGGTCCAGTCCGTCCGGGTCCGCGCTGACCGTGCAGACCGCGCGCTCCACGCCGTTTGAGAAATCGGCATAGGTCAGCGTCGCCGCGGAAGCCGAGGTCCGCCTCATGCTGAACGCGCGCGCGTCCCAGCTCCCGACCGTGACCGGCTCGCCCGGCGGCTCCGCCTGCCGCGAGACCGTCAGCGAGAACAGCCGCTGCGGGGCTTTGTCAACCGCCGCCAGCTCCACGCCGTCAGGCGTCTTGAGCGACGACACACCCCTGCCGCCGCCGTCCAGAACAATTTGCGCGCCCTTGCCCGCCAGCGTCACCGCCTCCGCACCCGCCAGAAACGCCGGAGCCGCAACCAGCGCCGCAACACATGCCGTCCTCATTCCCTGCCGTTTCATTTTCGTTCCCTCAGTTCGGTTCGCTGGCACCCCTTGAAGCCAACGGGGAAAGCGTACACCGGCCCTCGACAGATCGTCCAGTGGATTCGCGATGGATGTCGCGATGGACTTGTAATTGGTGTTAGGGTCGGACACGATAGGACTGCGGGGACAACATCCCGCCTGAAACGATTATCATCAACCGCCTGACCTCCTTTAACTAGCCCGGTTCGTTCAAGGTTCAGTGCCAGCAGGCGTTCGAGAAGGGCGTCGTAGAGATCGCGCGGCGTCCAGTCGGCCTCGGGTTCGCGCACGCCTGAAGCGGCTGCGGGCGAGACCAGGAATCGCCTGGGACTCGTCTGTTCTCGGGAACGGGAAGGTTTCAAAACAGGTTGTCGGCGTGTAACGGAATCCTGATGTCCTCTTTGCCGGTGAAGTGCGCCCCGAGCTGGGTACGCTTGGCGGGGTCGAGGCCGCGTTCGAAAAGGGTGCCGAAAATGGAGGGGTCGACCGCGCTCCAGTCCAGCCGAACGGCGGCGACGATGCGTTTGACTTCGGCTTCGGTCAGTTCGAGAACGTCAGCCGTATCGAAGAGGCTGCCGTTGAAGTGGCGGATGCGCTCCATGCCAAAGTCGCCGCCCTTGGACATGGCCGAGAAGAGCTGGCCGATGAGTGTACAGAAACGCGCGGGCTCGCTGGCGGCGCTTTCGGCGATGCGGGAGAAGAGCGGTTCTCTCGGCTATTCTGTCGTGCTCTGTCGCAATCGGCTGGTGCAGCGGATCGTGCCGGTCTCCAGCCGATTACATAACGGACCGTCGCTCTTGCGCCGCAGTCGTTCCGTCTGGTATTTTACAGAGCAATGACTCGGACAGGCAGGAGAAGGAACAGACGGCGCGGGGCGGCGGCCGCCGCCGATCGCGGGGAGACGGTCAGGGTGCGTGAAACATGAGCGTGCCCTGTGCGTCTTTTTTGAATACGCTGGCCGGGTTGGTTTGGGGCTGGCCGCTGATGGTGCTGTTGATCGGAACCGGCGTGTGGTTCACCGTCCTGCTGCGCGGCCTGCAGTTCCGCCTGCTGCCGCACGCGCTCTGGCTGGCGTTTGTCAAACGCCGCGAAGCGGGCGGCAAGGGCGATATCAGCCACTTCCAGGCGCTGATGACCGCCATGTCCGCAACGGTCGGGACCGGGAACATCGTGGGCGTGGCGACGGCCATCGCCCTCGGCGGACCGGGCGCGGTCTTTTGGCTCTGGCTGACGGGGCTGGTCGGCATGGTGACCAAATACGCCGAGTCGCTGCTGGCCGTGAAATTCCGCGTGGTCGCGGCGAACGGCGCGATGGCCGGCGGGCCGATGTATTATATCGAGCGCGGGCTGCACCAGAAATGGCTGGCCGTGCTCTTTGCCTGCCTGACCGTCGTCGCCAGCTTCGGCATCGGTAACCTGACGCAGGCGAATGCCGTGGCGACAGGTCTTCAGGCGACGTATGGGCTTAATCCGCGCGACAGCGGCGCCGTGCTGACCCTGCTCTCCGGACTGGTGCTGCTCTTCGGCATCAAGGGCATCGCGCGCGTGACCTCCGTGGTGGTGCCGTTCATGATCGTTTTTTACTTGGTCATCACGGGTGGCGTGCTGATCGCCAACGCCGACGCGATCCCGGCGGTGCTGCGCCTCATCCTGCACCACGCCTTCACGCCCACGGCGGCGACCGGCGGGTTCGCCGGGGCCGCGCTCTCCCAGACGATCCGCACAGGGCTTGCGCGCGGCCTGTTCTCCAACGAATCGGGGCTGGGGTCGGCGCCGATCGCCGCGGCGGCGGCGCGCACCAACCATCCCGTTACCCAGGCGCTCGTCTCCATGACGCAAACGTTTATCGATACCATTCTCGTCTGTTCGATGACGGCGCTGGTGATCCTGACGAGCGGCGCGTGGACTCAGAGCGGTCCTGACGGAAACGGGCTGACCGGCGCACTGCTTTCCACCACCGCCTTCAGCTCGGTGTACGGGCCCTGGGGCGGACAAGTCGCCACGTTGTCCCTGGTGCTCTTTGCCTGGTCCACGCTGATCGGCTGGGGCTACTACGGCGAGAAGGCGCTGGAATACCTGATCGGCATCCGGGCCATCCCGGTCTACCGGACCGTCTATGTCTCGGTTGTGTACGTCGGCTGCGTGACGCAGCTCGAAACCTGCTGGACGATCGCGGACATCTTCAACGGGCTGATGGCGCTGCCCAATCTCGTGGCGCTGCTGTGCCTCTCGCCGCTCGTCCTGGCCGAAACGCGCGCGTATCTGCGCGAGCGCGGGAGACCGGATACAGGTCAGTCGAAGCGTTTCACAGGCGCGTGGCAATAGGGCGTCTTGCCTTTGACGAAATAATAGTCCTGGTGTTCGGGTTCGGCTGGCCAGAACCGTGCGGCGGGCTCAAGGCGCGTGGCCACGTTGAAGCCTTTGGCCTTTAACTGCGCGATCAGTTTTTCCGCCACGGCCTTTTGCGCGTCGTCGCGGTAGAAGACGGCCGAGCGGTACTGCTCGCCGATGTCAGGGCCTTGGCGGTCCACCTGTGTCGGGTCGTGAATCTCGAAGAAGAGTTTAGCCAAGGTTTCATAAGAGGTCTGACGCGGATCAAAGAGCACCTCGACCGCTTCGATGTGGCCGGTGCCGCCTTCGCAGACCTGCCGGTAGGTCGGAAATTCCTTGGCGCCTCCGGTGTAGCCGCTGACGGCGCGGATCACGCCGAACGCCTGCTGCAGGTAGTATTCGACGCCCCAAAAACAGCCGCCCGCAAAAACGGCACGCGCGAAGGAGGTGTCCAAAGCGTCCTCGGGAACAAAGTCCATCGACACGGAGTTGACGCAGTGGCGCGTGTTGCGGCGCGTCAGGCGCTCGCCGCTGAACACATGCCCGAGATGGCCGCCGCAGGTCGCGCACAGGATCTCGGTGCGATGTCCGTCGGCGTCGGTCTGCCGCCGGACCGCGCCGGGCACCTCGGCGTCGAACGACGGCCAACCGCACCCCGCGTCGAATTTGTCCTCTGACCGATACAGCGCCGCCGCGCAGCGCCGGCAGGTGTAGACCCCCGATGCGGTGTGCTTCTCGAATGCGCCCGAAAAGGGGCGCTCGGTGCCTTTGTCCACGATGACGCGCGCCTCGTCAGCGGTCAAAGTACGCCATTGCGCTTTCATATTCACCTCCGCCAGTGCCACGGCCGCCCAGGCCACGGCGAGACATCCGATTCGTAGGGACACTGTGTGTTGCATGCCAGCAGTATAACGAGACGTGCCCCGCTGCGGCAATCATCAATGCGGGCGGCGGTCCAGGAAACGGCCCCGGCGCTGGCCGGTGAAGTGTCCCTCGGAATAAGAGAGCGCGCCGTTCACGATGACGTGGCGCATGCCGCTCGCGAAACGATGCGGCTGCCCGTAGGTGGCGGTGTCGGTGAAGTTTTTCGGGTCAAACACGGTGAGGTCCGCGTACGTGCCGGCGCGCAGCACGCCGCGGTCGTGCAGACCGAACACCTGCGCCGGCAGTGCGGTCATGCGGCGCACAGCCTCTTCGAGCCCGCACAGTGCCGCGAATCCCGGTTCGCCGCCCGTCATCAGCCGCAGATAGCGGGGCATGGTGCCATAGGCGCGCGGGTGGGGGTGGTCCTGCCCGAGCGGTCCCCATGGCGCGCGCAGCGAGGCATCGCTGCCGGGCATCACCCAAGGCTGCGCATAGATGCGGCGCAGATTCTCCATGCACATGCCGAAAAAGAAGGCGCCGGTGCGGGTCTCGTCCGCCTCGACGAAGCGGCAGACGGTCTCTCCGGGCGTGAGGTCGAGCGCGTCGGCCGCGTCGGCCAGCGTGCGTCCGCTGAAGGCGCGGACGGTCTCGCTCCAGCCGCCGCCGATCATCACGGACGCCCAGTTGCGCCCGCTGCCGTTCAGTTCGTCCGCGATCCGCGCGCGCGCCGCAGGGTCGCGCAGGTTGGCGAGGATCGCGTCGCGGCCGCCGGCCGAGGCCCAGTCCGGCAGCACCACGTCGAGGTCGGTGCCGGCGGCGACGTAGGGGTAGCGGTCGCTGTGCACCACGAGGCCGTCGGCGCGCGCGGCATCGATCCGTTCGAGCGCGGCGTCGATCTTGTGCCAGTTGGCGGGGCCGGAGGTTTTGAGGTGGGAGAGCTGCGCGCGGATGCCGGTGCGGCGCACCAGCTCCAGGACCTCGTCAATCGACTCGGTCAGGCGGCCGCCCTCGCTGCGCATGTGCGTGGCATACATGCCGCCGCGTGCGGCGGCGGCGCGGGCGAGCGCGTCAATCTCCTCCTCCTCGGCATATTTGCCGGGCTGGTAGAGCAAGCCCGTTGAGAGGCCCCAGCCGCCCTCGTCGAGGGCCTGCTCCAGGTTCCGGCACATCGCCTGCAGATCGGCCGGACCGGCCGCGCGGGGCTCATAGCCCATCACGCCGGCGCGCAGCGTGTTGTGGCCGATGAACTGGACCGTGTTGAGGGCCGGGCGGACCGCGTCGAACAGCGCGCGATAGCTGGCAACGGTGGTCCAGGTCGGTCCGGCGGACGCACAGCGGCTCACCGTCTGCGAGGCATCGTCGCGTTGCGGATAGGCGTGTGACGCCCAATCGGAGGAGAGGCGTGCCCGCCCCAGGCGCGGCGCGGCCGAACCACCGCATTGGCCGTTGATTTCGGTGGTGATGCCCTGCGCGAGCTTGCTGGGCGCGTCTGGCTCCAGCAGCAGGTAGGCATCCGAGTGCGCGTGCGCGTCGATGAAGCCCGGCGCGACAACCCAACCGGCGGCGTCGATCCGCCGCGCTGCCTCGGCCTCCGACAGGTCGCCGATCGCCGCGATGCGGTCCTGCCGCACCCCGACATCCGCCACGTGCGCCGCCGCGCCTGTGCCGTCAACCAGCGTACCGCCTGCTATCAGAATGTCGAACATATTTCCGCATGTGTGCCGCTCAGCAGGGCGACCACCTGCTGCTGGACCTCGCCGAGGCGGTCGAGTCTGAGGCGCGGGTCGAGCACGACGAAGGTGTCGCCGCTTTTCTTGTGCTCATACACGCGCAGGATGCCGCCGCTCTCGTGGGGCTTGGCCGCCCGCTCGACCAGTTGTTTGCCGCGCTCCAGCATGACGGCCAGCACGTACATGGCATTCTGCATCGCCGGATCCTCGAGCGTGATCAGGCGGCGCAGCAGGCTTTCGGCCGTCTCCTTCTTGAGCGGCTCGTGCTTGGCCGCCGCCGGCGCGGGGGCTTCATAGACGCCCTCCCACACGCTGAAGGGTTCCCAGTCCCGCGCGAGTCCCTGCCAGCAGGCGGGATGGCAGTCCAGCCGTTCATAGGCGTTTTCGGTCTCGCGCAGCACTGAGACGCAGGGCGTCTTGTCGGCAAACGGCTGCGCGCAGACCGAGCAGACGTGGCCGCGCGAACGGATGTTCCACTCTTGTGCCATTTACACCTTCATGTTCAGCGTCCACGCGCCGCGCATCGGCGCGGCGAGCAGCGTGTCGGCTTCGGCGTCGTTCACGAAGCGCTCGGTTTTGGGGTTCCACTTCACCTGCTTGCGGCCCAGCCGCAGGCCGATGTTGGCCAGGTGGGCGATGGTGATCGAGCGGTGCCCGATCTCGCAGGTCGTGATGGTCGGTTTGCCGCTGTAGACGCACTCGATGAAGTTGCGTTCGTGCTGGCCGCTTTTATAGAGGTTGATCTCGCTCTCCTGGATCTTCTCGCGGATCAGCTCCTGCGGCTTCATTTCCAGCTTGCCGCGCGTCACGAAGATCTCTTTGCCGCCCTCGCCGATAAAGCGCACGCCGTTGGGGTTCTTGTTCGAGACGAAGACGCGGGTGCCGTCGGCGTAGACCACCTCGAAGCTGTAATTCGCGGCGGTGTTGAAGGTCGCGTCGCGCGGCGGCAGGTCGCTCTCAAGGTTCTCGATCGCCACCGGACCGCTATCGTCTTTGCCGAGCGCCCACTGCACGATGTCGAGGTGGTGCGCGCCCCAGTCGGTGATCATGCCGCCGGAATAGTCGAGGTTCGCGCGCCACGACAGCGGATTGTGGAGGCCGGGGATGAACGGGCGCTGTTTGGCCGGGCCGAGCCACATGTTGAAGTCGATGTGCGGCGGCGGCTGGGGCAGCGGGTCCAGGCTCGCGTCCGCGCCGGTTTTGCCGAAGAGGCTGTGGCCGCCGGGCAGGCCCACGACGATTTTCTGCAGCTTGCCGATGCGGCCGTTGCGGATAAACTCGCACGCCATGCGGAAGTAATTGTCCGAGCGCTGCTGCGAGCCGACCTGGAAGGTGATGCCCGCTTTCGCGACCTCATTCGCCATCGCGCGCCCTTCGGCGATGCAGAGGGACATCGGTTTCTGCCCGTAGATGTGTTTGCCTTTGCGCGCGGCCCAGATCGCCTGAATCGCGTGCCAGTGGTCGGGCGTGCTGATCACCACGGCGTCCAGGCCGTCCATCTCCAGCAGTTCGCGGAAATCGGCGTGCACGGCACAACCGCTGTAATCCGGCCGGTTCAGCTTCTGGGCGTAGAATTCGTTGACGCGGCGGCGACCCGGCTCGCGTCCGCCTAGGCGTTCGGCGCGGTAACCGTACAGGCCCGACTCCTTGTTGCAATCGGCGATCGCGACGACCTGCACCTGGTCGTTGTTCAGGAAGTTGCCGATGTTGTCGTGCGCCATCGTGCCGTAGCCGATGAAACCGACGTTGAGCCGTTCGGAGGGCAGCGGACGGCGGGCGGCCAGGCCTTTAGCACTGACACATCCGGACGACAGGAGGGTTGGCATGGCCAGCGCGGAACCCGTTCCGGCGAGAAAATGACGACGCGACACGTTGATTCTGTTCATGGACTTCCCTTGATGGTGGTTCACCGTTTAGCGTGTAAAGACAGCCTCATGTTAGCACGGCGCCGCGCCTCACGTCCATAGCGCGGTCGCGCGAATATAAGGCGCGAATACAGGGCCGACGCATCTAATTTTTTTTGAGATGGCAGGCGGGGCCGGCGTCCGACC
>ERZ795056.7300-NODE-7300-length-10619-cov-25.981636_pt1 | contig 10619 bp, 10 predicted proteins | sample MGYA00375140_ERZ795056 | MGnify/ENA primary metagenome ERZ795056 (study PRJEB30185, sample SAMN05720227) | activated sludge metagenome | isolation source: Anaerobic digester | place: USA | collected 2015-03-09 ...
TACAGGTTAAAATTAATGATGGACTCAATTTACTGCTTTTACATAGGTGCTTTGCGTCAGGCGGGGTGACGTGCTTAAATTCAAGCGCATTGCTCCTAGTGGGCTTTAGTGGCAGGTTGACAGTTTTGTGCTCCGAAATCCCGCACGATCGCCAAGCCGCAAAACGTTAGGCTTCATGCAAAAAAGACACTGCTAACATTGATATTTGTACCATAATTTGTATTTTTGGGACAAAGAAAAATAATATGGGACAAAATGCACCACATAACAAACTTGATAAACTACCACCATTGAGAGAAAAGGTGGAGACTATTGAGATACTTAGACAAACAAATAAATCTACATCTGCATTAGCTGAATTGAAAGGGATTGCAAAAACGATTCCCAACCAGACAATGTTGATTAATGCCATAGTGCTTCAAGAAGCTAAGGATAGCTCTGAAATTGAAAATATTATTACAACACAGGATGAGCTTTACAAAGCTTTGACTATTAACAGAACTAATATATCGGCAGAAACAAAAGAAGTTGTAAATTATCGAAAAGCAATATTTCATGGATTTGACCTTGTAAAAAAACAAGGATTTTTGAGAGTTAACGACATTGTAAGTATTCAACAGGAATTAGTTGATGACACTGCCGGCATTAGAAGTACTCCCGGGACTGTGTTGAAAAACGATAAAACAGGGGAGGTTGTTTATACCCCGCCGCAGGACAAAGCTGAAATACTTGATTTATTGACCAATTTTATTAATCATTTCAACCAACAGGATGATTTATCGCCATTGATTAACCTGGCAATATTGCATTACCAGTTTGAAAGCATTCACCCTTTTTATGACGGAAATGGCAGAACAGGCAGGATTCTGAATATTTTATATCTGATACTTAATGAGTTGATTGATGTGCCAATATTATATCTTAGTTCATACATTATTGACAATAAACAAGAATATTACCGACTTCTAAATCAAACAAACAAAACAGGCAAGTGGGAAGAATGGATAATGTTTATGCTCAAGGCTGTTGAAAGTACTTCAAGAGACACAATCACACGGATTATAAATATCAAAGACCAACTTGATTTAACGATAGTTAAAGTTCAGGAAAAAGCACCAAAAGTTTATAAAAAAGAGCTTGTGGAATTATTATTTGAACAGCCATACTCAAAAATTGAGTTTGTAGTCAATAGGTTGGGAGTCGAGCGGAAAGCCGCTTCACGATATTTGAAAGAATTAGAGGAGATTGGAATTGTTGAATCACAGAAAGTTGGAAGAGAAACACTATATATAAACAGAAACTTGATTGAAATACTAAAACAATAATGCACGAAAGCCTAACACATGGTATAGTGCCTGCAGATTTCAGCAGTTTGCGATCGTTTGTGGCGCGTAAAAAAGGTCGGTGTAAACTGATAAGAAATTGCTTCGCAATCCCTCACGACACCATACCATCGGACGTTAGCAGCCATCCTCCCTATACCGGAACCATTGATTTCTGAAGCTAATGACAAGGCATCAAAACATTTCAAACAGTATCTTTGCGAAGCTCTTTGTAAGGCCGATCTTTAAACTGTTGCATCATAGCACGTGCAGCAATCCTGGTTGAGATGTTTGCGATGATTTCAGTGGCGGTTCCGCTCATACGGAAACCCCGTTCAAAATATTTACTCTGCCAAAAGCACATCTCCTGAGAGCACTTTTTTTAACACTAAAATGCAATGGAAGAACAAGAAATTTCGATGGAAGTTGTCAATCCACATGCTGCCGGGATTGATGTAGGCAGCCGCTCGCACCATAGATAGCTGTTGAGGCAGCATCTTTCATAATCTCTACCGATTCTATGTCATTGGGATTCAGGTAATCAATACCACCTACTGGCATTCCGTCAACAATAAACAAAGGATCGGCATCGCCTGTGGTTCCTGCTCCTCGGATTCTTACGGTAAGTTTATCACCGGGTTGACCGCTATTGGGTATTATTTGCACACCTGGTGTACGTCCTTGAAGGGCTTGCTCTACCCGCAAGGGTTGGGCTTTTGCAATTTCTTCCCCACTTACCTGCGAAATAGCAGTTGTTAGCAAACTCTTCTTTCGTACGCCATAACCTACTACCACTAATTCGTCGAGTTTAGTTACGGCTTCTTCCATTTCAACATTAATAACCGACTTTCCTTCTACCTTCACGCTTACAGGCGTCATGCCTACAAACGAGAATTCGAGGGTGTGTTTGGCGTCTACCGATAAGCTGTATTCGCCATTGACATCAGTCACGGTACCCTTGCCGGGCACTTCCTTCACTTTTACGGTAACACCCGGTAGCGGACTACCGTCAGATTTCGATGTTACCCGCCCTTTCACCGTGAGGGTCTGTGCCTGCAATATCAGGCTGCCCATAACGAAAAGGCTCAGCAGCATTAAAAATTTTCTCATGTTTTTTAATTTTGGTTTGTGATTGAGGTTGATAAAGCAAAATTGTACCTAGCGAAATTAGTGTATCATTTACAACTTTATATTCCAATGAATACAAAAAATGGGTTATTCTGTATTCACACAAACCGCAATCGTTTGCAAATACCCTTCACAATACCCCTACAAAGAACATTATTTTAATTAAAATTATATTGAAAATCATATGTTTAATAAGAAGTCAATATTTTTACAAATCTTTAACCATGCTTTACTTTTCGTTGAAATCAATTAAAATTTTAAATAATATTACTATGAGATATATATTATTGATGGTCTTTGTGTTATTTATTAGTTCTGGAAAAATTTTATTAGCTCAGACTTTCTATCACGTGAATGATGAATACCTGAAAATCGAAGCAAAAGCTAAGAGTCCAATATACACTACCTATACAGCCGCTATGCAACGAAGCCGGCTTTACGGTGATAAAGGTTATAAAATGGATTATTACAGCTCCTGCAGTCCTATTGATTTTGAGGGAGATCAAGCAGGCCGTTTTTTTCATATATTTAAAGTCAACAAAGTCGTAATTCCTTCTATTGCTGAATTTTATAAACAACCTGTAATTCATGCTTCTTTTCCCGATATGGCTCTGCTTGAATACAAACCCTGGTCTAATCTGCATGTCGAACAGGCATTTTTGGTTTATTCCAGCAGCCTGGCAGTGGTTGAAATCCAAATGACCAATGGTGGGCCCGATTCACTCCTTGTGGAGGTTTATCCGGTCCTGGAGCTTGGCAACGATAGTTTATTTTGTCAGAGCTACGATGCTGGTCATTTTTCATTGATTGCTACTCATAACGAAACTTACAAACGCCTTATAAGCAATCTGTACCGAAATGGGAAATATCCCCGCAATTGCCGCGATATTTTCGGTGGATCCTCGACTCCAAACTCTTATGGAAGTTATTCCGGCAACATGGCCGATTTTTACAATTGCATGAAAACCGATTTTTATGCTGCCAATATTCATAACGACAGTCTCAACATGATAACCGGAGTTTGGACTGATTTCATTTGCATGCATTATAAATACAAGCTAGCACCGGGACAAAGCGTCAGGTTGCGTTACTATCGCGGTTGGCAGGATATAAAAGAAAGTCCTGAAGAAATTTTTCGCCAGATTGCCTTTTTGAATAATTCAAGCCTTCAGCCATTTCTGGATGATAATGTTAGATTATTTTCACGAATCCCCCGCATTCATTTTACAAACCCTGAAGATAAAATGGTTTATTTGGGTGCCTTCAACCTGGCGCGGGGATGTATGCTTCCTCCTGAAGGGAAAACCAGCCATAATTATTATGTGTTTTCCCGACAACCCTTGTGGGGATGGGGACACGGGCATCAGGTCTTGCACGAAAGTCTTACTATGCTGGATTATGCTTTTCTTGATCCTTATTCAGCAATGGAATCTCAGCGGGTGTATATTGAACAGCAGGACACTTCAGGCCTTATCGCTTATCGTCATGGCCCGCGGGGAAAGCAGGATTATCCCCATAAAGGTATGCCTACGACTTCAGCCCCGTTTTTCAACTGGATTAATCTCGAAGTATTTAAAATCAGCCGCGATACGGCTTTCCTCAGAGAGGCTTACCGCTCCGGTGCGCGATATGTGGTGTGGCTTTACAAAAACCGCGATACCGACCGCGACGGAACCTTCGAATGGGGACCCTATGGCCTGATCGAAAATGTCAGGGACTGGTATAACGTTATTTTCCAGGTTTCCAAAGAACGTTTTCTCGATATCGATAAGGAAGATATCTCCGACGAACTCGAATGCCTCGACCTTTCATTGATGGTGCTTAAAGAGCTTAAATGTCTTTCATCTATGGCTGCCCTGTTGAAGTTGCATGATGAGCAAACTCATTGGGACTCGTTGGCCCTAAATCTGCAACATCTTATCAACGAACGTTTCTGGGATAATGAGACTCAATTTTTCTATCATGTGGATAAACATACCCATGAATTTCGTTTTATGACCCGCGACCTCAAACGCCAGGAAATCATCGGATTTCTTCCCCTTTGGGCAGAGGCAGTGGATAGTGTTAGGGCGGCAGTTCTGGTAAAACACCTTACGGACACAACCCGTTTCTGGCGCAAATATGGAGTACCCACGCTCTCCGCTCTCGACGACTGGTATAGTCCTGATGTGGATTATTGCTGCAAATGGAACGGGCCGGTTTGGCTGCTTTGGGATTACATGGTTGTCGATGGTTTGCGCCAATATGGCTATCAGTCCGTTGCACGCGAGCTGGCAGCCAAAATGATGCTCGCCGTGAAAACCCAGCTTGCGAAAAACCACAATTTCTGGGAATCGTACAGCCCCGATAACGAAGTCCTCAACAGTCCGCCCAATTACATCTGGGATGCCATCATAGCCAGGGTGCTGATCGATTGCATGCCCTGAAATGAGCCACTTCCATGAAAAACAACAACAGTGGACAACTTATCCTGATTCATTGCCGCAACAAACGACCGAGACCATAGCTGAGATTTAATCCATCCATGGACAGACCCGATACATCAGTACTACAGGTGCCTTTGGGTGGGGGAAAACCTTCACAATAACAAAACAATTCTACACCTATAACTGGGGTACACTTCATAAAATCATATTTTTGACTACAGATAATCATGTTCTTTTGGCCTTTTCTTGCTTTATGTTTAAGACTAGGCGTATTCCCGGATTTACGCAGTCGATAAAAAACAGCGATATTTTTGTCTTGATATCATCCTCTTGCTACAAGCCACCATGCTCCACCGATTTTTTTGAATACCCAGGCTTTTTATATTTTCCTTTAATTCAATGGGTTGTAGTCCTGATAGTTCACCGGGTTCTTTTTCTGCAGAGACCACAAACCTGGGGAGCATAATAGAATCGGTTTCAAATTAGTTTTTAGTTTGAACGGAAGATATATTTAATATGAATTTCTCATTTCTTGGATATTTTGGTTTTAAAATTTTTATTATGTCTCCTGTGTCTATCATTGTCGGTATTATACAATAAATAGCGCTTGGGGTTATTAACATATTGCTTTTACAGGTTTCAACAATAATATCTTCTAATATTAAGTTTTGAGTAAATTTTTATCAACTACATACGTTAAAGTTGTTTTATTCTGGACTTTTGCAATCTTGACCTGAGCTACAAGATTTAAAATGCACAAATTTAATATTGCAAGTAAAAAAACGAATTTATCTTTTTTCATAGTCTTAGCAAATTATTCTATTATTACTGATAATTGAATGATAAACGAACCCTTTACAAAAGTATTTAATCATACATCAATTCTGCCAAAATCATTGAACATAAATATATAATTTAAAATTCATGATTTCAATGATTAGTTCCTAAATGGCAATGTAAAATTTCAGTCTTAAATTCCATAAAGCCCAAAAGGGGCGAAACGTCATTAACCCGGAAACTAAGGTTTACTTATGGTTTTTCTTCAAATAACCTGCCAAGCCCATAACTGGATAGCGCAGTGCTATAGCGATAGCAAATATCATTTGAACAAGCATTTTCCGGATAGACGACTCCTTCACAGGCACATGTAAATTTTTCCGTAAGAAATGGATTGCAATCAATGTTTTCAAAATTTTGCTTACACTCAACCACCCTTTTGTTTTTTCCCGATTTTTTTGTTAAATATAAGAAGTTACCAGATTTGTCAAGCAAATAATAGACAGCAACATTTTTATTATCATATTTTCCTCTGGCTTCCAGCCACCATTGTGAGCCTATTTTTTTTATCATTATATGGATGATTTTAAGCTTGTATGTTAAAGGTCTCAGATTAATTAAATCCATGGGTTCAGACGTACTTACCATAATATATTTGTTATAAACAATCGAATCAGGGCCATATTTTACGGTAACTGAATAACCAATGAATTCTTCATTTGGCGGGTATTTTTTTTTCAGAAATGAAACGAATGCATCCATCCCTGTATCCATGTTGTTATTTTCAATTATTAAAGTTTGAGATGGGGTAACAAGCAAATTATGTTTTGCATTGTTAATTTCGAAATCCTCTGCAATCAATGACTTTAACCTGTTTGTATCTATTAATATGGAAAATGTGTTCTTGGTTTTGTTCCTCTCAGCAAGAAGGATTCGTTGAGGACTATGGCAAGATAATCCTGCAGCAATAAAAATGAATAGGATTAATAGTGTTTTTTTCATCTCTTTTTTTTGTTATGTGTTTGATTTTAAACTTATTATTTTTTTTGAAGTAAGTTTGGTTTTATCTTTATTATTGTTTTAAATTGAGTATATTACCAATTACTCCTTGTTTTTTTACAGGGATGGAAGTAAATGAACTGTTTTTCTGACAATATGGTTGCAGTACCCGTTCGGTCCTACAGGTTTATTACAGATACATCCATTAATACTTCCGTAAAAAATCCACCAGCTCCACGTATACGTAAAATCACAAGATGCACAATTTACACCTTCGCATTCATGTTCAATAATGATCTGTGGCCCATCTCCATTCTCCTTGCATTTGTTTAAAAAGAGGTTGTTATTATTCCTGGCAAGTTTTATAGCAGACTTAACGAAGAACAGATTCGTATCTGCAACGTTTAATCTGCCAAATAGAATAAGATAATAGTGGGCACTATCAGCACGCAGGGTATCCTCACTGCTGTTAAAATACTTTATAAAAGCCATGGAATCCACTTTATATTCCGAGCTGGGATATTCGTTCTGATAATTGTGGGTCATACCGTTTGCAAACAATGATGCCAAATGGGTGGTGTTAATATCGAAAATCGCCTCGCCATTCGGATTAATGTAGGCAATTTTTATCAGACAGGTATCCGAACTTTTCAGAACGGGGTTGTTCAAAACAGCTTTTTCCTTTGAGCAGGAAAACAAAACAACTGCAGCTAATGCTATTACTATTATAGCGCTTCCGGTTATAATTATAATCTTTTTCATTTTTTAATTTGTTTGGATTTAAATACTTACTTGGTTTTTTTAGATAGATTTCTTGATTTTTCTAAACTGATTAACGAGAAATTTGTTGGTCACCTATCACGATACGTTCATTGCAGCTTCTTTGATTTTATGATGCTGATTTAGTCGGTCAAACGATACTAAGTTCCCCCGGGGAGGAAATAACCCTTGAGTCCTACCCATACCGAATGCCCCTCTCCTCCAGGCACAGATAACTCGGGGGTAAGGCAGGGTGTTGTTATGTGCGGGGGGGGTAAGTTATTGAATTAGTGATACTTGTGTTTTTATTGAAATTACTTATGAGCTCTGAAAAAAGGAAACACATCCAACTCCGGCACATGTGAGAGAGGTATTGCCTGGTAAACCCTTTGCGGCAGAAGAGCCCTATAGTCGCTGAGAAAAACATGGAGAGTCTTAAGTAGTTGAATGTGGGCTCGAATATAATCAAAATATCTTTTTATAGGGTCATTTTAATAGAATTTTTTTGATGATTACATTATACATAAACATGTTGAAAAACTGTGTTGAATTAACTGTGTTCAAGCAATGGATATTATAGGGTCACCCGTCCAGGGCTAAATTGTAACGGAATGTAATGTACACGATTTCGTTTTAAATTTCATAGGGCCCCGAAGGAGCGACAGTTCAATTGTGTTTGATAAGCAGGGGCTGAGGTATGGGATGATGGGTAACGGTGGCGCTGTCGGAGGCCTGGCAGCTGAAGGAATCGCTTACCGTCACGCTGTAGGTCCCGGGTTCCGTTACCGTCAGCGCCTGGCCTGTGTAACCCGTGCTCCAGACATAGGTACTGAAGCCTGCCCCTGCATCCAGCACCACCGCTTCCCCGGCGCACACCGTTGTGTCGTTGAGTGTAACGATGGGCTCTGAGGCGGTAACCACAGCCGAGCCGGTGGCTGTGCCGGGGCAGTCGCTACCCGACATGCTGAGCAGGGCATAGGTTCCCGCTTCCGTGGCGCTGATCACATAGGGCCAGGGCCCGTTATAGCCTGATACCCCGGGCTGGGGGACACCGTTGAACGACCAGCTGAAACTATAGGGAGGCAGACCGCCATACGCCGTGATATACACCTCTGTCGGAGTACCTGTAGGCAGACAAATGTGACCCCCTCCCGACATCACGCCTATGGCGCATTCCCCCTGTGGGGCCACGATTGTGGTATCTAAGCTGCACTCCCCATCGGTAAACCAGGCTTCAATGGTGTGTACCTGTCCATCGCAGGGGATGTTTTTGATGGAAAAATTACTCTGGCCTGCAAAGGGAGGAGAGATAATGTCCATTAATCCCGAATTGACATCTTTTACTACCAAACTCCCTGATGACGGAGGATACATAAACCCCACCAAGCCATTGATGTTAAAAGTGTTGGTGCTTGTATTGCAGGGGGTGGTATCGGCATAAATGAAGGTAATGATGCAGGGTTGGTTATATACCAGATCGCAATCCAATACCCCGGCACCCGGCTGGCCCCGGTTAGTCTGGGATATGGTGATTATATAGCTTAATGGAGGAGAATAGCAGCCTGAATGAACGAACATTAAATAGTAATATTTCCCGGCAATCACTTCAAAGTTCAGAATTGCTCCAGGAGGTGATATTGCACCAAGAAAATTACAAGTCAGTACATGTGCATTATCCAAAGAATCGGTACATAAATCGCCCATGGATTCAAAATGACCCCAAACAATATTTGGGAATAATGCATATGGACAAGATGGTGCAGGTGGTATATGTTCAATCATAATTTGTACCGACCCGCTACTTATAGCTCTAAAATAAAACCAATGAACACAATTAATAACTCCTGGACCAAAACAGGTATAACTAGGCCCTGTTTGAGCTAAATAGCACCAGTTACTTGAAGGTTGAATAATAGGTTCTCCACAGAAAGGCAATGCGGTCTCACAAAGATAATTTGGCCACTGTCCATAGGATAAAAATGGGGAAAATAATGCGATGGCTATAACACAAAACCAATACTTGCGTAACAACATGCTTAAATACGAAAGTTTATATGAAATAATTTCTCAAAGGGTACCCCTTAGATATTAAGAGGTACCCAAAGATAGTGCTATATTAAGGTTGTACAGTGACTGTCAAATTGATGTTTGATGAATTAATTGTCCAACTACCTTGCGCACATTCAGGGGTGATAGTGAGACAATTGTAGCATTGCGGATCATCTTTGGAGGTTAATGTTGCGCAAATAGTGCCACTAAAAGGAACAGGCATACAAAAAGAATAATAAGTTTGTCCTAAGATATAAGGTGTAGCCTGAAACCACCCATCTGTCCGGTAAATCACCACCCGGTCTGCACAATTTTCTAAACACCAGGAATCGTTCGGTGCCTTGAGAGTTACATAAACATTCAGACAATCCCCATCCGTCTGCGTAGATAGGGGAGTATTCTGAGCGGGACGCCATGCATGGGCATACAATGCCACCACGCCTGTTACAAGCACTATTGCAACAATACTTAGATATTTACTTATGATTTTCATGATAAATGTTATTTTTAAGATTAATATTTTTTGATTAACTTAGGAAAAATGAAAAGAGCAAAACTTTTGTAAGTTACCCCCGTCAGGTCTTTGAGTATTACGCAAAGTCTCAGCCGGTTCAACCTATGGTAACTAAGTTCCCCCTGGCAAGTAATAACCCTTGCATCCTACAAATACCGAATGCACATCCACCCCACGCCAGGTATGGCTGAATTTGTGGGGGGGGTAAGTTATTGAATTAGTGATAATTGTGTTTTTGTTGAAATTACTTATGAGCCCTGAGAAAAGGAAACACATCCAACTCCGGCACATGCGAGAGAGGTATTTCCTGGTAAACCCTTTGCGGCAGAAGAGCCCTATAGTTGCTGAGAAAAACATGGAGAGTCTTAAGTAGTTGAATGTGGGCTCAAATATAATCAAAATATCTTTTTATATGGTCATTTTAAAAGAATTTTTTTTGATGATTGCATGATACATAAGCATGTTGAAAAATTGTGTAAGGATGAATTAGGGTGGTAATTATGATCGTGAATTAATTGTCTTCAAGCAATGAATATTATAGTATCACCCCTCCAGGGCTAAATTGTAACGGAATGTAATGTACACGATTCCGTTTTAAATTTCATAGAGCTCCGAAGGAGCGACAGTTCAATTGTGTTTGATAAG
>ERZ795056.7303-NODE-7303-length-10616-cov-3.289651_pt1 | contig 10616 bp, 7 predicted proteins | sample MGYA00375140_ERZ795056 | MGnify/ENA primary metagenome ERZ795056 (study PRJEB30185, sample SAMN05720227) | activated sludge metagenome | isolation source: Anaerobic digester | place: USA | collected 2015-03-09 ...
TGCCCCGTTCAGTCGCTCCAGTGCGATCTGGAACATATCCTTCTTCATCGGACCATCCACCTTTGCCCGGGCAGACATGCCCGCGCTGAACGTCACGCGCAGCGAGTTGTCCACGTTTCCAAAGCGGCACACCTTCAACAGATCGATGGTCCGCTGCGCGTATTCCCGTCCCTCTTCCAGATCCACTTCCGGAAGCAGCGCACCGACGATGTGTTCATCAAACCATCCCAGAAAATCCCTCGCGCGCAGCATCCCTTTCATCGCCTGCGCAGACTGGACGACAATCCGCTGCGCGATGTCGTGGCCCATGCAGGAACCGATGGCATCGATGCGGTCCGGCGCCAGCAGGATACATGTCAGCGGGCTGTCGTGTCGAACCGCATAGTCCCATTCCTGTTTCATCCGCCGCTCCAGCCGGGCCCGGTCGGGAATACCACCGGTCCCTCCCGCCACCACGGCATCATCCGCCGGGTTCGAAGCCGTGCCGGATTCAATCCTCTTCCACACGGCACTGACGTTTTCCGATATCGGATTCGATTTCAGCAGAATATCCCGGGCCCCCGCATACATGGCCGCCGCCCGTGTGGATACGGAATCCACATCGTCCAGCACCATCATCTTCGGTGCGCGGATGCCGAATTCGCTGCGGATGGCCAGGCAGCTCGCAATCCCGGTGCCGCCCTCCACGTTGGAATCGCAAAGGACGATGTCCACGCGGGTATTCTGGATGATGAGGATGGCGGTCAGGATGCTGGCGGTCACAATCGGATTGATCCCGGCCCTCTCCAATGCCGCCCGAAGGCCCGCAGTCATCCGCAAATCCGTACTGATGATGACGATGGTCCACATGGTGCTACCCCCTTCTCCTGCGAATCGTTCTGACAACCGGAAGAGAAAATCGGGCAAGGACAACCATCAGCATCAGCGCCAGGGACGCCGTGGATGTCCGGCCCACGGTCACCGTGCTGCACATCATTTCCGGGGCGTCGGTTTCCATTCCCTCATACAGCGTCGAAGCCCCTTCGATGTCGTCCACATACAGTGTCGCCGGCGTTCCCGTATTGATTTCCGGCGCCATGATGGCCTCGTCGATTTCCGAGTGGGACAACCCGAGGGCGTGACCAACCTCGTGCAGCAGTGCGGCGCGCAGGTTCAGCCTCGACAGGTTGTGGTCCAGCGTCCATTTGTCCGGCTCATTGCTGACCAGGATATCGGCATCCTTGATGATTCCGGTTGTCGGATCGTAGGTCATGCGGGTGGTCGCCGCGGCGCGGTCCGTCGTATACGGCGCATCGGCCAGGATGCAGTTCTCGTTGTTACCGCGGGAGTCATAGCCGAATCGCTCACATGTCCCCACGCGGAAACTGAATTCGACCGGAAGCAGCGCCGTATCAACCCACTGATCAAACACTTCGGCCACCAGGTTCTCGATCTGATCCATGGGCGCGATGACCGACAGGCTTTCGTCGAGCACAAACTGTATATGGGCCTTGTGCCAGCGCACCTTGTGGCCGCGTTCCGTCATCTTGTATTCATATGCCTGCGCCTGGCCGCCAACGGTGAGCAGCACCAGAAGTGCCGTGCAGGCGGTCATCATTGCGCGAGAAGATCTGAAACACATGGCCGGTCTCCTTTCAATCGGCGCAGATCTCCCCTCCGTCGACATGTCGACTCCATTCCGTCCGTCCTGTCGGGAAACTCTGCGCTCTGCTGATTTCAGGTAATTGCAGGGACCGTGCCAGCGCTGAGACGCCCCGATCCGGTGGGTTTCCGGGCCGGATGCACAATCCGGTTGAAATTTGTGAGCGCTGGCGCACGAGCGGTTCCGCTCACCTGTGCGCAACCGCTCAGATCATGTCCGTCAATGATTCAGGCGGCGTTGAAGGGCAAATCGGGTGATTCCCAGGAGGCGGGCGGCATTGGATTTGTTTCCGTGACAGGTGCGAAGCGCCTCATCGATCAACCGGCGCTCCTGTTCGTCCAGCTCCTGTCGCGTCTGTTCGATGCGGCTCATCTGCTGCTGAAGCGTCCGTTCTTCCTGGCTGGCGGGGGCCACGGAAGGCAACACATCTGTCGAAGGATTGTTCACGCCTCTCAGGCAGTCAGCCTCCAGCACGTCCGATTTCATCAGAATCACCGCCTGCTCCACGAGATTGCGAAGCTGCCGGACGTTGCCGGGAAAGTCACATGCCTGAAGAATCTGCTCGGTTTCGGGAGACAGTGCTCTCGCGCGCTTGCCCAGCTGGACGGCGAAGCGCTGCATGAAATGGTGGGCCAGGGGCGAAATGTCTTCTTTTCGTTCCCGCAGAGGTGGAACGTGAATCTTGAATACGTTGATCCGGTACAGCAGGTCTTCGCGAAAGCGCCGCTCTCTGACTTCTTCTTCCAGGTTCCGGTTGGTGGCAGCAATCAGTCGGACATCCACATGAATTCCCGCGTTCCGCCAATCCGGCCAATCGACTTTTCTTCGAGGGCCCGCAGCAGCTTGGCCTGAAGGCGCAGGTCCAGCTCGCCGATCTCGTCAAGAAACAGGGAACTGCCGTCAGCGGTTTCAAACAGGCCCGCCCGGGCTCGATCGGCACCGGAGAATGCCCCCCGCTCGTGGCCGAAGAAGACGCTCTCCATGAGGGTTTCGGGAATTGCCGCGCAATTAATTGAAACAAGGGGTTTGTCGCTCCGTGCGGACAGGCGATGCACCGCCCGGGCCACCAGCTCCTTTCCCGTACCCGTATCGCCGACAATCAGCACGGAAGCGGACGGGGACACGGCCACCTCGGAAATCTTCTGACGAACGGCCTTCATCGCCTTCGATTCGCCGATGATGTCGCCGAATTCCTCATCCCTTGTTTTCAGATACTGAATCTGTCGATGGAGATTGGCGGTCTGCAGTGCGCGCTGAATCCGCATCCGGATTTCCGATGGATCGGACACTTTCTGCAGAATATCGAATGCACCGGCCTTCATGGCCCGCACCGTATTCTCGACGGTGGCCTGGCCGCTGATCACAATGGGCAGGACATCGGACATCTGCGCGGTCAAACGCTTCACCACTTCAATGCCATCCATTCCCGGAAGCCCGATATCGCAAAGTACCACCACCGGATTCAGTCGCTCAGCCATGTCGAGTCCCGCCTCACCGCTGTCGGCCAGAAACGGTTCCAGACCCTCGTCCCTGCAGATGCGCTCCAGAATGCGGGCATACACCGCGTCGTCTTCGATGATGAGCGTGCGGATGGTCATCGGTCGACTCCCGTGCAGAACGGAAGCGCCACAAGGAATTCGGTCCATTCGTCCACCGTCCGGACGCAAACGGTGCCCCTGCAGGCGTCGAGGATCTGGCGGACCACGCAGAGCCCGAGGCCGGTTCCGCCGCTGTCTCCTTTGGTCGTATAAAACGGACTGAATATTTCCTCCTGCAGCAATCCGGGAACCGGCGGTCCGTTGTTGCGCACGGAACAGGTCACCATGCCACCGGCCGAATCGACCGTCAGCGCAATGACCATCCGTCTGTCCCCGCTCCGTTCCATCAGCGCGTCGATCCCGTTGCCGATCAGATTGATGAACACCTGCTGCATCCGCGACCTCGACCCTTCCACGTTCACGTCCTCCGGAGGAAAGTTCACCTCGACGGAAATCCGCTTCAATCGGCCGGTCATTTTCAGCAGCGCCAGCGTCTGTTCTATCAGCTGCCGCAGCTCGATCATCACCGAATCCGGAGTACCCGGCCGCCCCATTTCCAGCATGGACGTGGCGTGATTCCTGAGGTGAACCCGGACCAGTTCGAGGTTGTTGATATCTTCATCTCTGGGCCTACCACCCTTTTCGAGGTCGCTCCGGATAAAATCCAGAGTGGCGTTCAGAATGCCGCATGCACTCTGCAGCTCATGTCCGATGGTCGCTGCCATGGTGCCCAGGTTGGCCAGTCGATCAGCGTGGAGCAACTGCTCTCTTGCCTGAAGGAGCCGATCTTCGAGAGAGCGTTTTTCCGTCAATTGTTCGTCCGCATATGCCTTCAGCTTGAGCAGGTTTTTCACGCGGATGATGAGTTCCACCGGATCCACAGGCTTGGTTAAAAAGTCGTCGCCTCCAACAGCCTTCCCCCTTACACGGGAATCTCGATCGCCCAGTGCCGTCGTAAAGACAATCGGCAGTGTGAGGAAACCCGGCTTTTCGCGAATCGCGGCGCAGGTATCGAAGCCGTCCATTCCCGGCATCACCACGTCGAGCAGGACCAGATCCACGTGCTGCGAATCGATAACGTGAAGCGCCTCCATGCCATCGGCCGCTTCCAGCACCCCATAGCCTTCACTCCCCAGAAGGGCCGCCAGGGGCATCCGGTTCAGTTCTTCGTCATCGACAATCAGAACAGAAGGCATGGTGACACCCGGTTCAATGATGACCTTCTTCGTTCGCCGTTACGGAAAACGGCACCAGCGAGCCATCCTGATAACGCCGCTTGATGTGCAGGATCTGCTCCTCCATGTCGAAGAAGGCATCCACCGCGTCGGGGTCAAAATGGGTTCCCCGACCATCCCTGATGATGTCAAACGCCCGGAAGACGTCAAAGGGCTCCTTGTAGGGCCGCTTGGAAGTCAACGCATCAAACACGTCGGCCACCGCCGCAATGCGACCCGCCAGTGGAATATCGCTGCCCCGGAGTCCCACGGGATAGCCCGATCCGTCCCACTTTTCGTGATGGGTCATGGCAATGATTTCGGCCAGCTGGATGATTTCTGAATCCGAGCCCGAGAGGATGGCCGAACCCATCTCGCAATGGCGTTTCATGAAAGTCCACTCATCCGGGTCGAGTTTCCCGGGCTTCAGCAGGATTCGATCGGGAATGCCGATCTTTCCAATGTCGTGCATGGGCGCCGCCCAGAGAAGCCGGTCAATGAATGACTTGTCCAGACTCAGCCGTTCGGCAATGGTCGCCGCATAGTTGCTCATGCGGATCACGTGAACCCCGGTGTCGTCGTCTTTCAGATCGGCCGCCCGTGACAGGCGCAGAATCGTGTCGATGGAAGCGGTCTTCAACCGGTTGAAGGCTTCCTCCAGTTCCGCCGTTCGCTGCGACACCATTTTTTCAAGCACCCGGTTCTGATCGTACAGGGCCAGGTGGGTCTTCACCCGGGCGATGACGAGCAACGGATTCACCGGCTTGGTGATGTAGTCGACCGCCCCTGCTTCAAATCCCCGCGATTCATCATCCATTTCGCCCTTTGCGGTTACAAAGATTACCGGAATACCAATGGTCCCCGACGCGGCCTTCAGCCGGCGGCACACCTCCAGCCCGTCCATGCCGGGCATCATGATGTCGAGAAGGATCAGGTCCGGAGGCTCCGGCGAGGCCGCAATCTGAAGGGCCTTTTCGCCGTTCAACGCGATTTTCACGCGATACTGGTGTCCCAGAATGCCCACCAGCACATCGATGTTCTCCGGCGCATCATCCACCACCAGAATGGTCTGTACGGTTTCGGCATTCATTCACGGCACCTCCTTCGAAAAATGAAGCAGCCCGTCGAGTCGACGGAGTCCTCCCAGGGCGCCTTCAAAATCGTAGTTTCTGATTTTCCGGTCGATGTCCCCCAGGTGCATCGAATACGCCTCCGGTGGAACTCTCTTCCGAATCTGATCAAGCATCTGAAGCGCCCGGGCATCCGACTGGTTCAGCATCAGTTCCAGCTCCGCGATGGCCGACAGCGCATCGTCCAGAGACGAAATACGATGGGGAGCAGGTGCCCCATTGGGAGATGCAACGGATTGCAGTTGAGAAATGCCGGTCAGCACAACAACCAGTGACGTTTCCATGGATTCGATTTCATCCTGGTTTACCAGTTCGCCCTTTCGCAACCGCTCTTCGATATCAGTGGCCAGTCGATGAAGGGAGATTGCCCCGATGTTGCCGCTGACGCCCCGGATGCGATGGATGAGCGCAATCGCGTCATCGGTTCGATTTTCCCGGACGGCCCTGGCGATATCGTCCAGCATGTCCGGCGATGTCTGCGCAAAGCGGTCCAGCATCCGCAGGTACACCTGCTCCTGACCACCCGCCCGGGCCAGGCCACCCGCATAGTCCATCCCTTCCACCGCAGACAGTTCGGACAACAGCGACGGCGCTTCCGGGGTCGTCACATCAGGGGAAACGGCCGACGACCGACGTCGGGCCGGAATCCACTGCATCAGCACCGTGAACAGGTCCGACGGATCGACGGGCTTGCTCAAATGGTCGTTCATACCGCACTCGAGGGCGCGCATCCGGTCGCGCGGGGACGCGTTGGCGGTCATGGCAATGATCGGCAGCGACGCCAACCGGGGATCCCGGCGCAGCTCCCGGGTCGCCTCGTAACCGTCCATGGCGGGCATGTGGATGTCCATCAACACCGCATCATATCCCTCCTCCGACTCCAGGACCGCCCGCACGGCATCCGAGCCGTCCGGCACCACTTCCACATTCAGGCCGGCCTGTTCGAGCAGCGCGGTGGTCACCTGCTGATTGATCTCGCTGTCCTCGGCCAGCAGGATTCTGGCCCCGCGAATTGTGGACAACTGGTGATGAGCAGACTTTCCGGCAGGCGCTGTGGCGGCAAGGGGAGCCGAACGCCCGTACGTGAGCTCCATCAACAGGTTGAACAACGCCGAAGGGGTCAGGGGTTTGGTCAGAAAACCTTCGGCACCGGCCTCCATGGCCGGACGCCGGGCCGTCTCCGCGTCGTGATAGCCGGTAATGACGATAATCCGCGGTGACGCATTATCCGTCTGCACCGCCTTCATGGCCCGTATCACGGCCATGCTGTCCGCTTCGGGCAATGTCCAGTTGAACAGAACGATTTCATAACGTCCCGAAGGCTGGTCGGCGGCATGTTTCAGCAGCCCGAGGGCCTCGTCGCCCGAGCGGCAGAGGGTGGTGCGACAACCGCATCTCTCCAGATATCGGGCAATGGAACGCGCCACCATCTCGTTGTCATCCGCAATCAGCACCCTCTGATTCATGAACAGCGTCTGCGGATGAATGGACATCAGCGTTTTTCGCTTCTGCTTTTCAAAGCTGATCGAAAAATAGAAGCAACTGCCGACACCCCGTTCACTGGTCACGGAAAGTGTGCCGCCCATTCTTTCGACGAGTCCCCGCGAAATGGCCAGTCCGAGTCCGGTGCCGCCGTAACGGCGCGTGGTGGAGGCATCCGCCTGGGTAAACGGCTCGAATATGCGGGCCTGCTGCTCCGCCGTCAGACCGATGCCGGTGTCGGACACTTCAAATCGCAGCTCCGCATACGTCGCGGTCTCACCCGCCAGGGATACCGAAATGAGCACGTGGCCGGAATCGGTGAACTTCACCGCGTTGCTGGCCAGGTTCATGAGAATCTGGGTGAGGCGCAGGGAATCTCCCACCAGTGAAACGGGAACATCCGCTGTCATGTCGCAGATGCACTCGATTCCCTTGTCGGCGGCGCGCTGCGAAATAATATTGATGACATCGGACAGAACGGTGGACAGATCAAATTCGATGGCTTCCAGCTCTATCTGCCCGGATTCCAGCCGTGACATGTCCAGCACAGAATTGAGAAGCTCCATGAGCAGCGACGAAGCTTTTCCGATCTTGTGAAGGTATTCCTTCTGTCGATCATCCAGCGTGGTCTGGGACAGCAGATGATTCATGCCGATGATGGCGTTCATGGGCGTTCGGATCTCGTGACTGAGATTGGACAGAAACTGGTCCCTGGCCGCACCGGCCGATTCGGCGGCCGCCACGGCCTCCCGCAGATCCAGCTCGACCTCCCGGCGCTTCAGCACGGCCCACAGGGAGTCGAGAAACGAAACGGACTGGCGCACATCGTCATCGCTGTAGGGAACGCGCTTGTTGGCCACTCCGGCCACGGCGACAATGCGTCCCTTGTCAAAGACCGGCAGGCTCATGTGCCGCCGTATGGGAAAATGTCCTTCCGGGAGCGCATCGTGGCGGTTCAGCGCCGGATAATCATTATGGACCACCACCTGCCGTTGACGGACGGCGTCGGCCCAGATGCCGGCCCGTTCCACCGGATACACCTCTTCATAGGCGGCCGTGCAGTACTTGAGCGTCTCTTCGGTCCAGCAGAACAACCGGATGGTCTGCTCCTCCTCGTTGACGAAATGCAGATAGCCCACCTGGCTCTTCGTCAGCGCGACCAGCGATTCCAGGGCATACTCGACCACTTCCCGCAACGGCGCTGCGGTCCTGTCGCGCAGGGAAAGAACCATCTCCAGCCGCTTCTCATCCATCCGCGCCTGTTCTTCGGCCCGCTTCAGCATGGTGACGTCTTCCAGCGTCACAACGACCAGAAACTGCCCCGGTGCATCCCCCGGCAGCCGGAACGCACCGGTCCGCAACCAGATCATCTGATCCTGCGTCGGGCTCCGTACGCCCATGACCATGGGTGCAATACTGGCTTCGCCGGAGAGGATGCGGTTCTTCGCCCAGGCGGAGGGCGGGATGTCGCTTCCCTCGGAGGTCACAACGATCCAGTCGTCCGAATGGCGCAGGGCAACGGGTATCTCCTCATCGGTCAGCTTCAGAATGCGGGTTGCGCTCCGGTTCCAGTCCAGAATCTCCCCTGTTGCCGAATAGATCAGGACGCCCACATCCAGCTGATCCAGGAAGTTCGACGACAGACGAAACGGCATGCGGCTGTGCATCAGTGCTCCCCTCCCGACCGTTCCGCCATCAGTGTTTTCACCATTTTCTTGAGCATGGCCGACTGGAAGGGCTTGTCCACGCAGGGAACATCCACTTCCGCCAGATACTGCCGGGTCAGTTCCGTAAACGCACCGCCGGTGATGAAGGCAAACCGCCGGGCGAGTCCGGGCATCATTGCGCTGAGTCTTCGATGAAACTCCGTACCGGACATCCCCGGCATCATGACATCGCAGAGGATGAAATCGACGTCCGCATCCCGCGCCAGCACCTCCATGGCCGCTTCGCCGGAATCCGCCTCGACGATGTCGTACTCGGACTGGAGCATCCGCCGGATGATTCCCCGGATGCCGCTCTCGTCATCCACCACCAGCAGCCTTCCCCTGCGGCTCCGCGGCGTCACCTCGGCAAGAACGGGCACAATCGTGGACGTCCGCTGTTCGGCCCGGGCGGGAATGGACATCACCATCTTCCGGATCTGTCCGTCCTCCTGCGTCACCTCCACGTCGCCTCCCATGTCCTGAAGGGTTTTCCGGGCAACCGGCAGCCAGTGGAGGCTGTGAAACCGGAGTGGCTGCCCCACGGGTGAAGCCGCGGACGAAACCGCCCCGGGCTCGCCGACCGCTGCATTCCCGTTGATGTCAACGATGACGAAAACGAGACCGCGTTCAAACCGGGTGCGTACGACAACCGTGTTTTCGGCCACGGTCGATTCGTTCAGACTGCGGACGGCCGTGAGGATCAGGTTGAGAAACAGCTGGGCCAGCAGCCCGTCGTTGGCAACCACCGTGGGAAGGCTGCCGAAATCCCGCTCCAGGGTGGCCCGGTAGCGGATCTCGTTGGACGATATGGCAATGGCCGATTCCAGCACGTGGGTGACATTGACGGGACCCACCGATGTCGTGTCCACCCTCGAAAAGATGCCGAGTGCCCTTGTCACTTCCCGGATGCGGTAGGTGCTGGACAGGGCGTCTTCAAAGCCTTCGAGCATGTTCTTCAGCATTCCGGCAACGGGCCGGTTGCCGAAGTCGGCCATCATCCGGGCAGCGTCCTCTTCTCCGAACTGCTCGTGCATCTGCGTGACAAAACGGGAGAAGGTCGAAAGGAATGCCGCCGTATCATCGGACAGGTTTTCCAGGTTGGACAACACGCAGGCCAGGGGGTTGTTGATTTCGTGGGCGATGCCCGCCGCCAGCATGCCCATGGCGGCCACCCGATCCGCCTGGGCCATTTCCGCCTGGAGCCGTCGTCGTTCGGAGACATCGCGCAGGGACAGCATCAGGTGGTCCGTGGACTGAAAGGTGACCTGGACCGGCTGGATGTCCACGTAAACCACCAGATTGTCGCGCCGCTGCAACGGTACCTCGGACTGCTTGTGGAGGATGCCCAGAATCAGCTGGGTGACGTCGGCAGAAAAAAACGAACCGATATTCATCTCCCGGATGGCGGCCATGTCACAGCCGGTCAGCTCACAGGCGGCACGGTTGGCCAGTGCGATGTCGCCGCTCGCCGGATGCAGCAGCAGGATGCCATCGGGAGAATTCCTGAAAAAGGCGCCGAACACGTCATCGACATCCCGCTCGAACCGCCCCTTCAGGTTTTCCTTCGCAGCATCTGCGGTTGTCCGTCGGCTGGAATGATCGGGTTGTCTGGTCATGGGTCATCTCCGGACGACGGCAGGATGGTCATGTCGACCACCGCCCGCAGCACGCGCAGGAGAACATTCCGCCGGAACGGCTTTTCGAGCACGGGCCGGCTGGACTCGATGATAAAGGTCCGGATGGCGGCGGCAGAGGCGTCGCCGGACATGAAGATGAATCGACCGCAGAGCAGTGGATGGTATTCCTGCAGCCATCGGTACAGCTCCGTTCCCATCATTCCGGGCATCATGGCGTCGCAGAGGATCCCATCAAACACCGGATTGACGGAAATGACCGCCCGCGCT
>ERZ795056.7317-NODE-7317-length-10604-cov-39.150156_pt1 | contig 10604 bp, 6 predicted proteins | sample MGYA00375140_ERZ795056 | MGnify/ENA primary metagenome ERZ795056 (study PRJEB30185, sample SAMN05720227) | activated sludge metagenome | isolation source: Anaerobic digester | place: USA | collected 2015-03-09 ...
CGCATGTGCAGCCAGGCGGCGTAGTTCAGCCAGACGATCAGCGCCCAGGTCTCCTTCGGGTCCCAGCTCCAGTAGCCGCCCCAGGCCTCGGCGGCCCAGAACGCGCCCAGGATGGTGGCGATGGTGAAGAAGGCGAAGCCCACCGCGATGGACTTGTACATCAGGTCGTCCAGCACCTCGGGTGCGGGCAGCCGGGCCGCCAGGCGGCGGCGGCCGACGATGATGGTGCCGACGATCAGCACGCTGACGCCGAAGTACAACGCCCAGTAGCTGGCCGACGTGCTGAGCTTGGCGGTGCGGAAGACGATGGGCTCGAAGCACAGCACCAGCCCCAGCAGGAACAGCGGCGCCAGCTTCCACCAGCGGGTTTCCTCGGCCTGGCGCTGGATCAGGAAGGCAAACGCCACCATCGCCGCCAGCGCGAAGGTGCCGTAACCGATGAAGTTGGCCGGCACATGCAGCTTCATCCACCAGCTCTGCAGCGCCGGCACCAGCGGCTGGATCTGCGCGGCGTCGCGCGCCACGGTGTACCAGACCAGGAAGCCCACCGCCGCGGTGACGATCAGCATGACGAAGCCGCCCAGCGCCTTGGTGCGGTAGTGCTGCTCGAAGTACAGGTAGAACAGCGCCGTCATCCAGCAGAACATGATGAACACCTCGTAGAGGTTGCTCACCGGGATGTGGCCGATGTCGGGCGCGATCTGGTGGCTCTCGAACCAGCGCACCAGGGTGCCCGTCAGCGCCATGAACACGCCGGCCCAGGCCAGGCGCGAGCCCAGCACCAGGGCGGTGTTGTCGCGGCCGGTGTTGTGCAGGCCAGCCTCGCCGCTGCCCACCTTGGACAGCATGCCGATCCAGTAGAAGACCGTGCTCATGCAGAACAGCACCGCCATCCACAGGATCGCGCTCTGGCTGCTGATGAAGTACTTCAGCAGGAACACCGACTCACCCTTGGCCAGGTCGGCGCCGAAGCCGTCGGTCTGGCGGTTGTAGAGGGCGATGGCCAGCAGCGTGGCCGCGCCCACGCCCAGGCTCAGCCCGCGCAGCGGGCCCCAGAACCAGCCCAGCGCCACCAGCGCCGGCACGCTGCCCAGCAGGATGGCCTGCTCGTAGCCGTCCATCGATGCCTGGTAGCGCTGGAAGGCATAGCCTGCGCCCACCACCACCAGCAAGGCGAACATCCAGTCGTAGGCGCTGCGCCGAGCCAGGCTGCCGACCATGCCGGGCCGGCCCATCGTCAAGGTCTTGGGGGCGGTGGTGGTGTTCATGCGGGGTTGTCCTTCGGGGGCGTGGCCAGCAGTGCGGCGCTCAGCTGGCTGAATTCGGCGTCCACGTCCAGCGTGCGGCGGGTGGTGGACAAGGCGGCCTGCAGTTTGGTTCCGCCGCCATTGGCCGGGGCCAGCCACACCCACAGCCGCCGTTCGCGGATGTAGAGCATGGCGAACACGCCGATGATCAGCAGCACCGCGCCCAGGTAGACCAGGTTCTTGCCCGGCGCGCGCGCCATCTGGAACACGCTGGCCTGCACCTGGTCGAAACCGCTGAGCTGGATCATCACCGGCGCCGGGTAGAAGCTGGCGTCCGACAGCGACAGCACCGCCTGGGTCATGAAGCGGCTGGTCGCCTCGTCGGACTTCATCGGCGGCTGTCCGGCGGCTTCACGGGTGAGTTGGGCCAGCTCGAACAGGCTGCCGTTGAGGATGCGCAGCAGCACTTCCGAGATGCGGGTGCGGTCGGCCTCGGGCACGCTGCCCTCGACGAAATCCGACAGCGCCTGCAGGCCGCCGCTCTCGGCCGCCGGCGTGCCCGCCGCGGTGCGGGCGATTTCGGCCCCCGCGAACAAGCCCAGGGCTCGGGCCGCCGTCACACGCAACTGCTCGGCCATTTCGGGCTTGTCGGCGGGGGTGGATTGCGCGGCATAGCGGCGCACCGCCTTGTCGCGCAGGTCGGGGTTCTTCAGCCCCTGCAGCAGCCGGTACCAGGTGTCGATGCTGCCGTTGTCATCGACCGGGATGCGCAGGTAGCGGAACGGCTCGCTCGGGCTTTCACGCACGCCGGCCAGCAGCACGCGCTGGCCGTCCAGTTCCACCGGCGCCATGTAATTGTTGAATTCGCGCGCCTGGCCGGCGGCGTCACGCAGCTTGTAGGTGATCGATGGGCCGACGTTCCGCAGCACCTTCTCGCCGGGCTTGGCGCCCGAGCCCAGGTGCTTGTTCAGCGAGCTGGTGAGGTCGACCTTGCGCACGTCGGCGCCGCTGGTGTCGGCCGCGCCGGCGCTGCCCATGTTCTCGACGTTGATGACCCGCAGGCCGGTGAATTCGAGGGTGAGCTTGTGCTGGTCGTTGTCGGTGCGCAGTTCGGTGCTGCCGCCCACCGTGCCTTCCAGGTTGAACGGCTGGCCGCCGGCAGCCATCGGCAGGGCGCGCACCTGCAGCTTGCTGCCGCCGTCGTCGAAGCTGCTCTGGTAGATGGCGATGCCGCGGTGGAAGGCGGGCTCGTTCACCTTCACCGTGGCCTCGGTCTTGGCGCCGGTGTCGTGGTCGTGGATGACGATCTGGCTGGCGAACAGCTTGGGCATGCCGGTGTCGTAGTAGTCGACGATGAACTTCTTCAGCTCCACGTCGAACGGCAGCTCCTGCAGCACCACGCCGTCGTTCACGTTCAGGATGGCCACGCCGGCGCGGCCGCCCTCGGGCACCAGCATGTTGCCGCGGAAGGTGGGGTTGCGTTCGCTCAGGCGGTGCTCGGCGGGCACGTCGCTGATCAGGCCGCCGCCATGGAACGGCGTCTTGCCCAGCAGCGCCATCTGCGCCCGCACCACCAGGTCGCCGTCGAACAGGCCGCCCAGGCAGATCAGCACGATGGCCGAGTGCGCCGCCAGGTAGCCGATCTTGTTGGCCATGCCCTTGCGCGCGGCCACCATGGTGCCGTGGCCGCGCACCTGCGCGCGTGCCTGCCAGCCCTGGCTGATGAGCAGCTGGTTCACCCGCTCCAGCGTGGCGTCGGGTGACAACGCCAGCGTGCCCTCGGCCTTGTGGTGGAAGGACTTCAGCGCCTGCTCGCGCACGCCCTCCTTGTAGCTGCGCAGTTCGGCCAGGATCTTGGGCGTGTTGCGCGCGATGCACAGGCTGGTGCTGGTGACCAGGAAGGCCAGGATCAGCAGGAACCACCAGGCGCTGTAGACGGTGTACAGCCCGACATGGCCGAACACCTCGGCCCAGAACGGCCCGAACTGGTTGACGTAGTTGTTGTACGGCTCGTTCTGCTTGACCACCGTGCCGATGACCGAGGCGATGCAGATCAGCGTCAGCAGCGAGATCGCGAACCGCATCGACGACAGCAGTTCGACGGCGTCGCGCAGCGTGCGCGACCCGGTGCGGGGGGCGATGCCGGAGGTGGACAGAGACATAAGCCGCCGATTATCAAGGCTCAAGGCCCGCGCCAAGCAAAAGGCCGGTCAAAGACCGGCCCTTCAGCGCATGTTCAGGTTCAGGCGGCCCGCTGGCCGGCCTGGCGCGCGGCTGCTTAGCGCAGGCCGGCGATGTAATCGCTGACGGCCTTGATTTCCTTGTCGCTCATGCGCGCGGCGATGGACATCATCTGGGCCGAATTGCCGCGGGCGCCCGAGCGGAAGGCCACCAGCTGGGCCTCGGTGTACTCGGCGTGCTGGCCGCCCAGGCGCGGGTACTGCGCGGGCATGCCGGCGCCGCTGGGGGCATGGCAGCCGGCGCAGGCGGGCACCTGCTTGGCGGCGATGCCGCCGCGGTAGATCTTCTCGCCCAGGGCCACGGTGTCCTTGTTGCGGGCTGCGCCGGTCACCGGTGCCTTGCTGTTGTAGAACGCGGCGATGTTCGCCATGTCCTCGGGCGTCAGCGCGGCGGCCATGCCGGCCATGATGGCATTGGCCCGCTTGCCCGACTTGAACTCGGTCAGCTGCTTGACGATGTACTCGGCATGCTGGGCCTGCAGGATGGGGTTGGCCGGCAGGCCCCGGGTGCCGTCGGCGGTGTGGCAGGCCATGCAGGCGGCGGCCTTTTCCTGGCCCTTGATCGGATCGGCCTTGGCCGGGGCGGCCGCGCCGGCGGCAGCGGCGGGCAGGGCGAACGCCGCCGTGAGCACCAGGGCGGATGCAGCGGTTGCAGCATGGGCAGCCAGGGCGGGCAGCGACTTCACGAGCAGCGACTTCATGTCGAGGAACCTTGAATGGGGTAAACCCGTCGATTTTACAATGCTCCATGAACCCCAATGCTGACGGCCGGAGAACCGGTGACCATCACGCGACAACCAGCGCGACAGACCCGGCCATGCGCGAGGCCCTGTCGTGGACCCAGAGCGCCCGCTTCCTCACCACCGCCAGCCTGCTGACGCAGCTGCCGCCACCCGGTCTGCCCGAGGTGGCCTTCGTCGGCCGCAGCAATGCCGGCAAGTCCACCGCGATCAACACGCTGGCCCAGCACCGGCGCCTGGCGTTTGCGTCCAAGACCCCTGGCCGCACCCAGCACATCAACCTGTTCGAGCTGGGCCCGGCCGACGCACCCGACGCCCGCTGGGCCGACCTGCCCGGCTACGGCTATGCCGCCGTGGCCCGCGGCGCCAAGCTGCGCTGGCAGCAGGTGATGGCCGACTACCTGGCCCACCGCCATGCGCTGGCCGGCATCGTGATGCTGGTCGACAGCCGCCATGGCTTCACGCCGCTGGACCGGCAGTTGCTGGATTTCGTCTCGCAGCGCGTGGGCACCGGCGAGGTGAAGCTGCTGGTGCTGCTGACGAAGGCCGACAAGCTCAGCCGCAACGAAGCCGCCAAGTCGCTGGCCGCGGCGCAGAAGGTGCTGGGCGATCTGGCCACCGACCATGCCGACATCAGCATGGTGCTGTTCTCGGCGCTGTCGCGCCAGGGCCTGGGCGATGCCGCGCTGGTGCTGCGGCAGTGGCAGGCGGCGGCACCTGCACAGCTTGCGGACCCGGTCGATCAGGCAGGGCTGGCCGATCCCGACGCAGGGGCGCCGTTGTCGCCGCCTTGACGCAGCCGGCCCCGCCGTGCCCGCACACTGCGGGCATGACGACGATCTCCCTGTTCGACCAGCCGGTGGCGCCCGGCATCACCCTGGCCTGCCGTGCCACCGGCCCGGTGGACGCACCGCGCCGCGCGCTGTTCCTGCACGGTTTCCCTGAGGCCGCCTTCGCCTGGGACGAGGTGATCACCGCGCTGGCGGCAGCCGACCCCGGCCTGCGCTGCGTGGCGCCCAACCAGCGCGGCTACGCCGGCAGCAGCGCGCCGCCCGAGGTCAGCGCCTACCGCGCCAAGCACCTGGTGGCCGACATCGCCGCGCTGATCGACGCGGTGGCCGGCCCCGGCGTCCCCATCGACCTGCTGGTGGCGCATGACTGGGGCGGCGGCGTGGCCTGGAACTTCGCCGCCCTGCTGCCGCAGCGGGTGCGCCAGCTGGTGATCATCAATGCGCCGCACCCCGGCGCCATGCTGCGCGAGCTGCGCACCAGCAGCGCCCAGCGCGACGCCAGCCAGTACATGACCATGCTGATCCAGCCCGATGCTGCGCAGCGCCTGGCCGCCGACGACTTTGCCGCGCTGTTTGCCAAGCTCGATGGCCTGGGCGGGCAGGTGGCGCCGGCCTGGCTGACGCCGGCGCTGCGGGCGCAGTACCGTGCGGTGTGGTCACGCGGGCTCGACGGCGCGCTGAATTGGTACCGCGCGTCGCCACTGCGCCCGCCAAATCCGAAACTCGGCGCCGACGATCCGGCGCTGGCCGCCGTGGTGCTGCCCGATTCGGTGGTCAACGTGCGGGTGCCCACCACCGTGCTGTGGGGCCTGGCCGACCGGGCGCTGTGCCCGGGGCTGATCGAGGACCTGGACAGCTGGGTGCCCGACATCCGCATCCACATCCGGCCCGATGCCAGCCACTGGATCGTGCACGAGCAGCCGGACTGGGTGATCGGCCAGCTCCAGGCGGTGCTGGCACGGGTTTGACCAGGCGGCCGCCCTGGAGCCGGCCTGGCCGGGCCATTGGCGGCGCCCCTGTGGGAGCGCCCCAGGCGCTGCGGGGCGGCTAAGGTCTGCCGATGGACAAGGCCAGGCCCGTCTGACCCTTGGGTGCGTGGGTGATGCCCACGTACAGCGGGCCGATGCCGGTGTCGGCGCCCAGGTACAGGCTCATGCCGGTGCGCAGGTTCGACAGCGCAATGTCGCCACGGTTCTGCCAGGTGTTGCCGGCTTCCAGCGTGGCGCCCACGAAGAAGCCGCGGGTCAATGTCGGCGCCTGGCTCAGCCGGTGCATCCAGCCCATGCGCAGCAGCAGCACATGGTTGCCCACCAGTTGCCCGTTCTGGTAGCCCGACAGGCGGTGGAAGCCGCCCAGCGAATAGCGTGCCGCACCGCTGCTGATGTTGGACTGCTGCGAGGTCTGCGCCAGCAGGTGCAATTCCAGCGTGTGGCGGCCCACGCTGCGCGCCACCGTGCCCTCGGCCTCCAGCCGGTGGAAGCTGTCGCGCAGGGCGCCGGTGCGTCGGCCGAGCCAGAACTCCAGCGCGCCACGGTAGCCCGATTGCGGAAAGTTCGCATAGTCCAGCTGGTCGACCACCGCGCGCGCGCGCAGGGCGTTCTCGGTCCACACCGCCCGGGTGCTGCCGGCCACCAGACCCAGGTCGCCCGACAGCAGCAGCAGGCGGTTGTCCAGTTCCAGGCGTGACCAGCCCAGCCGCAGTTCGCCGAATTCGCCCCAGGGCTGGCCGATGTCCAGGCCGACAGCGGTGCTGGTGCGGCGGAAGGTGGCCAGCTCCTGCGCGGTCTCGGCCCGGAACAGCATCATCCGGCGGCGTTCCAGGCTGGCATAACCGGCCACGAACCAGTCGTTGGCGCGTGAGTCGGTCCAGGCCAGCGGGTGGTACAGCTCGGTGAACACGCGTGGCACTTCGCCGATCTGCACCCGGTTGCGCCATTCGGTGCCGCTGGGTGTCAGCCAGTGGCTGTTGTGGCTGATCTTCAGGTTGAAGGCACTGCGGCCGCTCAGGTCGGTGCTGAGGTCCAGGCCCAGGGTCAGGTAGTTCGGGCCCCAGGGCTTGTCTTCCAGATCGAACACCAGGGTGTCGCCATCCTGTGACCTGGCACCCGGCACCAACAGGTAGTCGGTGCGGGTGTAGTCGCCGCCGGCGGCCAGCCGGGCGGTGTCGCGCTCGGCGCGCGCGGCGTCGAAGGGCTGGCCGGGCTTGCTTTCCAGCATCGGCAGCAGACGGTCGGCGTTGGTGACGGTGCTGCCCTGGATGCGCACCCCGGCCAGGCGTGCATCGGCATCGGCCGGCCGCGGGTGGCCGGCCCGCCAGCGGGCATAGTCGTCGGCAGCCAGCGCCAGCGGCGCCAGGCGGTCGCTGCGCCCGCGCGCACCGGCCTCGCCCAGGCTGAAGAAGGTGGTGCCGCGGTCGAAATCGCCCGAGCTGAGCTGGCCCAGTGCGGGTGCGATCAGCACGTCGTCGGGCCGCAGCGTGGCCAGGCTGCGCTGCACGTTCTGCTCGGTCAGCAGGTTGAGCATCTGCGCCGTCAGGCCCACGGCGGAGTTGAGGGTCTCGCGCCCGCCCGGCGGCGTGCCGATGTTCACCGCGATCACCACGTCGGCACCCATGGCGCGGGCCACGTCGATCGGCAGGTTGTTGACCAGGCCACCATCGCCCAGCACGCGGCCGTCCACCTCGGTGGGCGAGAACACACCCGGCACGCTCATGCTGGAGCGCAGTGCCAGGGCCAGGTCGCCGCGGTCCAGCACCACCGGCGCACCGCTTTCCATGTCGGTGGCCACCGCGCGGAACGGGATCGGCAACTGGTCGAAGCGCTGCACGTCGCGCACCGGCAGGGTGTAGCGGCGCAGCAGCGATTCCAGCCCACGGCTGGAGACGGCGCTCAACGGCACCTGCAGCTCGCCGTTGCGCCAGCCCAGCTCGACCAGCGGCGAGATCTCGAAGTCTTCCTCCTTGCGGCGCTGCGACAGCTGCTGGCGCGGCACCCGGGTGGTGAACACCTCGCTCCACTGCACCGCCTGCAACTCGCGCTCCAGCGCGTCGGCGCGCATGCCGCTGGCATACAACCCGCCGACGATGGCGCCCATCGACGTGCCGGTGATCACGTCGATCGGGATCTGCAGCTGTTCCAGCACCTTCAGCACGCCCACATGCGCCAGACCGCGGGCGCCGCCACCCGACAGCACCAGGCCGATGCGTGGGCGCCCCAGGGCGGGCAGCGGTGCTGCCGTCGAGGCGGCCAACGCCGGCACCGGCGCGGCCGGCACGCCCTGCGCGGCCGCCACCAGTGGTGCCAGCAGCCACAGCGCAGCCAGCCAGGGGGCGGCCCGCAGAGCCGCTTGTCGGCGCGACCTACAGGCCACGCATCACCTTGTCAGCCGACCGGCGCACCAGCGAGCGCACCTTGTACGCATGCGCCAGGCCCGCCGTCTGCAGGCTGGCAATGGCGCGCTGGTGCACCGCGAACAGCTGGCTGGTGGCCGGCTCCTGCAGCAGGGCCAGGTCATGCCGGCTGTCCTGCCACAGCGACACCAGGGTGCGGCGCTCGCCCTGCAGATAGGCCCGCAGCGTGGCGCCCGGCGGCAGCCCGGTGGCCGCCAGGTGCCCGGCGGCCCGCGCTGGCGGGTCGCCCATCAGGGCCGCTGGCACCGTGTCGAGCGTGGCGATGTCCAGCGGCATCGAGCCCGTGGTGGCCGACGCCTGGTCGGCGACGATGCGCTCGAGCTTGCCGATCTCGGGCTGGGCCGCCGCCACCGCCTGGTTCAACCCATGGCGCTGGGCGGCCAGCAGCCGTTCCAGGGCCCAGGCAAAGCTGTGGCTGTCGCGCGCGTCGGTGCTGGCCAGGTGGTCGATCAGGTTGCGGCCCAGGCCCAGCAGCCGCATGCGCTGGCCCGGCGCGCACAGCGTCAGGTCATGCGCCAGCTGGTCCATGAAGCGCCACAGCGCGTGGTCGTAGCGGTCCAGCAGCGACGGGTCGCGCAGCGCCACTCGCAGCGCGGTGGGCTGCAGGCGCTGCATCAGGGCCACGGTGTCGGGTGCCAGCTGCAGGTCGCGCTGGATGGCCTCGAACAGCCGGGCCAGCAATTCGATGAGCTGCGGATCGGGCGCGGCCGGGTTGGCCGGAGCGGCGCCGGCGGGCCGGGCCGGAAGGGACGGCCAATCCCGCGCCGGGCCGGGCGGCGCTGGTTCGGCCTGCAGCGGCGCGGGCAGGCTGGTGCGCAGCACATGCAGGTCGTCGGGCACCTGGTAGCGCGCGCCGGTGTGGCCCCAGATGGTGCTGCCGCTGGTGACGATGGTGCGGTAGCTGGCCGGCTCCACGCCCTGGTCTTCGAGGCGACGGCAGGCGGCCGCGTAGGCGCGCTGCAGCGTGGTGGCCAGTGGCTGGGCGGCGTCCTGCAGGAAGGCGGCCATCAGCGGGCGGGCCATCGGCAATTGCTGCACGCCCTCCCACAGGGCGCGCACCATGCGCTCGGGGCGGAACGGGTTGGTGTCGCGCGAGACATTGGCGTCGTTCACCAGCGCCGAGGTGTAGGTCTGCAGTTCGCGCAGCACCACCTCGGCCTGCAGCTTCACGGCATGGGTGCAGCGGGCGATCTCGATGTCGACGGCCACGTCGGCCTCGTCGATCAGGGCCAGGTCGGGCTCATCGAGCAGACTGGCCGCCCGCACTGCGGGTTTGGTGGCGGGCCTGGCCGCCGGCCGGCCGGGCAGCAGCGCGCGCAGGTCGTCCTGGGCGCTGAGGCGCAGCACCGCCAGCGCCCGGGCGCTGAGCTCCTTGCGGTGCTGCTGCAGCACGCGTGCGGGGTCGATGCCGCTGCCGCGCCCGGCGCCGGGCAGCCGCTCGCGCCAGCGCTGGTGCACCGCGTCGATCACCAGATCGAAGGTGACCGGCACGCGCAGCAGTTCCTCGTCGATGAAGGTCTGCAGCGTGGGGCGGGTGGGCATGGCGGCAATTATCAATGGCGGTGCGTGGCCTGCGCCGGGGCCATGCCCCGAAAAGCACCCGATGGCAGCGCCATCTCGCCGTTGCAGCGTGCCGGAAACGGAACGGGCCACCCGAAGGTGGCCCGTTGTCTGTGCAGCAGGGCTGCGGAGGCGGCGTGCCGCCTCCGTCGGACTTACATGTCCATGCCGCCCATGCCACCCATGCCGCCCATGCCGCCGGGCATGCCGCCGCCGGCCGCTTCTTCCTTCGGGGCCTCGGCCACCATGCACTCGGTGGTCAGCATCAGGCTGGCCACGGAGGCCGCGTTCTGCAGCGCGGTGCGGGTCACCTTGGTCGGGTCCAGGATGCCCATCTCGATCATGTCGCCGTAGGTGTCGTTGGCGGCGTTGAAGCCGTAGGTGCCCTTGCCTTCCAGCACCTTGTTGATCACCACGCTCGGCTCGCCACCGGCGTTGGCCACGATCTCGCGCAGCGGCTGCTCGATCGCGCGCAGCACGATCTTGATGCCGGCTTCCTGGTCGTGGTTGTCACCCTTGATGGTGCCGGCGGTCTGGCGGGCACGCAGCAGGGCCACGCCACCACCGGCGACGATGCCTTCTTCCACTGCAGCGCGGGTGGCGTGCAGGGCGTCTTC
>ERZ795056.7320-NODE-7320-length-10602-cov-7.850289_pt1 | contig 10602 bp, 6 predicted proteins | sample MGYA00375140_ERZ795056 | MGnify/ENA primary metagenome ERZ795056 (study PRJEB30185, sample SAMN05720227) | activated sludge metagenome | isolation source: Anaerobic digester | place: USA | collected 2015-03-09 ...
ATATCAATGCTGTAACTGTTTACCGGGTAGGCTGCTGCGGGGTACGCTTCAATGCCTGCCTCCTGCAATAACTGCAGTTTTTCCCTACGGATAATTTCTTGTTCACTCAGGTTTGTGCTCATAGTTTTTTATTGCTCCAAAAAAATTGGGTGCAAAGGTAAGGCACAAAAGTGCTTAGACCTCCTAATTGCCTTTAACAGGCTTTAATACAGAAAGTGTTGAAGAAAAACCCTGTATTACAAACCGATTCTTATACCTGCCCTCAAGACCAAGGGTGGCCCTCTTTGAATAAACGGCAATGGCCCCGCCACCGGCCCCAAGTATTACCCCCATAAATGGAGGCGGAAATACCTTTACCATGGCAATTTCACTTGGTGGAAAACTGAAAATAGTTTGAACATCTACCGGCACCTCATCAAGGAAAAACGCTGTTGGTTCATTACGCCACACAACGAGGTATTCACCAAATTCTTCCGTATTCTTTTGAATATTTAACCCTGCCACCCTGCCATTGAGGTAATCCAATATGGAAATAAAGCCCGAAAACTCCCCATCTAATCCGCTGAAAACCTGCGCTCGGTCATTTTTAAAATAGCCGGATGAATTCTCGTCATCAAACTTATCAACCGGGGTTTTTGCCTTGCCCTTTACCGTTACGTTGGCAAGGGTACCCATATTATTCCGCAGAAAATTGCTGTCGGCCTTATACCTGATGAATGCCGCATCTTCTGGCACTTCGCCAATAACAATGGGCAGGGTGGTTTGTGCAAGTGGCTTATAAGCCGAATCAAGCGGGGTGGATATGCCGATATGGGTGGTATTCTTACCCTTTGTTGGTTTGTAAGCAGAAAAAAACAGGGTTGCCCTTCCGCTGAATACATGTCTTGGCATGCGAAAAGCCCCTTCATTATTCAGGCCAAGTGTACCCGCAATAATGGATTTATCTTCGAGCTGCATGGTATAGCGTACAGAATCTTCTTTTACACGGTTCAGCAATTGGCCGGTTAACTGAAAAAACCGGGGTTGCAGGTCGCCGGTGATTATATACTGATTATGGGGGATATTTTGCGGCAGCACAAGGTCAGCCTGAAAATACCCATCCACAACAGGATATCTCAAACGCCAAACGTTGTTGTGCTTAATATCTTCTACCAATATGTTCAGGGTGCCTAATTTTGTGGTACCCTCCCACTCGGGTACGGTACACATTAACCGGATGGTATCTCCTCCAAAGTATTTTTCTTTATCAGTGGTAAGCAGCAGGGTATCCTGTGCCATGCCTTTTTGAATGGGATAGCAGCACAAAAGGAAAAAAACAATCAGGGTACGCATATAAAACGATTATCTGTCATTAACAAGACGCCAAAAATGAAGGATACAACAGTCAAACCCAATAATCCTATGTTAAAAGCGCAGGGGCAATTTAGGGCAACAATGTGAAAACAAGCGGGGTATATCCATTAACGGGGAAAGAATTCTGGAATCTTTTTGCACCAAGCCCTCCGCCACGTTTGGTATATATAGCAATTACACCCCCGCTACCGCCAACATAGGACCGTACAAGGGTTGTTCTGAAAACCTTTACCAATGCTATATCATTTACCGGGACCATAGCAATTGATTCCACAAACACCGGTATCTCATCAAGGAAAAAGGAGGGCGTTTCCCCGCGAAGGGTAATCAGGTAATCCAACCCGGGCGGCTGACGGATGGCCTGGAACCCCGGTACCCTTCCTACCATATAATCAATAATGGAAAAAAAGGCGCCGAACTCTCCATCAAGGCCGCTGTAGATATAGGCATCCTGACCACGGAACAGGCCGGTGCTTACCTTTTCATCAAATTCTTCAACCCGCGTTTTTTGTTTGGCCACTACATCCACATTTTCAAGCGTGCCACCCTTTTTTCCTAAAAACACATCGGTGTCCATCCGGTAATCGGGCTTTGAACCGGGCAAAAGGCTTACACCAATATTAAGCAGCAGCAGGGTATCGTCCACCGGTACAAAACCGGAATCGAGCGGCGTAGAGATAGAGACATCTATTTCATTATTTACGAATTTGCTTTTCTTTACTTCGGTAAAAAACAGCTTTGCCTGTCCCGGAAATACATGTCTCGGTAATTTGAATGTGCCATTTTTTGCAACCGGTACACTACCTCCCACTATATCCTTATTTTCCAGTAACAGGGTATAGTCAACCGTAGGGTTTTTATAGAATTGCGGAAACGAACCATATAAACCCCAGAACTCATCTTGCATCTGAAAATAAAAGGCATATTGGCCGGAAGGAAAATCTGCCGGCAATACCAGATCGCCTTCGCTAACACCGCTCAGTATGGGATAGCGGAGTTTCCATAAGTTGGTATGAGTGGTATTTTCAATCCACAGGTTAAGGGTAGCAATTTGTTCGGAACCTTGCCATACAGGTATGCGGCAGTTAAAATGAATGGTATCTCCCGGCAGATACAATTCCTTATCCATATTGATTTCCATTTTCACCTGCGCATTTGCAGGGTAAAAAGCAAGTATACATAAAAAGGAAAGGATATGAACCGTGAAAGGAAATGGCATAAACTAATTTAAAATCCCTGGATGGGTACAACAAAGATATCAGAAAGGAATGCCGCTCCAAATCCTAAAATCGTTATAATTAGGTAACAATCTGCTAATATTCAGGTAATACAGGAGTAGTTGTTTTGCAAAACACTTACTAACATGCAAAAAAGGAAGCCTGAAGTGGTGGTGATTAGTGATGCCCACCTGGGTACCTATGGCTGCCATGCTGCCGAATTGGTTCAATACCTGCGGTCGGTTGAGCCCAAACTACTCATCATTAACGGCGACTTTATTGATATCTGGAATTTTTCGAAACGATACTTTCCTGCCACGCATTTTGAAGTAATAAAGGAGGTAATGAATATGGCGGGAAATGGCACCCGCGTTATATACATTACCGGAAATCATGATGAGCTGCTCCGCCGGTACAGCGATCTTCAGCTCGGCAATTTTTCCATTACCGACAAGGTAGTAATGGAAATAGATGGAAAAATGTGCTGGATTTTTCATGGTGATGTATTTGATGCCACCACAAAAGGAAGCGCCAAAATGCTTGCCAAACTGGGTGGCAAAGGATACGATTTGCTGATACTGATGAACAGGATGATGAACTGGTGCCTGAATTTGCTGGGTAGGGAAAAAATGAGCTTTTCGAAAAAAGTAAAAAACAGTGTAAAAAAAGCCATTAAGTGGGTTGGCGATTTTGAACTTACCGCTGCGGAACTGGCCATTGAAAAAAAATATGACTATGTAATTTGCGGCCACATCCATCAGCCGCAAAAGCGCGAAATGGTTACCCCAAAAGGCAAAGTAATTTATCTGAACAGCGGTGACTGGGTTGAAAACCTGACTTCGCTTGAATACGAAAACGGCGACTGGAATATCCACGCCTTTGATTTAAAAACTTTCGAGCACATCAGGATGAAAAAAGAAAAGCCGGGCCTGAATGTAATTACCGAGGAAGTAATGCTTTATATGCATTCACTTGCTGCGGGTCATGTAAAAAAAGCCATATAAGACAGCATGAAAATTTTTTACGCCGTGCAGGCAACCGGCAATGGCCACATCAGCCGGGCCATTCAGTTGATGCCTTACCTGCAAAAGTATGGCGAAGTAGATGTTTTTCTGAGTGGTGCCAATGCCTCGCTTCCCGCACCACTGCCAATCAGGTACCGCAGCAAAGGGCTCAGCCTTTTTTACAGTACCTGCGGCGGGCTTAATTACAAACAAATGTTTCGGGAAAACAGCCTTTTCAGGGCTTTAAAAGAAGCTCGTGACCTTCCGGTGGATAAATACGATATCGTGATCAATGATTTTGATTTCATCACAGCAAAGGCCTGTGCATTTAAAAAGAAGCCATCGGTTCAACTCGGCCATCAGGCAAGCTTTTACAGTGAAAAGGTACCCCGTCCGGCAAAAAGATCGAATTTTGGAGAATTGATTCTGAAACGTTATGCACCCGCATCCAATTATATCGGTTTGCACTTTCAGCCATACGATTCATTTGTTTTTCCGCCGGTAATAAAAGATGTTTTCATCAACGGCAACCCTAAAGATGCAGGACATATTACCGTTTACCTGCCGGCATACGAGCGCCACTGTCTCGAAGACCATTTCAGGGCTTTCCCACACCTTCATTTTCACTGGTTTTTAAAAGATACAAAACAAAAAACCCGCGAGGGTAACATCAGTTTTTTCCCGGTTGATACTGACCTTTTCAATGAAAGTTTGCTTAATTGCCACGGCATTATAACCGGCGGTGGATTTGAAACCCCTGCCGAAGCACTATATCTTGGCAAAAAATTACTGAGCATACCCATCCGCGGGCAATATGAGCAACAATGCAATGCCGCGGCACTCAGGCAAATGGGGGTAAAAGTGCTGAACGACCTTGATGGATACTTTGCGACAGAAATTTCGCTTTGGCTGAATAATCGATCCTCTACGGTAAAGCAGAAAGCAAACAGGGTTAATGAAACCCTTCAATACATGATGGACACCTATCCAAAGGAAAAGGCTGAACTTGTGGCCCTTTTTTAGTTCACCCAAGTTTTATTTGTTAAACCATTTATTTTGATGCGCCAGGTTCATCACTTCGGCCTTTGACTGAACCTGAAGCTTCTGATAAATATTGGCGGTGTGCTTTCTTACTGTAAGCACACTAATATTGAGTACACTGCCTATTTTCTTCGAATCCCATCCACTAACCATATATTTCAATATTTCTTCCTCCCGGCTTGTTATCATTCCGGGTAAACTATTGTCTGCACTATACTCGTGGTGGGCAAGGGTTGCCGTGCTCATTAACTGAAGGGCTTTTCGAGCAATGGCCGGGCTCATGGGGGCTCCTCCATAATCCAAAACATTGGTAACCGCCTCCATCAATACTTCTGATGGTTCATGCTTCAGCAAATATCCTGTTGCACCGGCCTTAATGGCTTCAAATATTTTTTCATCATCATCAAAAACAGTGAGTACAATAAACTGAATATGCGGGTAAAGCGTTTTGCCCAACAGGATGGCTTCAATGCCGGCCATACGGGGCATTTCCAGATCCATGAAAATCACTTGGGGGTGTTTTGCAATGGGCAGGCCCTTGAGATGACCAAGGCATTCTTCTCCATCCTTAGCTATAAATGCTACCTCGATATCACCGAGCATACCAATTTTTTGAAGAAAGGTGGACCGGTTCACGCTATTATCTTCCGCCAGAGCAACAATATAATTCATACAGAAGATAAAATTAAAGGTGTACCCGGTTTCCCGAAATAATCAATTTGTAGTAGGACATATAACCACCCTCGTTCCTCCTCCCTCAGCCACGTTCCAGGTTATACCCAAACCTGCTTCAAGGCTCCTGCTTACCATGCCTTCCATGCCAAATCCGCCTGATGTTGAGGTTAACTGAGCGCCCATTCCAATCCCATTGTCCTCAATAGTGGCCTTCCAGCCCGTGTCGGCTGTAATTTTCACCAAAATCACCGTACCCTTACTGTGTTTCAAGGCATTATTTATGGCTTCCTGAACCATTCTGTATATATGAAAAGCCTGGGAGGAGGGAAATTTCTTATCCTCAGTAATATGCTCTTCCAGTTCTATTTTTATTTCCGGATAACTTCTTCTTAACTGGCTAATAAAATTTTTAAGCCTGTCGCTGATAGAAGTTAGCAGCAATGCATCCTTTTTAAATGCCCAGATAGTATCATTTAACTGCCGGATAATGGCCTGCGAATTACGGTTTAATTCCTTCAGGGCATCGGTTGTTCTTTCATCAGCATCAGGAAACGAAATATAATTGAGATTAGATGCCATAGACGCCGCATAGGCTCCAAGGTTATCATGAAGATCCGCGGCTATCCTTTTTCGCTCCTGTTCTTCGGCATCTTTTACCGATTGTTGTGTCACCAGCCATTGTTCCTTTAGCTTCAGGCTCATTATTAAAGCCTGCTTGCGCTGATAATACCTAAACGCCAGCCAGCCGGTAAGAGAAGCCATCACAGTAAAAAGGATTGAAGCATACATCAGGTAATTTTTGCGGGTTAGCTCAATTTTCTGAGCGGCAATAGTGTTTGCATTGCGCTTTTCATCAGCCGCAGCCTGCAAATCGGTTAGTAATTTCCCTGAATTAATATTGCTAAAAGTATCCTTTATGGAAATAATATCTTCAAGGGTCTTTGCATAATCTTCCTGCATTCCTGCTGCTTTGTAGTTTGCGGCAAGCGCCTTATAAATCATCATAAGCTGCGAGGTGTAGCCATTCTCTTTTGCAATGGCAATCCCCTTCTTGCATAAGTCTATCCCCATATCGGGATGGCCGTTAACCGCATAAAAACTTGCCAGGCTGCTCATATCATACACTATATAATAGGGGTCTTTGAGCTGATTCCTTATTTCAATTGCCTCCTTAAGGGGAGATTCGGCCAAATGTCCCATTCCTGCATCCACAAAAATTTTGGCCTGCATACTTAATGCGGTAGCAAGAAAGGAAAGGTTTTCGTTTTCCCGGGCATCTTTTACCGCAACCGTAATGTAATGCAAAGCCGAATCGGTTTGCCCCAGTTCATTCAGCGCGCTTGCCATATTACTGTACAGCGCGCCATAATTACGGTAGAAATCCTTATTCTCAGTAGTTTGCTGTGCCTTATAAAACCACCCGAGTGCTTCCCGATATTCCTCCAGCTCCATTTGAATCCACCCAATACCGGTTTTTGCCTGGATCTGAATGAGCGTATCATTCAAATCTTCCGCCACTTCAATTACTTCCATTAACTGCACAATTGCCTTTGCGTACTGGTTTGAACGATCCAGTATTTTGGCTTTCAGAAAAAGAACCCGTAAATAAAACGGCTTAACATTAGACTTGCCGGAATTTTTAGCCAACAGGCGGTCTAAAATCCGGGAAGCGCTATCTGTAATGTTTTTACTTGCATAATACCAGGCCCTTACATAAGCCATTTGATCAATGAAGTGTTTGTTACCATTTGCTTCTGCAATATGCTCCCCCATTTGCAAATAAGGCAATAGCGAGTCGCCACTTATGGGTTGGTCGGCAAGGGCAGCAATATTTACTATTTTCTCTTCATCCGTTTTAGCCTGCTCAATTTTGGCTCGAATGGAGTAAATACTATTTGTTTGCCCCAAAACAAGAAATGGGCAACACAGCATTACCAAATGTACTATTTTTATCATACTAAAAATTCAGTGGAATCATTTTGAGTGGGAGGCCCGCATACCCGGGATTTCTTCAATATTGTTCCTGAAAGTAATACCATTTGGGGAGATAATCAAATACTACTACAAATTGAGTATTTTAAAAGGAAGGAATTATAGTGACTTTTATTCCCCGGATTTTCTTTCAATAAGCCTGCCGGCGTTTTGATGGAATACCCCTCAGATATACTTAAGTTATTGAATACCTCAAACTATTAAGGACATTTATAGAACCGAATAAGATGCCTAAAAATTTTATCCTGCTATTTATTTGCATGCTTGCGTCAATGGTTTCTTTGGCGCAGCGCAAACTGCCCCAAAAGACCGAAGTAAAAGTTCCTTTAAAGGTGTATACGCGGCCAGCTTTACCGGGGTCAGTTTGGCAAAGCCCTTCTTTTAAATTAAAAGGGGCTAACCCTGTAATTTCCACTAAAAAACAGCAAGATGAACTGATTGGACAGGTAATCAGGGTTTCCACTGCGAGGGACAGTAAAATTAATTACCACGGAAAAACCCCTGAATTCACCATTTTCCGCCCCAAAAATGCCCATTTACCAATAAAGGGAAAATCTACACTTTCCGGTTGCGATACCATTGTACTGACAAGGCAATCCCAGATTGACAGTTTTCCTTTGCTTTATCCCGGCTGTACCACCGTAAAAATACTAACCATTGAAGGCCGCGATGCAAGCCCCGCTATTACCAGCCTCGATTCACTAAAACAAATAACCGAAATATCACAGGACCTCAACATTTTCCGCACGGCAATTCCTGACCTTTCCGGTATAAATAATATTGGAAAAATTGGCAGCTATTTTTGGCTTGACAGTAACTATGCCATGACGAGTACCGGCATGTATAATCTTGAGCAATTGGGTGGTCTTGTTTTTTACAACAGTCCTTTATTGACGAATATGGATGGTTTGTTTGATAACCTTTCCAATACCGGCCTATGGAGTGTGTTGTTTGGATACCTGGGAGTTTCCGATTTTACGGCCTTCAGCCATATTCAAAGTGTTATTAATTTTTCTATTGCAGGTTGCCCCAATATTACCTCTCTCGATGGCTTTCACAATCTTGCTTCAGCCGACTATGGAATACAATTGTACAACAACGACCAATTATCCGATTTATCGGTACTTGACCAAATTACTAAAACCGATTACCTCGATATTTATTCGCATCCAGGTCTCAACAACCTGGATGGATTGCAAAATATTACAAGCATCCGGGGGGTAATCAGACTCATTAACAACAATGGCCTTTCAAGCCTTGCCGATTTAAACAGCAACCTGGTAATTGAAAACTCCCAAAACGCTGAAGACACCCTGGAATTATGGTATAATCAAAACCTTACAGTTTGCTCAGTGCCGTTTTTATGTGATTACTTAGGCAAAACAAATGCAGCCAAAATTGAAGGAAACGGTACAGGATGTGGTTCCCTGGCAGAAATAGTGTCTTTATGTCCCGGATGCCCGGAAGCAGATTCGGTTACCTGGAATGGAAATGAAAGCAACGGATGGAATGATCCCTTAAACTGGACACCCCAAAAAGTGCCAGGTTCCTGCACCAAAGTCATTATCCCATCCGGTACGCCCAATGATCCGGCATTATACAATAATGTAAGTATTGGAGGATTGGTAATGGAGGGCTCTTCACTTTATGTTGAAGGATTTGATTTGACGGTTAGCAAAATCCTGGATTTGAAAAATGCCGGGGTTTATAATGGTAATAGTTTATTAGCCAATAAAGTTATTAACCCGTTGGTGCATTATTCTTACTTCGATGGCATATTTGAATGTACCGAATATAGTGGTAAAGCGGAATTCATTGGAAATTCATTTAGTGGTGATGTGACCCTTAGCGATAGTACCGGCCGAAATGAATCAAGTATGGCCTTCTTCAATACATTCCAACAAAATTTTACGCTCATTAACAATAGCGAATTCGGCAATAACTATTTGAGTAATGCTTCACCGTTTTACGACTATGTTACAGGAAATCTGACCATTATCAACAATACTGCGGCCGATATATCGGTAGGGCTTGCAGACGGCAGGCCACTGAAAGTACAGGGTGATTTTATAGTGAATGCAAGCAGTGGTCGGATAGATATCAATAACCTGACCTATGTAGGCGGCACATTTAACCCGAACACCAGGCAGTTGGGAAGCAATCCGGTCATCATCAACAATTTGTACATGGAGTCTGGTGCTGAAACCAGATTGGAACAACCGGTAGAAATAAACAATAGTTTGGTGTTTGATAATGGCAGCAATAAAATAAATACAACCAGCACCAACCTGCTGATATTAAACAGAGATGCCACAGTATCGAGAGATCCTGCGAACAACAGAGGATTTGTAAACGGACCCATGAAAAAGAGAGGTGATCAGGCATTTACTTTCCCTGTGGGAAAATATGAATTTTCGTTGGGAGGCGATAAGTATGCACCCATTACGATATCTGCACCTGCAAACTTCGCCGATGAATTTACGGCGGAACATTTTCGCAGAAACCCTAACACTGATGGGTATGATACATCATCCTATGCACCGGGTTTTGGCGGCATTTCAGGAAGAGAATACTGGCAGCTTACCCGTAATGCAGGCACTTCTACTGTATCTGTTACACTGTCGTACGATAGTAGTCGCAGTGGCGTATCATACGATTTGAGCAAAACGCAGGTGGCCAGTTGGAATGGTAGCAAGTGGACTACTTTGGGTAATGGTGGCTCCACCGGTAATATTGCGCAGGGTTCCGTACAATCGGTATTGCCGGTTTCCAATTATGGACCCATTACATTTTCATTCAAGCCAGTCAGAAAGCCCGTCATAACGATGCTTCCCATAGATACGTCTGCATGTATTGGGGTTTCTTTTAAAGTACGGTTTAGCCTGGATACCGCTATGGTGGCAGGCAACGTATTTAGGGTACAGCTTTCAGATACGCTGGGCAATTTCAACGCCTCTTCGCCTATCATAGGTTTTAAATTCACCTCAACGTCTGACTCATTTTTTGTAACCCTACCGGGCAATGCAATAGTGGGCAAACAATACAAATTAAGACTGGTGGGTACCCTGCCTCCGGATACCAGTGTCAACACAGTTTCAATAACCATAAACACCTTGCCACAACAGGCATTTTCCTTGGTGGGCCCCAATGAAGTGTGCTTGGGAAATGGCCCTGTAAAGTATTACCCCAGCGAAAAAGAAAATGGTGTAATCTATACCCTTACCCTGGAATCTGGCGGAGGAACCATTACCCGTGATGGAGATACCAGTTATGTAACCTTCACCAATCCATCGGCAGGTAACACCATTACCATGCGCAGC
>ERZ795056.7324-NODE-7324-length-10598-cov-14.968984_pt1 | contig 10598 bp, 11 predicted proteins | sample MGYA00375140_ERZ795056 | MGnify/ENA primary metagenome ERZ795056 (study PRJEB30185, sample SAMN05720227) | activated sludge metagenome | isolation source: Anaerobic digester | place: USA | collected 2015-03-09 ...
TGAGCAGGGCGCCAGTGCCAGTGCGATTACGCTGTTTTACGCGCTGCTGGGCGTGGCGGTTGTGCTGTCGTCGCGCATTTGGGCGGGGTTGCTGGACCGCTTCAAGGGCGGGCAGGCACTGGCGATTCTCAACGGCTTGCTCGGCGTGGCCACAGTGCTGCCCGCGCTCACCTCAGCATGGCCAGTGGTGCTGGCTTCGGGCCTGCTGTTTGGCGGGGTATTTTTGTCAGTCGTGGCGTCCACCACGGCGCTGGTGCGGCACAACCTGCCGCAAAGCGCCTGGGCGAAGGGCATCAGCGCGTTCACGGTGATGTTTGCGGCCGGGCAGATTGTGGGGCCGACCATCGTGGGGCTGATTGCCGACGGACCGGGTGGCCTGTCGCGCGGGCTGGTGTTTTCAGCCGGGGCGCTGTGGGTGGGGGCCGCGCTGGCGTGGCGGCAACGGCCCCTTTGAACAGCAGTGCTTACGGACCTTACTTGATCAGGCCTTCTGCCTTCATCGCCGCGATCACGGCCGGGCGGGCGCCCACGCGCTCGCGGTAGGCCAGCAGGTTGGTAAACGGTGTCAGGTCCACACCGACGCGGCTGGCCCAGTTGGTGACAGTGAACAGGTAGCCGTCTGCCACGGTGAAGGTGTCGCCCATCAGGTATTGCTTGCCGGCGAGCTCGCCGTTCACCCATTTCAGACGGTTTTGCAGCTTGTCGACCGCGCCGGTTTTTGTCTCTGCGGGCGTGGCGGGCGAAAACAGCGGCGAGAACGTCTTGTGCAGCTCGGTGCCGATGAAGGTCAGCCACTCCTGCAGTTTGTAGCGCTCATACGTGCCGTTGGCGGGGGCCAGGCTTTTGCCGGGCACCTGGTCGGCGATGTATTGCACGATGGCCGGGCCTTCGTGCAGGCTTTTGCCGTTGTCCAGCGTCAGGTAGGGCACATAACCCAGCGGGTTGATGGTGTAGTAATCGGTGCCGTCGGCCAGCTGGTGGGTCTTGGTGGGGGCGGCGATGGCTTCAAACGGTAGACCGGCTTCGTGCATGGCGATGTGGGCGGATAGCGAACAGGCGCCGGGGGAGTAATAGAGTTTCATGGAGTTGTCTCTTTCGGTATTCGGGGAAAAAATGCGGGAACACAGGTGTGTCATCCGGGCAGAATGGTGCCATGAAACGATTTTTCTTGTGGGCGACGATTATTTTGGCAAGCCTGGTGCTGCTGGTGCTTGCCGCTGCGTATGGCTTGCGGCACTGGATCGGCACGGAAGACTTTCGCACGCGCGTGCAGGCTCAGGCCAGCGCTGCGCTGGGCGTGCCGGTGAAACTGGACGGGCTGGACGTGAGTGTGTGGCCGTTACCCGCGGTGGTGGTGCTGGGTGCCGAGGTGCAGACCCGGCCTATGCTGGCGCTGGAGCGTCTGGAAGTGCGCCCCGCCCTGACTGGCCTGATGGCCGGGCGGCTGGAGGTGGCAACCGTGCTGGTGCGCAAGGCCACGATACCTCAGACGGCTCTGGAAGGCCTGGCCGCTTTGCTACAAAAGAAAGAGCGCTCCACGCAAAGTGGAAAAGGGCCAGAGGGTGAAACTGCATCCAAAATGTCGCTGATTCCGCAAAACGTGGTGCTGGACGACGTGACCTGGGTGAACGCCAAAGGCGCGGCCTCCACCATCAACGCCAAGGCCGGCCTGGGCTCTGACGGCTTCCCGGATGACGTGTCGGTGGACGTGGTCAAGGGCCAGTTTCACGGTACGAAAGCGCGCGTGGAACGGGGCAGCGACGGCTGGAACGTGGTGATCAACCTGGGCGGCGGCACCATCAAGGGCCCGATCCAGCTGACACCCGCTGCGCAGGCGGGCGCGCCCTTCAGCCTGAAGGGGCAGCTGGAAACACGCGACGTGGAAATGGCCGCCCTGCTAGCCACTGCATCCGGCGCCAGCCCGTTGAGCGGGCGGCTGGAAGCCAGCACCACGCTGTCTGCCAAGGCGGTGAATCTGGCCGCGCTGGCTGACGCCGTGCAGACGCAAAGCAAATTCACCGTGAAGGACGCCGTAGTGCGCGGCATCGACTTGGCCAAGGCGGTGCAAACCGTGGGCTTGAACCGGGGTGGTGAAACCCGGCTGGACACATTGGCCGGTCAGGTGAACACGCAGGGCCGCGCAGCGCAGCTCGTGAATCTGGTGGCCAGCTCCGGCGTGTTGAGCGCCACGGGCAACGTCAACGTCTCGCCCAACAAGGCCCTGAGTGGCCGTGTGAACGTGAACCTGGCAGCGGGCGCTTTGGGTAAAAGCATGAGTCAGGCGGTGGGTGTACCGCTGGTGGTGGGTGGCACGCTGGATGCGCCCGAGGTCACGCTTACCCGCGCGGCGCTGATCGGCGCGGCCATTGGCACCGCCATCATGCCCGGCGTGGGCACGGGCGCCGGCGCGTCGATGGGCGACAAGGTCGAGAACAGCTTCAAGAAGCTGTTTGGGAAGTAGCGGAAGTAGCGAAATACGCGGCCAGCAGGTCCAGCGTGTGGCGCACCTTGGCGGGCTGTTCCCCGCGCCGGGGCGTGATGGCGTAAACCGGCAGGTCTGGCAGCCGCCAGCCCGGCAGCACCGCCACCAGGCGCCCATCGGCCAGCGCGCGGCGATCGTCTTGGCTGACCACCACGCTGATGCCCCAACCCGCCACACACAGCGCATGCAGCGCCGTGACCTGCGAGGCCTGCACGCGCCCTTCCACCCGCACGGATTCGGTTTCACCGGTGGGGCCGATTAACGCCAGCGTTTCGGTGCCCGCACTGCCGGGCTTGCCTCCCAGCCAGTCGTGTTGCTGCAAATCCTGCGGGTGTGTGGGCCACCCGCGCTCGGCCAGGTAGGCGGGCGACGCGCACAGTTGCCGCGCCATGCTGCCTAGCTTGCGGGCCACCAGCGACGAGTCGGCCAGCGTGCCCACCCGCAGCGCAATGTCGATCCGCTCGTCAATCAGGTCAATCAGCGCGTCGTCCAGCAGCAGGTGCAAACCCAGTTTGGGGTATGCCCGTAGCGGCGCCAGCGCCGTGGCCAGCAAGCCGCCGCAGCCGATGGGGGCGGCCAGCCGCAGCTCGCCTTCGGGCTCATCGCGCAGGCGCGCCAGCGATTGCTCGGCCGAGCGGGCCGCAGCCACCATGGCGGCGCAACCTGTGTGGTAGCGCTCGCCCGCCTCGGTGAGGGTGAGGCGCCGCGTTGAGCGGTGCAGCAAAGCCAGCCCCAGCGACAGCTCCAGTTGCCGCAAATGCTGGCTCACGGCAGATGGCGTCATGCCCAGTTGGCGCGCAGCGGCGGTTAACGAGCCCGCGGCCACCACCTCGGCAAAAACGGCCATGCGTTTGAGTTGGTCCATGGGTTTGGCGCCTTATTGATTAGTAATGCTTCATATTGATAGTGAATTAAGCCATCTATTCAGACGATTGTGAAGTGATCAGACTAGAGGCTTCTTTCATCAACAGGAGTTTTCCATGAAGATCGCACTGATTGGCGCCACCGGTTTTGTGGGCGCACCCGTTTTGTCCGAGCTGCTGAGCAGGGGCCACCACGTCACCGTACTGGCCCGCAACCCGTCCAAATTGGTAGCGCAACCGGGGCTGACCGTGGTGGCTGCCGACGCGCTGGACGCTGCCCATGTGGCCAAAGCCGTAGCGGGGCATGACGCGGTGATCAGCGCCTACAACCCCGGCTGGAGCGAGCCCAAGATTCACGATCTTTTCCTGCAAGGCAGCCAGTCCATTCTGGACGGCGTCAAACATTCAGGCGTGAAGCGCGTACTGGTGGTGGGCGGCGCGGGCAGCCTGTATGTGGCGCCGGGCCTGCAACTGGTGGACACGCCGCCGTTCCCCGCTGAATACAAACAGGGCGCGCTGGCGGCGCGTGAGCTGCTCAACCGTATCAAACTGGAGAGCACGCTGGAGTGGAGCTTTCTCTCGCCTCCCATCGGCCTGGCACCGGGTGAGCGCACCGGCCAGTACCGCGTGGGGGCGGACGACCTGCTGCCCGGCCAGGGCGACCAGCCCGCCGGCATCTCGGTGGCCGACCTGGCCGTGGCCATCGTCGATGAAATGGAGAAGGCGCAGCACGTGCGGCGCCGGTTCACCGTGGCGAATTGATGATAAAAAGGAGCTGTGACGAACGAGAGCCCCTCCGAAGCCCCCCACGAGCAACGCATCGCGCAGCTACCCTGCTGGCCGGGCCAGGTGACGGTGTTGCCGCTGAGCGGTGGCATGACCAACCACAACTACCGCGTGACGACTAGCAGTGGCGACGACTATGTGGTGCGCATCGGCCGCGACCTGCCCGAGCACGGTGTCATGCGCTTCAACGAACTGGCGGCCGCACGCGCCGCGCACGCGGCAGGCATCTCGCCCGAGGTGGTGTTTGCCGCAGACGGCGTGCTGGTCAGCCGCTTCATCCACGGCCGCACGCTGACCGACGCCGACGTGCGCCGCCCCCTGATGCTGGCGCCGCTAATTGACCTGGTGCGCCGCTGCCACCGCGACATACCCCAACACCTGCGAGGCCCGGCGCTGACGTTCTGGGTGTTTCAGGTGATCCGCAACTACGCCGCTGTGCTGCTCGAGGCTCAGGTGAACCCGCTGGCCAGCCGCATGGTGGAACTGACGAGGATGGCGCAGCAACTGGAGCAGGCCATCGGCCCGATTGACCTGGTGTTCGGCCACAACGACCTGCTGGCCGCCAACTTCATGGAGGACGAAGACGGCCAGCGCCTGTGGCTGATCGACTGGGACTACGCGGGTTTCAACAGTCCGCTGTTTGACCTGGCCAACCTGTCGTCGAACAACGGGTTTTCTGCGGAGCAGGATGAAGACTTGCTGGCGAGCTATTTCGGCGTGGCAGCGGATGAGCAGCGGCGGCGAGCGTTTGCCGCGATGAAATGTGCGTCGCTGCTGCGCGAGGTGATGTGGGGCGCGGTCCAGCAAGTGAAGTCGGCGATTGATTTTGACTACGCGGCGTATACGGCGGGGTATATGGCGCGACTGGATGGTGAAAACACGTATTTTTAGGTGTCTAATTGTCCTCTAGACTTCGTAGGATATGTGTAAATAGCTATAAAACATGTAGCAAGCGATTTCATAAGGATTTCATGCCCGAGTTACCTCGCAGCACCCAGATTAATCCGTGGAGTCACGATGCATCGTCTCGCTGAACATAGCGATCTCGAACCTGTCTTTGCCATTTACATGGATGAGACCGTCATCCCCTTTCTGGGATACGACCCGATGCCCATCGAGGCGTTTCAACCCATCTTTCGCGCACTCGTTGAGAGCCGCTGCTTCTTTGTGTATGAGGTCTCCGGCGTACTCGCCGGCTTCTACAAGGCAGCGCGACATCCCGGACGGGCGAGCCACGTCGGGTACCTGGGCTCACTGGCGGTCGCCCCAAAGTTTCAGGGGCTTGGTGTGGCGCGCACCATGGTTGCCGAGGCTATCGAGGCGCTTCGCATCGCAGGCGCCAAGCGGGTCGAATTGATCGTCGAGTCTGACAACACCCGTGGGCTTGCTTTCTATGAACGGCTTGGGTTCGAGATCGAAGGAAAGTTGCAGAAGTTTTATAAACGTTCACATGAGTCCGCGTATGTGGATGACTACATCATGTCCAGGCTCTTCGATTGAGGCCAACCAGGATCAATATGCACGCCAAGAAACCATCACCAGTCCTAAGCCCCGCCGTACAAGGGTTCGTTGCTGCAATAGTCCTTCTTGGCCTGGTTGGTGGCTCTCTGATCGTTGGGTACGCCGGATTTGCCACATCGCCGAAGCGCGGGGGCTTGTCCACATTCGTACCGGTACCTGAGGCCTACTTCTTGGCCGCCACCATGTATGGCATGTCTTTTATTGGCATGTTGGCGCTACTACGCGCTTTGCAGGTCTCCCGCTCAGTGCTTGTCGTTGCGTTGGTCATGTATGTCTTTGTCGCAGCTGCCCTACCGGAAGCTTTGCGTGCGCTGGACCTGAGCACAGGATGGTGATACATGTATGAGGAAGCGAAATGAGCCGTGCGAAGCCATTACGAGAAGCCGTTAAGGCGACGTTCTATCCTTTCGCGCTTGAGCGTGGGTTTGTTCGTGAAAAAGCGACCTCTCTCTTCGTTCCCTTTCGTCGAATGGCTGGAAGCAACGTGCAGGTTTTTGAAATTCAATGGGACAAGTCACACCGGCCACGCTTCGTAGTGAATTTTGGCGAAGCGCCGTCAACAGGAGTAGAGTTTTTTGGCGAACACATCAGTGCCGTGCTGTTGAACTCAGCTCAATGCCCGGTGCACGGCCGGTTGCAACGATGGCGGGGTGGTTCTATGCGAACCTGGTTTCAAACCAGCAAACCGTGGGCCGAGACTATGCGCACCCTGAAATGGGCCTATACACCAGAGGAAGTCGCCGCAGAGCTGATGTCCAGCTTTGCTGAGCTGGAGTCCTGGTGGGAAACCAAACAGGAAGGCCCTCAAGTCAATATTTGGCAAAGAAACTGATCTTGTTGTGAGTCAAATTGGCCCATGACCCATGTGGAATAAGCGTGAGTAGCTACTAAATATAAAGCACACTTACTTTCTATCTTATTGACCAGGTTCTGCTCAGCTGTAGTTCAGAGTGCAACTGTTCCAAAAATCGGTGAAAGCGATTGCTGTTTCGTCGGGTGGACTTTTATACTTCAACGCCCGCCATGGCTGGGTTGTGCAGGTCATTACTAGCAGTACTAAACGACACTAGAGATGATCGAAGGATTGTCAAGGACGGCCCTTACTACCTGCTGGAAAAAAAAATGGAGCCCCGAAGGGCTCCGATCTCGTTTTGCCGGAAGGTCACTGTTTTCAACCGTTCGGCGATTCAAATACTAAGCGGCTGCTGGTGCTGAATGAAGACGTGAGCTAGATCGCGTTGGCTCGTTCTCCAGCAAAAAGCATCTGCCCTACAATCGTGGGAGGGTGTCACAGCGCAGTGCTGGAGGGCAGGAAGTTGTGAAGGTCGGGCCGCCTCGCAGCCCAACCACGCGCAATGAACTCACCCACACTTATTCAAATAGTAGGCGCCACTCTGTTCGGGCTGGCCGTGCTGCACACTTTTTCCGCCAAGTTTTTTGAGCATTTGGCGCACACCCAGCCGCGTCATGCCGGGGTCTGGCACTTGCTGGGAGAAGTTGAGGTAGTCTTTGGCTTTTGGGCCCTGGTTCTCGTGCTTTTCATGTTCGGCATTAATGGGAAGGCCGAGGCGACCCGCTATCTGGAGTCCAGAAACTATACCGAGCCGATGTTCGTCTTTGCCATCATGGTGATTGCTGGCTCGCGCCCCATTCTGCAGTTTGCAAATAATTGGGTCCGGGTCATTGCACGCTACATGCCAATAAAAAGAGGTATGGCGCTGTATTTTTTGGTGCTGTCGCTTGTTCCTTTGCTGGGGTCATTCATCACTGAGCCTGCAGCCATGACCCTTGCTGCACTGATACTGCGCGACTCGCTGTTTTCCCGCGAAGTGTCGACCAAGCTCAAGTACGCGACCATTGGCGCACTGTTCGTCAACATCTCCATTGGTGGAACCTTGACGCCCTTTGCGGCACCACCCGTGCTGATGGTGGCGGCTAAGTGGAACTGGGACACTTGGTTCATGATCTCCACGTTCGGCTGGAAAGCGGCCGTTGCTGTCCTCTTCAACGCAGGATCAGTCATGTTCCTGTTCCGGAAAGAACTGGGCCATATGGCGGCCAAGCCGCCTGGTCAGAGTGCGAGCGTTCCTTTTTCTGTAGTGTTGGTGCATCTGATCTTTCTAATCTTGGTAGTCATCTTTGCCCATCACCCGGTTTTGTTCATGGGCCTCTTTCTGTTCTTCATGGGCTTCGCTACCGCCTACCAGCGCCATCAAAGTCCACTCATACTTCGCGAAGCCTTGCTGGTAGCATTCTTCCTGGCCGGCCTGGTTGTTCTGGGTGGGCTGCAGCAATGGTGGCTGGAGCCACTACTCATGCGCATGGACGCCAATGCGGTCTTTTTTGGAGCCACGGCACTGACTGCCTTCACGGACAACGCTGCGTTGACCTATTTGGGGTCACTGGTCGAAGGGTTGAGCCTGGAATTCAAGACCGCATTGGTGGCAGGTGCCGTCACGGGAGGTGGGCTGACACTGATTGCCAATGCACCGAACCCGGCAGGCGCTGCGATCTTGAAGGAGAAGTTCGCTGACAACGCCATCCATCCGGTTGGCTTGTTGGTTGGGGCATTGCCACCAACGCTGGTCGCGATCCTGGCATTCAAGTTACTTTGATGCGGAGGGACAAATGAACAATTCACCGTCTAGGATATCTGGCTTGCTTCGGTGGCTTGGCGGCAAACTGCGGCAGTTCTTCAGCGCCGAACGGCCAACCCCACGGCCGGGGGCTCTGGCTTCATCGGCGATCGCCGTTGGCCCCTTGGCACTGCCCGCTCACGCTTATGCCAGCGTAGTGATTCCAGCGTTGAATGAAGCAAAGCGCATTGCGGAAGTCGTGGCCTTTGCGCTGGCGGACCCAGCAACTGCTGAGGTCATCGTGATAGATGACAGCTCCATTGACAACACCGTGGAGCTGGCACGCCAGGCCGGTGCCAAGGTACTTACCAGCAGCATGTTGGGCAAAGGGCCATCCATGCAGGACGGTATCGCCCCTGCGAAATGCAGCATGCTGGTTTATCTGGACGGCGACCTGACGGGACTGCGAAGCGGGATCATTACGGACCTGTGTGCGCCTCTCCTGCGTGGTGAAGCTGAATTTGTGAAGGCGCGATTTGGACGCGGTGGTGGACGTGTGACAGAGCTGACCGCCAAGCCCATGTTGAAGATCTTCTTTCCGGAGGTAGCGCATTTTTCGCAACCACTGGGTGGAATTATTGCCGCCCGAAAGTCACTGCTGCAAGCGCTTCCGTTTGAAGATGGGTATGGCGTTGACATTGGCTTGCTGCTGGATGCTCACCTTGCAGGCGCCAGCCTGGCAGAGGTGGATATTGGCTCCTTGGAGCATGACAGCCAACCGCTGCAGGACTTGACCCTGATGGCGAATGAAGTCGCCAGGGTGATTTTCAACCGGGCCAGAGCGATGGGACGGTTGCACGTGGAACAGGTGACGGCCATGTATGAGTCGCAAAGGCTTGCGGCCTCAGGCATTGACTATGTACTGACCAGGCGGAAGGGGCGCCAGAAGCTGTTGCTGTTGGACATGGATGGCACGGTAACAGAGGCCAGGTACGCAGTTGAATTGGCTCGGGCAACGGGCCATGAGGCCGCTTTGATGGGAATGCTCGACGGTCAAGGAGATGCCGCTACGCGCGGCGAACGCATTGCAGAACTATTTCATTACATACACAAAACAAAGTTCGAGCAGGTGGCCATGAGTCTTCCTATCCGTCCGGGAGTCATCGAGTTTGTTAACAAGATGCGTCGGCGGGGCTTTATGGTTGGTGTGGTCAGTGACAGCTATTTTGTGGCCGCCGACATTGTTCGCCGCAGAATTTTTGCAGACTTCGCGATGGCGCACACCATCAAGTTCGACAACGATGTGTGCACGGGCCACGTTCGAATCAATCCAGCGTTTTTGCCCGGAACGCAGTCGACATCCAACGCGATATGCAAAAGCAATGTGCTGCGTCGCTTTTTGAGCGACACCACCCAACCCACAATCAATCACACCTGGGCAGTGGGTGACAATTTCAATGACTTGGAGCTGTTGCGCTTGGCAGACCAGGCCTTTGCCATTGACCCGAAGTCCCCCGCTTTGACCAACGATCCCAAGATTAAAGTCGTTACGTCGTTCGATGAGTTACTAGCCTTACTGCCGAATCATGAGCTAATTGTTCCGCGTGCATGAAGGCTTTCCAAGACCCCAGCTGCATCTAGTTAAGATGCCCCGAGTTCGGCGCTGAGATGGGGCGGCCGTGTTTCGGGCTAGCTCAATGCCCCATCAGAATGTCATCTGCAACGTTCTTGTCATGGACACCGAATTTGTCCACCAACGTTGCGCTGGCCTCGTTGAGGCCTAGTACTTCCACCACGGCTTCGTTGCGGCGGAATTTCATGACCACCTTGTCCTGGGCGCTGATCGTGGTCATGTCCCAGACCTGTGGCATCGCTCCGGCGTGGAAGTGGGTGCGTGGACCTCTTACGACAAAGTGGGACTGGTCTATAAAGTGTCCACGATTAAAACGAAGGCTCGGTGGGTTGAGTTGATGCTTAAATTCGCCAGGCAAAGAAAAGGGCGGCCCGAGACCGCCCTTTCTAATTTGAACCGAAGAAGTCGGGGTTTAGCTTCCTGAGGCGCTGAGCGCTTTCTCTTGCGCAGCAATGATGGCCTGACGTTTGACAATTTCGTCACCCATCGGAGGGCCTTTGAAACGGCGGTTTTCCAGTCCAAACCAGATGACGGCTAAAAAGATCAGGAAGCCGATGGAGTAGTAGGTGAGGCCGGGCACAAAGTCAGTCTTGGCTGCGGCATCGGCGGCGATGGATGGCACAAAGGTGTGGCCAGCGATGACAACAACCACAGTTCCGATCATGATGATGACGGCAAACAGTTTGTACAGGCCGCCCAGGCGGAAGGGGCCGAAGGTGGTCCAGCTTTTTCCTTCA
>ERZ795056.7326-NODE-7326-length-10597-cov-13.380004_pt1 | contig 10597 bp, 8 predicted proteins | sample MGYA00375140_ERZ795056 | MGnify/ENA primary metagenome ERZ795056 (study PRJEB30185, sample SAMN05720227) | activated sludge metagenome | isolation source: Anaerobic digester | place: USA | collected 2015-03-09 ...
ATAAATCTCGGTTGGGAACGAAATTTCTTTTGGGATGGTGGTGCAAGCAATTTAGAATCGCAAGTAGCTGGACCAATAACCAATCCTGTCGAAATGCATGAAACGCTTGCCAATGCTGTTGCTGAGCTCAATGCACATCCCGAATATCCAGCATTATTTAAAAAAGCATTTGGCTCCGAAATCGTCAATACAGCCAATGTGATGAAAGCCATTGCTCAATTCGAAAGAACCTTGATTTCGGGTAATTCTCGTTTCGATAAATACATGCAATTAGGTATACCATTAACCGAACAGGAACTGCGTGGAAGGGATGTCTTTATTAGCTTCTTCAAAGGCGATTGCGTGCATTGTCATGTGATGGGTAGCACCTTTACCGATCACGAATTCCGCAACAATGGTTTAGATACATTTTCGGTTGATTTAGGTCGCGGACGAATCACTTTAAATCCTTCCGATAATGGTAAATTCAAAACTCCCGGATTGCGTAATATTGCTGTAACAGCACCATATATGCATGATGGAAGATTTGCAACGCTCGAAGAAGTCATCAACCATTATAACAATGGAATTCAACCTCATCCAAACCTCGACCCGCGCTTAGTTGACACTCAACCCGGACGCATGAGCGAACAAGATGTGGAAGATATCATCGCATTTTTACATACCCTTACCGACGAAGAATTCCTCACCAATCCAGCCTTTAAAAAGCCATGAGAATTAAACTGTTTTCTGTTTTTATTTCCCTGATATTTTTCGCTGCTTGTAACGGTGTTTCCACTCCGCCATCGGCTAAAACAGCTGAGTTTAAAGTCTGGGGAAATTGCGGTATGTGCAAAAAGACCATCGAAGGTTCCTTGAAAGATAAACCTGGAATTATCAAAGCCGATTGGAACGTAAAATCGAAGCAGATGTCGGTGCAATTCGATACGCTGCGTATTTCCTTGAAAGACATTCAGCAAACCATTGCCATGGCAGGATACGACAATGATGCTTTTCAAGGAGATTCGGCTGCCTATGCCGGTTTGCACGAATGCTGTCAGTACACTAGAAAATAATTTCTACTCTTCTGTAATAGTTTTTTCTACTAAGCTACTAAATAGTAAAAAAGCTCATGGAAGAGACTGTTAAAGCCAAAAACATTTCGCCCCTTTTTAACCGAATGGCGTATGGATTATTTATTCTGCTCAGTATTTACTTTGCAGTTTTCTCGAAAAATTATCCTTCTGCCTTAAGTAATTTCGGCATTGCACTCGTGTTCGATCCATTCGATCAAACAGTAAGATTCCCAGATCGTCCGCTATATCAAAAGGTCTGGCTAATTACCCACGCAAGTTTAGCTTTGATAGGTTTCGTATTGATGTTGGTTTTGTAAGTTGATCCTTCGCTAAAGCTACGGCTCGCAAAGCTACTAACTCAGGCTTCAGCCCAATTGCTGGTAAAGCGAAACGTGCTACCGTCAAATAATCCTTTGTCGCTTAGTTTTAGTTGAGGAATTACCAGTAAAGCCATAAAGGACAAGGTCATATACGGAGCGCGCAGTTTGCTTCCCAGTTTTTCTTTCACAAAGGTATCCAAATGAATGTAGCGTTTGGCAACTTCCCAGCCATCGTCATTACTCATCAATCCCGCAACTGGTAGGGCAAGTAGATGATCTTCTTCTTTGTCAACGGCACATAATCCGCCCTTGCTAAGCATAAGTAAATTAATGGCTCGTAGAATTTCCTCATCGGTACAACCAGTCGCAATAATGTTGTGACTATCATGTGCCACCGTAGATGCAATAGCACCTTTCTTCAATCCGAAATTTCGTATAAATGCTATAGCTGGCGGAGCATCGTGATAGCGATTTACTACAACAATTTTCAATATATCTTGATCGGGCTGACTAAGCACATTTCCCTCTTCGTTGATACGCGGAGGAAGATGAAGTTCGCGTGTAATCAGTTGTCCTTCGAGCGCTTCAATAACACGTAACTGTCCGTTTTGAGCAGGGAAAAATAGTTCTTCTAATTTCACTTCACGGCTGTGGAAGCGGTTTTCGGGGCGTTCTTCGTGATGATGAATATTTGTTTTTCCTTTCGAAGCAACTTGTTCACCTTGAATCCAAGTTCCTAAAATGTTGAACTGCTCAATTGAATCAATCTCAATAAAATCGGCCGAATCGCCCACTTGAAGCATTCCAACGGGTAAATTATAATGTTGTTTTACATTCCAGGAAGAGGCACGTAACACATCAAACAAGTTGTAACCTAATGACAAGGCACGTTTTACTTGAACGTTTATATGACCTTCGAGTAAATTATCGGGATGTTTATCATCGCTGCAAAGCATGACACGTTCTGGATGTGAGCCAAGTAATGTGTGCAATGCATCAAAATTCCGAGCGGCACTTCCTTCCCGAATTTGAACCCACATTCCAGCTTTAATTTTATCGAGCGCTTCATCTAAGGTGAAACATTCGTGATCGGTTGTAATTCCAGCAGCAGCATAGCGAACAACATCATCACCCCGTAAACCCGGTGCATGTCCGTCGACAGGTTTTCCGCAGCGTTTAGCAGCATCAATTTTGGCTATCATATCTTCATCACCCGCCAATACACTCGGATAATTCATCACTTCAGCTAAATACCAAATATCAGGTCGCTTAAGTAAATACTCTACTTGTGCAGGATTGATCGTATCACCAGCAGTTTCGAAAACCGTTGCAGGAACGCACGATGGTGCTCCAAAGAAAAAATGGAACGGAACGCGAGCGGCATTTTTCAGCATGTATTCGACACCAAAAACGCCCAAAACATTAGCTATCTCATGCGGATCAGAAATGGTTCCTACCATACCATGCACCACCGCCATACGCGCAAATTCGGATGGAATGAGCAAACTACTTTCTACGTGAACGTGTGCATCAATAAATCCGGGCAAAAGAAACGTGTTACAATCGGCTTCATCTGCTGGTTCAATTGCCGTTATGATACCATTTTCAACTACAATGGTCGATGCCGAAATACTACTACCGAGTAAATCAATTCGGCGAGCTGTAATGCGAAAGCTATGGTTGTTTTGCATGTTCCAAACCTAACACCTTAAACGCAGTTTCAATTCATCTTTTAATGGAAACTTTTCAGGTACTATGAAATTAAAAAATCCAGTTTTTTGTTGTGCTCAATGCGTTTGAAATTATCAACTGAAATTCAAGCCAGTAAACGATTTAAAGATTCAATTCTGGTATAAGTACGTAAGATGTTGTATAGATTAACTCGAACAAAAGTAGGTCATTCAAAAATAAGAAGTAAATTACCCCTAAATTTCTAATTATCTCTTATGAAGTACTTTACTTTCCTTAACAAAGGCCTTCTCACCTTAGTTGCTTTCCTAATCGGCGCTATGGCATTGCAGGCACAAACAGGTTTGACAATTAGCATGGCAGATTCCAACGGAGTTTCTTGTCAAGACGATGCCTATGCTACCATTAATGTTAGCGGTGGTGTTGGCCCATACACGGCTTATTGGTTAAGATATATCGATGGTGTATCGAATCCTCCGGGGCCATTAGGTGTACAAATCGATACGGTTTCAATTGGTTTGAGTGCTGATAGTTTAGCACCTGGATATTATCAGATTCATGTGTATGATTCATCCATACCAACTCCAATTTTGGGTTATTATGGAGTTTATATACAAGGATCATTTTCGGTGAGTCAAGTTACAACACCTGCTACTTGTACAAATGCTGATGGTAAGATTAAACTAACGGTTCTCAATACTGTTGGGCCATATAGTTTCGATTGGAGTACAGGAGTTCAGCATAACGGATTAACAGCAAATTCCGATTCCGTGATGAATCTTTTAGCTGGATATTATTCCTGTACCGTTACCGATGGAAATGGATGTTATGTTAGTGCTGGCGGTGCCGGAACAACTCAAGGTGGCTTGTATGTATATGCTACTTCACCCATTGTTGTAACAGGCTCAGCTACACCATCTAATTGTTATGATGGAACTGCAACAGTAGTCGCTACATTAGGAACTGCACCTTATTCCTATGTTTGGAGTACAACACCAGCGCAGTTTGGTGTTACAGCAACTGGACTATCTCCAGGTTATGTGTTTTGCACAGTTACCGATGCTGTGGGTTGTTCACGTCAACAATATGTTTCAATTCCAGCCGGTCCAAATTATTTACAAGCAACAAGTAATATTTCACAAGAAATTTGTGGTGGAACACCTGGAGCTATTGATTTAACTGTTACTGGAGGAGTAACTCCATACACATATTTGTGGTCAAATGGAAGCACCTCACAAGACCAAACAGGTTTGTCAAGTGGAAGTTATTCGGTAGTTATTTCTGATGCGCAAGGTTGTTCGCTTACAGCTTACAAATATGTTCCTTTGTTAAGTACAGTTCAGGTAACTGCTACATCAAGCTACACGGGTTGTGCTGCTGATGGAGGTTCAATAAATGCAAATGTTACTGGTGGAACAGCACCTTATACATTTACTTGGAATCCAGGCAATATCACAACATCATCTGCAAGTAATTTATCCCCTGGCTATTATTATGTTACTGCAACCGATGCTAATGGCTGTGTTGGTTCTGATTACGAATATCTTCAATTACCAGAAGCATGTCGTGTTCACATCCGCGGACGCGTTTTTAACGACCTTAATGGTAACTGTGCTCATGAATCAAACGAAGGATACTTAGCTAACGTTCTTGTAAATGCTACTCCAGGGTATCATTATGGATCAACCGATGGAAACGGATATTTCGATATTGAAGTAGATCCGGGCATGTACGATTTAACTACTTATGTTCCGAATAACTGGGAACAAATATGTCCTACAGGACCAATGACAATAGCCGTTGATGCATCTGTGGCTGGTTCAACTATAAGTGGGAATGATTTCTACTTGCAACCGGATTCTGTTTTCAATGATTTTCAAGTGTATATGTTTTCAGGTCCAGCTCGTCCAGGCTTCCCAGTAAATTGGTATGTGAATGTGCGCAATGCTGGAACAACCACTTTATCGGGTGTTTTAGATTTGAATCATGATGTGTTAACTACCTATACAGGTTCTAATCCAAGTGTTACATCATACAGTGCAGCAACGCATACAGGCACTTGGTCTATTCCTCCAATGAGCCCACAAGCGAATTACAATTATTACCTGTATTCAACTTTGTCAACTTCGGCTGTTTTGGGTGATTCAATTCACGGAACGGCAACAATCAGCTTCCCAGGTGTGGACGTGAATATGGCTAATAATACCAGTCATTACGCACGTTTAATAACAGGATCGTATGACCCGAATGATAAAGCAGTTGCACCTCGCGGCTTAGGTGAAGAAGGTCGCATCTTATACGAAGACAGCGTGCTTCATTATACCATTCGTTTCCAAAATACAGGAACCGACACAGCTTTTACAGTAATTGTTCGTGATACATTGGATGCATCTTTGGATGTTCCTAGTTTCCGTTTCGAAGGAAGTAGCCACCCAATGACTTATACTATTAGCGGAGAAGGCATTGTAACCTTTGTTTTTGCTAATATCTTATTGCCTGATAGTTTTGTAAACGAGGCAGGAAGTCATGGTGTGTTGAGTTATTTCATCAAACGTAAAATGGACATTCCATTTGGTACAGAGATCAACAATACAGGATATATCTATTTTGATTTCAATCCTCCGATTCAGACGAATACAACTCGTAACACTTTATTCGACCCAACTTTGGGAATGAAGCTCGTCGGAAATATGCAATTCAATATGCAGCCGAATCCAACGTTAGATCGTAGTCGCATCACGCTTCAGTTGAATCAAGCAGACGATGTTCAAGTTTCGGTTTTAGATGTTTCAGGACGTTTGATTCAATACCGTAAGCTTGGTAGATTGGCTGCAGGTGAGCATCAATTCCAAACAGAATCTTTACCTGCCGGAACTTATTTAGTTCGCATTCAAGCTGGCGTAAATGTTCAAACTAAACGATTGATAGTAACTCGTTAAGCTCAATAATTCATTTCTAAATCGCCCGATTGGTTTTCTAGTCGGGCGATTTTTTTTGCCAACAATTTAGCTTTGCTTTCGTTTATGTCGTTCCTACTTGTTTTACACAAGAGGCTTAATGTATCTTGCACTGTGTTTTGTTTAGCGAATGATCGGGTGGAAGCCCTTACTGATTTTCAAATTGACTGGTTAGATTCTCCACCTGAATCAAGTTCGACAGGTTGGAAAACCAGTTTCTATTTTGAGCAAGGTTACATTCAAGCACTTATTCAAGGTTCAGGTGCAAAAGGGCGATTTTTATTTCCATGTATTCGTCAGGGAAATGAAATAATTGCTTGGGGCTGCTTTCAAGAATTGATTTTATACCGAGAAGAACTCGATGAATTAGGACGCTTATTCGCATCCGATAGTCGCTTTGCCATTAAGGTAGAAGGCTTAGTTAAATCACTTATACATCTCGGAAGTGGTAAGAAAGGTATTCGCATTCTGATAGCTGGAAATTGTCAGGTTACAGGCCCATACGGAATGACTTTTTCACCTCATTTGAGTGAATCGGTAAAGGCGGAATGTTGGTCAAACATATTGAAGCAGGCAGAGCAACAATTCGGTCCATATTCCATCACATTGGTGAAGGATTTTAATGATAATCAGGATTTGATTATTGATTCATTACGTACCGATGGATATAGACGAGTACCAACTTTGCCGGTTATGCGATTTCATCTGGATAAATCTTGGAATCAATACGATGATTACCTGAATGCGATGGCATCGAAGTATCGTATTCGTGCCAAAGCAGCCCGTAAAAAAGGTGTTAAATTACAACGTGAAATCTGGACTGAAGTCGAGATTAAAGAGCATTTGGAACAAATAAATCAGCTTTATCGGAATGTTTTTGACAAGGCACGTTTTCGATTATTTCGGATATCTCCCAATTACTTTCTGCATTTAAAACAAGCATTTCAAGAGCGTTTCTTATTTAAAGCATATTTATTTGATGGTAAACTTGTTGGGTTTAGCACCTTTCTAATTGATCCAGTTCAAAGTGATGCACACTTAATCGGTATTGACTATTCAGCTAATAAGCAGTTTTCCCTCTATCAAAATATGTTGTATGATTATGTCGATACTGCCATCGAACATCAAACAGCCTGTATTGATTTTGGCCGAACTGCTATGGAAATAAAAAGCACTATTGGTGCAATACCAGAAGACAGTCCCGTGATTGTTAAAATGCGCAATCCACTTCTTAATGGAATGGCTTGTATTCTGGTCGAAAATTCTACTCCAGCACCTTGGATTCAACGTCATCCTTTTCGAGAAGAAGAGCATCTCACTTTAGCTGAATCTTCAGATTCTAATTGAAGCCTAATTGGCGGAATTTGATCTGTTTTTTTACCGAAATTCAAATTTTGTATATTGATTCTTAAGAGTTTGTTTGACAAATTCTCTTATACACATGTTGTATTTATTATGACGTAATAGGTGTATTTGTCAAGCTACTTGTACATTCATTTTGCCGGGGTTTTATCAAATTGCTTGTATATGGCTCAAAAAGAAAAAACGGGTGAAATAACCCTGTTATTGGCCGATCGTATTCCGCTTTTTAGCAGTGGTTTGCAACACATGCTTATGTCTGGAAGAGGTTTTTCTCGGGTCGATGTGACCGATAATCGGAAAGAAGTACTTCAATATTTGCAGGCTTATCGTTACGATATTCTCATGTTAGATACGCGATTGAATGATTCGGAAAGTATTGAGATTTTGCAGCATATCATTCGACTTTATCCTAACCAAAAGATCATTTTCATGGGTCGTTTGCGCGACAATCGTTATTTGCGCGATTGTATCCAAAATGGTTTGAAAGGCTTTGTATTACGTTCGAGTAGTTTGAACGAAGTTTTATTGGCAATACGAATCGTGTATCAAGGTGGAGAGTATTTTTCACCCGAAGTAGCCCGTGTGATTTATAAAATCGTAGCAAATCCAGTTGCCGCAGAAGATGGTTATACACATATGCTCATGTCGCGAGAACTTCAAGTACTTCGTCGGATTTGCGATGAAAAATGCAATGATCAAATTGCTGCCGAACTCAATATCAGTCTTTCTATGGTGAAGAAATACCGAAGTTCTTTGCTAAAGAAAACGAATTCAAAGAATACCGTCGGACTCATCCGATACGCTTTTCAACAAGGTATTCTCAAACTTTAACGGGATTGCTGACGAGTAATTCAGTTATGTAGTTGAAACAGTATAATATTTATTGAATAAGGTAAAATCCTCCTGTACTAAAGTTACCGGAATTTATAACCAATCTACCACTTGACCACTCTATTGGAATAGTACATCTTTGAAACATAATCCTATTAAGATTGCTTTATGAGTATGTATTAAGTGTATGTATTAGGTCCAATTAGGACGATTATCACGTGGATGGATGGCCCACGAAATGAGTTCCCGATTCAGCTATATGCCGGATCGGGAATTTCATTTAATGCAATCGATGTCCGATTAAACTGAAAAATTCAGCACGTGTTTTTTCTACCATGAATTCACCCGTAAATGCAGATGTTGTTGTAACTGAATTTTGTTTCTGCACACCACGCATCTGCATACATAAGTGTTGAGCTTCAATTACTACAGCAACTCCAAGCGGACGAAGTGTTTCTTCTATGCAATCACGAATTTGCGTTGTTAATCGTTCCTGCACCTGTAAACGACGCGCGAAAGCATCTACCACACGTGGGATTTTACTTAATCCAACTATATGTCCGTTAGGGATATACGCAATATGCGCCTTTCCAAAAAATGGCAACATGTGATGTTCACACAAGGAGTATAATTCAATGTCCTTGACAATCACCATTTGCTTGTAATCTTCAGCAAACATGGCCGATTTCAAGATTTCGGCTGGATCCAGGTCATAACCATGTGTGAGAAACTGTAGCGCTTTAGCGACACGTTCAGGAGTTTTTTTCAATCCTTCCCGCTCAGGATCTTCCCCTAATTGTGAGATGATAGTCGAATAGTGACTCGATAACTCATCGGTCTTTTCCGTGTTATAGCGATCGATCTTTTGGTAACCTTCGGGTTGAAATTCGGTTTCTTCCATCACATTTATGCGCCTAAATACTCGACGTAATTGTTTTCGGTTTCAAATAATTTAACACTATGCAAAGCACATCCATGAGATAGGATAGGCTTTTCGAGTTGATCCCAAATCTTCATCGCCAAATTCTCGGTCGATGGCATGATTCCTTTCATGAAATCCACATCCAGATTTAGGTTTTTATGATCCAGTTTTTCTGTCACGCGTTCGCGGATTAATGCACTCAAAACTTTCAAATCAATCACAAATCCAGTAACCTCACTAGGCACTCCTTTTACCGTTACGTGCAGATTGAAATTATGTCCATGCCAGTTGACATTCGCACATTTGCCAAATACTTCCACATTTTTTTCATCCGACCATTCAGGCCTTGCTAGCTTATGTGCCGCATTAAAATGTTCTTTTCGGGTAATATAAATCATTCGGTTGGGTGTAGGCCGCAAAGATAGAGATTAGATTTTACCAGCGCTTCGCTCGGCGATATACGATGATCGATATACGATGTACGATATACGATGTACGATTGCTTCGAGGAAGATTGATTTAACGTACATATCAATAAGCTTCCTTTTCAATTCTTAGTACTCTAAACTTTCCACTTTCTACTTTTCTACTTTCCACTTCCTACTCTAAACTTTCCACTTTCCACTTTCCACTTCCCACTTCTCACTTTCCACTTCCCTCTTTCTCCTTTCCCCTTTCTACTTTTTTACTTTCCACTCCCTATTTGTTTACTTTTGCCGCCCATCTTTCCAATATGATCACTGTCGACAATTTAACCGTAGAATACTCGGGTAAAACCTTGTTCAGCGGTATTTCCTTTGCCATCAACCCAACCGATAAAATTGCCTTAATGGGTAAAAACGGGGCTGGGAAATCAACCATCATGAAAATTATTGCTGGTGAATCAAATGCTACTCGTGGTGCAGTTCGGGCGCCTAAAGAAGCCGTAATTGCTTATCTACCTCAGCATTTGTTGACCGAAGATAATGCTACTGTTTTCGACGAGGCTGCTAAGGCATTTAGTCATGTGTTTGCTATGCGAGACGAGATGGAATTTCTCAATAAAGAACTCGAAACGCGTACCGATTACGAGAGCAAAGAATACATGCAAATCATCGAACGGGTGTCGGATTTGTCGGAGAAATACTACGCGCTTGAAGAGGTTAACTACGATGCCGAAGTAGAGAAAGCATTGAAAGGACTTGGGTTTAAGCAAGAAGATTTATATCGCCCAACGAGTGAGTTTAGCGGTGGTTGGAGAATGCGTATCGAATTGGCGAAAATCCTCCTCAAAAAACCTGATTTAATTTTGTTGGATGAGCCTACGAATCACATCGACATTGAATCGGTGATGTGGTTAGAGGATTTCTTGGTGAATAAGGCGAATGCTGTTTTGGTAATCTCTCACGATAAGGCATTTATCGATAACATCACCAACCGTACAATCGAAATCACGATGGGGCGGATGTACGATTACAAAGC
>ERZ795056.7328-NODE-7328-length-10595-cov-5.330835_pt1 | contig 10595 bp, 7 predicted proteins | sample MGYA00375140_ERZ795056 | MGnify/ENA primary metagenome ERZ795056 (study PRJEB30185, sample SAMN05720227) | activated sludge metagenome | isolation source: Anaerobic digester | place: USA | collected 2015-03-09 ...
CATCCTCGCTGGCATGGCCGCCACACGCTCGCTGCTCGTCATCCTCGGGCTCACCGCCTGCGGACCCGCCTCGCCCGGCGCGAGCACGGTCGATGCATCGAGCAGCGCGAGCACGGACCCGACGAGCAGCGGTGCGAGCCCGACGAGCGGCGATCCGACGTCGACGTCCAGCACGACCTCGACATCCAGCACCTCGACATCCAGCACCTCGACATCCAGCACGACGTCGACATCCAGCACGACCGCCACGCAGAGCACCGGCGAGACGGACGCGGGCGGCTCCACCGGTGATCCCGCGGCCTGCCTGATGACCACCGGGCAGGGCAGCGAGGGCGGCACTGACGAGACGACCGGCGGTCCAGTCGAGTGTCCAGCGATCATCGGCCAGCCCTGCACCGCGCCGATCGATTGCACGGACCAGTTCTGCGGCAGTCACGTCTCCATGCTCGACGAGCACGGCTGCCCGCGCGCGAGCTGCGGCGGCGACGCGGACTGCGGTCCGGACGAGGGCTGCCAGGTCATCGATGAGTCTCGCCCCGTGACCTGCGTCGAGCAGAATGGCGCATGCACCTGTACTTTGGGACAGAAAGTCGCGGGCGGGCTCTGCCTGCCGGACGCGCTGCTGCCGGAGAACCTGCCCGCCCATTGCGCGGCGCTGACGAACCCGGCCGCCTGCGACGTATTCGACGTGCCGAGCTGGCGCGCCTGCCACTGGGAGCCCACACAGCTGCATTGCGACGGCCAGTGCACGCCCGGGGCCGTGTCCGGTGCCTGCATCGCGTTCCACTACGTCGGCGACGGGTGCCTGAGCTGCGGACGGGACGCACTCAAGCGCGCGTACCGTCGTCCTCGCGCGGGTGGCACCGAGATCTTCTTCAACAAGAGCTGCGGCGACGAGCCACACGGCTGGCAGCAATGCGAGGACCCGAACGACCCGGTGTGTCAGTGCTTTTGTGCGGGCGAGTGAGCGTCCTGCTGTGCCTGTATGTGCCGAAGGGTTATCCTCGGTCCGTGCGACGCACATTCTCGCTCCTCGTCCTGCTCGCCGCCTGCGGGCCGCAGAAGTCCAGCACCGGCGACGAGAGCAGCACCGGCAATGAGACGAGCAGCGCGACCGATCCGACGAGCACGCCGACCGGCAGCGCCAGCGAGACCCCGACCACCGGCGAGCCGCTCTCCTGCGATGCATTCTCGCCGCCGCCGCCCGACGCTTTCAAGAGCGTCGAGATCACGATCGTCAGCAAGCTCGCCGTGCCGGTGTGGATCGGCGCGCTTGGCTGCGGCGGTCTGCCAGCGTTTCGCATCCTCGACGCCGGATCCATCGATCGTTTCGGGGGCGCCAGCGAGTGCTCGCCCACGCAGTGCCACGAGTTCCTCGGGGCCGAGGATTGCTCGCCCGGTTGTAACGATTGTGGGTCCGCGTCGGCCCGGCGCATCGGCCCCGGCTCGAGCTTTGCGATCAACTGGTCCGCCGCCGTCGGCGTGCCGATGCAGATGACCGCCGCCTGCGCCCCGGGCACGAATTGTCAGCGCGAGTGCTTGCGGCCCGAACCGGTCGCCGCCGGCACCTACAGCGTCGAGCTGACCGGCTTTCGCCAGTGCACCGGCAATTGCGAGTGTGACGACCTCGACCCGGCCGCGTCCTGCTCGTTGTTCGCGCCGATCGAGATGACCGAACCCTTCGAGGTCAAGGTCAGCCTCGTGTACCCCGAGACCGGTGCGGCCCTGCTCGTGCTCGAGTGAGCCGCGGGCGTGGCGCGCGCTCGCCCACCGACGCTCGCTGGGCCGAGCTCGTGCACCTCGCCTGCGAGTGAGACCCGCCCGCCGGGAGCGCAAGGACTTCGCGAGGGCACGCGAGCCTCGCTGCTTAGGATGGCGCCATGGCCCGCGCGCTCGTCGACTGTCACGCCTGTGCATGCTTCATCGCCGTCGAGGACCGGGCCTGCCCGTTCTGCGGCGCGTCCCAGCACCGCACCGGCGTCCCGCTGTGGGTCGCGGCCTCGCTGCTGTGTGGCCTCGGCCTCGCCGAGCTCGCCTGCGACTCGCGGCAAGCCGACGCGCCGCCGCTGCTGCGCGAACAGTTCGGTGCCTCGTCCGGCACGACCGGCACGACCGGCACGACCACGACAACGGGAACGAGCGGGAGCACCGGCAGCACGGGCAGCACCGGCAGCGGCACCACGATCGACGACTCCAATTCCAACTCGAACGGCGACGGCACGACCTACGCCGGGCCCGACGAGACCTGGACGAGCGGTGGCACGACCTGGACCAACCCCGACGGCACCACGACGACCAGCACGAGCGCCGACGGCACGACCTACGCCGGCCCCGACGAGACGACCACGATCCCGACCACCAGCGCCAGCACGAGCGCCGACGGCACGACCCACGCCGGCCCCGACGAGACGAGCACGACGATCCCCGAGCCCCTCACGACCGCCGCGACGGCCGACCCGAGCAGCGGCACCGGCGAGTCCGGCGAGCCGCAGCCGATCGACAAGGATGGTTGCGGGTGCACCAGTCGGACGCGCCCGAGCAGCGACCTGCTCGCGCTGCTCGGCCTGCTGGTGCTGCGTCGTCGGCGATCACGACCGCGCTGACGGACCCGTTCACTGCGGCGTGTACACGAGCACGTAGTCGGCGACCGGCCGGTCCGCGAAGCCCTGCCCGAGCACCGCCGCGAGCGTGCCCGGCGTCGCGGTCGTGATCCGTCGCGCCGTCAGCTCCGCGAATTTGCCGGCGCTGTCGGGCGTCGCCAGCCCGGTCTGCACGTGCCAGTCGCCGGCCACCACGACGAGCCGGTCGCTGGTCGCCGTGACGTGCTCCGCGATCCACCAGCCCATGGTGTCGTCGCGGATCACCGCCAGATCGGTGAAGTAGTCCAGCGCCTCCTGATAACTCAGCCCCCAATCCTTCCCATGGCTCTCATAATCGTAGCTCCCCGCGAAGTAGCCCTGATAGTCGGCGCTCCACGGCGCGAGCGGGCGCGGCGGCAGGTCGGCGGCGAAGGGCGAGGCCTCGTCCCAGCCGTTGACGACGTCGAGCGGGCGCGCCGGGAACTTCGCGTAGACCGCGTCCAGCGCCTCTTCGGGCACGTTCAGCGCGAGCACCGGGCGCCCGGCCGTCTTCATCGCCTCGACCAGCGGCTTCCAGTACTTCGCGTAACTCGCCCACGGCTGCGCCGTCGCCTCGAACGCCGCCGCGTCGATCGTGCCCGCGAGGTAATCGTCGATCACCGACTGCTCGTCGTGCTGGAAGTGCTCCATGCCGAGGGCGGTGTTCGGATCGGCCGCCAGCACCCGCTGCAGCACCCACAGCTCCAATTCCTGGATCGCCGCGACCTCGTGCTGTTCGCCGACGAACACCACCTGCGCCGGCTCGAGACCCACCATCAGCGCTTGCTCGTCGAGCCACAGGTCCGCCGCGACATCGTAGATCTGCATCGCCGCGAAGGCCTCGCCGTCGTAGCGCGGCGCGTCGTCCGGGTCGGGCCAGCTCTGCCCCATGTCGTCGCCGGTCGTGCCGCTCGTCCCGTCGCCGGTGTCGGTGCCGGTCGGCGCCGCGGTGTCGCTCGCCTCACCCGTGCTGCCCGTGCTACCTGCGGTGGCCGCCTCGGTGTCCTCGCCCGCGCCAGGACTGCAGGCGAGCACGAGCGCGGGGAGCAGGAACAGGCGGCGGGTGATCGCGGGTGACATCCGCCCCAACTTAGCCGCCCGCGTCCTCCCCGTCACCGCAAGTTCGTCGCCCTCGGCGATTTCCCGGCCGCAGCTCTGGCGGGACGCGCCCGACGGGCGGCCCGCTCGCCGTGCTCCGCCTGCTAGCGTGCGCCCGCGTTCGCGGCCTGATCGGCGGCCTCGTCGTATGCGTAGTGACCCCAGCGACGGCTGAACCACAGCAGTTCGGGGGCGCGTGGATCGAGGGTCGCTATCGTGGTCGCCTGCGTCGACGCCAGCTCGAGCGCCGGATCCTCGAAGTGCAGGTAACCGCCCGACGACCACAGGATCGTGATTGGCCCGCAGTCGATCGAGTCGTCCCGCGGCTCCTGCTCGGAGAGCGCGTCGCTGCCGTGCGTCGCGGACGCGAGCGGTCCGCGGTCCGCGAGCTTCTGCGCGTACCACTCGTAGCTCGTGCGGTCCGCGGACGATTCGCGCAGCTTGAAGGCGCACAGGTCGTCGCCGCGGCGCGCGAGCATGAAGTGCTGATCGTCGGCCGTCCGCGTGACGCTCGTCGTGAGCACGGTGCGCGGCGGGGTCGGTGCCGCGACGAAGTTCGCGGCGCTCGAGAACAGGCGCTCGGCGGAGATCTCGAGCTGCAGCGCCTCGTCGTGCATACGCATGGCCCGCAGCGACGCGATCCGCGGCGCCCCGCCCGAGGCGTCGACGACGACCGTGACGCGCTGTTGCAGGTCGCTGCGACCCTCCTGGGCGCCGTGGCCCGTGAAGGTGAAACGATCACCGGCGCGCTCGATCGTCTCCGGCGGCATCGGGCCGAACTCGCCGAGCGACCCGGGGCCGAAGCGTCGCAGGTGGCGCAGCAGCAGGTCGACCAGCGCCTGCTCGCCGTGCGCCGCGATCAGCGTCGGGCTCAGCAGCGCGGCCACCTGCGTGCGATCGCCGGCCAGCAAGGCGCCGCGCAGGGCCGGTGGCGCGGCGAGGCTGCGCTCCGCGGGCGAGCGCTCGTCCAGCGGCGAGGGCAGCACCGGGCCGCCGCAGGCGGACACCAGACCCAGCTCGTGGCGATGCTCGATGTGCTGCAGCATCGGCGACGCGGCGCCGGTCTGCAGCGTGACGTCGACGACCCCGCGAATGGCCGCGTGCAACAGCCGCCCGCTGGCGAGCACGACATAGTGGCCCTCGAAGCGGCTGTTCGCCTCGCTCGGCGGTGCGCCGGGCCGGTCCTCGTCGGCGAGCGACTCCTGCGTGCGCCAGCTCGCCGCCAGCTCGAGCGCCGCCTCACCATCGACCTCGATCCAGCGCAGCGACTGCACCCGGACCGCGAGCGGCGTCGCCGCGGCTTCGCGCTCCGTCACCTCCGCGCTCGCACCCGCGGGCAGCTTCAACGAGCCGCGGGCGGCCTCGACCGCCATTGCGGCCGCGGGCAGATGCACCATGGGCTTCCAGTCGAACAACGCGCCCGGCTCCGGCGCGCGCGGCAGGGCCGGGAAGAACATGATCAGGCCGGGCGAGCCGCTGCTGGCCGACCACAGCGCGGTCGGGCCATCGAGCTCGCGCCAGGCCTCGCCGTCGCTGGTGATCCGCGGGCGGGCGAAGGTACCGGGCGGCAGCTCGGTGGCCGGGCTGCGCGTCTCATCGGTGATGAAGCCGGTCTGCAGCGCCGGGGTCAGCTCCCAGATGTCCGTGGCCCCCTCGCGCGTCCGGGCCGTGAGCAGCCCCTCGAGGTACACGCCCGTCGGTTCGCCCGGGCTGCCCTCCGTTCGCATGACCATCGCCGTGCGCAGCCCGTAGCCGAGCGCACAATCCGGGATGTGCCAGCGGATCGGCCGGTCCATCGCCGCGATCGCCTGCACCTGCAACTTCCCGGCGAGCCCGCGCCAGGTCGCCGCCGCGTCCATCGTCGTCGGCAGCATGGCGTCCGAATTCGCGGCCGAGGTGGGCGAGGTGATGGGCGAGGGGACGTCCGGGGTGACGGGCGAGGGGACGGGCGAGGGGGCAGCGCCGGTCGGCGAGACCTCGGCCTGCGATCCACAGCCGGGCGCCACGCCCAGGGTCACGGCGATCAGGAGCGAGGGCACGCGCATGCAGGCAGGGTACCCAACAAGCCGTTCCCCCGCATGTCCCGGGCCAGGGCGTCGGCGTGCGCCTGGCCGGCGAGATCCGGCACTGCACCGGGGCGTGGGCGATCGTCAGATCGCCGCTGACCGCCGCGGACAGCCTGGCTTGCAGCGCCGCCTCGATCGCGGTCGAGTCGGCGTTCGCGTCGACCGATCAGCGCACGCGCTTGGGTCCGTGGGGCGCGGATCCATGCGGCCCGGCCTGCGCCTCCACGGTGCGCAGCGCGTCGGGTCGCGTTCCGGTCCTTCGCTGGTAGAGTGCCGGCCCATGCGCACCTCAGGCTGTCTCGCCGCGTTCCTGGTCGCCGGTTGTAGCGCCCCGAACCCCTTCTTCGAGCTCACACCCGGCGACGGCAGCGGCGTCGCTGCCACCACCGAGGCCGCGACCACGCAGGGCCCCACCACCGACCCCGTGGGCTCGATCAGCGCGTCCATGAGCGACGCGTCGATCACCGCGAGCGACCCCTCCGGCGTCACGAGCGGCGGGTTGGAGCCGGGCACGAGCAGCGGGGTCGGGCCCGGCACGAGCACCGGCGGCGAGCCCGGCACGAGCACCGGCCCCGCGAGCAGCACCGGCGCGGAGAGCAGCACCGGCGAGACGCAATGCACGCTCCAGACCGACCCGGACTTCGATGAGCGCCTGTGGGTCAACGGCAAGCTCGCCGCCCAGTGCTTCGGCGCCCCGATCTACTTCCACGGCAAGCTGCTCGCGGGTCAGCAGGAGCTGCGCTTCAACACCTCCGGCACCGGCTGCGCCTTCGAGGAGAATGTCGGCATCATCTCGCTCGGCAAGGGCTACATCCTCCCGGTCCCGGTGGAGGGCCCCTGCGCCAAGCTCTACGTCTATCCGGACGGCCCGGGCCCCCTCTGTGATATCGGCCGGTTCTATGTCCTCCAGGCCGAGAACCAGACGGCGCTCGTCACCGGCTCGTTCTCGTCGCCCGATATGCCCCCACCGGGCAAGGTGGTGGTCACGCCGACCCTGTCGCTGCTCGATGCGTGCTGCCCGATCGAGTCGGAGCAATGCTGCGACGACCAGTTCGGCGACCTCGCGCTGACGGTCGGCCGGGTCGTGGTGGGCCCCGGTGATGCGGCCGACTTTCCCGTCGATGGCAACTCGGTGAGGCTCGCCAACATCCAGAGCTGGCAGACCGGGGAGTGCCTGCTTAAAGTGATGATCACCCGTCGCGACTGGGCCGCGATCCGCCTGTGATCCCGGGCAACGGATCGCCGTCGAGGGGTTCGTCGCCTCGGGGCCAGCTCTGGCAGGCGCGGAAAGGGGCCTGCCCTGATATCATCCCGGTCGATGTCGCCCCCGACGCTCGCCCTGTCCGCGCTGCTCGCCGTCCTCCTGCCGCTCGCGCTTGCGCCGTCGCACGCGCGCGCCGAGGTCGGCGTCGCCGGCTTCGCGCCGACGCATCAGCAGCAGCTGGTCGGCCTCGAGGACTTCACCTTCGACTCCGACTGGTTCCCGATGAACGCCCCGCTGCAGCTGCGCCTGATCGTGCACGGCGGCAACTCGGTGCAGATCGACATGCCCGGCGAGGGCCACTACGACTGGGCCGCCGAGACGATCGAGTTCGCCGGCGATCCGGGAGCCGGCCGCCTCGGCGTCGACGTCGGCTTCACGCTCGACGCCCTGGTCCGCTTCGACGTGCTCGGTCTGCAGTGGGAGTCGGATATCATCGGACCCTACGATTACGCGGTGATCGCCGAGGACAGCTTCACGCCCTATCTGCTGCCGGGCAACCCCGAGCGCCCGCTGATGATCGACGATCAGACCGACCCGGTGACCCTGGTCGCGGTGCCGGTGGTGCCGGATATCCTCGTCGCCTCCGGCAACCTCAACATCGATATCTACGTGATCGTCGAGGCCTCGCTCGAAGGCACCGCGATCGAGGCCGTGACCAGCGCGCCGGAGATCCAGCTGGTGACGGTCGTCGCCGAGCACGAGGCCGTGCCGCTCGCCGCCGGCCCGGGTCCCGCCCCGGACCCGCTGCAGGTCGATGGCACGCTGATCTGCAACCTCACGACCGCGCCGACGGTCGTGTTCAAGCCGACCCTGGTGATGACGATCCTCGGCCAGGACTTCGAGGTCGCCAACATCGAGATCCCCGTCGCCATCCCGCCCTTCGACGACCAGGTCCGCTTCGACCCGATCACCATGAACTTCCCCCGGCCGCCCCCGTCCCCGGGCGCCGACAGTGAGGGCGACAGCCACGGCTACTCGAGCAGCGACAGCGACACGCCGACCAGCAGCGACACCGCGAACGACTCATTGAGCGGCACGGCGAGCGACGGCACCGGCGGCAATGACAGCCTCGGCGGCGAGGCCGAGGGCGCGCAGCCGGGCGAGGACGACGGCTGCGGCTGCGACGTCGACCGCCCCGGCCCCGGCAGCGCGGGCCTGCTCCTGCTCGCGCTGCTCGGTCTGAAGCGCCGTCGCAATTGAGGGCAGGGTAGGCCGCCGGGCCGCGAGCACACGCCGCGCGCCCGCGTGTTATGACGGGCGCCTTCCATGCCTCGCCTCCGTCCCGTCCTCGCCCTCGGTCTCGCCGCTGCGCTCGCCATGCCCACCGCGCTCGTGCCCTCGTCGGCCCACGCGTTCTCGACCCGTATTCACATCATGATCGCCAACAAGGTCCGCGAGGCGCTGATCGCCAGCGGCAACGGGACCATCGCGCTGCGCATGGGTGACTACGCGGTCCAGCTCGCCCCCGAGGATGCCCAGGCCCTCAGCGACTATCCCCTGGCCTTTCGGGCAGGTGCGGTCGGCCCCGACAATATGGTGTTCCCCGGCATGACCGACCCCTCGCACGCGCTCGGTCAGCGCCCCTTCGAGCAATGCGAGCTGCTCTACCAGGAGGCCGTGGTCGCCGAGGAGCGGGCCTATGCGCTCGGCTGCTTCCTGCACGGCTCGACCGACGCGGTCGCGCACCACTACGTCAACTACATGACCGGCGAGACCTTCACGCTGACGCCGATCACCAGCGGCCGCCAGCAGAGCCTCGACAACGTGGTGCGCCACATCCTCGCCGAGTCGCAGCTGCAGGCCGCGGCGGTCGAGCAGGACCCCGGCGCCTTCGCCGACAGCAAGCTGCTGCACACCCTGCCGATCGGCTTCATCCTGCGCGCCTACCTCGACCAGGACAGCGCGCTGTGGAAGCTGATGGCGAGCCACGCCAGGGCCGAGTACGACAAGGTCCGCGCCGAGAACCCCGGCGCCGCGCTGCCGACGATCGTCGCGGCGATGGACGTCGCCGCCGCCGACCACCTGGTGCTCTCGCCGGTGTACCTCGCCTCGGTCGACGACTCGATCGACCAGACCCGCCTCGACCTCGAGGGCCGCATCGCCGACATGCAGGACCCCAAGACCGCGGAGGGCGCCAAGCTGCTCGTCAGCGCCGGCCCCGACGCCGAGCTCGGCACCAAGGACGACGAGACCGACTGCGCCTTCACCTGCCCGCAGCTGTTCGCCGAGTACTTCACCTACATCGGCCTGCTCGCGCCGCGTTACAACGCGCAGAACCAGGAGCTGCCGTCCGCCTTCGAGAAGATCACCGGCGAGCTGCGCAAGGAGCTGTTCACGTTCCACGAGGCCTACCTCGAGGTGGTCGAGAACCTGTCGGCCAAGCTCAACGCGGCCCCCGACGGCATGAGCGGTGAATTCGGCGCGACCAAGGAGGAGCTCAAGGTCCTGTTCAAGCCGCTCAACGACTGGACCGACCGGCTGTCGACGATCGACTACGACACCCTCGTCTACGCGATCATCCCCGACTGGATCATCGAGCTCGACACCTTCATGCAGGCCTTCGGGGTCGACATCGACCTCGCGGCGATCATGAAGGCGATCTTCGACCCGCTGGTCCAGCCGATCAAGGACGCGATCCAGCAGGCCTTCATCGCCCAGGCCCAGGTGTTCCTCGACCAGCTGGTCGCCGAGCTCGAGGCCAAGAAGGACGTCGTCACCAGCGAATACGACGCTCGCCTCGCCGCCGTCGCTCACCCGGAGCTCGGCGGCGACGTGCTCGACCACTTCTATGACAGCGGCCTGTACGCGCACGCCTTCAACATCGCGGCCGCGGCGATCGCCAACCACGCGGCGGTGCTGCCCGTCGGCGACGACCCGATCGGCGTCGGCCCGGCCTCCTTCGACGCGTCCTACACCCCGGCGTGGATGCAGGCCGGCGCCTGTGATTACCTCGCCGACGCCGTGTTCCCGCTCGGCATCGAGGTCCACGGCGCGCTGTCCGTGCGCACCGATAGCGACGACTTCCCGGCCCAGATCGAGGAGGACAGCCCCGTCGAGTGCCACGACGGCTCGCTCTCGGGCTTCGCCGCCGCCCCCGACCTCGCCGCCTGCGCCGTGGTCCGCCTCGCCGCGTTGCTCGAGGATCCGCTCGGCTCGCTCAGCCGCGCCTATCCGCCGTACCTGTCCGAAAAGCCAGCCACCTGCCTCGGCATCACCGTGCCCGGCCTGCCCGCGCCGCCCCCCGGCAGCGACACCGACACCGACACCGGCGGCGACGAGACCGGCGGCACCAGTGATACCTCCGGCGCGCCGACCAGCAGCGACAGCGAGACCCCGACCACCGACGGCAACGTCAGCGCCAGCGGCCTCACCGCGGGCGAGAGCGGCAGCGGAGGCGAGACCGCGGGCAGCAACGGCGACGACGGCTGCGGCTGCCGCAGCGATGCCGGCGGCACCGGCGGCACCGGCCTCGCGCTGGGCCTGCTGGGCCTGCTGGGCCTGCGTCGCCGCCGTCGCGGCGCGCTCGCGGTCGCGCTCGCGCTCGCCACC
>ERZ795056.7334-NODE-7334-length-10591-cov-5.124810_pt1 | contig 10591 bp, 11 predicted proteins | sample MGYA00375140_ERZ795056 | MGnify/ENA primary metagenome ERZ795056 (study PRJEB30185, sample SAMN05720227) | activated sludge metagenome | isolation source: Anaerobic digester | place: USA | collected 2015-03-09 ...
CGAAGGCAAACTCATTGCCAAGCACATCACAGACAAGACATTTGGCAACTTGCGGCCCATGGTCAGCTGCAATCGTTACCCTAACTGCACCTACGTTGTCTGGGAAGATGTCGAGCGCGTTGCTTGCCATCGGTGCGCGCTACCTTTTCGCTTTGTCGAAGCAGACGGGACGCGACGCTGCATCAATCCGCGCTGCGTGCCTTCAGAAGACGCAGTGGCCGAGGAGCTGCTCAAATTAGCGGTAACTGCTTGCGGCATCGACCAGGGCGCTGCAGTAGCGCTCGCCAAAACCGCAGGGATTCTCACCGGCTCTCACGGCTACAATTCGCCTACGGTGATGGAAGCGTTTAAGATCGGACTCGCCAAAGGGCAGCGGTCACGCATTGAGCGCAATCAGTAGCGGCGGCAAATTCGTCGCAAACCTAGCCTGTGAGTGCGTTCGCGTTCGCTATAGGGGGGCCGAACCTCTGGCTACTCTCATTGACGCGTTGCGCCATTTTGTCACAAGCACAACGTTTAGCTTGTGATGTAATATGTTGTAATTGCGAATATAAATATTCTTACTTGATTGGAATGCATATTGCTTAACGCAGTGTGTTATGAAGTTGAACAATAGCTCCGCTCTGGTCGTTGCACTGACTGTTGCCACCACTGCCGCCGCCACGGGCGCCACCGGCTGTGGGCTTGAATCAAGCGAGCGGGCATCGTGCGAAGGCAGCGCAACGGCGCAAACGACGGTGTATCGGTTCACCCAAGCCAAGCTGCCGCGCAACCATTTTCAAGCGGTGCTAACGAGCCGCGACTACAACGGTGATGGCAAACAAGACAATCAACTCGGGGTTGCGTCGGTTGCGATGGTGCAACTCGCAGCGGAATACGATCCAGGTGCTGCGATGGCGGCGCGGCTGCAAGCTTTGCCGGCCGCCAGCGCATGGACGTTGCAACTGACGCAATGTCGCGAACACGCAGGCGGCGATGCCGCACTGATTCACGATGGCATCAGCGAACCAGCGACAGCGGTGCTCAACGGTAGCAAGTGGACAATTACCGGCAACGATCTCACGGTGCCGGTAGCATGGCTGGCGGACTCGGTAGGCGCAGCCAGCGCGCCAGGTTGGCTAGCAACTGATGCGGCGGAGCTGGTGGTCACGATGCGCGGCAATACGATGCAAGGGCGGTTCGCCGCCACCGTCGAGCCAACAGCAGTGCGCGCATTGATCGTTCCACCACTGTTAATGTTCTTGAACCAACCGGCGCGCAGCAGCTGGTTGCGGTTTTTGCTCGATACCGACGGCAACGGCACGATCACGGCGGCCGAGTTGCAAGCGAGCAGTGGGTTCAACGACCTCACCAAAGCGGACATCGCGGTTGCATCGGGCGAAGCACCAACCTTGGCTAGTGTTGGGCTTGAGATCGAAGCAGTGCAAATTCAGTAGCGAACGCTATTCGTCGTCGCTGCCGTCGGCACTATCCTCGGCACTAGGCGCAACACCGTCGACGCCAGGCATCTCACCAGCGTTGCCGCCGCGCCAACGCGCAATGCAACGGCGCACGCTGCGTTGATTGGAAAAGCCAAGTTCATGTGCTGCATCAAAGACGCGGCCCGAGCGTGCCAACGAGCCGTAGCGACGGTGCCGCACGTGATCGAGCACTTCGCCATACGATGTGCCGGCTTCGAGCAAGCGGCGCTGCATGCTGCGCGACGACAACCCAAGCGCACGTGCAATGTCATCGGCGCTGATCTTGGTCGATGGTAAGCGGGCCTCGATCATGCGTTGTACATCGGCGACTACGTCGACGCGTGCAGTGTTGGCTAGCTGCGCCTGCGACTGCGCAACCAAAAATGCGTGCAGCGCAGGGTCGGCGCCCCGCGGCACGCGTTGCAGCGAATCGGCGGCAATCGAAAAACCACTGCTGCCAGCGCCGTAGTCAACCTGGCAGCCAAACAGCGCGCTTACATCGCCGCGGGCATCGTTGCGGCGATGGCAGAACCATGCGCGTTGCATGGCCACGCCACCTTCGACGACGCGCGATAACGAGCGCGCCACTAGCCAGATCGTGTACTCGTTGAGGTGTTGGCCTAAGCCGTCGCGAGGCCCGGCGACGTTGTAGTCGACCTGCGCCAGGCCTTTGTCGACGCGCATGGTGAACTGGCCAATTGGATTGATCAACGCAGCAAAGCTAGTGAGCGCTTCAATTGCCACTTGCACCGTGGGCGCAGTACGCATCACAAACTCAGCAAAGCCGAACGCACCTGGCGGCACAGCTTCGGCCAAGTGCAGCCCGAACAGCGGATCTTTGACGGCGGTTGCGGCACGGTCAACAAAATCGCGAATCCGTGGCAGCGGTGCCGTGATCTCGCTGGCCACGCCCGAAGGTGGCAACTTGGCGGCCGTGAGCAGGTCGGTTGTGTTAATGCCGCGCATCGAAAGCTGCGCGGAAATCAGTGGCACCATCCGAAATGAAAACAGCGGTGGTTTTGCCGTCGACATGCTACCGGTTCCCTTCCTTGAGGAACGTTAGTTGGGTTTCGGGCGCCGGAGTGCAGCCATATTTCTCGATGAGCAGATTGTCGTATGCGTCGGCATTGTTGAGAAATGTGCCGATCCAGGTGGAAAGCTCGGCCCGATCGTTGTGAGTGAACACATCCGACATGTGCACCGTCAAGTTGAGCCGAATGATGTTGTCGTCGAGGTCAAACGCATAAGGCGCGTGTTCGGCAGCCAACAAAAAGCGGAACAAATCGCCCAGGTTCTGTTTGCCAGGTTGCGCTAATGTCGACGAGAAACACACGTGCTCTGAACAACAACACCAAATCTTGATGGGCGCCGAGCCGCGATAAAACGACCAGTTCTGCGAGCCGTGGCGGGCCAGCACTGGATCGATGTTGGCTGCCGTCAGCGCCGATTCGACGAAGTTGACGACGGGGTGGGCTTCGGGCGGATGGAAATACGCTGCGAGTTCGTATTCTTCGAGGTCAGAGCCGCAGCTGCCGCAGTAGCGTTCAGGTGATTCGAGCAAGGCTTCGCACGAAGGGCAAGTCACGCCGAACTCGACAGTTTGCGTTGCAAAATCGGCGACGAACGACTGCACCGCGGTGCCTGGAATGCCGAAACCAACCATGTCGGCCGACGACAACTTGCAGGTCGTAACTGCCACAATGTGTTTATGCTGGTCGAGAATCGGCCCGCCCGAGTTGCCAGGATTGATGGCAGCATCGGTCTGCACAAAGTGTTGGCCGTCGAGCAACTGCTTGGGATTGCTGATCACGCCTTCCGTGATCGACAACGGCAGGCCAACTGGAAAGCCAATGATATTGATCGATTGTTTGGCTTTGAGATTGTCGCTCGATGCCAAAGGCAAAATGTCTTGCGGCAGATCTTGGCCGAGTTCAACGATGGCTAAGTCGCGGCGCGGATGAATGCGGCGCACGGTGCCAACCACGCGGCTCTTGTCGCGTAGCTCGACGGCAACGGTGCGGTACGGCGCGACCACGTGGCAATTGGTGACCAAGGTGTTGGGCTTGATCAAAAAACCCGAGCCGGTGCCGCCGCCAGTGAATACTTGGAACACGCCAAGGCGTTCAATTTCGAGTGAGTCGGTCATTAGTTGGCTTCCTCGCGGTCGTCGTCGCTGGCTTTGTCGGCGCTTTCGTCATACACGGTTTCGCCTATGGGGGCGTCGTCGCCATCCTCATCGTCGTCCTCATCGTCGTCACCGCCATATGCTTCGACCAATTCTTTGCCGTGTTCGGTCAGCAGGGTCGCCACTTCGCGCCACGGCTTGCCCGACGCTGCAGCGAGGGCCTTGGTTAGGTCGGCTTCGATTGCTGGCGGCCAGGCGTAGCGGCCAAGCAAAAATGTATACGTACTGATCAACGCCATCGCCGCTTCGAGCGATTTGCCGGTTGTGCGGTATTGCTCGATAGTGTCGGCGTAGGTACCTGGGCCGAAATAGCTGGTGAGCACAGCTGGTGTGCCGTCGGCGCTTGGGCTGATAGCGTAGGTTGGATGGCCTAAGTCACGGCGAAAATCCGCCGGGCTGACCGCTTTCATTTCTTTGATGCATTTGCTCAGCGTAGTTTCGCGCTTGCTGGGATCTTCTTCGCTGTCGTTAAACACGCGTGCGTACTCGGCGAGCTTGGCATGGAGAAAGCCGTTGAGCGGCAAGGCGTAACGCACGCGGTAAAACGCGTAGGCGGTGAGTTCGTTGAGGAAAAACACCGAGCGTTTGCGTTGCGATTCTTTGATTAGCTCTTCAACATCGTTCCAGTGCGCCGCCCAAATGGCTTGCGCGCGCTCGAATTCTTCGTCGGTGACGTCGGGAATTGGTTCACGATCGAGTGGCAGCGCGGAAAATTGGCCAATCAACCAATCGTCGTTGTTGTCCGCTTCGATTGGCATGCGGCGCAACACTTCGATCAATTTGTACGGATGCATGCGCGACACTCGATCGCGGAATTCCAAGTACACGTCATCGCCGTGCAAGCGCGGCTGATGCAGTTGGCCGGAGCCACTGATCTTGGTTAACAAAAAGCGCAGCGCTGCAATACCGTTGCCGCCAGTCGGCAGCTTTACCAACGGCACGACGATCGAGATATGCTCGTCGGCAATGCTGACTTTTACCCGGGATGAACCTTGGGCAAACGAATACGGAGTCGTCGCGATATCAGGCACTTGCTGGTCAGGAAACAAGTGCGCAAACACAGCTTGCATCGACTCAGTGGTTTTGCCCGATTCAAACAACGCAATGGCAGTTTCAAACAACTCGTAATCGAGCGTCACCGCTTTGGCTCGTTGCCGAACCGCTGGCACAAACGTTAGTGAAGCAATCGCCATAGAGTCTCCCACCCTAAGTGTGCGCGAACCTGTGCAGTAAAAACAAGCGATTGGGTCGGCTCCCTGCGTCGGTCTCGCGCTCGGTGATCGAAACGCCCGAGCGCTGGAATATTTCTCCAGTTCATGCGTTAGTGCGAGGCCATGCCAGTCACATTTCCGGCGCATCAAGCAGCGGTGTTGCCGTTGAAGCTGCGTTGGCCTGGTCTCGACGGTGTTGCGTTGTGTATCGGTAGTGCGGCGCCTGACCTGTCGTATGCGCTGCTTGGGACGCGCTGGCAGTTTGATGCGCATTACACGTGGGCGGCGGCTGGGTGGGGCATTCCGATTACGTTGTTCTTGTGTTGGTGGTTGCGGCGTGGCTTGTTTGCGCATGCACCTTTGTGGGCGCCCGCGAGTTGGCGGCCAGGGTTGCAGCAAAGCAGTGCGCGCGCGTGGAATGTTCGTAACATTGGTCACGCCGTCGGTGGCGCTGCCATCGGTATCGTGTCGCATGCAGGCTGGGACGCGTTTACCCACAGCAGTTCACCACTCGCGGATCATTGGCGCGTGCTCAATCGTATTGTGATCACCACGCCAGTGCCAATGACATTAGCGCGCACGCTGCAGTATGCCGGCCACACATTTGGTTCGGTGCTGGCGCTGTGGTTGCTAGTAAAAGTGTGGCGCGCCAAGCGCATCGTCGACGGTATCGTCGACGGAAAAAGTGCTCAGCGGCCCGGCCAAGCAACGAACCTGTCAGCGTTGCCCTGGCGTTTGCCAGCCGCCCTGGCGTTCGGCATCGGCATCGCACTGCTGAGCAACTGGCGCATGCCGCACGAAATTGCAGCGGCCTTGCTGCGTGGCTTTTGGTCAGCGTTGCTCGTGCTTACGGTCTTGGTGGCGATCGCTCGCCGGCGCGCTGCAACGTAGCGGTTCCACCCGAACGCGGTCGGGGAAACGTTATGAGATCGGCCAACCAGATGGCTTGCGAAATTGCGCCTTCCGCCCGAATATAGTTGCTGTCGATGGCCGCGAATACCTCCTCGAAGAAGCGCGCCGTGCGCAAAAAATCCACTGCCGCCAAGGCGATGGCGACGACATCTAGCGCAAAGCGACTAGGAGTCGTCGGCGATGACTCGCGGTTCGCCGAGGTTATCGCGCTCATTGAGGCGGCTCGAGGTCGGGCGTACCAGGCTGTAAACGCCGAGCTTGTCACCCACTATTGGGACCTAGGCGCGTACATCAGCCGTAAAATCACGAGCGCCGAGTGGGGCGACGGTGTCATCGAGGATCTTGCAGCCGATCTCGCCAGGCGCTACCCCGGTGTCCGTGGCTACGCGCGACCGAACCTGTTCCGAATGCGACAGTTTTACGATTCGTACCGCTCGAACCGAATTGTCTCACCACTGGTGAGACAATTGCCTTGGACACACCACCTGATCATTCTCAGTCAGGCCAAGCCCGTCGAGACACGCGAATTCTACATCGTAGCAGCCATTAAAGAGCGCTGGTCGAAGCGGGAACTGGAGCGACAGATCCGCTCCGGTGCCATTTTGCGCGAATCGCTTGCCACGAAGAAAGTCTCACCAGTGGTGAGACAAATTCATCCGACGGCAATTGACGAGTTCAAGAATGCCTACAACGTGGAGTTTCTGGGTCTCGCAGTCGAGCATTCCGAAGCAGACCTCCACGGTGCGCTTCTGCGCAACCTTGGCCGCTTCTTGACCGAGCTCGGTCGTGACTTCTGCTTTGTCGGATCCGAGTACTGTGTTCAAGTCGGCAACCAAGACTTCGCGATCGATCTGGTGTTCTTCCACCGAGGTCTACAGTGCCTCGTGGCTTTTGAGCTAAAGGTTGATAAGTTCAAGCCTGCCGATCTTGGGCAGCTTTCGTTCTACGTCGAGGCGCTCGATCGCAATCTGAAGAAGCCACATGAACGGCCATCGATTGGTGTGCTGCTTTGCGCTACGAAGGACGACGAGGTCGTCGAGTACGCGCTCGCGCGTACGACTTCACCCACGCTTGTCGCAGAGTATCAGACGTTCCTGCCACCGAAGGAAGTCCTGCGCGTAAAGCTCCATGAGCTATACGCACAGCTCACTCTGAACGAACCGGTTGGGTCCACAAAGTCCACACGGAGGCGTTCATGAGCCGCGTTTCTTATATCTTTGCTGGGAAGATGCCATGGCGCGCCAGCTTCGCGTCGGTAGCTCTTGCTGATAACGGCTACTTCAAAAAAATTCGGGTCGGAGCGCACCTAATTGACGTTGAGACACTCGCTCATGTCTATGCATGGGAGAATCGCCGCAACGAGCTAAACCAGGCCGGCGGAGCACGGGTGCCCTGAAATATTTCCTCAGGAATTCGGTGCGAGCCAAGCGAGCGTCGGGAACCATTCCCTGGCGGCCTTGCTTGCTACGTCTGTTGCTAGCTGAGAAAATGTGCGCATGGCGATGTCAACCACCCTTTTTGCTGTTACTCAGGAAGTCATCGATCGGTTGAAGTCGGAGCCCTCGGCGATCCTGCAGCTTGAGTCCAAAGAAGTTTATAGCACCTACCTTTGGACGACGATTCCGTATTTCTTGAACGATGCGGACGACGAAGGCGATGACGACGACGATGATGGTGATGACGACGATGACGACGACGAGTTGTCTCATCCACTCGCCAACGTCCTTAGCGGTACTTCCTCAGTGGAGTGTGAGAACCTCGAATGCGGCGCGTTTTACGTTTTCGATCCATCCGATGTCGAGACGTTGAGCAAGTTGCTCGCCGCCGTAAAGCCGTCCGACATCAAAAAGCGGATACTAGACGCTGAGCTCGAAGAGGTATACGACGGCGAGGTCTGGGAGGAGCTCGAACAGCAAGACCTCTCCGAGCCTGAGGAGGTCGCCAAAGAGGTACTTGACGACGTCAAGCGGCTGAAGGCGTTCTATGCTGACGCTGTCAAGAACAAGCGCGGTCTTGTTGGCTATACGACCTAAGTTGGTGACGCGCTAGCCGTTGCGACGCTGGGACGCGCTACTGATTCGTATAGATAAACGCATCGTCGCCGTTGGTGACGCTGACGACCAAGATGGTGTCATCGCGGGTGGCGGCAGGCAGGGCGTTCCAGGCTTGCATGGCAACGTCGGCGTGTTGTTGGTCGTAGGCAAGCACGGCAAGCATTTGGCGCGACCAGCGGTCGGCTGCTGATACCGACGCGGTCGCAAGCTGAATATCGTCGAGCTTGCGACGCAACAAGGTGTCGGCTTCAGTCAGCGTATACGCTTGACCGAACGGGAAATGCACCAAGCGAGTTACGCTGACGCCGACTTTGCGGCCGTCGATGTCGACCAGCATGTCGGCGATCTTGCTGGTGGTGTCGTAGACGATTTCGGTTTCGGTCTTGAGCAGCGTGGCGCCTTCGCAACGCGCCAACCACTCGTAGGCAAACACTTCGGAAAGGCCGGAGCTGCCGCCTGCGTTGGCGGTCATCACCAAACGTACGCCGCCAGGTGTCAGGCGCGGCCGGTCAGCCGGATCGTCATAACGATCGGTGCCAAAGTCAAAAATGCCAGCAAACCAAAACGGCGTGGTCGCGGTCCATTCGGTGTCGTCGAGCACGCCACAGTCGCCAGTAACTACGCCAAAACCGGCCGGGGCGTCGACGGTTGGTGCAACATCGACGATAACCGCTGCGTCGCGTTGCAGTGGCGCATCTGCGGTGGTTTTGCTTGGGTCGCTGCACGCGCTCCACAACGCTGCCACCGCGATACATGATCCAATGCGTTTCATGCCACGCACGATATCAGTTTGGCCGGGGCTAGCCCAGCGTGCATCATGTCAGCTGTGCAAATCCGCGCGCTCCGCGACGCCCAATGTGCGCCGCAAAGCTTCGAGGCTATCGGCGAGCTGGGCCTCGGTTGCAGCATCGGTTAGATGGCCGTGGAGGTCAAACAGCCGACGTGGCCCAGCGATTTGGAGCGACGCGCCGACGAGCACGTTGCCCGACATCGTGCGCAGCACTTCGATCAATGCGGGATGCACAAACTCACCGCCGGTTGGCGAAGCGCTCCACACGACGACGGGCTTTTGATCAAGCACCGTGGTTGAGACTAGCCAATCGAGCGCGTTTTTGAGCGAGCCCGGAATGCCATGAGCGTATTCGGGCGTAGAGATCAGCACTGCAGCGGCTTGGCCCACCAACGCACGCAACGCAACTACCGAGGCTGGTGGCGCGTCATCGTCGTCGGGCGAAAAGTGCGGCAAGGTGGCGACACCGTCGTAGACGCGAAACTCGTCAACATCGGCAAGTAGCCGCGCTGCCGCCGCAAGCAGCAAGTGGTTGGTTGAACCAGCACGATTGCTGCCACATAACGCGAGAATCATAGGTGTCTCCATTGCCGTGCGGCGCGCCCGCCGGCAGCGTGCGAATAGTTAGTTGTTGGCCAGCGAGTTACAAATTGCTTTGGCTTGCACAACCTGCGCTTCGCTTGCGAGCAATTGATTCGCGCCATGCGGCAATCGCGGCAACTGCAGTCATAGCGATGGATGCGTTCATGACGCTTCAATCAGCATCGGTCGCCGGAAATTCCCGCGCTGCGGATATTACTTTTTGCTTAACGTGCCGAGGTAGTCGCCTTTGCCCAACGCCACGCCGTTGTGGCGCAGGATTGCGTAGACGTGAGTGGCGTGGAAAAAGAAATTCGGCACTACGTGCTCGATGAAGTAGTCGTGGCCGGTCATGGTTTTGCCTTCCCACCGTGGCTGAGTGACCACGCGTGTGGCTGCGCCTTCAAAGTCGCTGGCTTTGAAGCTGTCGAGATACGCGATGACCGATGCCACGCGGGCGCGCAATTCAGCGACCGTGGTTTCGGTGTCGGGATGGCTTGGTGCTTCTTTGCCAGTGATGCGCGAAATGCCAAGCTTGGCGGTGTCGCAAGCAATTTGAACTTGCCGGCTGCACGCGAACTGATCAGGTGCGAGGCGTGAACCCAGCAGCACTGCCGCATCAAAGTTCTTAGTTTTGGCGTAGCTCTCGGCGGTGTCGAGCCATTTGTCGAGTTGGCCGAGCTGTTTTTTCATTTGGGAGAAAAGTTCTTGATACATGCGATGCAGGGTACACGAGTCTGCTTAGCACGCACCTCGAATTGGGGCGTTAGCGCAATTTCTTGATGAAATCGGCAACGATCTTGGCAGGCTTTTCGTAGTGCGAGCGAATGTAGTCAGCGTGGGCTTGGGTCGCCAACTCACGCACGCGCGCTGGCTCCTTTTTGAGCTGGTGGAGCGTTTGCGCCAAGGTGAATCGCAAAATCGCCAAGTTGTACGGCGTTAGATCTTTGATCGCATCTTCGGCCAATGCCAATTCAAATAGGGGCAGCGCTTCTTTGTAGCGTTTGTGTGAGAAGTAGGTAACCGCGTATGCAGCCAACGCGTAGCCCGCGCGCGGATCTTTGAGGCGGCGTAGCGTTTCGTAGGCTTCGCGCAACTCGTCGATGCCATATTCCAATTTTTCATCGGCTTTAAACTGACCATCTTGCACTTGCAGCATCGCAACATCGCGCACGCCTGCAGCGCCAGTACTGCGCGCCAGCTCGATGGCTTTGGCCAACTCGGCAAGGCAAATGTCATGATGCTTGAGTTCGTGCTCGGCCATGCCCAAGTCGCGATGCAACTCAGACAGAAACAGCGGATCAATATTGGTTCTTTGTTCGACCCGCGCGATCAATTCCCGAATCTTGGGCACAGCGGCGCGTGAGTTATCTTCCCAATAGTCAATGTTGGCTTCGTAC
>ERZ795056.7341-NODE-7341-length-10588-cov-9.943321_pt1 | contig 10588 bp, 9 predicted proteins | sample MGYA00375140_ERZ795056 | MGnify/ENA primary metagenome ERZ795056 (study PRJEB30185, sample SAMN05720227) | activated sludge metagenome | isolation source: Anaerobic digester | place: USA | collected 2015-03-09 ...
TAGCCTTCATCATCTTTAACCGTCCCGACACTACCGAAAAAGTGTTTGCTGAAATACGCCGTGCAAGGCCGTCTAAGCTGTATATTATAGCCGATGGGCCACGTACACCCGAAGAAAAGGCGCTGACAGATGCCGTTCGGGATGCAGCCGGGCCTGTGGACTGGCCATGCGAGGTTAATAAGATATTCAGCAATAATAACCTCGGCTGCCGGGGAAGGGTAATTACCGGATTGAATGAGGTATTTGAAAAGGAAGAAAAGGCTATTATTGTAGAAGACGACTGCCTGCCCCATCCTGACTTTTTTGAATTTTGTGAAGTGCTGTTGGAAAAATACCAAAAGGATGACCGGGTAGGAACCATTAATGGAACCACCATACCGGGAACAGGAACCAATATTGAAGCATCTTACTATTTCAGTAATTTTTCTGTTATCTGGGGTTGGGCAACGTGGAAGAGAACCTGGCAATTAGTGGATAATAACATGGAGGTTTACAGCACATTGAGTAATACTGAATGGCTGGGCAAAACCTTCCCGGATAACCCAAATGCAGTGGAGGATATTAATAAGTTTTTAAACATGACAGCCAGTGGATATAATGCCTGGAGCTACGTTCTTTTATTTGCCACACTTTACCATCAAAAAATAAATATTCACCCAAGGCAAAATCTTGTGTCCAATATCGGGTTTGACAGCCGTGGTACCCATACCATCGGCAAAGCTCCTCACGCCAACCTGCCTGCCTTTCCGCTTGGCACATGGAATCACCCGGATGAATTAATGGTTGACCAATTATCAGACCTGAAAATTTATAAAACCTTTTTCGAGCAAAATAGAAGGGTGCCGACATTTAAGGAAAAACTGGTGCATTTTATCAAACGCAAAATACTCAAAAGGTAGCCTCATGTTTGTTTTGGTAAAAAATATCCTTCGTTGGTTTTTGGCAAAATACCATAATCCGGGTGTCCGGATGGATTTTAACTCAAAGGTTGACAGACTGAGTAATATTGGTAAACAGAGCCGTTTGGTCGGGGCAATCATTCAAAAATCTGAAACAGGTGAAAAACTTGAGGCCATAGGTGCAGGCATATTCCGCAGTAAAATTGGTTCCCGTTGTAAAATAAAAAAGGCAAATTGTTATTCGGTGACTTTTGGGGACGAGGTACAGGTAGGAGAAAATTGCATTGTCAGTCATTCCACAATAGAAAAAAGAACCTATTTAGCGCCGAATGTTATGTTATTTCATAGTCAGATTGGTTCATATTGTTCTATTGGGCCAGGTGCTATTATTGGACATGCCGAACACCCGGTTCATTTTCTATCAACTTCACCCCTATTTTATAATCCACAAAATAGTTTTGGTGAGCAGCGTTTTATTTTAGAAGCAGCCCATGAATTTCGGGAAACTACTATTGGGCATGATGTCTGGATTGGGGCAAATGCATTTATCAAATCAGGGGTTACCTTAGGCACCGGGGCTGTAATTGGCGCTCATGCAGTGGTTACCAAAGATGTGCCGCCTTATGCAATAGTAGCAGGTGTACCGGCAAGAATAATCCGAATGAGATTTAAAGAGGAAATAATTAGAAAATTAGCGTTTGATGCATGGTGGACGCTCACTGAACAGGATTTAGAAAAATATTCTAAAGAATTCAATCCGGAATGAGTGGGTTGTTGGCAAACTCAGGGTTGTTTGATGTTCATTAAAGAAGCCTGTTATTTTTTTAAGAAGGCCGGAATGAATTTCAACTTGAAATTATCCCGGTGCATGCAACCAAAATAATTAAAACTTTGAAATGATATCAGAAAAATCCGATAAAGCATTATGTATTGAATCCAAAGTTTTTTTCATAGTGAATTTTCCATTGTACACGTAATCAGTATTTATTTGGACTTATGTTTTTGCATTCATTTAATTACCCTTTTTTTTCGGTTTAAGCATATTTGAAACCATTTTCAAGAAATATTCCCATCCTGTTGGTAACCGATCAAATCCCATCCGCACATGGTATGGGCGTATCCAAAACTATGTATAACTTACTGGAAGGATACCCTCCCTCTTTGCTGTATATTTTGGCCGAGCCAAATGAAAAGGCCAACCAACTTCAACAGCTTAAAGGGGTAATAATTCGCAGGCATTTATATTATATTCCGCTGCTGAAGGGAAGGTTAGGAGCTTTAGGTTATAATAAGGCTGTTAAAAACCTGAATGGCTGGTTAGGCAGAATACTCCCCATTCGGATGTTGAATGATTTTGAAGGAAGGGTTAAACCTTCATTGGTGTTAGTGGCAACCACTGGTTTTAACCGTGTGTACCTGGCAAAAAAATTGGCAACTGCCTTGCAATTGCCTTTGCTGCCTTATTTCCTTGATAACTGGATGATGAATGCAAAGGGCAGCTATGGCGGCCTGAACAAGCAGAAGATGATCCGGCAGGTTTTGGCGGAGGCTAATGGCTGGATGGTTATCAGCGAAAACCTGAAATTACAGCTTGAGGAACAATACCGGTTAAAAGCGCCCGCATTTCTTGTTATCCATAGCCCTGCAAAACCTTTTCCACAGCAACTACAAAACGTAAAAAAAACTTCAGGTGATTTTGTTATTCGTTATGCCGGTTCGTTATGGGATATGCATTTTGATGCCCTGCTTTTGGTAGCAAAGGTTTTACAAAAGCTACGCAATGAGGGGATGGGTTGCTCGCTCATTATTCATACCCCTGTTGGTCACTGGCAGCACCGAAAAAATATACTGGAACCACTTGGGGTAATTTATGGGGGTTATGTTCAGGATAACCACGAATTGTTATCGTATTTTCAACAATCCGACCTGTTACTGGTTACGGCTGCCTTTCATCCCGGTCAAAAAATTATTTCTGCCTCAAGTTTGCAAACCAAGGTAACCGAGTATATGGGCAGCGGGGTTCCTATCCTTTCGGTTGGGCCTGATTATGGTGTGTGTAACCTTTTTTTCAAACAACACCAATGCGCCTTTGTAATAAACCATCCTTCAGAAGAAAATGCGGTACTGCAGGTGAGGCATATTTTGCAGGCAGCAAACGAACGGGCAACATTGGCCGGAAAAGCCTTTCAATTGGCAGCTACTACTTTCTCACAGGCTTTTGTACAACAAAAAATGGAGGAATTCTTGTTGCAAACCATTGGTAAGGAAAAATGAATAAAATGGATGTAATAAATACAGGGTTGTTCCCAAAAAATAGAGGGTATTGATTAACCAACCGTTATTTATTTATGCCTTATGAAAGTACTCTTTGTATCCGATTTCGATACTGAAAACCCAGGGCTTCGGTCAGGGGTGCCTTTTTTTATCGGTAAAGCTTTAAAGGAGGTGGGGATTAATTACCGGGTATTACAGGTTACCGATAAACGGACACTTTGGCAACGGCTTCAATCGAGGGTAAAGCAAGGACTTTGCAGTGCCGGCATCTGGCATGGCTTTTACGATGCGGGGTACAGTGCAGCTACCGCTAAATCCTACAAAAAATGCTGGCTTAAAGTTGATTTTTCAGCCTTCGATCTGGTAATCAGCATCAGTCCACGTACCGTAGCTTTTTTGCCCCCTGTTACCCGCCTGGCAATTTGGATTGACAATACTTTTGATACCTATGCGATGTACCCGGGCAGGGAAGGCATTTGCAGGCAAACCTTTGCTGAAGCCCTGCAGGTAGAAAAGCTGGCTTTCATCCGCGCAACGCAGGTTTACACTGCATCATCCTGGTTGGCAGGCCGCTTGCCGAATACACATGGGCTTTCTACTGAAAAGATTAGGGTAATGCCAAGGGGGTCAAGTCTTCAGCAGCCTCCCGGCATATCCGGTGTTCGGCAAAGTATTGCCGGAAGAATACAAGATGGGATTTGCCGGCTGTTATTTGTAAACAGCGGAAAATGGCTTGTGGGCCGCAAGGGAGGGCAACTTGTGGTGGAAACTTTTAAGCGGTTGAAAAAGGATATGCAGGTAAGCCTTGTGGTTATAGGCGATGTACCCGATGAAGTGCGTACATCACTTGAAGAGGAGGGTGTGCAATGCCCCGGTACAATTAATAAGGCCGGCGAAAATGGAGAGGCGCGCTATATTGAAGTATTGCTTGAATCCCATTTTTTATTTGTACCAAGTATAGCCGACGGTTTTGGAATAGTGTATGCCGAAGCTGCCTCATGCGGGTTGCCATCCATTGCCAAAGCCATTATGGGGGTTTCCGAGGCTGTACAGGAGGGCATAACCGGGCGTTTATTACCAGCTGAAGCCAATGCCGGTGATTTTGCATCACTTATAAAGGATCAATGGAAGGATAAGGAAAGCTACATTGCCTTGTGCCACAGCGCATATGCCTATGCACAGGAGCATTTTAGCTGGCAAAAAAATGTGGCAAGTATTGTGGAAGATATGAATCAGGAAATTTTCCCAAAATGACCCCCTCCCATATTCTGATAGGCGTTGTGTATAATCGCAACGGCATTGCTACATGGTGTGTGGAAACTGCAAGGGCAATTTTGTTATCAGGCCGGCAGGTTACCCTTGTTACATTCAGGCTGGACTTGTTACCCGAAGACCTCCATCATGTGGCCATGGTTACTGAACCGCCCAAATCAAGAACCCTGATTAAAAAGGTGGCTGATAGGCTTGTATGGTGGAAACAGTTCATAGTTTCTCCCTCTTTTAATCCTGTACACCTGCAAAACGCATACCGGCAATTGCAAAATGCGGGTAATGCCCCGGATTTAATACTGGTTGCGCAAACTGATTTTTTATGGCCCGCCGCCCCGGTTCCCCAATGGGTGGTGGCCCGTTCATGGCCGGTAAGCCTTGGGGGATACCTTGCTAAAATGAAGGAGCTGAAAAGTCAGCCCTGGCTGCCGAGGCTCCACGACCTGGTTTTTTGGCATAAAATGGACCATAAAGCCTACCGGAAAGCAACAGGCGTGCTGGCGATTACCCAACGGCTTGCCACTGCGCTCCGGCAAAAGGGGTACAGGGCACACAAGCTTTACCCCTGTGTTGCCGTAGCGGGTCAATTACAAGGAATTAGCCGGGCTGTTCCGCGAATAATAACTGCAGCACTTAACCTTGCAGATAAGCGAAAAAATATAGCGCTGATGATGGAAGTGCTTGGCGGTCTGCACGTGAACCATAAACCGTTTGACCTCACACTCGTAGGATTGGTTGATGAAGAAACCGAAAGGAACTACAGGGCTTTGGTTCCCCATACAAGGTTCACCGGAAGGCTTACCCGGGGTGAACTACTTTCCGAAATGGCTGATCATGATATTTTTCTCTTTGCCTCGCTGCAGGAAAATTGGGGATATGTGTTAACGGAAGCTATGGCTATGGGATTAGCAGTTATAACCCCAGATTTATATCCTTTTGAGGAGATTAACCCCAATCCCCAATTGCGGTTTAAGCAGTACGACCGGGATGATTTTAAAGAAAAAATTGGCAGGGTTATTGGGTACCCGAACTTGTTAAATGATGCAAAAGGGAAAGCCTTCGAAAAATATAAGGCTTCTTTTTCGCCCGTTGAGTTTTGCAACAAACTTTTTGAGGCTGTACATCCATGAACTTTAAACCCGGACAAAGTAAATGTCTGTTATAGGTACCTTCGTAACCCGTTATATCTATGGAAGAAAACGCTGGCAGGCGTTTTTTGAAAAGTTGCATTTTATCAGCCTGAAGGGGTTAAACCTTGGCGCAGGGAGTTCGCTATCCAACAGCGGCGAAACAGGTATTCCCGACCTTGTGTTCGAAAGGGCTTCCACCCAAAGCGACATCGTTATATTTGATGTAGGTGCAAATTCAGGAGGCTATTCTTCCATGTGTGCTTCAAGGCTAAAAGGAAAAGGCAAAAAGCTTCAGTTTTTCCTTTTTGAGCCCAATACAAGTCTGCATCCTTTAATTCACAGAACAATGGCAGGCGAACAATATTTTTTGTTTAATACAGCCCTTGGTTCAAAATCAGGAACTGCAACTTTTTTTATTCCCGAATCGCATGTGCGTGGCAGCCTTGTGAATAATGAAAACATATTAAATGGTCATTCAGCCGTAAGAAAGGAACAGGTAATGGTTTCTACACTTGATGAAATGGTGATTGAAACCGGATGCAAACGCATTGATTTATTAAAAATAGATGTAGAGGGAAGCGAATTTGATATTTTGAAAGGAGCTGAAAAAGCGATTGATGAGGGTATCATCTTTGCCATTCAATTTGAATTTGGCACCGGGCAAATTACTACACGCCACTACCTGCACGATTATTTCAACCTGCTCGGAAAGAATTTTACCATACATAGAATTCTGAAGGACGGAATTTCAGGTGCACTGAAATATAACACGCAGCTTGAAGTTTTTAAAACCACGAATTTTATTGCATTGAATCGTCGGATACCTTAGACAGTCAGTTTTTCCTTACCTCATCAACTGTAGACTTGACGGATGGAATAGGTTAATTTAAGAATTATCAATGGTTGGCGATTTTTTTAAACAAATGGTAATTTCCTGAAAAAAAGAAACATCAAATTCTCCGTCATCATACCCACCTGCAACCGCAACAACCTGCTTGGCTTATGTCTCGAAAGGTTAGCGCCCGGTAAACAAACTCTTACCGAATCAGCTTACGAAGTAATTGTCAGCGATGACGGGCAGGGCTTTCCGGCCGAATCCTTTTGCAGGCAAAATTATGCATGGGTGCGCTATACCCGGGGGCCGCAAAATGGCCCTGCCGCCAACCGAAACAATGGTGCAGCTTTTGCAAATGGCAATTGGCTGATTTTTACAGATGACGACTGCTTACCTGATAAAGGCTGGTTAGAGGCTTATGCAAATGCAATTGAGCAATACCCGGAATCGAAGGCCATTGAAGGTGCTATTTTGCCCGATGATTGGGAACTCCTTAAAAGGGATATGGCGGAATGTCCGGTAAATACAGATGGTGGATGTTTTTGGAGTGCAAATATTGCAATTGGGAAAACTTTTTTTGAAAGGCTTGGCGGTTTTGATTCCTCTTTTAAACTCGCAGCTCATGAAGATAAAGAACTTTATGAACGCATCCTGAAAATTGAAACTGTTCTTTTTATAAAAAATGCTTTTGTAATTCACCCGGTACGATTTATATCGTTAAGAAGTAAATTGAAAATGATCCCAGTACGCCTGAAGAATTGGCGAAAGTATGAAAGTTCAAAAATGGGTGATATTAGCATGTTTTTTAAGGGAATTAATTTCCAGTTGAGGTCTTTTATTTCAAATATATTTTCTGGCAGGTGGAAAATGGGTTTTTATAATATTCTTGTTGCATTCTTGTTGCTACCGTTCTTTATTTATGAAAACCTTAGAAAATAACAATTTCCGAAAATACAATTGGCTTTCTTCCGCAAACCCTGAAAACCAGGTTGCGCTTGAATTTTTAGATCGCCGGATGAATGCTTTTTATTCACTTCCCGAATTAAGGGACGGATATGATTTGCTTTTGGAGAGGAAAGGAAAGGCTATTGCTCCGGAAGGTGCTGAAATGGCTTTTCTTGATTGGGCACAAAATCAGGACTTTTCCAAAGTTCTTGAGGTTGGTTGCGGGTTGGGTTGGATGTACAATTGGTTGCGTGGGATAAGGAAGGAAATAAATTATACCGGAGTGGAAATTTCAGAGAAACTGACTGCTATTAATAAAACCCAATGGCCCGAGGCGGAATGGCTTAGTAGTTCTGTTTATGATTTGCCTTTAACCAACGAATCATTTGACCTCGTTTATTCCTTTTATGTTCTTGAACACCTTGTTTTTCCAATAAAAGGGTTGGAAAAAATGTTGAGTTTATTAAAACCTGGTGGGCGCATGGTTTTAATTTTTCCGGATTTCATTTCAAAGAAAAATTTTCCATCACAAAAGCTTGGTTTTGGTATCGAAAGAACCGCAAAGGAAAAGATTAAAAGCGGACGCTTTATGGACGCGCTTCTGAGTATTTTGGATAGCCGGATAATATTGCCTTTTAAATTGAATCAAATAAAAAGAAAACCCGGGAATTTTAATATTAATATAAAACCACTTTGTCTTGAAGCGAAGCCAAATGAACTATGGCCTGATGCGGATGCTGTTTATTTAGCTAATAAGGTTGAAATTGAGCATTGGGCTAAAGCGCACCAATTATCCGTAAGCTATCCATTTTCCAAAAATGGTTTTTTTTCAGACCATGCCTTCATGGTAATCGCCAAAGAACAGGTCTCTGAAATTTTATAAGGGTACCCATTGTTTATGAAACAAGAAAGTTATAAGTTTCACCATACCGCCAGAAATTTTGAATCTTCACAAGAAGTGATTAAGGTTCTTATGCCTTTTTTTAAAGGGCTTACTTCAATTTTAGACCTTGGTGGTGGCGTTGGGGCCTGGTCAAGTGCTTTTCACGAAGCTGGATATCCTGAACCCACGCTGATTGACCATCCGGGAGTTGATCGCGACAGATTGCTTATAAAGGATAAAAGGAATTTTTTAGCTTTTGACCTTGAAAAGCAATTGCCTCCGGTAAATAAGTATGATCTGGCAGTTTGCATTGAAGTACTCGAACATTTTTCAGCAAACCGTGCATTACAAATACATGATTATTTGTGTAATTGTTCAAACCTTATTCTTTTTTCTGCAGCCATTCCCGGGCAAGGTGGCGTTGGACATCAAAATTGCAGGAGGCACTACTATTGGCATGAGCAATTCGCTGAAAAGGGCTTTGCTTTTTTTGATGGATTTAAACCCCTGCTTATTTCAAATGATAAGATTCATTACTGGATCAGGCAGAACCTGTTTATTTATTATAAACCAGATCAGGCGCACCGGTTAAATGGTATTCCAAATATTACTACCACTGAATTTGAAATTATTTACAGAGATATTATTTCACGTAAAATGGGGATTAGGGAGTATTTAAAAATGGCCCCCGGTGTATTTCTGAAACGTCAAAAATGGGGCTGATGAAAATTATTGTTGTAACCCCGGTAAAAAATGAAGAATGGGTAATCAGAACCTTTCTTGAGGTAACTTCCCAATTTGCAGATTCAATACTGATAGCAGATCAAAATTCCGATGATAATACTGTTTTAATTGCCAGGAGTTTCCCAAAAGTAAACGTGCTTGCAAATCCATCCGCGGCTTATAACAATTCAACAAGGCAAAAATTTTTAATTGATAAAGCCCGTGAATTGCACCCAGGCAACAATATTATTATAGCGCTTGATGCAGACGAAGTTTTGGCAGCAGGTAGTTTGAATACTGCGGAATGGAATGAAATTAAGCAATTGCCTGCCGGAACCTTGTTGTATTTCAAAAAGACTGATCTTATTGAAAAGGGAAGTAAGGTACTTCACTTAGCCGATGCATTTTTTCCACTTGGTTTTATAGATGATGGAAAAATGGAACATAAGGGGAAGCCAATGCATAGTGTGAGGGTACCCATAAGTAACCAAAGCCAACAAGCTTTTAAAGCGAACGAAATTTTTTTTCTGCATCTGCAAAGGCTTCGGCCTCAGACACAGGAAGCAAAACGTAGGTTTTACCAGGTAAAAGAAAAGGACTTTGCCATGAACCCATGGTATTGGCGTCGAAAGCGATACCGGAAGGCAGATTTTTTGGGACTGAATTTCCCTACAAGACCAACTCCTGAAAGTTTCGTTGATTACCCTCCTGAACTAAATGTGGATTTTGGTGGGTTATTGGAAAAACCGGACAATTGGTTTGATAAGGAAGTTTTTGTACAACTTGCTAAAAATGGGTCTTTCCATTATTGGTTTGAAGATATTTGGGATAAGGATTGGAAACAATATGGTTTGGAAAGAAAGATGAACATTAAAATAACCCCCCCTCCTGATTTCTTCAGGAAGGTTTTGAAAATTGCAGATTGGTTGTTTGATTTCCTATATAAGTTTAAGCAAAAGCTAGCTGCAGGTTCCTGAGTTATGTACCAAAAATTATTGTTATTCCGCCGTTTCATCCTTCAGTTTTTAGTGCCGGATATATTTTGGCCAGAAGAAATCAGTATAGATGGGGTATCTGTTCCTTTGCGTAAAATGAAATATAGTTTTGGAACCAAATGGATTTTAACGAAGGGGCAGTACGAAGCCGAAGAACGGAAATTGTTGGTACCCATCCTTAAACAGGGTATGCAGGTGCTTGAAATGGGTAGTTCCATCGGCATTGTTACCGCTATTATTGCCGATAAAATAGGCAGTACCGGCAAAATGGTTGCGATAGAGGCCGCCGACTCATTGGTCAGCAATTCAGCAGAGTGGTTGTCAAGGTATCCTCATTTGCATTTGGTAAACGGCTTCGCATTCCCGGTGGCCGAAGTGCCCGCCCTTGATATAGCCGGGTTTGATGAGGTACGCGGAAACCTTGGCGGGGTAGTTGTTTTTGGGCAGGGCACCGTTCCGGCTAAATATAACAACCGGGTTTGGGACATCAACCGGGTTTGCCGGGATTACAACCTGCAGCCCGAATTGCTTGTGGTGGATATTGAAGGCAGCGAAGTGGTATTGGCCACACAACCCATGCAATGCCCCGCCTCGGTTCGGTTTATTTTGATGGAGTTCCATCCCGGCCTGTACCC
>ERZ795056.7343-NODE-7343-length-10588-cov-4.283205_pt1 | contig 10588 bp, 10 predicted proteins | sample MGYA00375140_ERZ795056 | MGnify/ENA primary metagenome ERZ795056 (study PRJEB30185, sample SAMN05720227) | activated sludge metagenome | isolation source: Anaerobic digester | place: USA | collected 2015-03-09 ...
CCGGTGAGCGGATCGGTCTGCCAGACCTTGGCCGACGTGTTGCCGCCACCGTAGTTGGTGATGCGCAGGTCGGAGCCCAGCAGGTTCGAGCGGTACAGCAGCAGGCCCGGCTCGTCGAGGGCGGCGGCACGGGTGTCGTCCCAGCGCGGGAAGGAAGTGGTGGTGTTCATGGGACGTGAGCGTAGGGACCAAGCGCTTCAGGAGCAATTGATGAAGTCTGATGAATGCCATCAGAAATATCTTATGCTGCAGTGCTTCGCCTCACCGTGCCGCACGCCCGGTGCCACGCCCGCCTCACCACGGTGGTGCCGCACGACGCCGAATGCGGGAAAGTCCCCGATCCGATCCACCGCCGAGCCCACACGATGAAGCCGCTCAACCTGCGCTACCTCCGTGTCTTCGAGACCATCGCGAGCTGCGGCAGCTTCTCGCGCGCCGCAGAACAGCTCGACATGAGCCAGCCGGCCGTGTCGATGCAGTTGCGCCAGCTCGAAACAGACCTCGGCACGGTGCTCTTCGAACGCCCGCAGCGACAGCGGCTCACCGACGCGGGACAGGACCTGCTGCAACACGCCCGGGTGCTGCTCGCACAGGCCCGCGCCGCGGAGGAGGCGATGGCGTGGCATGAGGCCGAGGCCCGCAGTGCCGCCACCGGCCAGCCGGGGCCGCGTGGCGCCCGTGGCCTGCTGCACCTCGGGGTCGTGTCCACGGCGCACTACTTCGCGCCGCGCCTGCTCAACGAGTTCCACCACCGCCACCCCGAGGTGCGGCTCAAGCTCACGGTGGCCAAGCGCAGCGAGGTGCTGGCGATGCTGCAGGAACACCGCCTCGACATCGCCATCACCGGCTACCCACCGTCGGAAGCGGACTTGGAAGCCGCCAGCTTCGCGCGCCACCCCCACTGCATCGTGGCGCACCCGGACCACCCGTTGGCGCGTCGGCGCGGGCTGAACTGGACCGACCTGCGCGACGAGCATTTCATCTTCCGCGAGAGCGGCTCGGCCACGCGGCAGTTCCTGGAGCACCTGCTGCAGTCACAGTCGATCCAGGTGAAGCCGGGCATGGAGCTGGCCGGCAACGAGACGATCAAGCAAGCGGTGATGTGCGGCATGGGCATCAGCTTCCTGTCAGCGCACGCCTTCCAGGTCGAGCTGGGCGCCGGGCTGATGGTGGTGCTCGACGTGAAGGGCATGCCCAAGCACATCGACTGGTGCTTCCTGCAGCGACGCGACACAGTGCTCACCGGGGTGAACGCGGCGTTCCGGCAATTCGTGTTCGAGGAAGGCGCGGCGCTGGCGGCGTGCCGGGTGGGTTGATCTGGACAGTGTCAGCGCGCGGTCACGATCGATTCAGTTGCAGCCGCCGCCCCGTGACCGCCGAAACATCGCGCAGCCACGGATGCCGCGCCCAGTGCGCCGCAGCAAACGCCTCGGTCTGCGCCTGATACGTCAACGACAGCCCGATCACGTCCAGCCCCTCCAGCACCATGCGCTGGTGACGCGCCGACAGCGTGAACGGCGCATCGACACTCGCGCTGCACACCGTCAACGCTTGCACGTCGATGCGGATCTGGCCGTTCGCCACGTCGTCGGCGTCGCGCATCAGCGCGGCGATCACCGGCTCGGGCAGCATCACGACCAGCAAGCCGTTGTTGAGTGCGTTCGAGTAGAAGATCTCGCCGAAGCTCGGCGCGATGACGGCGCGGATGCCGAACTGCTGCAAGCCCCACACCGCGTGTTCCCGGCTGGAGCCGCAGCCGAAGTTGGCGCCGCCCACCAGGATGCGCGTGTCGGCGTAGTCGGGGCGGTTCAGCACGAAGTCAGGGCGCGGCCGGCCTTGCGCGTCGAAACGCTGGTCGTACAGCACGCCGGCGGCGAGCCCCGACTTGTCAATGCCGCGCAGGAACTGCTTCGGCATGATCTGGTCGGTGTCGAGGTTCTCGATGCGCAGCGCGGCGGCGCGGCCTTCGATGAAGCGGGAATCAGACATGGTTCAGCTCCAGCAGGCGGACATCGGTGATCCGGCCAGTCACGGCAGCGGCGGCGGCCATCGCCGGACTCATCAGGTGCGTGATCGCGCCGCGCCCTTGCCGGCCTTCGAAGTTGCGGTTGGTGGTCGACGCGCAGCGCACGCCGTCGGCCAGCACGTCGTCGTTCATCGCCAGGCACATCGAGCAACCCGGCTGTCGCCACTCGAACCCGGCGTCGGTGAACAGCGCGGCCAGCCCCTCGGCCTCCGCCTGCGCCTTCACCGCGCCGGAGCCCGGCACGACCATCGCCCGCACGCCCTCGGCAACGTGGCGGCCGCGCACGACAGCGGCGGCGGCGCGCAGGTCTTCGATGCGACCGTTGGTGCAGGAGCCGATGAAGACGTGCTGCACCGGCGTGCCCTCGATTGCGCCTCCCGGGACCAGGCGCGTGTAGCGCAGCGCTTGCTCGGTGCTGCGGCGCTGGGCTTCGTCCTGCTGAGCGTCGGGTCGAGGCACCTGCGCGGTGACGGCGAGCACTTGGTCCGGGCTGGTGCCCCAGGTCACGTGGGGCACCACCTCGGTGGCGTCGAAGCGGTGTTCCACATCGAAGTGGGCCTCGGCGTCACTCGCCAGCGTCCGCCAATGCGCCAGCGCCGCGTCGCGGACCTCGCCGGTGATGTCCGGCGCGCGTGCCAGCACGTAGTCGATCGCGGCTTGGCCGGGGGCGATGAGCGCGCCACGGGCACCGGCCTCCACCGCCATGTTGCACAGCGTGAAGCGCGCCTCGATCGACAGCGCCTCGATGGCCGTGCCGCAGAACTCGACCACGAAGCCGCGGGCCCCCTGCGCGCCGAGGCGGCCGATGATGCTGAGAATCAGATCCTTCGCCGTGGTGCCGGCCGGCAGCATCCCGTCCACGCGGATGCGCATGTCCTGCGCCAGCCGGTAGACCAGCGTCTGCGTGGCCAGCACATGCGCCACCTCCGAGGTGCCGATGCCGAAGCCGAGCGCGCCGAGCGCACCGTAGGTGGTCGTGTGACTGTCGCCGCAGAGGATCACCATGCCAGGGCGGACCATGCCGTGCTCGGGCGCCACGACGTGCTCGATGCCTTGCAACGCATCACGGGTGTCGAACAGCGGGATGCCGTGGCGGCGGCAGTTGGCGGCGAGGTTGGTGGCCTGCAGCGCCGAGGCCGGGTCGGCGATCACGCGCAGCGTCGACGGCACCGGGTGCGTCGGGATGATGTGGCTGACCACCGCGACGTTCTGGCCGGGCACCGGCACGCTGCGGCCGCGGTCGTGCAGCGCGGCGAAGGCCTGCGGGCTGGTGTACTCGTTCATCAGGTGCAGGTCGCAGAACAGCAGCACGTTCTGCGCGTCCAGCGTCGCCACGGTGTGCGACTCGACGAGCTTGCGGTAGAGGGTACGGGCGCTCATGGGGTGGAGGTCGGGGAGGGAATGTTGGTGTCGGTGAGGAACGGCAGCACGCGGGCCAGCAAGGCGTCCGGCGCTTCTTCGGCGATGTAGTGGCCGCAGGGCAAGGGGCCGCCGCGCACGTCGTCGGCCACGCGCTGCCACTCGCGCAGTGGCTCAAAGCAGCGGTGCACCACGCCCTGTTCGCCCCACAGTGCCAGCAGCGGCATGGACAGACGGCGGCCGGCATCGCGGTCGGCGCGGTCATGGTCGAGGTCGATGCCGGCGGCGGCGCGGTAGTCCTCGCACAGCCCGTGTGCAGCGCCGGGTTGGCGCAGGCCGTGTTCATAGGCCGCCAGCGCGCGCGGGTCGAACGGCGCCAACCCGGCGCTGCGCCGGCCCATCACGTCGCGCAGGTAGGCCGCGGGATCGGCCTCGATCAGTCGCTCGGGCAGCGGCGCGGGCTGGATCAGGAAGAACCAGTGCCAATAGGCACGGGCGAAGGCGTCCGAGGTCTGCTCGTACATCGCCAGCGTCGGCGCGATGTCCAGCAGCACCAGCCGACGCACTGCCTCCGGGTGGTCCATGCCCAGCCGGTGCGCCACCCGCGCGCCCCGGTCATGGGCGAGCACGTCGAAGCGGCCGTGGCCCAGCGCCTGCATCAGCCGCCGCATGTCGCGGGCCATCGCACGCTTGCTGTAGTTGGCGTGGTCGGCGTCACCGGGCGGCTTGGACGACGCGCCGTAGCCGCGCAGGTCGGCCATCACCAGCGTGAACCGCTGGGCCAGCGTTGGCGCGACGCGGTGCCAGATCGCGTGGGTCTGCGGATGGCCGTGGAGCAGCAGCAGGGCCGGCCCTTGTCCGCCAATGCAGGCGTGGATCTGCACGCCATCGTCGGTGGGCAGCGACCGGGTTTCGAAACCTGGGTAAAGGGCGGGGTAAAGGGGTGCGGAGGACATGGCGTCATGCTAGACGTGAACCCCAGAACCATAATGTCGCCATTTGAACAACTCACGGTCGTCAAAGGAACGAATGGACGGCTTCTCGGACCTCGCCTTCTTCGCCCTGGTCGCCAAGTGCGGCAGTCTGGCCGGTGCGGCGCAGGAGATGGGCATCACGCCACCGGCTGCCAGCAAGCGCCTCGCGGCACTGGAGCGCCGGCTCGGCGTGCGCCTGATGCAGCGCACCACGCGGCGGCTGAGCCTGACGCCGGAGGGCGAAACCTACCTCGTGGACGGCGCCCGCGTGCTCGAAGACCTCGAACAACTGGAGCGCACGGTCGCCGGCAGCCGCGCCGTGCCGCAAGGGCTGCTGCGCGTCAGCGCCACGCTCGGCTTCGGGCGGCGGCACATCGCCCCGGCGCTGTCGCGTTTCGTGCGGCTGCACCCCGAGGTCGAGGTCCAGTTGCACCTGACCGACCGGCCCGTGAACCTGGTGGAACAGGGCTTCGATCTGCGGGTGCATTTTGGCGACCTGCCCGACGCGCGGCTCACGACGCGGCTGCTGGCGCACAACCACCGTGTGCTGTGCGCTGCGCCGCAGTACCTGCAGGGCGCGGGCGAGCCCGCCACGCCGCGTGACCTCAGCCGCCACGCCTGCCTCTTCATCCGCGAAGGCGACGAGACCTTCGGCACCTAGCACCTGACGAACGGCGCGCGGCATGAGGCGGTCAAGGTGCGCGGTCGGCTCAGCAGCAACGACGGCGAATCGGCGATCGGTTGGGCGCTGGACGGCCACGGCATCGTGTTGCGCTCGGTGTGGGAAGCCGCGCCGCACCTCGCCAGCGGGCGCCTGCGGGCAGTGCTGCCGGACTGGCGCCTGCCGCCGGCCGACATCCACGCCGTCTTCGCCACGCGCAGCCACCTGGCGGCCAAGACGCGGGCGCTGATCGACTTTCTGGTCGAAGCGTTCGCGCCGCACCGTCAAGACAGTTCGGGGGCGATCTCGGGCGCACTCACTCCGGCAGGCACCCCGCATCCCGGATCGTCCTGGTCCCGCGGTTGACAGGCCACCGCACGGGTTGGCGTGCGACAGCGCACAGACGCCCCGGCCGCCTGGCGAGAAAGTGCCCCTCCCGAACCAAGGATTGCCAGCATGAACGCCACACAAGCACTGCACCAGCTCGGCCAGAGCCTCTGGCTGGACAACATCACGCGCACGCTGCTGGAAAGTGGCACGTTGGCCCGCTACATCCGCGACCTGTCGGTGACCGGCCTGACCTCGAACCCGACGATCTTCGAACACGCCATCGGCGCGGGCGACCGCTACGACGCCAGCATCCGCGTGCTGCACGACGCGGGACTGGCGGAGGAAGAACTGTTCTTCGAGCTGGCCCTGGAGGACCTGACCCAGGCGGCCGACCTCTTCCGACCCGCTTTCGACGCGAGCGGGGGCGTGGACGGTTGGGTGTCGCTCGAAGTCTCTCCCCTGCTGGCCCACAACGCAGCCCACACCATCCAGGCCGCGAACCGGCTGCATGCGAAGGCCGACAAGGCGAACCTGTTCATCAAGATCCCGGGCACGCCCGAAGGCATTGAGGCCATTGAGGAAGCGGTCTTCGACGGGGTGCCGGTCAACGTCACGCTGCTGTTCTCGCGCGAACACGTGCTGGCCGCCGCCGAGGCCTACCTGCGCGGGCTCGAACGCCGTCAGGCGGCCGGTCTGGACCTGAAGGTGGCGTCGGTGCTGTCGCTCTTTGTCAGCCGCTGGGACGTGGCAGTGAAGCAGGAGATAGCCTCGCCTTTCCACAACCGGCTGGGCATCGCGATCGCGATGCGCACCTACAAGGCCCACTGCGAACTGCTGGCCTCCGACCGCTGGAAACGGCTCGCCGCCGCGGGGGCGCGCCCGCAGCGCCTTCTGTGGGCCAGTACCGGCACCAAGGATCCCGCAGCGCCGGACACGCTCTACGTGCAGGCGCTGGCCGCCCCCGGAACGATCAACACGCTGCCGGAGAAGACGCTGCTGGCCTTCGCCGACCATGGGCAGGTCGGGCACACGCTGCCGCTCGACGGTGGATACGCCGAGGCCGTGATCGAGGAGTTCCACCGCGAGGGGGTGGACGACGCTGCGCTGGCCGCCCGGCTGCAACGGGAGGGGGTCGATGCCTTCGCCACCTCCTGGCATGCCTTGCTGACGTGCATCCGCGAGAAATGCGCATCGCCAAAGCAAGGGATCGGATCAAGGGGCTGATCCTCGCGCCGCTCGCGGCGGCGAACAGGGGTCAGAGCCAGTATTCCCAGAGCCGCCCGAACCATTCCTGCACGTGCAGTGCGGGACTGCGGCGCTCCCACGTGGCGAGGTCGACGGCATCCGACGACGCCAGATCGCGCTCGAACATGGCTTGCACCTGCTGTCCGAATTCGGCACCCAGCATGACGGCGTTGAGTTCGTGGTTGTGCAGGAAGCTGCGCCAGTCCAGGTTGGTGGAGCCCACGGTGGCCCACACGCCGTCCACCAGCGCCGTCTTCGAATGCAGCACGACGCCGCGGCGCTCGAAGATTTTCACGCCGGCGCGCAGCAGGCGGTCGTAGTGGCTGCGCCCGGCGTGGAAGACCAGCCAGGAGTCGGTGTGCGAGGGCAGGATGAGCGTCACCTCCGCGCCACGCGCCGCGGCAGCGATCAGCGCGGCCAGCAACTGCGGGTCGGGCGCGAAGTACGCGTTGGTGATGCGCACGCTGGTTTCGGCGCTGCCGATGGCCGACAGCAGGACGGCATAGATCAGGCTGTAGGCCTCTTCGGGTGAGCTGCCGATGGCGCGCACGACCTGCTTGCCCATGGCCGGCAGGGGCGGAAAGTAGGCCCGTGGTGGCAGTGGCGGCCCCTGCTGGTCTTTCCACGCCGCCAGGAAGAGTTTCTGCAGCTCGGCTACCACAGGGCCCTGCACCAACAGATCGGTGTCGCGCCAGGCCAGCACGGCGTCGGGATCGACTGTCTTGGCCTTGCCGAAGGAGCCGCCCGAATAGACGCTGCTGATGTTGATGCCACCGAGGAGCGCCGTCTGGCCATCGACGATGAGCAGCTTGCGGTGGTCGCGCTGGTTCCATTCCCAGCCTTCGCGCGCCGTCAGCGGATTGACGGGGTTGAACTCCAGCACCTGCACGCCGGCCGCGCTGAGGCGCTGGAAGAATGCTTTCGGGGTACCAAACGTGCCGGCGCTGTCGCGCAACAAGTTGACCTGCACGCCCTGCGCCTGTTTGGCGAGCAGGGCCTGTGCAAACTGGCGGCCGATGGCGTCGTCGTCCAGGATGTAGGTCTCCATGTTGATGTGGTCCCGCGCGCCGGCGATGGCCGCGAGCATGGCGCGGTAGGTGGCCGGGCCGTCCTGCAGCAGGCGCACGGCGTTGCCCGTGGTCAGCGGGCTGCCGACGATGGCTTCTTCCCGCGCCAGGTGGCGGCTGAAGATGTCGGTCGGCTGCCCGCCGAGTTGCAGGCGCTGCAGGATGGCCCGGCTCTGCGCGGCTGACAACGGGCCGTGGCCCCCCTCCAGTGGCACCGGCTGACCCAGTGGTGGCGCCAGGTCAGGTGTGAACGTGGGCAGGCTGCTGCAACTCAGGCCGAGCACCACGGTGGTGATGAGGGCCACGGACAGCCAAGGGGCGCGGCGGTGGCTGTGCGAGGGCATCGGGTCCAGTCGAAACGGCGCGCAGCACCACTGCAGGTGCCGCAGAGGCTGCTTATCGGACGAATCGAGGCGCGTGTCTGTGCGCTGCCGGACGCAGTCAGCGAAGTCGGGGCGGACCGGCGAAGTCCACGGTGGCGTTCAAGCGGGAGGCGGTGCGTCTGCCGCCAGATCGGACTGCAGCACCCGCAGCACTTCGGTGCGCAGCAGGTCCGCGACCGCCTGGGCCGCCATCGAAAGCTGCCGACCCTGCAGACTCACCAGGCCGATCGGGCGGTGGACATCGGGGGCCGTCAGGCGGCGCTGCACGACCGTCGCGCTGCGAGCGACCCGCGCCGCCAGCGCGGGCAGCGCCGACACGCCCAGACCCGCCGCGACCATCGCGTTGATCGACGCGAGGTGCTCGACCTGGTAGTGCGGCTGGAAGTGCCGGCCGATCCTCAGCATGGCGGCGTCGGCGTACTGTCGCACGCTGGTGGGCGCGGGCATCGAGATGTGCGGCAGGTCGGCAATGTCGGCCCAGCGCAGCGGTGTTCGCTCGCCAGACAAGGCGTGGTCGGGCGGCAGCAGCAGCACGAAGGGGTCGCTCGTGATGGCGACATAGGCCAGGTCAGCGTAGGCCGGGTTCTCGGCCGTCAGCGCAAAATCCACCGCGCCAGAGCGCACCATTTCGAAAGAAGCCCCCGACAAGGTGTCCAGCAGGTCGAGCCGGACGCCCGGGTGCGCGACGGCAAAGTGCGCGAACACCGTCGGCACGACGGTCGCAGCCAGCGAGGGCAACGCGGCCACCCGCACGCGCCCCTGGCGCAACTCCACGATGTCGCGCACGGCGGCGGCGGCAGCGCCCGCCTGCGCCCGCAGGCCCCGCGCATGCACCAGCAGCGCGTCGCCAGCGTCGGTCAATCGCACAGCGCGGGTGGTGCGCTCGAACAGCGGCGCGCCGAAGCCTGATTCCAGGCGGGCGATGACGCCGGAAATCGCGGGCTGCGACTGGTGCAGGCGCTCGGCCGTGCGCCGAAAGCTCAGTGTCTCGGCGAGCACCAGGAAGACCTCAATCTCGCGGATGGACCAATTGATCATCATTGATTATCAATCTATCGCGAAATGCAGATAGACCATATCAACACCAATTCCTAGACTCGCGACCGATGAACACGCCACCACCACCACCACCATCACCACAAACGCCTCCTCTTGTGTCCCACGTCGTCGTCGTGGGTGGCGGCACGATGGGCGCCGACGTGGCCATCGTGTTCGCCCGAGGCGGTGCCCGCGTCACGCTGGTCGAGCGCGATGCCGCCAAGGCGGCGCGGCTGCCAGCCCATGTACGCACCGCCTTGGCCGCCCTGGGGCGCGAATCGGCGGCCACCGCCGTGGCGATCGTGCCCAGCCTGGCCGACGTGGCGTGGAACGGGGTCGGGCTCGTCGTCGAGTGCATCGTGGAACAACTGGCACCGAAGCAGGCGCTGTTCCGCGAACTCGTCGAACGCGCACCACGCGACGCACTGCTCACCAGCAACAGCTCGGGCCTGCCGATCAGCCGCATCGCCGAAGGGCTGGCAACACGCGAGCGCATGTTCGGGCTCCACTTCTTCATGCCGGCGCACCTGGTGCCGCTGGTCGAGGTCGTTCTCGGGCCCGAGAGCGACGCCGCCCTCGCGGATTCCTTGATGGCGGCGATGCGCCATTGCGGCAGCGTGCCGGTGCTGGTGCGCAAGGACCGCCCGGGATTCTTGGCCAACCGCCTGCAGCACGCGCTGGCCCGCGAGGCCTTCGCGCTGCTCGACGACGGTGTGGCCAGTGCCGAGGACATCGACGCGGCCGTGCGCTTCGGCTTCGGCATGCGTTTTCTCGCGGCCGGCCCGATCCTGCAGCGCGAGCACGCGGGCCTGGACATCCACTGCGCCGCCGCGGCCACCATCTACCCGAGCCTGTGCAACGCGGCTGAGCCTGCGCGTGTGCTGCGGGCGCAAGTCGAGGCGGGACGCTTGGGCATGAAGTCCGGCGCCGGCTTCGTCGAGTGGCCGGCCGAGCAGCGCGATGTCGAACGTGCCCGGTACGACAGGCTGCTTCGCGAGGCGCTGGCGCTGCTGCGCGATGACTTGCCTCCCCTGCCCCTGAGTCCCCTGCCCCCAGCCTCCACCGCCCAAAACCCCGATGAACGCTGACCCCTTGATCATCACCGTCGCACCGAACGGGGCCTACAAGCAGGCCGCTGACCACCCGGCCGTGCCGCTGACCCCCGCCACGTTGGCCGACACCGCCAAGCGCTGTCTGGACGCCGGTGCCAGCATGCTGCACCTCCACATCCGCGACGCCCAAGGCCGCCACAGCCTGGACGCTGCCGGGTACCGGGAGGCCTTGCGCGTCGTGCGCGCGGCGGTGGGCGACGCCATGGTGTTGCAGGTCACCAGCGAAGCCGCCAAGGTCTACAGCGCGCCGGAACAGATGGCCATGGTTCACGAGGTGCGGCCTGAAGCGGTGTCGGTGGCGCTGCGTGAGCTGGACCAGCGGGGGGTGGGCGCTGCGGGGCTCGCCGACTTCTTCGGGTGGCTCGCCCGCGAGCGCACGATGACCCAGGTCAT
>ERZ795056.7346-NODE-7346-length-10585-cov-4.740456_pt1 | contig 10585 bp, 11 predicted proteins | sample MGYA00375140_ERZ795056 | MGnify/ENA primary metagenome ERZ795056 (study PRJEB30185, sample SAMN05720227) | activated sludge metagenome | isolation source: Anaerobic digester | place: USA | collected 2015-03-09 ...
CAGTTGGCGGGCGCAGTGAAGGCCCGCGGTGAACGCCGTCGCACGCGCTCGGACTGGATGGAGATCGAGAAGCAGCGCGGCATCTCGGTGACCTCGTCGGTGATGACGTTCGAGCGCAAAGGTATCTATTACAATCTGCTCGATACGCCGGGCCACTCCGACTTTTCGGAAGATACCTATCGTACGCTGTCGGCCGTTGACGCTGCCGTCATGGTCATCGACGCTGCTAAAGGCATCGAAGCGCAGACGCGCAAGCTGTTTGAAGTGTGCCGCCTACGCGATATTCCGATCATCACGTTTATCAATAAAATCGACCGGCCGGGCGAAGACCCGCTGACGTTGCTCGATGATATTGCGTCCGGCCTCGCGCTCGATCTCGTGCCGATGGCGTGGCCGATCGGCATGGGACCGGATTTCCGGGGCGTCATTGATCTCGCCGGCATGCAGGTTTTGTTGCCGGAAGAAGGCGAGCGCAACGCGCCGTTCGGGCGTGCGGTTCCGATCACGTCGTTATCCGACATCACATCGATTGCTGGCATTGACGAGGATATCGCGGCGCGGGCGCTCGAAGGTGTCGAGCTTGCACAAGGGGCGCTGTCGTCGTTCGATTTACAGGCGTTTCGCGAAGGCCATCTCTCGCCGGTATTTTTTGGCAGCGCGCTGCGCAACTTTGGCGTTGAGCAGTTGCTCGATGCGCTCGGCCAATGGGCGCCGGGGCCGTTGCCGCGCGTTGCCGTTCAACGCACCGTCAATCCGGGCGAAGAGCAGGTGACGGGGTTCGTGTTCAAGGTGCAAGCCAACATGGATCCGAACCATCGCGACCGCATCGCGTTCGTGCGGCTGTGCTCGGGCAAGTTCAAGCGCGGGATGAAACTGCTGCATGTGCGCGACGGCAAGTACATGACGGTGACGTCGCCCACGCTGTTCTTCGGGCAGGGGCGTGAAACAGCGGATGAAGCCTTTGCCGGCGACATCATGGGATTGCCGAACCACGGTACGTTGCGCGTTGGTGATACGCTGACCGAAAAGGAAGTCTTGAAGTTCACCGGCATTCCGAACTTCGCGCCGGAACTTCTGCGCCGCGTGATCATCGAAGATGCCATGAAGGCCAAGCAGCTCAATCGCGCGCTCGACGACCTCGCTGAAGAGGGCATCGTGCAGGTGTTCACGCCGATTGCTGGCGGGCGGCAGATTCTCGGCGTTGTCGGCGTGCTGCAATTCGAAGTCCTGCAATCGCGCGTCAAAGCCGAATACGGGGTGCCGGTATCGTTTGAAAATGCGCCGGTTGAATTGGCGCGCTGGATTTCAGCGGATGACCCGGCAAAGCTGCAGAAGTTCGTTGATGCGCATCGCGGCGAAGTCGCAACCGATCGCGATGGTGCGCTGGTGTTTCTTGCGGAAAGCCAGTGGATGCTGAAATACAAGGGCGAGAAATTTCCGGATATCAGGTTCTCGGCGTTGCGTGAGCGCGGCGAGTGACGTGCTGCAAAAGCATGTCTTGAAGCGGTCTGTATTTTCCGACTGTATTTGGGCGACCAACGGCAACAGGAGAAAATTTCGCCATGTCTCAGGTCAAAACGAATTTTGCAATCTCTCGCCGTAACATACTTGCCGTTGCGGGCGCAGGCGCTGTTGGGGCCATGGCGGCTCGTATCATCGCGCCGGTCTCGGCACATGCCGAAGTCGCAGCAAAGCCTGCCGCGCTTTCTGAGCCGGCGGCATTTTACAACTTTATGCATGGCGACGTTCAAGTGACGATGGTCTCCGATGGCGTGCTGGGCCTCGGCGATGGTCGCAAGCTGATCAAAGAAGCAACGGTCGAAGATTTGACGACGCGTCTCGAAGCTGCGTTCTTGCCTGCAGACAATATGGTGTTGCAGCAGAATATTCCGGTACTCAAAATCGGCGGCAAGACGATCATTGTCGATACCGGTACGGGTACTGCGACTTTTTTCGGCGATACGACCGGACGACTGCCAGCCAATTTGAAAGCGGCCGGTATTGATCCGGCGTCGATCGATATGATCGTGCTCAGCCACTGCCATCCCGATCACCTCGGCGGTATGATCGATGGTGCGGGGAAAGTGGTGTTTCCAAACGCGCAGGTGTCGGTCAACGAGGCTGACTTCAACTTCTGGACCGATGAAGCGAAACTGACGGGCGAAATAAAGCCCTTCATTGAGTTTGCCCGTGCGCGGTTGCTGCCGTACAAGGACAAGATAAGCTTTCACAAGGGCGGACAGGATATCGTGTCGGGCCTGCAAGCCATTGACGCGCCGGGCCACACGGTTGGTCACACCATGTTTATGGTGACGTCAGGCGCCAAACCGCTCGCGATCACTGCCGATTGTGCGCATCACTACATTTTGTTCGTCGAGAAGCCGAAGATTGAATTTGGTTACGACACCGATTCCAAGCTGGCGGTTGCGACACGGCTCAAGGTTTGGGACATGCTGGCGACGGATCGCATTCCGTTCATCGCCTACCACTTCCCGTGGCCGGGTCTCGGCAACCTCGCGAAAGCGGGCGACGCTTACCGGTATTATCAGACACCGGTCGTGCTTTAGGTTCGGATCTTCTGATACGAAAACGACCCGTGCGCCGCGTTTGATAGACGCGGCGAAGATTATCGGTGCCGGTGATAGCGCCATCGCGGCTACATCGATACGCTGTTGATCCGTGGCGGTACGTGAGCGTATTTCTCGTCGATGCCGTGCATCCAGCGCTCAAGGTGAGATTCGAGATCGCTGGTGTCCCGATCCGCTTTCGACAGCGCACTCTCAGTGGCGATCTCGTCAATCGCACTGCGGATCGAAAGATGGCGATCGGAGAATGTCGATAGATCGCCTTTGAAATCAGGGTGCTCGATTGAGCTCGACGACCCGATCTGAGCGATGCGCTCCGATAGGCGGTCAAGCCGGTCGTGCAAATCTGACAATTTTGGGAGTTCGGGATTTTCGGACGTCGCCATAATTAACCTCCATCAGGTTCAAGGCAAGTCGAGCAACGCTGACGGCGTCTGATTGGTTCCGGCGGAATACGATCGCCGCTCGAACATTGGCGGCAAGGTGTGCTAAGCCGCTGGCGAACGCACCGTCTCGTGCCGCCAGAGGTCCGCCGCCCCTATGCTCAAAGTTCGCATCATTCCGTGTCTCGACGTCAAAGACGGCCGTGTCGTTAAAGGTGTCAACTTCGTTGACCTCATCGACGCAGGCGATCCAGTCGAGGCGGCCGCCGCCTATGATGCAGCGGGTGCCGACGAGCTTTGCTTTCTCGACATCACGGCGAGTTCCGACAATCGCGATACGATATTCGACATCGTTGAACGCACGGCCGAGCGATGCTTCATGCCGCTGACGGTTGGCGGTGGCGTGCGTACCGTTGAAGATATTCGCAAGCTGCTTGAAGCGGGGGCCGATAAAGTTTCGATCAATACGGCCGCGGTCAATAACCGGCAGTTCGTCCGGCAAGCGTCTGAGAAGTTCGGCGCACAATGCATTGTCGTCGCAATCGACGCCAAGAAAGTTTCGAGCGAGGGTGAACCACTGCGGTGGGAAATCTTCACGCATGGCGGCCGCAATCGGACGGGGATCGATGCCATCGAATTCGCCAAAGAGGTTGTCGCGCTTGGCGCTGGCGAAATTCTGCTGACGTCAATGGATCGCGACGGAACCAAAGCCGGGTTCGATCTGCCGTTGACGCGCGCTATCGCCGACGCGGTGCCGGTGCCGGTCATAGCGTCGGGTGGCGTTGGTACGCTCGATCATCTGGTTGACGGCGTTAGCATAGGCCACGCGAGTGCGGTGTTGGCCGCGTCGATCTTCCATTTCGGCACGTATACGATCGGCGAAGCCAAAGCCCATATGGCGAAGGCTGGCCTCGCGATGCGCATGGACGGCGCTTAGCGTTCACTTTTAGCATCATTCAAAATGCGATCATTCCGCATGCCTCCCAAAAAGACTTGCCAATAGTGTACTTAAAAAGTACACTTTGAGGCAACAATAATAGGGGAGACGTCATTCGCGATGAGGAAGCTTGGGTTTTTGGTAGCGGTTGGGTCAACGGTTTTTGCAACCGCGATGATCGCGAATACGACGGCGAATGCCGCCGAACATGTCATTCAGATGCTCAATAAAAACGAAGCCGGACAGACGATGGTGTTCGAACCGATGTTCGTAAAGGCTGAGCCTGGCGACACAATCAAGTTCGTGCCCACGGACAAGAATCACAACTCGGAGAGTGTGAAAGAAATTTGGCCTGAAGGTGTGCCGCCGGTCAAAGGCGCATACAGCACGGTCGTTGAGTTCAAGGCTGAAAAAGACGGCCTTTATCTCTTCAAGTGCCTACCCCACTACGGCATGGGCATGATTGCACTGGTACAGGTCGGTAAGCCGACAAACCTCGAACAGATGACAGCATTCAAAGCGATGGGACTGTCGAGCAGGCGTTTGCTCGAAGTGCTTCCGAAGGTTGTGCCCTAGGATCAGCGAACGAGATTGGGGATCGTCGAACGAGATTGGGCAACCAAGCTGCCGTGACTTTTGGCGGCGTGGTTGCCCGTTGGCTTTTTTTCTGATCTGCGCGCCGGCGGCTAGCCGACGAGGAGCTGGCCATCGTGAAGCAGATCGGACGCTGATTTGCCCGAGAAGCCTTCGAGCGTCGCGACCTGCACGAACGCGCCGTTGATTTTGGCGGATACGATCGCGCCTTGGCTTGTGTCCTGCACCTTGACGAAATCAGACAATGGCTTCGAGCCGAGGCTGACGAGCTTCGAGAAGTTCAGCACATCGCCGTTGCCGAAGTCCTTGATGCGATCGACGCCGAGGTTGGCGCCGACATCGGTCTTCTCCCAGAAGAACGTGTCGTTGCCCGCGCCGCCCGTCAAAATGTCAGCGCCGCCGAGACCACGGATCCAATCGTTGCCTGCGCCGCCGTCGATGGTATCGACGCCGCTCGAACCTTTGAACGTGTCGGCGAACGCCGTGCCGATGATCTTTTCCATGGCGCTGCCATAGATCGAATCCGTACCTGACGCGGCGCCGACAATAATTTTCTTGCTGAGGTCGGCGTTGATGGCGCTTGTTGCGCCAGCGTAGCTCAGCGTGTCGTAACCGCTGCCGCCTGCATAGACATCGTTGCCGGCATCCCAGAAGAACGTGTCGTCGCCGGAATTGCCGTTGAGATAGTCGTTGCCGGCGCCGCCGTACAATTTGTCATTGCCTTTGCCGCCGTCGATCTTGTCGGCACCTTCGCCGCCGTAGATCGAATCATTGCCATTGCCGCCGGACAGCTTGTCGTTGCCGACGCTGCCATAGATCGTGTCGTTGCCGCCGCCGCCATTGATCGCTACGCCGTCAGACTTCATGACGATGTCGATGTTGGCCGTCTTAGTTGCGGTGGTTCCGTTCGATTCCGTGGCGGTTGCTTCGACTTTGACAGTAAAATTCTGCGCGGTCTTTGCGGTTAGCGTCAGTCCTGTCAGGTCCTCTGGCGTCAGCGACCAGCTGCCGTCCGAATTCTTGATGCCGGCTGAGAGAACGCCGCCTGCCGGGACATCCGAAATGCGGATGCTCAGGGTTTCCGAGCCATCCGTGTCGACCAGTGCGGTGGTAATTTCGAGTGCTGCGGTTACATCTTCCCAAATGCCAGCGTCGATCGTGTCGTCGCCTTTGGTTCCGAAGATGGTGCCGAGCAAATCGCCGATCAACCCGAGCGAGCCTGGGGTTGTTTCCGGAAGAACAACCGGATTGACGACTGCGAGTGTCGGCTGGTCAGCGACCGGGCTAATGGAGATTTCGACGCGTTGCAGCGCGCGTGTTCCAGACGGGTCGGTGACGGCGACTTGAAATACGTCGTTGCCTGCATAGTTGGCGGTTGGCGTGTAGGTGTATTTGCCGGTCGCTGTGTCCAGTGCGACGGTGCCGTTCGATGGGGCAGCGTCGAGGCTCCAGGTCAACGTGTCGCCATCAATGTCAGATGCAACAACCTGACCGCTGACGGATTTGTCTTCTTGCGTCGCGAATGCAACGGCGGCTTCTGCGACCGTCACTGCGTCGTTGACCGGAGCGATGCCGACTTTAACGGTTTGAATAACGGCCGCACCAGACGGATCGGCGATTGCGACGCGGAATGTATCGGTGCCGTTGTAGTTGGCCGTTGGTGTGTAGACATACTGTCCAGTCGACGCGTCGAGCGTCACCGTGCCGTGTTGTGGAGCAATAGCCAGCGCATAGCCGAGTGTATCGCCATCGATGTCGGTCGCGACGACCTGACCGGAGATTGCGGTGTCTTCGTTGGTTGAAATCGTAACTTCGGCGGCCGCTGTCGGCGCATCGTTGACCGACGTCACGCCAACCGAAACGGTCTGGACGACAGACGCGCCCGACGGATCCGTGACGGTTACTTGGAAACTATCAGCGCCGTGGTAGTTGGCTGATGGCGTGTAAACGTAGGCACCGGTCGCTGCGTTCAGCGTCAGGACGCCGTTCGATGGTCCCTGCTGGACGGCGTAGCCGAGGGTGTCGCCGTCGGCGTCGGAGGCTACGATCTGGCCGGAGAACGGTGTGTCTTCGTTGGTTGTAATTGCGACGTTCGCGTCGGCCACTGGGGCGACGTTCAGGAATGATTCGAGCGACGTTTCGACGCCATCGAGGAATATCTTGACGTGCTCAATCGTGCTGATGGTTACGCCGAGTGCGCTCAAAGTGAGCGACGGGCCGGTCGTCTGGGCCGCCAAGTTCGCCGCTGACCCTGCGGATGCGGCCTGATCGACGAACCAGGCCTTGAGCGTTGCGAGGTCGGCGCGCATCGCGCTCGTCATGGTCGCTGAATTGAATTCGAGAACGAACGTGTCATTGCCTGCGCCGCCGTTCAGGATGTTGGTGCCCGATCCGCCGGATAGGATGTCGTCGCCGGTGCCGCCAAACAACTGATCGTTGCCGTCGCCGCCATAGATGATGTCGTTGCCAGCATCGCCATACATGACGTCGTCGCCGGCTTCGCCGTACATGACGTCGTTGCCGCCGCCGCCGAAGAAGCCGTCATTGCCATTGCCGCCATAGAGCGTGTCGTTGCCGGCGTCGCCTGTCAGCGTGTCGTTGCCGTCGCCGCCGTAAATGACGTCGTCGCCTGCGCCGCCGTTGATACGGTCGTTGCCGTTGCCGCCATAAATTTCGTCGTTTGCGGTCGTGCCCGTGATGACATCGTTGCCCGCAGTGCCATTAATCGTCGCCATAAACCCACACCTGTTACCAGTAACGCTCCGTTCCCGAGCGGAAACCTACGCGAGGGAGCTAAAAACGGCGTTCGATTGGAGGCTGGCATTTTAGGTGTCAGAGTAAGGGTTTATTAACGCGCGGGCGCGGGTGTCTTCGGCGTGAAGAGGCACAGGTCTGCAATTGAGCAGCGATAGCATTCCGGTTTGCGGGCTTGCAGACGTACCGGCCAAGCAAGATCAGCCAGTGATGAGCGTGTATGCCGTAGGCCTGTGGGATGCAGCGCATTAAGTCCTCTTCAACGATGAGCGGCGTTAGGCCATTGCTCAGCCCGATGCGATTGGCGACGCGGAACACATGGGTGTCGACGGCCATGGTCGGGTGCCCGAAGACAATATTCATCACGACGTTAGCGGTTTTGCGGCCGACACCCGGCAGTGTTTCCAGGACATCACGATCGGCCGGCACTTGGCCGCTATGCTCGGCCACCAGCAGCGCTGAGAGCGCGATCACGTTCTTGGCTTTGTTGCGATAGAGACCGATCGACTTGATGAAATCGCGCACGCGCTCCTCGCCGAGCGCTAGTATCTTTTCGGGTGTGTCGGCGATGGCGAACAACGGTCGCGTGGCTTTGTTGACGCCGGCGTCGGTCGCCTGCGCCGAGAGCACGACGGCGACCAGCAACGTATAGGCGTTTGAATATTCGAGTTCGCCCTTCGGTTCTGGATTTTCGGTCTCGAACCGGTGGAAGATTTCTGCGATGGTTGCGGCATCCAATCGCGGCGATTTGCATTTCTTGCCTCGGCTGCCGGAAATTTGGCTTTTGCCGCTCTTGTTTTCGCCGCCAGAAGACGAGATGGTGGCGGCTGGCCGCGGGGCTTTCTTGCGGGACATGTTTCGGCAACCGCTTGCGTGTGGCAGCTTCGCGCCGCGTTGAGGGATCGGAGGTCACATGACAGGGCACATGACAGGGAGTTTGCCACCGACGCAAGCCGTGCCGGCGACGCAATTTATTCTGCATCCCCATCGTTCGCTGTCGCCGCGCGGATTTCTCATTCTGATGGCGGCCGTCAGTGCCGTCAGTTTTGTTGCCGGCGTTGTGTTTTGGCTGATCGGTGCGTGGCCGGTCATGGGTTTTTTCGGTCTCGACGTCGCTTTGATCTACTGGGCCTTCAAGGCCAACTATCGGGCTGGGCGTGCCCATGAAATCGTCGATGTCTCACCTGATGTTCTGACGCTGACGCGCGTGTCGGCGAAGGGCGCGGCGGAAAAAGTCGACGTCAATCCGTACTGGGCGCGCGTCTCTTTGACGACGGATCATCCGGATGGGCGCACATCATTACGCGTCATCGCGCAGGGCCGGGAATTTCTCGTTGGCCAATGCCTGACGGATGACGAACGGCGCGAGTTCGCCGATGCTTTGCGCACTGCGTTGCAGACCGCTCGCACGGTTGTGCAGAACTAGGCGCTTTCAATCGTTGACCATCGTCAGCGCGGCTTGGCGGTCGCCGTGCTTCAATTTCAGAAATTGCGTGCGAGCGGCCTTGATGTCTTTGTCGGCGCTCGTTTCGGAGGCCTTCTTGAGAGCCTTGGTCGCCGCGTGATCGGCGCCGCAAATGAACGTCAGCGCATTCGCGAGACGGCCCATCATGGCGGCGTCGATTTTGGTTTCGTCCATGGCGATCTCTGCTCGGCTTTTGCTGTTATTTGAAGCGGCCGCCCTTTTGCAGCACTTCGATCTTGTAGCCGTCGGGATCTTCGATGAAGAAGAATTTGCCGAACGGCTGGCCGTCATGTGTCATCGTCTTGATGTCTTTAGGCGTGTAGCCGGCCGCCGTGATGCGGGCATGCTCAGCGTCGAGATCGTCGACAACAAACGCGAGGTGACCATAGCCGTCGCCGAGATTATAGGCGTCGGTGCGGCCGTTATTGACGGTCAGCTCCAGCTCGAAGTCGTTGTCGGCGTTGCTCATGTAGGTCAGCGAAAAATCCGGCCATTCACGTCGCTCCGCGATTTTCAAACCGAAGCACGTTTCATAGAATTTCACCGACCGGGCTTCTTCGCGGACGCGGATCATAGAGTGTACGGCTTTGGCCATGTCGTCGGTCCTTGCGTATCCGTTGTGGCGTTTCAGAGCCAAGGGCGCGTTGCAGCGGTCGATTTTTCGTAGACGCCGATCGCTTTGTCTTTTTCGAGCGTCAGGCCAATGTTGTCGAGGCCGTTCAGCAGGCAATGCTTGCGGAACGGATCGATGTCGAACGTGATAACGCCGCCGTCGGGCCCACGAATTTCCTGGCGTTCAAGATCGATCGTGATGGTCGCGTTGGCGCCGCGGGATGCGTCGTCCATGAGCTTGTCGACGTCGGCTTGGCCTAAGCGGATCGGCAGGATGCCGTTCTGGAAACAGTTGTTGTAGAAAATGTCGGCGAAGTCGGTTGCGATCACGCAGCGGATGCCGAAATCAAGCAGCGCCCACGGGGCGTGCTCGCGGCTTGAGCCGCAGCCGAAATTGTCGCCCGTCACCAGTATCTGCGCTTTGCGGTATTGTGGTTTGTTGAGCACGAAGTCCGGAACTTCTTTGCCGGTCGCCGGGTCAAAGCGCATTTCGAAAAACAGGGACTTGCCGAGACCGGTACGCTCGATGGTTTTCAAAAATTGCTTTGGGATGATCATGTCGGTGTCGATGTTGCGCAGAGGCAAGGGGGCGGCGACTCCGTTCAGAACCGTGAATTTATCCATCTGCTTATGTTCACTCCGTCGATGACTCTGTGGCGATGATTTTGCGCCGCTGATGCCTTCAGGCGCGCAGCGCATCCGCCAGCGCCCGGAAATACCCTTCCGCCGCCGTCAGCCGCCGCGCCTGCCTGAAGGCGCCGTTCTCGGCCAATGCAGCTTCGAGTTCAAAAGGCTGTAAATGTTCCAGGCGCCGTTTAACGCCAGCGCGCTTGCGTCCGTCAAGGTGTCGTTGAAGCGCGCTCATAATTGTTTCGACATACCCCGAAATCCGGCCGAGTTCGCGGGTTGCGGCGAGCAAGGCCGGCTGGTCGTCAGGGGCAATTTCGAGGGCCGCGAGCGCACTTGCGGCGCGTGACAGGGTGGCTGCAATTTCCTCGGCATAGAGCGCGACCTTGTCTCTGCGGGCGCGGTCCATTTCCGACAGGTGGCCGGCCCATAGGTAAATGGTCTGGCCGAGGCTGATCAGGTGTTGCGTATAGACGGCGAGGCGCATCGTTTAAACTCTGTTTCATCCATGGAGACAGAGTTTACGGGCGCCTCAATCGGCGGGGATAACTTATTTTCTGGCGCTATCGGACGGTTGGATCTGCATAGCACTTGCGCATGTATTCACAGCGGTGGCTGCCGGAAAAAT
>ERZ795056.7347-NODE-7347-length-10584-cov-9.240004_pt1 | contig 10584 bp, 11 predicted proteins | sample MGYA00375140_ERZ795056 | MGnify/ENA primary metagenome ERZ795056 (study PRJEB30185, sample SAMN05720227) | activated sludge metagenome | isolation source: Anaerobic digester | place: USA | collected 2015-03-09 ...
TGGTTCTCAGTTGGTCTTGGTTAATTCTTCGAAAAGGGCCTGCAAAGTGGCATCTTCCGGTTGGGTTTTGCAAGGACGGGACTTTATTTCTGCTTTTGCTGTTTCCAATCTCTCCTCGGTTAGAGGATGTGAACTGAGAAACTCCGGCACTTCGGCTCCGGATGATTTGGAATCTTTGTTCATGATTTCCATCAAACCGGTAATTCCTTTCTGTGAAATCTGGTTCCGGCATAGAAAATCGTGGGCAGCTTTATCGGCTTCACGTTCAAAATCCCGTGAATAACTCAGATCCCGAAGGTTGTTGGCATTATCGGCCAGCACACCTGCAAGTCCGGTCAGATCTCCGAAAAAGAAAGAAAATACAGCATATGTCGACATAGAACGAAACATGGTCCGAACTGAATGGCGACCTTCCACATGTCCTGCTTCATGCCCAATTAAGGCAACCAACTGTGGATAGGCATTCATTCTGGAAAGTGCACCGTCATAAATAAAGATCTTCCTGCCGGGAATGGCAAAAGCATTGAACGCATCTTTTTTGATGACAAACAATTCAATCGGACGGTTCTCTTCCGACAACTCGCTGCTTTCCGGTGCCATTAGCCGACCATAAAAAGAGCGTAGTATCCGCGTTTTGGCGGTATCCACCGGAGTTTCCAACAATACTTGTTTACTGAAGGCATCGCCCAGATCATCTTCCCAGCTTTGAGGAACCCTGATCGCAATTGAATCGGCAATAAGCGGAAGTCCTTTCCAGAAAAACAGTACCAGAAAAACAAGAAACAGGGCAAAAACAGCCACGAGCTTGCTTCCTGTGCTTCTGTTTGACCTCACTTTCCTTTGGTTTGGGTTTCCCCATTGCGGATATTTTGCAAACAAGGATTTCAGAAAATATGCGTCTTCCAGCAACAAACTCTCCGTGGAACCCGTATTCCTGTAAACCGACCACTTATCTGCCCCATGCATTTGAACGATGCTTGTTTCCATCAAATCCCAGGATTGTTCCTGATCGACGATCCGGAACACAAGCCGGCCATTTGTTTCGATCAGATCAACCGGCAATGGAGCGGATTTCGGATTCTGGTAATAATGGGCTCGAATCATGAAATTGTGGCTGAAATCTGTTTTTCCGGTATCATTCTGCAAAAATCAGAAAAATGTATCGAAAAGGAATATCCGGAATGGGATTCCGTTCAAATCCTTTCCATTATATTGCCCGTCCGAAACCGGGAACCTTTCATGGCCCAAACCAAGGGAACACTTTTTTTTCTTTTCTTTTTAGCTGCCTCCGCTCTGAAGGCACAGAATTTTGGAAGTTCGTTCGATTTCCTAATCAAGGAAACCAATGCCCGGGTGGCCGCATTGGGCGGACAGAATGTTTCTCTTCGTGATGATGATGTCCAGCTCACAACAGGCAATCCGGCTGTCGTAAACAGCACAATGGCACGGACAGCTGGATTTACTGTGAATCCTTCTTTCGGCAAGGTAGTCCAATACAATCTGGCGTATGCCGATTCGCTATCGAAACTGGGAAATACCTTCTGTAACCTGCAGTTTCTGGACTATGGAAAATTGGCAGAAAGGGATGCGGCAGGTATCAAAATGGGGGATTTCAATGCCAGTCAATATGCCTTTTCTGTCGGAACCGGTCGTAAAAAAGGCAACTTCCATCTTGGAGCAGCCATAAAGTTTTCCGGATTTCAAATTCAGGGAAATCACTCGTATGCATTGATGTTTGATATGGGAATGTTTTATCAGCATCCCCGGAAATCAATGGCATACGGTCTGGCCATAAAAAATATAGGAGGCACCCTGAAGAAATTTGACAACAGCGACAAGAAGATGCCGGTACCTTTCAATATTCAGGCAGGTATATCATACAAACTGGAACACATGCCCCTCCGGATTTCCGTCACGGCATTCTATCTTCAGGAAACCAATATTCAGTATGTTGATCCGAATGCACCGGGCACACTTGACCCAAATGGTGTGTTGATCAAGGAAAAACGAAAACTGACGGAGCAAATCGCCCGCCATCTCAACGTCGGAGGGGAATTCATGCTTCATAAAAGCTTCCACCTCAGAGTTGGCTACAATCACTTGAGAAGGAAAGAACTACGGCCGGATGCAGGTGCAGGCCTCACCGGGTTTTCATTGGGTTGTATGATCAACACAAAGCCAATCAATCTGAGTTATACATACTCAGGTTGGCAGAGTGCCGGTGGACTTCATTTTATCAGCCTCAATTGCAGGCTGGCCAATTTTATCACAAAAAACTAAATCATAAAAAACCTGTTGTAATCAACACATGGATACTCAATCGCTTACACCCTTTCAGATAGTTCAGGAACTGGACAAATACATTGTAGGCCAAAACGATGCGAAGAAAAATGTTGCCATTGCTCTCCGGAATCGCTGGAGAAGGATGAATGCAGCGGATGATATTAAGAATGAAATTGTACCCAACAACATTCTTATGATTGGCGCAACCGGTGTCGGGAAAACCGAAATCGCACGCCGGCTCGCCAAAATTGCCAAAGCACCTTTTGTAAAAGTGGAAGCATCCAAATTTACAGAAGTCGGATATGTTGGAAGAGATGTTGAGAGTATGGTCCGCGATCTGGTGGAACAAACTGTGCGGATGGTGAAACAGGAAAAGACGGAATCGGTGAAAGAAAAAGCTGCCCGGATTGTGGAAGATCTCATTCTCGACATTCTGATTCCACCTCTAAAAGAAAGCAAAAAGAACATCGACACTCCAAGCCGGGAAGATGTCGAGCAGAATGAACAAACCCGGGAACGTTTCCGGGAAAAACTGGCCAAGGGCGAACTTGACAACCGCAAGATCGAAATTCAGGTCAGTAAAAAAACGAATCCCAATATTGGCATCATGGGGGCAGGTCCCATGGACGAAAGTGCCCTGATGAACATCCAGGAAATGTTGGGGGGAATGGTGCCAAAAGGCCCGAAAAAACGAAAAATGACCATTTCAGATGCCCGTAAATCCATGATGGATGAAGAAGTGGATAGGCTCATCGATATGGAAGAAGTAAAAGAGGAAGCCCTCGTGAGAGCGGAAAACTCAGGCATCATCTTCATTGACGAAATCGATAAAATCGCATCCAACAGTTCCGATCGTGGTTCCAGTGGCAGCGTAAGCCGGGAAGGTGTGCAACGCGATTTATTACCTGTTGTGGAAGGAAGTGCGGTTTCTACAAAATACGGAACCATCAACACCGACCACGTGTTGTTTATCGCAGCCGGTGCGTTCCATTTTGCCAAACCATCGGATCTGATTCCGGAATTGCAGGGACGATTCCCGATCCGGGTAGAACTGGACAACCTCACGCAGGAAGATTTTGTCCGGATTCTCAAAGAGCCAAAAAACTCACTGATCAAACAGTATCAGGCATTGTTTCAGGCGGAAGGAGTTGAACTGGCTTTCACTTCAGAATCCGTCGATAAAATTGCCGAAACGGCCATGATCATCAACGACCAGGTGGAAAACATCGGAGCCAGAAGACTTCACACCATCATGAGCCAGTTATTAAATGATTACCTTTTCCGAATGCCGGAAGAGGTTCCGTCCGGACAAAAAATCGAAATTGACGGAGCCCTGGTGGATTCCAAACTGAAAACACTTGTTAAAAACAGAGACCTTAGCCAGTATATACTATGAAAAAGCCACTTTTAATGTTTGCCGCCGGTCTGCTTTTCGCCACCGGTAACGTCAGTGCCCAAAAACTCTGGGACTGTTCACAGGGAAAAATTGATTTTTTCTCTAAAACTCCTGTGGAGGACATCGAAGCACACAGCAAAGCGGGTGGTGCTATTCTGAATACTGAAACGGGAGCCATCGCGTTCAAAGTGCCCATCAAGTCGTTCAAATTTGCGAACGATCTGATGGAGGAACATTTCAATGAAAACTATCTGGAATCAGACAAATACCCGGATGCTACGTTTTCAGGGAAAATTGAACCTCTTGTTGATTTTTCAAAACCAGGGACATACCCTGTAAAAGCGAAGGGCAAACTGAAAATGCATGGCGTGGAAGTGGATCGGGAATTTACCGGTACCATCACTGTGAATGCCGATAAAACTGCTGAATTGAAATGTGATATGGAAGTGCCTCTGGCCGACCATAAAATCGAAAAGCCTCAGCTGGTTATGGTGAAAATCGCAGATAAAATTGCGGTGAAAGTGGATTTCATCCTCAAACCCCGTGGCTGATCAGGGATTGGCCAGTTGCTGACGGGATGAATAAGCTGAGTTGAAATACCGGAGAAATTGTCCCAGGACTACCGTATTCTCCCCTCCTGCCCGCAAAACACCTGAGTTCCATAATACTGAAGCGGCACGTTCCCAGAGAATGTGCCGCTTTTTTTCGGCCTTATCTATTTTCCAGAGGGCATCCAACAGTGAAAACGAAAGGTCACGAAACCCCGAACCGGATGGCGGGGTGCCATGCTGAACAAGCTCGTCGGCCAGATTGGATATCACGGCTTCTGCATACGGTTTCAGTATGGCCGCTTTTATTGAATCGCCACGATCCCGAAGTGCGGCATATGCATTGACAAGTGCCATTCCGTTAATAGAACAGGACCAGGAACTGGCATTCGAAGCGTCCCATATCCGGCCGGGAAGGGACGAATAATTGACCAGGCTGTCAAAAGAAATATTGGTTCCGTCAACAATTCGATTCGAATCCTGGTCCATCAGAATGGCAGGGATGATGCATTGAGAAATCAGTTTCCAGGCATGATCGCGGTATTTTGGTTCACCAGTGAGATCATACAAAGCCGAAAGTCCTGCTACATTTTTTGCAGTGAGACTCAGGTTGACTACCGGTTTCTCTTTCAGCATCCAGTCACCGGCAAGCCGGGCTGCCACCAGATAAGTGGAATCCTGCAAGCCAATAAAGGAATGAATCATCTCTTCCACAGCCCAGTACATATGATACGAAAGCGGTGAATCCCAAACCTGAACACCCGGAAATTGGTCGGCTACTAAAAAACGATACCCGGCAAAGTTTCCGCTTTTGAAAGCCGGACAGGCTTCCGGATACGTCTGGCAATTCTTTGTCACCACCCTCTGAACCGCTCCACTCAACGCACAATCTTCTTCTCCTTCTTTCCTAAAAACATAACCCAACGCACCCGCCTGATATCCGGGAAGAACAGATGCGGTCGTTTCAGTGAATTGCTGCGACTTCAGCATGGTGGCGATATCCCGAAGGATAATCCGGTCAACAGCAAAGCGCCGGTTTTGTGCCGCATAAAAAACACCCAGCATGGAAGCCGGTGTTTCAGTGGGCAATTCGGGACAATTCATCTGCCAGGAAACCAAATGATCCATGGCCAGATTCCAGATTTTAGCCACTTCTGCCGGGGGGACTGGTGTTGTGTCCGGCGTTGAATAGTTGGGGTCTGAATATGCTTTTCCTGCATGATATCCCCGCAATTCAATGGCAGATTTTGTCAAGGACGGAATCTCAGTAAAATCTCCGGATGCCATTTTCTCCTGGATCCGACGTTTCATTTCTGCCACCGGATCAGTATCCTGCGAAGTTGCGGACTGGCCGGAAACCAGATATGGCAAAGCGAAAAGCAGAACCAAAAACCAGAAGGATTTTCTCATACCATTAAATCATGAACAAATTCTGAAAGGCTTGTTTTACCTTCGCAGCACAATAATACAGAAGGCAATGTTTGATATGATGAAAATGATGGGCAAGCTTGGTGAAATGAAAACCAAAATGGCTGAAGCCCAGGCGAAAGTTGCACAAATTCAGGCGTCAGGAGAATCCGGTGCCGGAATGGTGAAAGCAACCGTAAACGGCACCAAAAAGGTAATCGACCTTGAAATCGACCCTTCTTTACTGAATCCCAATGATGCGGTGATGCTGAAAGATCTTGTGATTGCGGCCATCAACCAGGCTCAGCAAAAGGCCGAAGAACTGGCAAAAGAAGAAATGAAGCGTAGCACAGAAGGTGTTCTTCCCAATATTCCCGGCCTTGATCTAAGCGCCTTTGGCCTCTAAAATTACCGTAGCCATTCTCAACTGGAATGGAATCGACCACCTGAAACAGTATCTTCCTTCGGTGGTTGCCCATTCCGGTGATGCTCGCATCCGGGTGATTGATAATGCATCAAATGATGAATCAGTTTCCTGGCTTAAAAAAGAATATCCGCAAGTCGAACTTCATGTTCTCCCAAAAAATCTGGGATTCACAGGAGGTTACAACGAAGCACTCCGCCACATCGAAACAGAACTGATTGTCCTTCTCAATTCCGATGTGGAAGTGACCACCAACTGGCTCGATTCCATGCAAAAACGAATGGAATCCAATTCTCAGATTGCGGCCTGCCAGCCAAAAATTCTATCCTGGCGGCAAAAAGATCTTTTCGAATATGCGGGAGCCTGCGGTGGATTTCTGGATGTGATGGGCTATCCGTTTTGCAGAGGACGGATTTTTGAAACCTGCGAAACCGATTCCGGACAATACGATACCGCCATTCCTGTTTTCTGGGCCAGTGGCGCCTGCATGATGGTGAGAAAAGATGCCTTCCTCAAATGCGGTGGTTTTGAGGAAAGCTTTTTTGCCCACATGGAAGAAATTGACCTTTGCTGGCGGTTCTGGAAACAAGGATTTTCTGTTTGGGTGGAACCGCAATCAACGGTTTATCATCTGGGCGCCGGGACCTTATCCAAAACCAGTCCGAAGAAAACCTTTCTCAATTACCAGAACGGATTGGCCATGCTCTTTATGAACAGCACCTCATCACAACTGTTCTGGAAAATTCCGCTCCGTCTGGTTCTGGACGGAATCGCCGGTCTTAAATACATCTATCATGGCGAATGGAACAATTGCTGGGCCATTTCCAGAGCACACATGGCTTTTTATGGAAAGGCTGGTTACTGGATGAAACGTCGGAAAGATGCATGGCGAGTGGACAATCATGCGATTCCGCCCTCCGTTTTTCTGCCAGATTCTGTTCTTCCTGCCTATTTCTTTCAGGGGAAAAAATGGTTTTCTCAGATAATGAAATCCTGATTCAGGAAGCCCGGTTTTTCCATTCCGTTTTCAGATCCGCTTCGAATACATCCCAGATGTAGAGAACATCGGCTTCAAACTTCTGAAGTTCTTCCAGCGTATCGATTACGGGTTGCTGCCATTTTTCCTGCCAGGGCTGTTGGGTAACGTACGCAAACACTTCGGTTGAAATCCTGGAAAATGATTCTTCATGTTCGTATTCCAGAATAAATTTCCGTTTCACAAAACCCTGAAACGTTTTCACGAGTTGCTGACTTCGGTCGCCCAGATGCTGACTTGAAAACAAACCCAATGTCTCCGGATCAGCGAGAATGAGCGTGTCGTACATGTCGGTTCCCGACTCAGGTCTTCGGGCAAGAAGCAATCGATCCAGCCACATCTCAAACAACAGGTGAAAGAGAAAAAACTTTCGTTCAACACCGGGAAAACGCTTTTCAAGATGTACTTTCCAGAGAGCCACCCCTAAATTGAAGAGGTTGGATTGATGAAATTTCTTGTCTGCCAGCCAATGCAATTCAATTCCGGATTTCAGCCCTGAATAAAGCTGACCCTCCACATCCCTGAGACGATTGGAACTGATCTGCACATTGGCTCTCCGTGCTATATCAGGCAAAAGAGAACCAATGAGAAAATCATCGTCGCTGCTGGGAGATGCCAGAAGAAAGTGCGCCAGGTAATTCAAAGGATGGAATCAGTATAAAAGCAAGAGCAAAGAAAGGAAGGAAAACAGGATTCCAAGAAGATTCTGCCGGGACAAGGAATCCCTGAAAAACAAATACGAAACCAATCCTGTCACCAGAATCACGCCCAGATTGGCAACAGGAAACACAATATTGCCCTGGTTTTCAAAGCTATCCAATGCTTTCAATATGAAATAATAGGAAAAGAAATTGGGCAGACCGAGCATAAAACCTGCCAGGAATATTTTGGAAGAAAGACGATTCCGTCCTTCTGAAACTGACCTTAGAAAAAAAGGAAGTGAAGCCAGAAAAGCTCCGAGAAACACCATCATGACAAACAATGGCTGATTTTCCATCGGAACCTGCGTTTCATTGCACCACTGAGAAAGAGCATCGGTAACTCCGGTTCCGAGAAAAATAGACAAAGGCAACCACCATCCTGAAAATCCAGATGAAGAATCTGCCGGGGATTCTTTCTGCGAAACAAGCCAGATGGAGAAACAACAAAAAATCAGACCGAGTCCGGAAGCAAGTCCAAGTCCTTTGCCATTGTGCAGAAGGATGGAGGCAAAAAAAGGAATGACAAGAGAAATTTTCGTTGAAACAGAGGAAACGGTCATTCCCATTCGCTCAACCGTTAATCCAGTGAGGAAAAAATTACCCAGGAAGATTGCCCCCAGAACCAAAGGCCAGAACCACCAACCGGAAGACGGTATAGCGAGAAGTTGTGAAGCGGAAGGGGCTGAAAAAAAGAAACCCAGAACGAGACAGACGAGGTAATTCATAGAAATTACCTGCAGCCTGTTCACATTCCAGGTTTCGAATATTCTGAAATTGATGTACAAAGCACTGCTAAGCAGAATAAAACCCAACAGGCTCAACATAACCGGTATGTCTTATTTCAAAACTGCGTTCAGCCGGATGTCGGTATTGAGCAGTTTAGAGATCGGACAGTTTGCTTTTGCATCCAACGCGAGCTCCTGAAATTTCTCGGCCGTAATTCCTGGTACAACCGCTGTGCACTCAAGGTCGATGGATGGAATGGCTCCGTTTTCAAGCGTTACTGTGGCGGTTGTTTCGATCGATGTCGGAACAAATCCGGCTCCGGACAAATTGAAACTTAGTTTCATTGTGAAGCAACCTGAGTGGGCTGCCGCAATTAACTCTTCCGGATTGGTACCGACTCCGGATTCAAAACGAGAGAGATAGGAATACTGGGTCTGGTTCAAAACGGAACTTTGAGTGGACAGATGGCCTTTGCCTTCTTTGCCGGTTCCTTCCCAATGGGCTGTTGCAGTTCTTTTCATTCTTTTTTTTAGGCAATTTAAAAACAGGTTGGCGGCAACTCCAAATCAGAATCTGACTATCCTCACTTTTCGATGGAGAAATATCAAAGAAGCTGGATTGCATGTGGAGAAATTGAATTTCTATGCACGTCAAACCATAAAATGAAGGAAGAAAAACAGATGCATATCACTGAATACCTTCCGTAAATTCTGGAGCAGGAAATCCCGATCGCAAAATATTTTCATTTTCTTTCCTGAAATAATTTCCGAAATCTCTTCTGAAATTATTTCAGAAATTTTTGAAAAATTATTTCAGAACTTCTGACTCATATTCTGAGTCTGCATTTTCCCTGTGTTATTCAACCGGACTGAATAACCTGATCCTTCGATCCATCAAAAAGTACGGGAATCCCATTATCAGCAGCCATCATCATAAAATTCCTTTTCCTGAAACCAAAGGATTCTTTACTTTTATCACAAACCAGAAAATCCGGCCAGCCTGGTTTTTCCGGGAATTCACAACCATTTAAGACCTTTTCAAGTTACATCAACATGCGAATGAAAAGCATAGTTGCGGCCAGAGGCAATCCATACTACACCATGGTATGGCTGGCGATTGCGGGTTCATTTTTGCTGTTTTTCTTTCTGATTTTCGTCTTTTTCCTACGGGTACAAAGTGCAGGCTGGATTCCGGTTACACTTCCGAAAGCGTTTAATTTCAGCACACTGATCATTTGCTTCAGCTCCGTATCCCTCATTTTTGCCAACCGGAGTTTCCGGAATGAAGCTTTCAACCAATCTTATTTCTGGCTCACCATTACACTTACACTGGCCATAGCTTTCGCCATTCTTCAGGTGGCAGGATGGCTGCATCTATTCGAAGCCGGAATCAGTTTACACCAAACATCCGGGGCTTTCATTTATCTGGTCACCGGTTTGCATTTTCTCCACATTCTGCTGGGGCTGGCTGGAATGGGATGGATCTGGCTGGATTCGTATAACAGCCGGTCGTATGTGGAAGGATTTATTCACAGTCTTAACCCCATGAAAATGACACGTCTCCGGATTGTTTCTGTATTCTGGCATTTTTTAGACCTTTTGTGGATCATTCTTTTTGCACTTTTGTGGCTGCATCAGAAACAGCCACCCGGCTGATCCACCTGAATTGAGACGACGTTCACTTGCAGAGTTTTTACTTTTTCTGCCGTTTCCGGTCATCATTGGATTCCTGGCCCTGTCATTTCCCTATTTTGTGGACGATGCCTTTATTTCATTCCGGATCACGAAAACCATCCTTCATTCCGGGTCTCCATATTTTACCGAAGGCCTCCCTGTTTATACTTCGACGTCTCTGCTGTATCCTTACTGGAATGCCATCTGGTTTCTATTAGCCGGACAAATGGCAATAGAATGGATTCCTTTGATCAATGGTATGCTGTTGGCTTCTGCTGCAATGGTTTGCCTGAAAAAAGTGATTGATGCTCAACCAGAGTCAAGGTTATTTCCCAAAATCATTGCCATTCTTTTTATTCTCCCCTGGGTCACTGAATTCAGAACCATTAC
>ERZ795056.7348-NODE-7348-length-10583-cov-20.483093_pt1 | contig 10583 bp, 9 predicted proteins | sample MGYA00375140_ERZ795056 | MGnify/ENA primary metagenome ERZ795056 (study PRJEB30185, sample SAMN05720227) | activated sludge metagenome | isolation source: Anaerobic digester | place: USA | collected 2015-03-09 ...
TAGCTGCTATAACCACTTCCTGCAAAAAAGTGCAAAGCCCTGTTCCAATGGGAGATGCCGGCCAAACGTTGGTAAAAATTATTGACGGTGGTACCGTAGCTGCACCTGGCAGCAAACTGGTAGGCATGAAGCTTTCTGGTGAGCCTCAGCAAATTGAAGCACTGGATCTAAGGAGGGATATCCCCAATAACACAGAGCTCAACAGGAAAATGACGGTGATCATCAAAAATGATCCCAGCGTATTGTCACATGCAAGTGTCGATGCAGAACCACTGCCTGCAGCCAATTACACTTTTGACGGAAGGGCTATTTTAACGGGTGATGAAATCAAAATTGAATTGCAACCGGGCGAGTTTGCTCTGCCAGTAAGCTTTAACCTGCTCGATGCCGCCAGTCTTGACCTAACTAAAACATATGGATTAGGATTTACGATTGTGCAGGTAGATGCAGATGGTAAGATATTAAATGAACAAAGTTCCTTTGCTGTATTGCTGTCAAGCAATAACAAGTGGGATGGAGTGTACAGGTTATATGGGGGCTTTGCCCGAGCTGACCAGGCTGGTTTTTTGGGTGTAACGCAATCTCCAACAGGATACTATCAGCCATACTACCTGGTTACCAGTGGTTCCAGTTCAGTTGAAGCTAAAATAAATACTGCTGATGGACTTCGGACCACCCAAATGATTTTCAATGCAGGAACAGGTGTGTATACCTATTTTACTGGTGTAGCGCCAAAACTGAACATTAATGAATTAAATAATGAAGTGACGGTTACAACAGGCGAAGCTATAACACCGCCTTCTGTAGATTTTACCCAATCTGCAGCAGAGTTAGCTGCCAGCAAATATTATGAAAATGGTATAGTTGGGCATCCATTTGCTGATGGAAGAGCAACCATTGTGGCACATTTCAGGTGGACATCCGGTGGCATCGACCGCGTAACAAAAGACACGTTCGTTTACCTTCAACCAAGATAATTTTCCGGTAAATAATAAACTTTTAAAGGGCTTCCAACCGGTAGCCCTTTATTTTTTATCTTTGTTTGATAATTATACAACATGGCAAATCTACCAGAACAACCGAATCAGCTAAATATCGAAATTTCAGAAGAAGTATCAGAAGGTGAATATGCCAACCTGGCCATCATTACTCATAGCCATGCAGAATTTGTGATCGACTTTGTGAATGTTATGCCAGGCACACCCAAGAGCAAGGTTAAAAGCCGTATCATTCTCACGCCATTTCATGCAAAGCGTTTTATGAAGGCAATGATCGATAATGTAAAGAAGTTTGAAACTGCCAACGGAACAATCCAGGACATGGAACAGGTGGAGCTTCCTTTTACTTTTGGCGGCCCCGCAGCCCAGGCTTAACTATGCCTGCCTGCTGGCAGCTCAGTTTTTTATAATAGGCCTTCATCTGCAAAACTATAATAGCCCTGTTCACTTACTATTAAGTGATCCAGCACCCTTATGTCGAGGTACCTGGCTGCCTCTTTAATTTTTGCAGTGAGGTCTTCGTCTGCCCGGCTGGGTTTTAGGCTGCCGGAAGGATGGTTGTGACAAAGTATGATGGAAGTGGCTTCCGCATCCAGTGCTTTTCTTAATATTACCCTGGGGTCGGCCACCGTGCCGGTAATGCCACCCTTGCTGATGATCTCAAAATGATTCACCTTATTGCTTTGATTTAAAAAGATAACAGCAAATACTTCAAAGCTGTAGTCCTTTATCATCGTTTTTAAATACTCCGCTATTTGTTTGCTGGTAGTGATCAACATTTTATCCAATGGTAATCCTGCATGCCGCCGCCGGCCCAATTCCAGGGCGGCTGCAATACTGATGGCTTTTGCCTGTCCAATTCCTTTTATTTTTTGAAAAGCGCTTACAGGCAGTTTTCCTAATTCGTTTAAATTGTTATTGCCAAGTTTCAGGATTTCTTTTGCCAGGTCTACAGCAGATTTTTCTTTGTGCCCAATGCCAATAAGTATGGCGATCAATTCAGAATCGCTGAGGGCTGAAGCTCCTTTTGCAGATAGCTTTTCCCTGGGCCTGTCATCTGCCGCCCAGTTTTTTATTGAGTTGGAAGTTTTATTTAAATTTTCCATACAATAAATGTAACATCAATTTTTAAATGATAGTTTTGCAGCACTTAATTTTCTCACGCACACCTATATCTGCAATCACATGGACTACAATGCAAAGATTTTTTCAGGAACCAATTCACAATACCTTGCCAAGGCAATCGCAAAAAAATTTGGGGCACAACTGGGTAATGTAAAAATTCAGCGCTTTAGTGATGGTGAAATAGGGGTGGAGTTCGAAGAAAGTATCAGGGGACAATTTGTGTTTTTGATTCAAAGCACTTTTGCGCCTTCTGATAACCTGATGGAATTACTGTTGATGATCGATGCTGCAAAAAGGGCATCTGCTTATAAAGTAATCGCGGTGATGCCTTATTATGGTTATGCCAGGCAGGACAGGAAAGATAAACCCCGTGTGGCCATTGGTTCAAAACTGGTAGCCAATATGCTTACTGCTGCCGGCGCAGACAGGGTAGTAACGATGGACCTGCATGCACCACAGATACAAGGTTATTTTGACATTCCGGTTGATCACCTTGATTCCTCCGCTATTTTCATTCCTTATATAGAAAGTCTGAATCTTGATAACGTAACCTTTGCTGCGCCCGATGTAGGCAGCGCCAACCGTATTAGGGAAGTGGCCACTTATTTTGAATGTGAAATGGTGATCTGTGATAAACATCGTAAAAGAGCCAATGAAATAGCCAGTATGGTGTTGATTGGTGATGTGGCCGACAGGGATGTGGTGCTGATAGATGACATTTGTGATACGGGCGGCACGTTGGCTAAAAGCGCTGGCTTGATCAAGGAGAAAGGTGCCCGCAGTGTCAGGGCTTTTTGTACGCACCCGGTGCTCAGCGGTAACGCTTACGAAAACATCCAAAACAGTGTGCTGGAAGAACTGGTAGTCTGTGATACCATTCCAGTAAAACCAGGCTGTGATAAAATAAGGGTAGTATCCACTGCAGAGTTGTTCGCAATCGCCATACGGAATGCCCTGGAAAACAAGAGCATTAACAGCTTGTTTATTAAGAGCAGGTTGCTGAATAAGAAGTGATTCGCATTGGGCAATAAATGCCGTTTACAAAAGTTTATTTTAGTTTTCTATTAACCGCCGGCGGTGCGTAAAGCTGCCGTTGGGGCAGGATGTAACCCTTTTTATACCGATCGGTATCGGTAAAACCCTAAAGGCTATTATCCTTAAGTAAACTATTTTGAATAGGCTTTTAACATGGTACATTTTGGAAAGTAATGAGAAGCCATGAAATGCCAGGCCACCCTGCTCCCTGGAAATGTATTTTTATTGCAGTCTAGAAAATTAATGCCAGTAAAAAGAAGGCAGCCAGTAATAGCAAAATCATCAGCAGGTCGATCAGCAGTTCCTTTTTCTTTTTTAAATAGCGTGGCCATGGCATAGGCATAGTTTTCAGTTCAGTGATTCAAATGTAAACACGCTTTCTCCCGGTTACAGGCTTGTTTTATTTAAAGGCAGCTATGCATTATTAAATGGTGCAACGCTGACTTTATATATCCACTTGGTTTTTGCTCCTCTTTTCCTCTTTTTAAACCGGTTAGTAATTTTAAAATACCGTTCACTCAATGAATTTGGGGAGTCAGCGTACCAGTCTGTATGTTTGCCATAGGTTTTTCATAGGATATTGGATTTAAAGCGGGGCTGGATTTTTATCCTGGCCCTTTTTTTATTTTATAAGGTTGTGGATGTTTCACAGCCGGATAATCGATCAACTTTGCCACTCAATAAGAGGTGCATTTTTTTAAGTATTGATGGGATTAATTTTACCGCAGGTTTTTCAAAGGATATTAGATTTAAAGCGGGGCTGGATTTTTATCCTGGCCCTTTTTCTATTTACCGCAGGATAGCCATTATCCACCGCAGAGTAGAATTGCCGGCAAAAAAATGGGCCAGCTTCTATAAACCGTTTAATTTACAAGCGCATAGGAATTCCGCCATGACTGTTTCTTTTACATTTATAAAGTCACTTAAAGTTAGTATCTGTATTGCCTGTACCTGCATGCTTTTTTCTGTCCATCCTGTAACTGCACAAAAAGTAACCAAAGATTTTAAAGCAAATGGTATTGCAGTAAAGGTTGAAACAAATGGTGAATACTCCACTGGTAAAAATCAATTTATACTGTCCGCTTCAGAAAACAGCATCGTATTGTATGCAGACAAAGCTAACCCTGTTGATACGGGGAGTAAATACTTCAGGTACAAACTGGAAGCTGCAGACGACAACTGGAGCCAGGTTGTATTGCCATTTACGGTGAAGTACCAGTCCCTGCAGCATGGTTCATTTGTTTTTACAATGCAAAGTAGTAACGATGGAGACCATTGGTTTGAAACAGGTATCGCAATCAAACTGGATATTGCGGCGCCTTTTTGGAAAACCTGGTGGTTAAGGCTGGTGGTGATATTCGTGGTGTTGTCATTGGTATGGTATGTGATCAACTATTACAAACAGAAACAAAAACAAAAGGAAGAGGAACTGGAAACCGAACTGGTGATCGTTTATTTTGCCTCGCAAATAAATAAACACTACCACACCGGAGAATTGTTGTGGGATGTGGCCAAGAACTGCATCAGCAAGCTGCACTTTGAGGATTGCGTGATTTATCAACTGGATGATGAAAGAAATGTGCTGGTACAAAAAGCTGCCTATGGTCCTAAGAACCCGGTTGATTTTACTATTGATGCACCCATAGAGATAAAACCGGGAGAAGGTATTGTAGGCGCTGTTGCCCAAACTGGCAAGGCAGAGATCATCGCCAACACATCATTGGATAAACGTTATATCGTTGATGACCGCCGCCGTTTTTCCGAAATAACGGTGCCGGTTATCATAGATGGAAAAGTGGTGGGTGTGATTGATAGTGAACACCATCGTAAAAATTTCTTTAACAACCGCCATCTCAAGATCCTTACTACCATTGCTGCTTTGTGTGCATCTCAGATTCAGCTGGTAAAGATGGAAGAGGAAAAAGAAAAGGCGGAAATAGAACTGCTGCACAACAAACAGAAAGCACTGGAAAGCCGCCTGCAGAGTCTTCGCCTGCAAATGAATCCCCATTTTCTTTTCAATGCGCTTAATTCTGTGCAGCAAATGATTCTGGCAAATGAAGAAATGGTGGCAACGAAGTACCTCTCCCGTTTTTCAAAATTACTGCGGGCCATTCTTGTGCACAGTGATAAAGAAACGATCACGCTAAAGGAAGAACTGGAGATACTCAACTTGTATATAGAACTGGAGTCAATACGTTTTAAGGATGCATTTCAATACCGCATAAATTGCGATGAATCGATTGATGTGGATGAAGTGAAAGTGCCCACGTTGCTGATACAGCCATTTGTTGAAAATGCTATCTGGCATGGATTGATGCACAAAGACCGGGACAGAAATTTGCTGGTACAGTTTATCGAAAAAGGCGAATGGCTTCACTGTATAGTGGAAGATAATGGCATTGGCAGAAAAAAAGCACAGGAGATCAGGGGTATTGCTTTGAACGGCTCTAAACACCAGAGTAAAGGTATTGCAGTATCAACGGAGCGGCTCAAATGGATGAAGAGCAGTGATGGCGAACATGGGGATATTCATTTTACTGACCTGTATAATGAAGACGGTACAGCAGCAGGTACAAGAATAACAATAAATTTTCCCATATTAAATTGACGGCGTATGCTGAAAGTATTATTAATAGATGATGAAGAAAGGGCGACAGATGCATTGCGGCTGATGATAGAAAAAACAGTACCTGCCATACAACAGGTGATGGTGTGCAATGACTCACGAAGGGCGGCTGATATCATTGCCTCGTACCAGCCCGCCTTGGTATTTCTTGATATTCAAATGCCTTATTTGAATGGCTTTGAGTTGATGGAGAAAATACCCAACAAAAATTTTAAGATCATCTTTACCACAGCTTATAACGAATATGCGGTACAGGCCATCCGCTTCAGCGCATTTGATTACCTGCTAAAGCCGATAGATGTAGAAGAGCTGCAGGGCTGTGTACAGCGTTTTTTAGAAAGCAATGAAGACTATCAGCAACAATACGATCTTTTAAAAAATATCATTCATAATATAAAAGCGCCTTCAGCTGATGAGTTCAGGCTGGCCCTGCCAACTAAAGAAGGGGTGCATTTTTTACGTCCGGCAGAGATCATCCGTTGTGAAAGTTTGGGCAACTATACCAAGTTTTTTATGGATAACGGTAAGACCTATCTTATTTCAAAAACCCTGGGCGAATACGATGTGCTGCTGGCTCCTTATCATTTTATCCGGACACATAAGAGCCACCTGGTAAATAAAAAATCCATTTCTTATATTGATCATGATGGCTTTGCCATTTTAAAAGATAACAGCCGGGTGGAAGTAAGCAGGCGCAGAAAGGATGAAGTGATGCAGGCTTTGAAATAGGACTATTTGTTATTGGGTATTTGTTATTGCAACCTTATTATCCAATTGCACTATCCTGTTAAGAAACAATTTTAAAAGCGAATGGCTCTTTCAAAATGAAAGAGCCATCAATACCCATTAGTGAATCATTAGTACCGCTTACGGCATATCAATACTCCTGATAGTAACTTTATTTTCAATTTTACCGGAACCGTTTTTATCCCAGAAAGTAACCGACACATCGTATTTTTCTTCCCATTGCATGGGCTCACCGGTGTTCACGGTACACTTCAACAGTTGAGCATCTTTTTCTTCAAATTCATCATGACCGGCAAAAAGATCTTTTTCATTTAACAGCAGTTTACCCTTTTTATCTGTGATGCTTAAAGCACAACCCACTTTTACTTTACCATTCTTTGCCTGCATCCCTTTAATGCCGTCGTTTACTATTAAAAAGCTTTCGCCTAATGGAATGTCTGTATGACCCAGTACTTCATTGTTCATCACCAGCATTACTTTTTCAGGCTCCATGCCATTGTAAGAAGATGACATGCCGGTGTTAAAGTCTTTTTTAATTCCTGCGGATACCACTGGTACATTACAAGATGCCAGGAATATCACCAGGGCAACCAGTACTACCGAAAATGTTTTTATAGATAAAGGCAGGGCGGTCATTTTTCTTTTGATCACAAAGAAGTCAGCGGCATCGGCTAATATAACCAGGAGGCATACAGCAAGGGCAAATGAAGTTGCCACTGCAAACATCTTCAACAGCACGGATAACTCGTACATCGCATCAAAGGGGAAGTCGAAAAAGATGAGGTGCACAAAGAGATAAATGATGAGCCCTGCTGCATTGGCTGTCAGCAGCAATGTTTTGAATAAACGCAGGTGAAAATTAGTGGAGGAGAGTTTGTTTAGCATGACTATACTTTTTTTGTTTTTATTGATAACACAAAATTGCATTGTTATAAGCCGGTACGCAATTATTAGTTATTGAAAGGCGGTTCTTATTTAACGAAGCGTATTTTTTAAGAACTGAAGTGTTGTAAGCTGTTACTACTGTGGTGACAATTAATTGCAGGAGTTGGTATGTTAATTCCATCTGCCGTTGTTGGATGCCATCAATACTACAAACAGCCCATATACAATGGCTGGCAGGGCCAATATCAATACCGTCAGCATTGCCAGCTTATCATGTCCATTATTTTTTAAAAGCATGCTTATCCACAGAATACTTCCGGCAGCCAGCAGCAGGAACAGCCATAGTTTAATATTCCTTGACGAAACAGAACCATCTGCCAGGCCAACAATGAAAAACCAGGTAATTACTCCGGCTGCTATCACGTCAATGCCCCAAAGAATTTTAAATATGCTCATGTTTGATTTTTATTCGCTTAGTAATGGTTGAATGATGTTGCCGTTGCTGGTATTAACAATGCACAAGGCGTCTTTGCCTATGTGGGGACTAAGCATATAGTCTTTGTTTGCAACGATCAAACAATAATTATTTTGAAAAATGCAAGCTGAAATTTTAGTACTTATCCCCGTCTTTGCTTCCCAAATTATTTTTCCATTGGTATCGATTTTTGTGATCAGCGCTTTTGAGTTTTCGCCCGGCACATCCTGGTGTATTATCATAAATCCATCGGGGTTGGAAAAATGCATCACCTGGTCTTTATCAGTATCTTTTATAAAACAGGGATTCAGGAATGTTGTTTCAGTAAGGCGTTGAATAGCGTCATAAGAAACGCTGGTATGACTACCCAATTTTTGAAGGCTGAAATTTGAACTATATAATTTCATCCGGAAGGCCACTTCGCTGATGCTGGTATTGGCAGGGGTTATGCCTGCAGCTGTGATGCTGTCTTTGGCAAAAATGTATACTTTATTCAAAAGCGTATCACAGCGGGTTCCATATACGTCACCATTAAGTAAACTAAAATTGTTTGTTTTCTTTCTGGTGTCTTCTTTTTTCAACAGCTCTTTTTTTGTTATACTGAGATCATCCAGTAATAACCTGTACTGGTCACCATTATCTGCAATTAAATCTATATAACCGTTTTCAATTGAGGGATAGATAAGCCTGTCGCCATAAGGAAATATTGTTTTCTTTACTCCATTGGCAATAGCTATCTTTTTTTCATTTGTTATTTCTTCCAGGCTGTTGATGTCATAGGCAGTGATGCCATTGACATACAGCCATATTTTATTATCGTAGCCGCCATAGCATGATACACTTTGTTGTTCATTTTCGGGTGGGGTTAAAAGTTTTTTCTTTTGTATGAATTTGCCTGAAACGGTTTCATATTGCTTTAGCCAGTAAGTGGTGCGATAGGTAGTTTTTCTAAAGCCGCCGTTTTCTGAATGGGTAGTGCCTTCGTTTGCTGCTACCAAAATAGTTACCTTGTTTCCCTGAGCATTTATTACTGGTGTGCCGGTAATTCCATAGTTGGTATGTTTTTGAATACAGCTGTTTAGCATCAGGGCAACAGTAGTTGCAAAAGCAATGATCATTAATTGGCTTCGCTTTCGGTAACCGTAATACGTTTTTCTCACTGTAAGAATTATTTGTTGTTGCCAGTTTATATCAATTGTTATAATTCCTTAACCAGGTGGCCAGAAAACCAGGTGTCATCTGTATTATAAAATATTCCTGCGGTTTCGGCACCCAGGTTGTTCTGTTTGTAATATATTATGTACACTTCTATTTTATCGCCTGCATTCAGCACCAGGTCAAACCCACTTCCAAATTCAGTTCTTCTTACTGCATCGGTTCTGTAATAATCCACCACAGTAACCTGTGCGCCATTTCTTGTACGGTCAACATGTGCAGTTATTGTGGGGTTGGGCCCAAAAGTATTTGACTCGGCTAAGGTGATCAGCCTCATGTCAAAATGATAAAGACCATTTACCGGTGCATAAAAAGAACTTCCTTCAGTAGTATTGCCATTTTCTGCCAGCGTAATATAATTTTGAGCCAGGTCATACTCCTGGCTGCCAAAATGCACTTTAGTCCATACATTATCTGTTAAAGTACTATAGCTTTCAACTACACCTGCCACTTTAAAGCCCACAGCTCTTCCTTTCCACACTGCATTGCCGGCGGCATCACTGGTAAGTACTGCTCCGTTGGATGGATTGGTATTGCCGCCTGCGATTTTTATATTGCCATTTGTTTCTAAAGCATAACCGTTGGTGCTGCTTGCATACACACCCACACCGTTTGTACTGATACCGGAAACGCCTTTGCCATTGGTGGAACCTCCATATACGCCGCTGGCAATGGCTGCATTGGCAACACCCTGCACACCTGCTCCTGCGGTACCTGTGTTGGCACCATATACGCCGGCAAAACCAGTGCCGCTATTGGTAACACCTCTTACACCATTGTGAGTACTGCTTATTCCTGACACACCCGGTCCGCTTGTACTTGTTGCTAAAATGGCTGCATCACTGGCAGCCACCGCTCTAACGGCAACGCCTGTGCCAGCATTATTGACAGCAACTGCAGGGTTACTGTTGTTGGCATTGGTTTGATAAATGAGTAACTGTTCACCTAAATGATTTCCTGCAATCTGCATATTGGGTGCGTAGCTGCTGCTGTTGGTCAGCTGGGATGAAACCGTTTTGCCAAGACCCCTGTTCACCAGGTTCATCAGGGTATTGGTATTACCTGCAAACTGGTTTTCTCCATTAAAAACAATACCACTGTCAGATAAGGCATTGATGGCTTTGGATCCTTGTCTCCCGGCGAAAGCATATAACCCCCAGCCATATTCACCAGTTGCTTTCGACGCAGTGCCAATACCGAATTGATTGCTGGACAATCCCTCTACAGCTGCACCCGTACCCTGGTTTGTGATAGTAAATGCAGCTGTTGATGTATTGATTGTTTCTGCAAATGGTAATGACAGGCTGCCACCACCACCACTTGAAGTCAGGTTTTTCCACGCAGTGCCATCCCAGGCCCAAATTGTTTTTGTATTCGTATCAAATACCAGCAAGCCATTAGCAGGAGAGCTGACTGCAGTACGTTGTGCAGTGGTCATTCGTGGAATTAACAAACCTTTTGTTGTACTGTTGAT
>ERZ795056.7353-NODE-7353-length-10580-cov-5.267933_pt1 | contig 10580 bp, 10 predicted proteins | sample MGYA00375140_ERZ795056 | MGnify/ENA primary metagenome ERZ795056 (study PRJEB30185, sample SAMN05720227) | activated sludge metagenome | isolation source: Anaerobic digester | place: USA | collected 2015-03-09 ...
AAAAATTGGCTGGCCGTTGGCATCCCGCAGCCCGCGCAGCTTGGCCTTCATTGTGTTGAGACCTATGTGCCCGGTCACCTGGAACCCATCAGCCTCGACCTTCGCCAGTACGCCATCTTCGCCCATGATATCATCGTAGATATCAACGCCCGTTCCCAGGGTGACCGTATTGCCTGCGGTGCCACAATCGGTCAGGATTGCATCAGGCCAGGCACTAGGCTTATTGGTGCCAATCAGGATAGCCGCATCAATTACCACGCCGAAGGCCTCCATGATTCTGGGCTTCACTTCGGACCAAATGTCGTAGTCAGCATCATCCAAAACGGATTCAGGGATCGGCACGATGCAGGCGATCTCTTCTGCATTCAGGTATTTGTTGTCCCAGGCCATCTCTGCCGTCTGCTTCAAGCCGTTGTCGCCATCCACGAAGTAGGCGGTCGGCAGTGCGGAGAGCACCGGCATTCTCTGCTGTTTGCGGCTCATATTGGGCAGCTTGCGGAACAAGCTCAAGCAAGCGCTGTTCACCGGCACTCCCTGTATGATCTCGCGGGATACCTCTTCAGGGATAAGTGCAGCCGCATCGGAACGATCAATCAAACTGCTGTAAACGGTCATTATTTCCAGTCCTCCTTATTTTTGTTTTACCGGCCAGCAGCCCTGCGGATAAAAGCATTCATGCCTGCCCCGGGTGTCTGTCCACCCGAGCCGGGATTGCTCCCGCCGCCGACTACAGGCGGTGTGTTTCCGCCCTGGCCCTTAAGATAGGGTTTGTCCTTGAGCAACGCCTCCAGGGCTTCTTTAACCCCTTCTACATTGCCCTGGTCATCAACTTTGATCTTGCTCTTGTCCATCAGGGCAAAAGCCGCATCGGGATCTACCACACCAAGCTGGGCAGACAGAAATTTCACTTCTCCGCGCACCAGTTTGTTGTTCGCCAGCTCCGTAGCCGCCTGGGCTTTAGTCTGGGCTTCTTGGATCTGTTGTTCGTATGCCTTGTTGGGATCGGCCTCCATTCCCAAGGCCTTGAACAGTTTACTGGTGATCTGCCCGGGCAATTCGTCGATCTGTTTCTGCAGATCGCTAGCTTTGACTCGATGCGCCGCCGCCTCCTGCCGGAGCTGTTTAACATAGGTCTCATCGTATGTCTTGCCTGCCTGGCTACCGTCTCCGCCCGGATCACCTCCCCCGCCACCTGCGCCTCCATCAGCATCGAAAAAGGGCATCAATCGATTTCTGTACATCTTGCATCCTCCTTCTGGCTCCTGGCCATATTTATAAGAGCCCCCACCGAGTCTACCGGTCAGGGGCTTTAGTTAGCGTTAGCTCGGGCCTCGCGCGTTGCTTTTTACGCTGCAGCTGATCAGCTTTCAAGCGCTGCTCTGCCTGGTAGGCCGCTATTTCAGCCGGGCTGCGCGGATCGTCCTCCAGGGATGTATTACTATGCCGCTGCCGCTGATCGGCCTGCTGATCCAGCTCCCGAATGTAAGGAGCCAGGACATGCCGACAATTAGGATGGATCGGTGGTGTCACCCGGCTGGACAGCTCTGGATAGCGATCATCACTGCCTGATATGCAAAATACCTTGCCCTGGATTGGAGCGCACAGATGGCAGGTCGGTGAGTGCTCCGTGACCTTCACCAAATCAACCCCGAAAGCCTCACACTGATTCAGCACCGCCACGCTGGCAGCCTCCCTGGTGGTTGTCCTGGCCACCATATCGGCATAGGTATCCAGCCGCCACAGCCTGCCTGCCCGGTCCCGAAAGCCCGGCAGCCCGCGAACCGTCAGCTGGTCTATGACCTGCTGGCGCATATCTCGGATGGTCGCCCCGGAGCTCATCTTCCTGGCGGCCTGCTCCAGAGCTACCCGGCGAAATATATCATCCACTGTACGTCCGACAAACTGGTGTGCGTTTCGTAGATTGCCCGTCATATTCTGGGCAATAACATCAATCGCCCCTTTATGCAGCTGGGCAAAAGCTGGCGATTCAGCCTGCCTGGCAACCAGACCCATACCCACCAAATAGGCCCCGGTATTTTCCGCCGATGCCCAATAGGCCCTGGCCACGGCATCATCAATCCAGTCCTGCGCCCGGTCATCCAGCAGCAGCATTATCCTCTGGATATCAATCAGCACATCCCGGTGATACCGGCTCCAGCTGCCCTTGATGTCTTTTTCGATAATGACCCGCAGGACATCCTCAAAAGCCTTCCGGTAGATTCTGCGTAGCTGCTCCAGATGTTTGGCTTCATCAAACGACATCAAGCATCACCCTTCTTTGGTAGCGGAGACTTAAACATCTGCGGCATCGAAGCGTCTGCCTCATCCAAGATGCGCTGCAGCTCTTCCTGCAGGGCCTCCCCCTCCAGGCCGTACAGCCGTTTCAATGCGCTCTCGGTGCTGGTTAAACCCGCAGTCTTGCGCTGGGTCTCGATGTCGGTCTGCTCAATCTCGTCAACCGGCAGGCCTTCCTGCCAATCGATGCGAATGCTCTCCAGTGTTACAGCCCCGCTCTTGTGCTGGGCCACCTCCAGAGCCGCCGCCAGGTACAAGGCTTCTTTAAGCGCGGGATCAAAGCGCATGCGAATTCTGTTGATCTTCGCCAGTGGGGCCAGCATTAAGCGCCGGAGAGCACTGCCGGATTCAGCCAGCCCCGTTTTTAACTGCCCGAAGGCCGCAGGGCTGGTCTCACTAATCGCGTAGAGCTGCTCCATCAGGTTTTCAATCTGCTTAAAAGACGCCTCCAACTGCCCGTCCCAGGTGATATACCCCGGTGGGTCCTCATCCGGCATGATCGGGAAATACCTCCCGCCAGCCAGGTAAGTCACCTTGCCGGTGAGCGGGTCGATGCTGGCCGCTGTGTCTGGGCCATACATCGAGGGATCGGCATGCTTATCAAGGATACGGCTGATCTGTGCCACGCGGGTTTCCAGCTCCTGCAGGATGCCATCCAAGTCGGAGTAATCATCCAGGCCGGTGACCCGGTCGGTGGTCAGGATATTATTCACGGGAACCACCAGGAAGTAATCAACACCTGTCTCCTGGACCCGCTCTTCAAGCAGATTCCCTATGCGCTCTCCGGCACTGTTCATAGTCCAGCGCTGGAAAGTGATCCTGCCCCGCTCGTGTATTTCCACGTTCAGATACCAGCGTTTCACCGCCGCCCCTTCCTGGTAGCGCCAGGCCAGTACGTGGCAAAGCACCTGCTTAATGTTGTCCGGAGCCACCACCGGGAACCAGACTGAAGGCGGCTGCCCCTCGATGATGCCCCGCTGATCGTAGCGAATCTTAAAACAGCCCGTACCCAGGCGGCTCACATCCAGAGCCACCTCATAGGCTGTGTTTATTAGGCTATTCTCTTCCAGAATTCTCTCTACCGCCTCCTGCTCCGGTGTTCCCTTGTTGCCTGCCGTGATACGCGGAGGCTCTCCCAGGAGCAGATCCGCCCACAAAGTGGACAAGCGCTTCGGCCAGTTCAGGATGATCTCCAGAGTGGCCTTTTGATCATCCCGCAGCAGCCGGACCCAGTTCTTATAGACCTGCTCGTGCTTGCCCTCGAACAGCTTTATGTTGTCTGAATAGAGCTTCAAGCGCTCCTGTTCGGGTTCAGGCGGCCAGGGCTGGCCTGTCCTTATAAAATCTAGACTTGTCAGCATTACCATACCCCCATCACGCCGCCCGGCTGAATACCGTGTGGCTCACATATCTCGCCGCATCCATGCAGTGGTCATCCAACTTTAGAGGCGCATCCAGACCCTCTTTTTGCTTTTTTGGGTCCCAGACATAGCCGGTGATTTCTTTCCTGAAGTTCGGACAACGCCTGCCGTAAACCAGAAGCCTCCCACCCGATAAAAGGGTGGCTGTGGTCCTGATACCGTCCAGTACCGAGTTATCCGCCTCAACTACACCCTGCACGCCATCGCGCCGCAGCTGCAGCTTAAAACTGGCCGCAGATGGATCGATAACAATCCGCTGCGGGTATCTGCCCTTGATAAACTCCTGCAAGTCCCTGGAATACTCCGCATCGGTTTTCTGCCTCGTGGTCTTGCGGCTGTCATAGTAATACTCATCAACCAGATATATTTGCTTTCCTGCCTGCCCAAACAGCAGAAACACAGTCGGATTTCCGGTGCCGTAGTCGACGCCTAGGTAGTACCGGTCAAAGCGCTCCGGCAGCTGGTCCACAATCATGCTGGCTTCATCCCAGCAGTCATAAATGACGCCCTCTGCCATGACCCAGAGTCCCAGGATAAAGCGTTTATACCAGAGCCCTGTGTACATCCGTTTATAGCGCTCTTTGATCCTGTCCGGGAGTGCTAGATTGTCATCCAGCGTAAAGTGTAAATGCAGGAGCCGCTTCTCCACCGCCTTCTCCAGGTATTCCGTCTTGAAATAGTGATAGGGGCTATCAGGATTACAATTCATCCAGATTTTGCTACCCTCCACCGAGCACCTGGCAATCATCTGCTCCACAAATGACTGTGGAAACAAGGCCACCTCATCAGCGTAGCAACCTGCAGCAGTCATGCCCTGCAAGACGTCCTGGCTCTTATCGTGTACCGCACCAAACAGATAGTAGGTATTAGACCCGATCTCAATCCGGGGGTCCTCGCTCCGGATGTACGTATAATCTATGCCTTTGGCTGCCAGGATCTCGAACATAGGCGTTAAAACATTGCGTTTCAGAGCCCCCATACTCTTGCCCGCCAGAATAAACCGCTCATTCTCGAAAGTCGCCAGGGACCAAGTCAGAAAGCCGTCAATCATGGCAATGGTCTTACCCGACCGGATGGAACCGTCGCAAATAATACCGTCATAGTCGGCATAGGGGCTGCCCTCCAGCCACCAAGTCAACACCTTTTTCTGTTTTACGCTGAAGGGTTTAAACCTGAATACGGCTGCGCGCCTCATTCATCCCCACCCTCATCCGCATTGTTGGCCCAGACATCATCGGCTGCCGCCCGGAGAGCCCCTAGATAATTATCCAAATCGATGACCCCTGGATTCTTCAACCGGTTAATTTCCAGCCGCAGCTTTTCCAGCCGCAGGTCCTGCTCTTCAGCAGAGCGGTCCCTATTCATGAGCTGCTCATGCCTGCGTCCCCAGCGCTCGGGAAATTTGCGTTCTAAATACCAGGCTTCAGCCTGCCATGTCTGCTTGCCTGCCTCCCGGATATTCTGCAAGGCCGATCCCTCCGCATAAGCCTCGGCCTCCTGTATGGCCTCCAAGAAATCCCGGAAAATGCCACTCGATTCCTTCTCGCCTTTCTTCTTCCAGCGATACCACGTTTGCTCACCGATGTGTAGTTTTTTACAGACTACAGCGGTATAATTTCCGCGCATGATTAGCGCCTTCGCGCTGTTGATCAGCTCGGGTGTCAGTTTCAAAGGCGGTCCTGCCACCGCAATCACCTCCAAATAAAAAAGGCCCCCTCACGGGAGCCCTATCTAGTTCAATTTATACCTGGGCCCTGGCCATTCGTGTAATATAAGTCATTCTGTGCAGGCTAAAAGTCAAGTGCAAAGCGTCGCCTGCTGCCCGGTGAACTGCTCCCACCGTTTAACAATAACATCGCAATACACCGGGTCCAGTTCCATCGTATAACACACCCGGCCAGTCTGCTCGGCAGCAATGAGCGTCGAGCCGGAGCCCCCGAACAGGTCCAGGACAATATCACCGGAATGGCTGGAGTTCTTGATAGCCCTGGCCGGAATCCCGATGGGCTTCATCGTTGGATGTTCTGCGCTGCGCAGGGGCCGATCAAAACGCCACACTGTGGTATTCTCTTCGCCACCGGAAAACACCACCTCCAGGCCGGTGGTCTTCAGCACCAAAGTATCGACTCCCACCTGAATAGATATTAACTGGTGGTCCCCGTTATCCCGCACCGTCACGCCCGCCTGGTCCTCCCAGACTGTGGTCTGCTTGCGCCCGCCTTTCCAGGTATGCGCTGCGCCGGGTTTCCAGCCGTAGAGGATAGGCTCGTGTTTCCACTGATAATCGGACCGACCCATCACCAGCGCATTTTTAGCCCAGATGATACACTGCTTCATGAGCCAGCCCGCATCCAGCATAGCCTTCCTGAAGTTGTACCCTTCAGATGTTGGCGCATCCGGATCAGCATGGCAGATATAGATGCCCGCCCCGGGGTCGGTGACCAGGAACATATTAGACAGGGCCGTGTACAAGAAGGTATAGAAGGCCGCATCGGTCTGCTTGTCATTCAGGATCTTCTTGCCGGTGCTGCCCTTATAATCCACGTTATATGGCGGGTCAGTAAAGACCAGCTGTGCTTTTGCGCCCGCCATCAGCTTGTCTACATGACTGATGACTGTAGAGTCTCCGCAAACCAGACGATGCCGCCCCAGGGACCAAACATCCCCCAGCTTGGTGACCGGATTAATAATCTTGGCCGCCTCGCCCGGAGCATCGAAGTTGTCCTCGCGGATCTCCTCGCTGTCCTCCAGCGGGTTCAGCAGAGCGTCCAACTCTGCCGGGTCGAAGCCCGCCAGCTCGGCCAGGCCCTCATCCTTCAACTCTTCCAGCAGCACGGACAAGAGCTCTTCGTCCCAATCGCCTGCGACTTTGTTCAAGGCCACGTTCAGCGCCTTCTCCTGAGTTTCATCCAGATCCACCACAGACACCTGGACCTGCTTCACGCCCAGATCACGCAGCACCTGCAGCCTCTGGTGGCCGCCTACCACGCGGTCAGTACGCTCATTCCAGATGACCGGGTCCACGTAACCAAACTGCTCAATAGATCGCTTCAGCTTTTCGTATTCGGGCATTCCGGGCTTCAGCTTCTTCCTGGGATTGTATTCAGCAGGCTTCAAATCCGCTGTCTTTTTTTTTGTATCACTCTCATATCCGCACCCCAATAAAAAAGGCCCTGACAAATGCCAGGGCTCCGTGTGTTAATTTGCACTGATACCATAATAGCAGATTTTTTACCCTTTAGGGGCTCAAAATAGGCTCACCATAATCCCCATCTGATAGCCAGACGCTCAACCAGCTCCCTTTTAACCCGCTTCACTGTGGCCGGAGAACAGTCAGTCACCCGCGCCAGGGTGCCATTATCCCTCCAGCCTTGCGCCCAGATCGCCTCTAACACATCGCGCTGGGTGGGCTCCAGACCGAAGGTCGCATCCTCCAGGCGATTAACGCAACGTGTCAGGTACCGAAGATAGGGATCATGCATCTGGGCCTCCATCAACTCAAACTTGACTGCCACCGGGCTTGAAGCAAAACCACCTCCGATCACCCCTGTCGGATCTGAGGCTCGGTCGCCACCAGCGCCTAAATATTGCGTCCGAATCAGCATCAGCTCTTCATCAAGTGTAGCTTTGCGTAACGGATAGAACTTAATTTGATCTGTACACCAATTCCAAATCTCGACCGGTATCTTCAATACTCCCACCTCCAGCTTTATCGGGCTGCGGCTTCAGCCCGCCATTTTGCCTCCAACCAGCCCAGGATATCCCCACTCGCTATCAAACCTTCGACAATTCCTCTGTATGGCATGCTTATCCCTCCTACACCGACAACCTTTTAAGTCCACCGCGTTCTTCATCCAGTGCCCATTTCCGCTTACACCTCTGGCATTGATACGTCCCAGGGCCGCGCTTATTCTTCCTTTTCAACTTACCTAAACATTTTGGACAACAGGCCATCACAACCTCCCTGCAAAACATACCCCTTATATAACAGCTTCTCCCGGTGCTGCTCCAGCAGCTCGTGCATATCTATGCCTGGGTTTTCTGCTAGCACCAGGCTGATCAGCGTCTTACAAGTCTGCACCGTGTCCAGAGCCTCCCGGATTATCTCCACTGGCCGGCGCTCTGCTATGGCCTCGGCAACCTCCCCGGCCTCCTCGAAAACTTTCTTGATCTGCCCGGGGATAGTCCAACCGTGGCTTTGCCAGTCAACATCCGGCAGGCCGAAGATTGACCCGCTGCTCTGGGCATCCTTGATCCACTCGATATACATCAAGCCATCAGTCAACTCTTGCGCCAGATGCTCAAGGCGCTCTGACTGGCTGGCCAGGTTGTGCTCCAGCGGCTGGCCGTACTTGGCCATGCCCTTGGCGATCTGCGCAGATAACCGCGCGTTTATCCGGGCTGTGTAGACGTTTTCTTCCGGACATTTTATGTCCGGTTCCGGCGCTTCGCTGGCTACCGACATTGATGTAGGTAGCACCTGACAAATCTCCTCTGGTGGCTCCGGCGCTTTGGTTCGCCGCTGCGATATGTCTGCGGCCCTTAAGTGCCTATACAGTGAGCCATATGGCACATCTAACCTCTCAGCTATGGTAGCCCAGGCCAGGCCCTTGCTGGCCATCTCGACGGCTTCCGGCAGCAACTTATCCCAGTCATACCGTTCTTTTGCCACTAGCTTTTCCTCCTTTTGCGGCGTTAGTTCCTGTGGCTTGATCCCACAAGCCCTCCGAGGTAACCCCATCTCGTGGGCCCACTCTCGCAGCTTCCAAGGTTCGACGCCTAGCTTTTCGGCTATTTCTGCGTTTGTTTTTCGCGGATCTTCCCAGAGATCCTTAAAAATCTGCTCCTGCCGGGTTAATCCTATGCCCTTTCGGGCGACAAACCTTTTACGCCCATCCCGTGCTTTGTCCGCTTTTTGGCTATTCCGTTTTTTCGCCAGGTGATCGATCACATACAACCCCTTGGTGTTGCTGGGGCGCTTGGGGTCATCGCGTTTGATCCGGTTCACCAGCACCAGGCCATCAGGCATTGCTGGCTTGACCAGTTCCACCTGGCCGCTGATCAGGTCCGCAACCTGTATGGTGTCGCGGTACTGGTCCAACTGGATCACAAGCATCCGATCCGTGATGTGCCGCACGACACCGTGTTTTATGGCAGGCTGTCGCTTGGCGTTGTGCTCTTTAACCTTGTACTCGATTTCCTGCCCGATCTGCAAACTCAGCATGGCCGGAAACCCTTGTTTTTAGCGTACAAGTCAAGATCCGCCTGCGCGGCTTCTTCGGTCTCCCGCAGCGGCAGCGCCGGAGACTTATATCTCTGCTGCCCGCGGCCGCTCTTTCTGGTGGTGGCTGTGAACCAGGTGGTCCCCGAAGATATCCCGCAGCTCACCCACAGCTCTTTCCCTTCGGAGGTCTTATATCTACTCATGCCGCTACCCCTTTCATAATTCGGGCTTTCACTGCTTCTAATAACGCGTTCTGTCCCGTCTCTTTCCTCTCCAGGGCTTTCAGAACGTCCTCATCAATGGTGTTTTCCGCCACCAGATGATGCACAATAACGCTCTCGGCCTGCCCTTGCCGATGCAGGCGAGCATTAGCCTGCTGGTAGAGCTCCAGGCTCCAGGGTAAACCAAACCAGACCACAATATGCCCGCCTGCCTGAAGATTAAGACCGTGTCCCGCACTGGCCGGATGCGCTAGCAGCAGCAGAATGGTCCCGGCATTCCATTCCTCGATATCCCGGGCAGTTTTCAGAGTCCTGGTATGAGAAAACGATTTCTGAATGCGCTCCAGGTCATGCTGGTACTGATAGAACACCAGCACCGGCTGACCGGCTGCCTCTTCCACCAGATCGCGCAGAGCTGCGAGTTTTTCATCATGTAACACCTGCACTCCGCGGTCCTCGTTATAGACCGCCCCGTTGGCAATCTGTAGGAGCTTACCGGTTAATACCGCGGCATTAGCCGCCGTAACTGCGCCTTCCTCAAACAGCAGCACCAGATCCCGCTCCATCTGCTTATATACCGCCCGGGCTGCCGGGGTCAGGTAGACCGTCTGTTTCACAGTTACCCGCTCCGGCAGATCCAGCCAATCCGTTGCCCGCATGCTGATACACAGATCCTGCAGACGGCTATGGATCTCCGCTTCAGCCCCAGGACGCAGCCCCCACTTATAAACGATATGCCCGTCACTAGCCTCCGGGTAAAAGAAGCTCTCCCGGTACCAGGATACTGTCCGCCCCAAGCGCTGGCCCTGATCCAAGAGGTAAATTTGAGGCCACAAATCAATCAGCCCGTTCGGGGCCGGGGTTCCCGTCAACCCAATGATCCGTTTGATATAAGGCCGCACCCGACGCAGCGCCCGAAAGCGGTCTGCGCGAGTAGACTTAAAACTGGAGAGCTCATCAATTACAACAGTGTCGAATGGCCAGTCCTTGCCATAGTGCTTCACCAGCCAATCCACGTTCTCTCGGTTAATAATCCAGATATCCGCCTGGGCCGCCAGGGCCGCCAACCGTTTTTTCTTACTGCCCAGCACCAAAGCCGGTTTAAGATACCGGAGATGATCCCACTTCTCGATCTCGGCAGGCCAGGTATGCTCGGCCACGCGTAACGGGGCTATCACCAGCACCCGGCAAGATTCAAACCGGTCATGCATGAGCTCCGCCAGGGCTGTCAAGGTACAAACGGTCTTGCCCAGGCCCATATCAAGGAATAAAGCAATCTCCGGCTGCGCCAAAATGCGGTCAATGGCATACTGCTGATAGGGATAAGGCTCGAATTTCATGCGAACACCTCCCGCACAAAAGCCTGGATGCCCTCCAGGCTGTCAATGACGTACACCCCCAGGCCGAGAGCATGCAGTT
>ERZ795056.7356-NODE-7356-length-10577-cov-5.185991_pt1 | contig 10577 bp, 10 predicted proteins | sample MGYA00375140_ERZ795056 | MGnify/ENA primary metagenome ERZ795056 (study PRJEB30185, sample SAMN05720227) | activated sludge metagenome | isolation source: Anaerobic digester | place: USA | collected 2015-03-09 ...
GTCGACCAAGTTGGTCAGCAGCACGGTCAGGTTCTTTTGACCTTCCTGCTTCGGTCGTAACGGCCGCCAATGTTCCGGTTGCCAGCAGTGCGTCGTCTTGGAAGGAAGAATATGAGGGACTCACTCATGTATTATACCCGGATAATAAGTATTAATACCAGGGTAAAATAATATATGGATTGGGTGCTATGGATCGGGTGCCAGCCACCCGTTCAAAAAACATGTGTGATAACGAAATGTTACGGCCAGATGGATCGGGTGCAGATGGATCGGGTGCCAGCCACCCGTTCAAAGAGCCAGATGGATCGGGTGCCAGCCACCCGTTCAAAGAGCCACCCGTTCAAAGAACCTGTTTGATCAATTTACGACGACGCGGCGCCGGTCGATTACGCGCATCGTGCCCAGTCCATCGGTCGCAACGATTTCGAAAAGATGTTCGCAGCGACTGAGCCCGCGGACATCAAAGTTGGCTTGAAACCCCACATTGCTGCAACCAGGGAAACCTGGATATACATCGCAGACATCGGCGCGGCTGGTGCCGTACGTCAACAGCACTTCGCGGGCGTTGTCGATTCGTATTTTGACATTGGCAATGCCATTGCTGTCGAGCGCCCAACCGCGGACCAGCGATATGTTCGTTAGTGTCTCGCGATCATTGCCAGGGATATCAAGTCGCCCAAAAGAATCGCCGGTGACGCCGTTACCCGGCGCAGTTGGCATCGGGACGTCGTGGCAAACGCAAAAGCCGTTATTGGCGCAATCGCTGTCGGCGCAATCGGTTTTGCCGTCGAGATCGCCATCGAAGCCGTCGGTGCAATTGGTTTCCGGCGCTGGTGGTGCATCCGGCGGGCTGATTTTGGCATCAATGAGTTTGGCGTCGACGCTCGCATCCACCATTGGGGTCGACGCAGGTTCGTAGCAAGCCCCCAGGCTCGCAACGGCAACCGCGCAGACGACGTGGCGCAACATCTGCTATCACTGTAACGCCGACCCGCCGACGCTGCAATCAGGAACCCCTATTCGCTGGCGAGCTCAAGGTTGGGTGATGGGTACATTTATCGTCATGTCAGGCAAATTGACGAAGCATGTGGGCGTTGTGCGGTTATCGACCAGCACCATATTAGAAGTGGTAGCGGCAAAGGTGCCAGTTACCGACGCCACGACGAATGTGCCGGACTTGGTATAGAGCTGGCGGGTCGATGTACCGTCGGCAATCACGTTGAACAACCAGAGACTGTTGCTGTCCCACGTGGAAAACGTGCCGGTGGTCACGCCAAATCGATAGAAGGCTTCGATGGTGAGCCGATCTGGATCGCCGTTGAGATTGCCGTTGATGAGCAACGCATGGAGACTCGTGCTGTTGCGGTTGATCTCGGTCGCTGTGACTGCCGTCGGTTGGCTCGAATATTTTAAATTGAGCCCGCTGCATGCAGTGGGGCCGGGGCCGTCAACAATAGGATTGCCGTCGACGGTGGCACGGGCGTCGTTGAGGGGGGCATCGACTGCGGCGGGTTCGGCGCCGCATGCAGCCAACGTGAGGCAACTACTACAGAAAACAAGGGATACGTTCATTTGATTGTTTCGCGCCCGTTAGGGTGTTGGTACGCGCCTTTGTTACGTAGAAGGGCGCCGCACCAAAACGTGCGAAGAAAAATCAAAAAAGTTCACGTCACATCAAGCCGGTGCTGACGTAGTCGGTAAATCACCCAGTGTAACCGGCAGATCAACCAGGCGCAGCACACTATCAATCGTGCTGTCATCGGCGTGCAACGCAACGGCCAACTCACGTCGGGTGCCAGCGAGCCAACGCGCTTTGGCGCGCGCAACTTGGCGTGCTGCGTTGACCCGATGCACATCTAGGATTGTTGCCATTTCAACAAACGACAATTGATGATGCAGTTCCAAGCCAATGATGAATCGTGATTCTTTGTCGAGCGCATGCCAGGCTGCAATCACGGCCGTCCGCACCGCTGCCCCATACAAATTTTGCATCGTCGCAAGTTCTGGTGACGCGCTGGTGTCGACGAGCACCTGCTCCGAGACGCGGTCCGCTGGTTGCTTAAGCAACGGCAAGGCTGCACGGAAAATGGCAATTGCCAAAAAGGCTTGCAGTGGCCCACGGCCGCGAAAACTCAAGATCGGTGGCGGACCTTGCAACGGTGCAAACATATGGACGCGCACATGTTGGCTGGCTTCGTCGAGAGTAGCAGCAGGCACGCCGCGCCGGCTGATGTGCCGGACCGCCGTTTGCAACGGCCCTTGTTCAAGCGTCGCGAGGGCTTTCGCGCTGCCAAAGCCAGCGGCCCACGCAAGCATGACATCGTCGTAGTGCGCGGCGCCGATGGGGGCCGCCGCAAGGTTCGCAGCCATGACATCGGGGCTTGCCGTCAGGTCGGGATATGTTTGCTGCATGCGCGCAATCAAATCATCCACGTACTTTTCATAACAGAAACCTGTTACGAGACGCTATGGCTTGTCTGTCGGAAGAAGCGCTGAACGCTTGGGCAAGTGGCGCTGCCAGCGCCGCGGAGCGCGAGACGTGGATGCTGCATACGGCGGAGTGCGAAAGTTGCCAGGGCTTGCTTGCATGCGGTGTCAAAGCCCAAGACGCAGCGAGCGAATGGCATCTTGGCCGCTATCGCGTCGAGCGTACGCTGGGCAGTGGCGGGCTTGGTGTTGTGCTCGAAGCCATCGATCCGCTGCTCGAACGACGGGTTGCTATCAAGTTGCTGCATCGCGGTGGGCAAGCGCAGCAAGAACGCGCTGCCATGTTGGCTGAAGCGCGGATGCTTGCAACAATTCGGCACCCAAATGTGGTCGCAGTGCACGATGTTGGCGACGACGGTGAAGCCATTTTTCTGGCGATGGAGCTCGTGGTTGGCACAACGTTGGGCCAGTGGCTACATGGCACTACCTTGCAGGCTCGCTTGCACGTGTTGCATGGCGTCGCCGATGGCCTGCAGAGTTTACACGCCAAGGGCGTGGTGCATGGTGATTTGAAGCCTGCCAACATTGTGGTTACGACGCATGGCGAGGCCGTCATCGTCGATCTTGGGCTGGCACATCGCACTAGTGCACCGCGTGAAATACGCATGGCCGCTGGCACGCCCGGTTATTGGGCGCCGGAAGTTGCAAGCGGCGAAACCGCTTCGGTTGCGAGTGACGTATTTGCGTTTTGGCGCGTCGTCGAAGTTGCGTTGCAGGGTGCACGGTTGCCGGCCGCAAAGCAAGCTGCAATTGCGGGTGCCATTGCGAAGGGTACGGCCGAAAATCCGCTGGCGCGATTCGCAACGGTCGCAGCTTCGCAACAAGCGTTAGCTGCCATCGTTGCACCACCGCGGCGTCGGTGGTGGCCATACGTTAGCGCGGGCGTCGGAGCGGTCGCTGCGTGCGCAATCGCAGCGGTATGGCTGCTTCGTCCGTCAGAAGCGGAACGGTTGGCAGCGTGTGATGCTCAACTTGTTGCGTGGACCCAAGGTGGCGCGGCGGTGGCGCGGTTGCAGAAGGACGGCATCGCAAGCGAGCGCTTCACTGCGTTTATGGCCCAAAACCGAGTTGCTGCACAAAAGCTCAACCGGCAAGTTTGCATGCAATCTTCGTCGGAATCGTCCGAACGAGATCAACAACAGCGCAGCTGTGCGGTTACCACGTGGCGTCGCATCGTTGGGCGGGCTCGTAATGTGGCAACGTTACCTGGCCGAGTCGCCGATGCGTTATGGGCTTTGCAGTTGAGCATGCCGGTGGGGGCATGCGAGCAAGCCAACCCGCCGGGCAGCGCCGTGGCTTTTACCGCGGAACAAGAAGCGCTCGCAGACCGAATAGCTACGATTGGATACAACGCCGCAGCCGTCAAAGAACTTGAACAACTGCTGCCTGCGGTAAAAGCCAGTGGCGCTCCGCGGCTCGAAGCTGCGTGGAACCGCATGATGGCAAACCGTGCGTTCGCAAGTGGTGATAACGCGCGCGCAACAAAGCTAACGATCGCAACCAGCCAAATTGCAGCCTCGCTCGGCGACGATGAACTGCGGGCGTTTGCGAAACTCGACGAGCTAAAATTGCTACCGGATGATCGCTTGATTGATGACGCCAAAGCAGCGGTGGTCCGCATCGGCGCACCGGTGCTGCTCGCTAACTACTACGCCGCTGTCGCAGACCGGGCTTTGACCGCAGGCAAACGCGACACCGCACTACCGGCCTACGTAGAAGCGTTGCGGTTGCTCGAAGCCGAAGGGCTGGGCCCGTCGGCAACCGAAGTGCGCGCGCGGCAAAACTACGCGACGGTCATTCAATTCGATGGCAAAGTTGAAGAAGCACGAACGCAATTCGCGCGTGCACTACAACTGTCGCGCATTGTCGATGGGCCAGACCACGTCGAAAATGTGCAACCGTTGTTGTCGTTGACGTTTAGTCATGCCGCCCAAAAACAGACGGCGGAAGCGGAGCGTTATTTGGCCGAAGCGCAACGCATCATCGCGGTGGCCGGTGCCCGAGCAACGATGGTGGGCTTTGGAGTGCAGCTTGCAGCGTGTCAAGTTGCACTGGCGACGCTGGCTACAACCACCGAGGCGGCGTGTGAGCAAGCTGCGCAAATTGCAACCGAGGTTTACGGCGCTACATCAACACAGCGCGCCACCGCCCAAATTCAGCTAGCGCAATATTTCATTGGTACCAACCAGAGCGCAAAGGCGCTGCCGCTGGCACAAGCGGCGGTCCTTGCGACCGGCGAGTCGGAACAAGCAGGTCAGCGTTTCTATGCGCAAACGTTAGTTGCGGTAGCGCTTTTCAACAGTGGGGCCTAAGACCAAGCGCGGCGGTATGCGCTTGATGCGCTTGGCCCCATGCGATCGCATCAAGACATGAATGCAAAACAAAGCGTCGCTACCCTCGAAGCGTTGCTGGCAGCCATCAACGCAAAGTAGGCCGGCACTACGAGAAATTGTGCAAGTATATTAAATTATTAGTATTATTGGCTGTGTCCGAACGTCAGCCGGCTGCGATCCGCTTCGTGGTTGACGTTTACATTTTGCACTGATACAGTCATTGATGTCATATGCAGACACCAAGCAACCATGTCGTCAGCTCCATGAATCCTCAGGTGACCGCTGCTGGTGCACCAGAACCAATGCTGATACCCACGAAACGCAATTTGCATTTTGACCTCAACGGCGACCGCATCGCGGATTGGTACGGCGGCAATCGCCACTTGTCGCACTTTCTCAACACGCTCTCGATCTTCTTTCCTGAAGGCGAGCGGTTCTTCATCCAAAGCGTGCGGCAATTTCGTCAGCCCGACATGCCGGCCGAACTCACGGCGGCAGTCAACGCGTTCATTGCACAAGAATCGCTTCACGGCCGCGAACACGACGCGTACAACAAATTGTTCTTTGACTACTTTCCGCAAGCACGCGAAAACGAGCAGATCGTCACGCGGTCGCTGCGGCGCATGCAGCGGCGGCGCTCGGCGAGCGCACAGCTTGCTGCAACCATGGCGTTGGAACATTTAACCGCCATCATGGCCGATGCCGTGCTGACCGATGCGCGGCTGACCGATACCATGGAGCCGAACTATCGCGCGTTGTGGCAGTGGCACGCCCTCGAAGAAACCGAGCATAAAGCGGTTGCGTTCGATGTCTGGGTGCACACTCACGGCAAAACGCTAAAGAACTATCTGCAGCGCTGCTTTGGTTTGGTCACTGCAACCACAATCTTTTGTGCTTTTGTGACGCCGTTCTTTTTGCAAGCACTGCGCTCCGATGGCGTAATCACCGACGGCAAAGGTTGGCTGGTGTTTGCGCGTCACATGGTTGGCGAGATTGGCTTTTTGCGTAAACTCGTGCTGCCTTGGCTGGCGTATTTGCGCCCTGGCTTTCATCCGTGGCGGCACAACAATCGCTCGCAACTCACACGGCTCGACGCCATCGCCGCTATGTACGCACGCGAAAAAGGTGCTACGGCGTGACCGCATCGCCACATCATCGCGTCATCATCGTCGGAGCCGGTTTCTCTGGCATTGGCATGGCGATTCGGCTGCGCCAAACCGGGGAGCGTGATTTCATCGTGCTCGAACGCGAAGCCGGCGTTGGCGGCACCTGGCGTGTGAACAATTATCCTGGCTGCGCGTGCGATGTGCCGTCGCATTTGTATTCGTTTTCGTTTGCACCGAATCCAACCTGGACGCGCATGTTTGCGCCGCAGCCAGAGATTCGTAGCTACATCGAACAGTGCTGCGAGCGTTTCGGCCTGGCGCCGCATTTGCAATTCAACACCACGATCGCAAGCATGACGTGGGACGCTGGCGCAGCGCGCTGGCAAGTGCAAGCCTCCGACGGTCGCGCGTGGACCTGTGATGCGCTTGTGCTTGCGGTCGGCGGTTTGTCGACGCCGAGCTATCCCGCGATCGCAGGGCTCGAAACTTTTGCAGGCAAAACGTTTCATTCGCAGCAGTGGGACCACAGCTATGATCTCGTCGGCAAACGAGTTGCGGTGATTGGCACCGGCGCATCGGCGATTCAATTTGTGCCGCAGATCCAACCACTGGTGGCCCAGCTCGATGTGTATCAGCGCACCCCGCCGTGGATTTTGCCCAAGCCAGATCGTGCGATCACCGGGCGCGAACAACGCTGGTTCTCGAAATTGCCGATGCTGCAGCAACTGTATCGCGGTTGGATCTACAGCCAGCTCGAAGCACGCGCGACGTTCTTCGTCAAAGCGCCTGCCGTGATGAAACTCGCTGGGCAACTGGCACGCAATCACATCAAGCGACAACTGCCGAATCCAACGCTGCAAGCCAAAGTCACACCGAACTACACGATTGGCTGCAAGCGCGTGTTGATCTCCAACGACTACTATCCAGCGTTGGCGCAACCCAACTGTGAGTTGATCACGGATAATATTCGTGAGATCCGGCCGCACAGCATTGTCACTGCCGACGGCCGCGAACGAGCCGTCGATGCGATCATCTTTGGCACCGGCTTTCGTGCCAGCGCGCCGATCGCCAAAGGCTTGGTTGCAGGAATCAACGGCCAAGACCTCGTCGATGCGTGGCCCAACGGCCCCGAGGCCTACAAAGGCACGACGGTGCGCGGCTTTCCCAATATGTTCATCTTGATGGGGCCCAATACTGGGCTTGGCCACAATTCGATGCTGTACATGATCGAATCACAGATTACATATGTGCTTGGTGCATTGGCGTTTTTGCAACGCGCTGGCGCGCACGCCAGCATCGACGTGCGTGCAGCTGATCAACACGCGTACAACCAAGCGCTGCAAACCAAAGCCAATCGCACTGTGTGGAATCAAGGCGGCTGTCAAAGCTGGTATTTGCACCCGGAAACCGGACGCAATGTTACGTTATGGCCTGATTACACGTGGGCGTTTCGTCGGTTGACGAAGCGATTTGACCCCAACGCGTATCAGTGCACTGAGCAACAAGCTTCGCAACGAGGACCATCGTGAAGAATATTTCGCAACGAGTCGCAGCTATCACGGGCGCAGGTTCAGGCATTGGCCGTGGTTTGGCGTTGGCCTTGAGCAAACGCGGCGGCCGGTTGGCCTTGTCGGATATCGACGAGGCCGGCCTCGCGCAGACGGCGCGATTGGTGCAAGCCCAAGGTGGCACTTGCGAGTGTACGAACGTGGATGTCGCCAACCGCGAACAAGTGCATGCGTGGGCTGATGCCACCATGGCTAAATTCGGGGCGGTGAATTTAGTGTTCAACAACGCTGGCGTTGCGCAAGGCGGCACCGTCGAAGGCAATAGCTACGCTGATTACGAGTGGGTGATGAACATCAACTTTTGGGGCGTGGTGTACGGCACCAAAGCATTCTTGCCGCATCTCAAAGCGACCGGCGCTGGCCATATTGTAAATATCTCGAGCGTGTTTGGGCTGTTTTCGCAGCCGACACAAAGCGCGTACAACGCCAGCAAATTCGCCGTGCGTGGTTTCACGGAATCATTGCGGCTCGAACTCGACATCATGAAGTGCGGCGTGTCAGCGTCGTCGGTGCACCCGGGCGGCATCAAGACCAGCATTGCCAAGCGCGCTCGCATGAATGCTAGCGCCGGTGAAATCTTGGGCGTCACGCCCGAACAGGCTCAAGCCGCGATCGAAAGCCGGTTTCGCACCACGCCAGAGCAAGCTGCTGAAACGATCTTGCGCGGGGTGCAGCGCGACGCACGTCGAGTGCTGATCGGGGTTGACGCTTGGGGCTTCGACAGCATGGCTCGCTTGGTGCCCGCCGGCTACCAACGCTTGATGGGTGAGCTGTTTGAGCGCCGCGCAAAGCATAGCGCTCACTAGCGTTGCTGTGCCAAGATGCGGCTGTGAAGTCTGCCACTGCTACTGCTGCGCGTGAGTACACCGTCGACGAACTGGCGCGTGAAGCCAATACGACGGTGCGCAATGTGCGTGCGTATCAGGACCGCGGGCTGTTGGAGCCACCTGAACGGCGCGGCCGAACCGGCGTTTACAACGGCGCGCATTTGGCTCGATTGCAGTTGGTGAACACGTTGTTGGCCAAGGGCTATACGCTTGGCAACATTCAAGCGCTGCTGCAAGCGGTTGAAAAAGGTTACGACGTGCGTGAGATGTTGGCGCTGGAGCAAGCGATCGCAGGCGCTGCGACGCCGGACGCGTCCGAAGCTTTTGAAGCCGAGACGTTGGCGTCAATGTTTCAAGTGAGCGAAGCGCCCAATGCCTTGGCGCGTGCGCAAGCGATGGGCTTGTTAGCGCACGACGGCAAAGGCTTTCGTTCGCCAAATCCTGAATTGTTGCGCGTTGGCGCTGAGCTGGTGCGCGCAGGTGTTGCGCTCGACGACGTTTTGACCCTCGGCGAAGGGCTGCGATTGCATGTTGATCGAGCAGCAGCCGAAATGGTGAAGCTCTTGGTCGCGGCGATCGACCGTTATCGCGGCCAGCTGCCGCCACGCGAAGCAGTGCCGCAGCTCGCAGCATTGGTACGCAACTTGCGGCCGCTTGCGCTCCGAGCGGTTGAAGCTGAAGTTTCGCGTGCATTGAGTGCCAACGCGAACCGATTTTTGGGTGAGCGCGTCGCTGAAATTATGGCGAATCAAGCAGCACAAGGGCCAGCGTTGGCCGCAGCAGCGAAGCCGAGCCGCAAGGCCAGCGCGGCCAAGCGAGTTAAAAAGGCACGCTAGCTACACGTCGTCGACGGCGCAGAGCCATCGGCACGTGGCGCGCCGCTCGCGAAGACCAAACGCATTTCGGCATCAATGCCAACCATGTCGCCATAGTTCAGCGGCGTCCATTGATTTTCGCCGTGCAAAATCTCGCTCGAAATTACTAAGTGATTGATCTGTGCACCGGGCGCGCTCGCGGCTTCGCAGCTCGGCGACAGGCTCCTGCAGGTTTCGCGATCGGCGCAGCGCGTTTTGTACGTGGAGTAGTACAACTCTTTGCCACCATGGTGCGCGACCAGGGTAGTGCCGTCGGTGACGATAAACGTCAACAGATTCGCTTTGCCTTCGGGTTGCGGGATGAGCGCATGCACTTGGGCAACAGTGACTCGACTAGCTCGCATCACGTCTTCGGCAGTGCGCGGTGCCGCGAGTGGCCCGGTGGCGAGAAGATGCGAAAGCAGCAGGAAAAATACAACTTCGCTATCGGTTTCGCCGAGCACGTAGCGGCGCAGGCGCGGATCGACGTGGCTGAGCAGCAACGCGCGCGGTGCTGATCAACGAAGCCAGGCACATCGCCGTTGTGTGCGAAGACCCAGCGACCGTATTGAAACGGATGGCAGTTGAGTACGTTGAGTGTGCCTTGTGTCGCTTTGCGAACATGAGCAAGCACGGTTTGGCTCGACACCACGCCGCTGACGCGATGAAACAGCGCGTCGCTAAGTGCGTGCGCTGGGCTTTTCGTTACGTGAGGCGCACCGTCGACAAAATAAGCAACGCCCCAACCGTCCGGATGCCGGTCGCTTTGCCGTGCCAGCGCATTGTCCGCTGCGATCAGCGAACGATGCATCTGACTGGGGATTACGCTACGAAACCCAAACAGTCGGCACATGAGATCATCGTACTGGGAAACTTCGGCGAATTCATGTTTTCAGTTCGTGATGCTTATCGCAAAAGTGGGTCTCAGTGCTGGTTGCGACAAACTCGCATGATGTTGTCGGGGCAAAATGCCTCGAAAGTGCGCGGCGGGCAGGAGCGGTATCTGCGGTCGAGGTCGTGGTCCTGTGGGTTGTGCGAGCGGTTTTGGTTTGGCTTGAGCGAGCGATCGGTCACCTCTAGTCAATCTCACGTGCTGTCGCATTTATCTGGTGTTGAGACCTCAGCCGGTCGCAGGGGACCAATTGTGGTGTTCGACTTTGCTAGCGGCGCCACCATTGCATGCTGTTTCGCGGAAATGAAAAAGTTTCGTTGCACCGATTGAGAAGTTTGCCGATAGTTCGCGTCATTTACTTCACAGAGGCCACTCATGTTTCGAACGATTGTTATTTCCTGGCTTACATTGGCAACGATCGCGCTTGGTGGCGCAGCGAGTTGTGACAACAATGCTGCAACGAACTGCTGCGGTGCAACCTGCGCGGCGCCAACTGCTTGTCCAAGCGAC